>JAEEGL011135430.1_pt1 | contig 118269 bp, 94 predicted proteins | sample 9134231 | NCBI WGS metagenome assembly JAEEGL01 (sample SAMN16246548, study PRJNA631951) | gut metagenome | biome: gut microbiome; feature: rumen; material: fiber-attached | host: Bos | place: Iran: Karaj | collected 2018-10
GGATCCTCGGTGTAGCCGAAGGATTCGTTGTTCGCAACAGCCTTAACTGCAGCATTGATGCTGTCCTTGGTGATGTTCTCGCCCTTGACAACTGCTACAAGGATGGTGGTAGAGCCTGTCGGAACCGGAACACGCTGAGCAGAGCCGATGAGCTTGCCGTTCAGCTCCGGGATAACCAGACCGATTGCCTTAGCAGCACCGGTGGAGTTCGGGACGATGTTTGCAGCGCCTGCGCGTGCGCGGCGGAGATCACCCTTGCGGTGCGGGCCGTCGAGGATCATCTGGTCGCCGGTGTAAGCGTGAATGGTGCTCATGATACCGGACTGGATCGGAGCGTAGTCATTCAGAGCCTTTGCCATCGGAGCGAGGCAGTTGGTGGTGCAGGAAGCTGCGGAGATGATGGTATCAGCAGCAGTCAGGGTGTTCTCGTTGACGGAGAAGACGATGGTCGGGAGATCGTTGCCTGCCGGAGCAGAGATAACGACCTTCTTTGCGCCTGCGTTGATGTGAGCCTGGGACTTCTCCTTGGAGCAGTAGAAACCGGTGCACTCCAGAACGACGTCAACACCGATCTCGCCCCACGGCAGCTCAGCAGCGTTTGCCTTTGCGTAGATCTTCAGGGTCTTGCCGTCAACTGTGATGGTGCCGGCCTCGTCGTCTGCGGAAACGGTGTGCAGATTCTCGCCGATGATGCCGCAGTAGCCCTTCTGAGCAGTATCGTACTTCAGCAGGTGTGCGAGCATGGACGGCTTGGTCAGGTCATTGATAGCAACAACCTCGTAGCCCTCTGCGCCGAACATCTGGCGGAAAGCCAGACGGCCGATACGACCGAAACCATTGATAGCAACTTTAACAGACATGGGAATTACCTCCTAAAATTTGATACTTCTATTTTACACCATTTTCCCGGAAATTGCAAGCACTTTGACAAAAAAATAACGGGTATCCGGAAAAGAGATTGCTTTTGTACGGTTTGCCCGTCTGCGGTGCGCCAAAACTGTGCATATTCACAAATCTTGTCAAAACGCTCGCAATTTGCCTGCGGTTCGTGTATAATGGAAGCAGCAAATGTGAACGGAGCGTGCTGCCGGAGTCGGATCCGGCGCTTTGGTGATATTCGGCATAATGCATAAGGAATGAAAAATGCTTTTGTGAAATCTGTTCTTCATAAATTGTTCATTTTCTATTGACATTTTGATAAAGATATGCTATACTATTATTGGTATCGTAGTAAGTTTGCTATATCACTTGATGATTGATCACTTGATATGGACACAATAATATCTGCCTGCGCAGGCTGTTCTGCGCTGAAAAGGGGGATCTGATCATAATGAAGAAGCAGGAAAAGCGCCTTTCAGGCTTTACGCTGGTCGAAATGGTCATCGTGATGGGTATTATCGGTATTTTGCTGGCCGTGCTTGTTCCGGCTATGAACGGCTATATCACCAGAAGCCGTCTGAATACCGCAAATGCAAATGCAAAGGTGCTGTTTAATTCGGCACAGACCATTATGCAGGAGTATGAGTTCAGAGAGCGTCCGCTGCGCACCTCTGCATTCTACGGCAATACCAAGGCCGGAAACATTGCGTTTACCGGCTGGAACGGCCAGATTCAGGAGATTCTGCCCGGCGGTGGCGCAGAAGCAGGCTTTGATATTGACCCGGTCAATACGGTCGGCATTGCGGGCGCGGATGCACTTCCGGGTACATTCGGTTCCCGTCTGGCACGTCTGTTCTCGGAGTTCAATGATACGGCGTGGGCTGTCTGCATTGAGGATTACACCGTGCGCGGTGCGCTCTGTGCGAGAAACCAGCGTGCCGATGACATCGGCGGTTATCCGCTGCGCGTGACCGAAAGTGCGGGCGACGCAGGCTGTGAGCTGAACACAGCAAGCATCACCAGCATCAACGGCATCACCTTTGCTTCGATCAAGGCGTACAGCGATCTGGCATGGGGCGATACCCCGGCACCGCCTCCTTCTCCGGAAACCTGATCCGTCTGAAATGAAAACAAACAAAAGGACCGGCTGAAAGATGCCGGTCTTTTTCTTGCAGATACAGAAAAAATGAGGTGCGCCTGTTTCCGGACGCACCTCTTGCTTTTTTGTTTACCGGTTGCGGAGCTCGCGGACAGCCTCGTACTCTGCAAGCGCTTTCAGCAGCTGCTGCGGCTGAAGCACCCACGCGATACGGACATTGTTCGCATCCAGGAAGCGGTAATGCACCTGCATACCGATGGTGCGCTGCTGCTGGAGCCGCCAGCCGTCCACCTCGAAAATGTTGTCGTAGAACACATTGCCGCCGAGTGTCGGGAACTGTACGTTCGGGGCAAAGCTGCTGCTGTATTCCCGCAGGAATCCTGCCAGCAATGCGGAATTCGGGAACAGACGCTGCATCTTTTCGGTCAGGAGCGCATTGATCTCCTCCTTGCTCTGCGGCATGCCGTCCAGCCCGTCCAGCTGGGATTTTGCATCGTTATAGCCCTGCTCCAGTCCCGCACGGATCTTATCCTGCGTGAAGTTCAGCGTGCCGGTCAGCAGATTGCCCATCGGGCGCAGCGGCTTGATCAGCGTGAAATTGCAGTCCGGATACTGCTGGGTCAGATTGCCGTTGCCGACACCGGAACCGCCGTACAGCGAAAGATTCGGCTTGAGCGTTACTGCAATCATCTCTCTGTGACCCTGCGAATAAACAGGCTGGATGCAGAGGTCGCCCTCCGGGGTGACGCTGCCGTCCATCAGGTCGCGGCCGAGATAGCGCTCCGGCGCATAGATATGCGGAATCGCAGAGGAAGCGAGCAGCAGCGTGCGCACGGAATCGCGCGGCAGACCGTTCAGCTCGTAGAAAACAGGCTGATTTGCCTCAATATCATGTACGCAGACATGGACGCGGATCCCGGATTCGCTGATGCGCTCCAGCGGGAGCTGATTGATCAGACGGATCAGGCCGTCCCGCGAGAAGAATGCACCGTCAGAGCCCTTGGCCAGCAGGTCGGAGGGCTGAATCTGTTCCCACATGTGCCGGGCATATTCCCAGTCCCCGAGTGCAAACAGCACGGCATTCAGTGCGCCGACCGAGCAGCCCGCGGCCGCGGAAATGTCCGTCAGCTTGCCGGCTTCTGCCAGTGCGCGCCATGCGCCGATCTGGAATGCACCCTTTGCACCGCCGCCGCCGAGCAGCAGAGCAGTCGGTTTGGTTCGATTCTGTTCCATGTTGATTCTCCTTTCGTTGGGGTCAGAAACTGTTGTGAAAGCGGTGTTGCCGCTGATGTTATCATAGCATGATATGAACCGTTTGTCAAGTATCTTCATTTTAATTTTTGATGAAGAAACATGAAGAAAAAATGCACGGCTAGAAAACCGTGCATTTCAGAACTTCTATTTCAGAAGGGATATGAAGCGAAGCACTCCCAATAAGGCTACATGAGAGAATCAAGCATCATTTCTCCCAACGAAACGGGGGTGACAACCCAGGGGGACAAGGGGAAACTCGCTGCGCTCGCATTCCCCCTATCCCCCTAAGTTTTCGCGCCCGAGCTATTACTCCCCTCGCCCTTTCTCACAAAATGAAGCTGAGCGCACAGAGAGGGAGAGGAATAAGGAAAGAGAGTGTGAGGGAAAACCTTAAGGGAGAGGGGGAGACCGGAGCGAAGCGACGACTTCCCCTCTCTCTTATGGTTGTCCCTCACGATTCGCACCTCGCGCTCAAGTAAATCCAATCATGGACAAAACGATCAAGCGAGGATGACTGAAAACACTATGATATATCCCGATTTATCTGAGCAACATAATCCTAAAAAGCTTTCAGAATATCCGTTAATACGCGGAAAACAACCGTCAGCAGGAAGCCGGCGTCCGTTCAGATCAGTCCGAGCTGCCGCTCATTCATAACGGTCTGGAACATCACCGCAAGGAGATATTCCGGAATGAAAGTGTCCATATGCAGATGTCCGCAGAACCATGCGCGGTAGCGGACGGTTTTCAGAATTGTATCCAGAAAAAAGGCGGTGCGGTCCGGCACACAGCGCTCCATGCTGTTCGCGTTATGCAGCAGCTGCCGCATGATGCTGTCCGGCGGCGTGTGCGTCAGGATGTAGTCCACCTGATTGCTGCATGTCGCCAGATTGTGGTATGCGCGGGCAATCTCGTCCGGCTGTGCAGTTTCCGCTGCCCACCAGTTCAGTCCCTCAGTGCGGTATTCACGGTCATGCGAGGCCGCGCCGCCGAAGGTGAAGATCCGCTTACCGTCAATCGCGTAAATCTCGCCGCGCATCAGATGAATTACGTTTTTCGCATCCGGGTGAACGTGTACTCTTCCGCCGAACATTTTGGTGATCGGCTGCCGTTTCCAGAAGGTGTGATTATCATGGTTGCCGTCAATCCAGAGCACCGTGAACGGCTTTTTTTTCAGAAAGTTGATCCACTTGTCATAGTCCGCATTGTATTCGCCCGAATTTTTCTTCTTTTTCTTTTTCTTCTTTTTGCGGTCATCGTCGAAAAAGGGCAGTCCGAAGTCACCCAGAATAATCAGATAATCGTCCTCACCCGGCAGGCCGCAGGTGTTGCGCAGATTCTTGTTTGCGAGCTTTTGCATGTCAATGCCGCCGTGCGTGTCACCGGTGAAGTAGATCATGACCGATTGTTCCTTTCTGAAAAATCTGCGCAAACGATACGAAAACAGCGCGCTGCATTGCTGCGCGGCAGTATCGCTCTGCGCTGCCTTAATCATAGCATATTTTTTTCAGAATTGCAAGTGTTTGACGGGATCTGCCGCCGCAAAAATATTTCGTTCCCCCTCTTGACAAATCTGTGCAGATATGGTATAATAAGCAAGTCGTCAGACATAGGGGTATAGCTCAGCTGGTAGAGCAACGGACTCCAAATCCGTGTGCCGAGGGTTCGATTCCTTCTGCCCCTGCCATAGCAGAAACGTCGTAGATACGTGAAAAATTCGTATCTACGACGTTTTTCTTATATTCTGAAATACGTTGGAAATGCTGATTTTGCACCCAAAATTCCCTATTTTACCCCCGATTTCTGCCAAAATCACACGAAATCACACGGAGTTACAGGGCACGGAATCATCGGTATCAGGCCCCAAACAGCACATGCCCGCCTAGCGAACGGCGGCGAAAATCACACGGCGTGTGACCGGAAACGGCTGCTGTAAAATAATCAATCTGGATTGATTGATATTATGGCAGAATGTGGTATACTGATATCAGCTTACGATATTCATCTTTTAAGAATGGTGTTGCCTATACACATAGAAATATTTATTACGGAAGTGATAATTAATGCACGCGATCATTCGTCAGGGTAATGGAAAATACTATATTTCTGCCGTGTTCGGATATTATAGAGATATCTCAGCAGCGGATTACTATGAAAGTAATCCCTACTGGATTGTCTGGGATGCTGAAATGAAGCATCTTATCAGATGGTTGGCTATGACCCCCAATACTAAATCAGTTCTTACCGAAAGGCGACTGCAATGCTGACGGCAGCTTCACGATCGTCGACGTCATCCTTCTGCAAAAATGGCTTCTTACCGTTCCGGATACAGAACTTGCAGACTGGCCTTCCTGTGATTTATTCAGAGACGGAAAACTGAATGCGATTGATCTGAGTCTCATGAAACGGGAATTGTTAGGCAGTCAGCAAGAAGGGCCTTGAAGAATGTGAGGGCATTCCCGGAAATACCGGATGAAAAAGAAAGGGAGTCCGTGAAGGGCTCTCTTTCTTGCACTCATTTTCCTGTTTCCTGATCGTATTCCCGCAGAAAATCTGTCATAAAGCTGTGCCGTCTGGCTGCAATTAGTTTTGCGGCATCCGTATTCATCTGGTCTTTCAGAAGCAGCAGTTTGTCATAGAAATGCTGGATGGATTCATCGAGCGACCTTCCCACTTTGCCGCCGTAAGCAAAGGTTCGGGCAATTCCGATTGCGCCGAGTGCATCCAGTCGGTCTGCATCCTGAACAATCTTTCCTTCCGATGTTTCGGGCGTCCTGCCCTTGTTTTTGCTGAACGAAACAACATTGATCGTATCACAGATTCGTTCGATTGTTTCATCAGGCAGTTCATATTCCCTTAAAAATGCCCTGGCATTTGCATTGTTTTCCGTTTTGAACAGCTTATGGTCATCCACATCGTGCAGCAGCGCGGCTGACAGCGTCACAAAGCGATCCGCCTCCGGATAAGATTCCAGAATCAACTGTGCGTTTTTGTATACTCTCAGTGTATGCAGCGCATCATGCCCGTCTGAATTTCCTGCAAACAGCCGCTCCGTATATTTCATTGCCTGCTGTATGATTTCATCCTGTAACATGAAAAAGCCCCTTTCCTGAAATACAAAAGGCAGAATATCCCCGAAATCTCACTTTTTAATTGCCATTATACCCCGAAATCGCGCTTTTGTCAACATCCTTTATTCAAATCAAGTATGCATTCGGCATCACCCGGCTTCATTTGCTTTTCTCATTCATTTTCTTGGAATAACCCCTTGACAATCTGCCAATCATTCTGATTCTTGCTGTTAGGCTTGTCTGGTATTTGAATGCTTTCATCAGCGGTGATACAAGACATCGTCCTGTTACCGCAATATAATCTGAATTATAATAATCTAAATTCTATTATTTTCAGAAGGATTGGATTGACCCGGAATTGTTGGGATATTCTGGTACATATTCTTCACAAAAATGATAAAATGTGATATAATAAAAGCATAAGTGCGGGTTTTCGCTGTTGAACCGGGTTTACGGAGGTGTGTTATGAGAAATCTGCGAAATACAGACTTGAAAAGACAGATGTTCTGCATTCTGCTTGTACTGATTATGGTAATCGGTATCATACCAAACACCGCATTTGCGGCGGACAACGGTTCTCAGCCGGTGAATTACGGCATATTCACAGACGGTGAACAGGTCATCAGCGATATGATCGAAACACACTGCATGTACGCACATCCGCGCATCATCATGTCGGAGGAGAAGTTTGCAAAGCTGAAAGCACAGATCGGCGGGGATTCCGTAACGGCAATCCTGCTTGAAAAGCTGCGCAGTGAAGCGGACAGAATCATGAAAACATCTGTATGTGAATATGAGATTTCGGACGGCATCCGTCTGCTGGAAACATCCAAACGAATTCAGCGCCGTGTCGCTGCGCTGGCGCTGGCATACAATCTTTTCGGTGATGAAAAATATGCTGTCCGGTGCTATGCAGAGCTGGAGGCAGCGTGTAATTTCCCGGACTGGAACCCGCGTCATTTTCTCGATACCGCGGAAATGAGCACGGGCTTTGCGCTCGGCTATGACTGGCTTTATCACTGGATGAATGAGAGCCAACGGGCATTCATCCGGCAGAATATGATCGAAAAAGGTTTCAATCCGGTCATGGATGATTATGCGGACAGGGAGCGAACCCGTACTTACAAGTGGTATCAGGATTATCCCGGCGATAACTGGAAGCTGGTCTGCACCGGCAGCATGAATCTGGCAGCGCTTGCATTCGGAGATGAAGCGGACGCAAGGAGCATTGCCTCTGAAATTCTCACCTGCGGTTACAAAGAAGCATATTCCTTTGTCCGCCGTGCTTACAGCGCAAAGGACGGAACATACAGCGAAGGACTGGGCTATTGGGATTACGCGACATATTATCTCGGGCTGCAATCCTCCGCGCTGATAAGTGCCGCAGGAACGGACTACGGTCTGGCAGACTTTGACGGGCTTCGCAAATCTGTTGATTTTGTCCGCTATATGAGCTCCAACACGCCAAAATCTTTCAGCTTCGGCGACGACCGTGAAAGCCGGGATACAGGCTGGACGGTGCTTCTGTGGCTTGGTGATTATTTCAAAGAATACGACATTGCAGCCGTTCGCATCCGGAAAATACCGGACGACAGCTTCGATTATCTCGATCTTTTATGGATAGACGAAGAGAAAGCATCCGGCGCGGCAAAGGACAGCCCGACGGACTGGGGCGAGGTCGGCGCATCCAATGCGAGCTTCCGGAATACATGGGATGAAAGCGGCATTGTGGCGGCGCTTCATGCCGGTGAAAATGTGTATAAGTATCACGGCCATTACGATCTGGGTTCGTTTTATCTGGAATCAAACGGTGCAAGGTTCTTTACCGATCTGGGCAATGAGAATTATGAGCTTGCAAACCGGCAGTATTCCTATCGCATCCGGGCGGAAGGTCACAATACACTTGTGATCAATCCGTCTCAGGAGCTCGATCAGAAGGAAGGTGCAGAATGCCTGATCACCGCATTCAGCGGCGGGAATGAAGCATTTGCTGTTACCGATTTGACCGATGCATACGAGCCGAGCGGTGCAGAAAGCGTTGTCCGCGGCCTGAAAATGATCAAGGATAAAGCGTGCGTCATCATTCAGGATGAAATCTCTCTGGATGCGCCCGGTGAGATATACTGGTTTGCACACACAAAGGGGGAGATCACGGTTGCGGATGACGGCAGAAGTGCTGTTGTAACGGTCGGTTCGGATAAAATGTGGGTCGGTCTGCTCAGTGATGACGGAAAATTCACTGTGATGAATGCTGAATTATTACCGACATCCCATGCCGTATCGAATCAGACAGATAGCAGCGAATACAGAAAGCTCGCGGTTCATCTGACAAATACCAAAGAAACAACGATATCCGTTGCCTGCATTCCGCTGAAACAGGGAAAAGAGCAGCCTGCATGGACACCGTCAGTCACAGCAATTTCCGAATGGACGTCGCAGATAACACCAGGCGATCTCAACGGCGACGGGGCGTTCAATATCGCTGATGCGGTCTTATTACAAAAGTGGCTGCTTGCCGTACCGGATACGCGCCTTGTCAACTGGAAGGCTGCCGATTTCTCAAATGACGGCATGCTCAATGCGGTTGATCTGAGCCTCATGAAGCACGCATTGATGAAATAAAAAAGAAGGGGGCAGTTCAATTTGAACCGTCCCCTTCATTTGCAGACAATAACAGTCAGATGACAAACCGTTATACGCTGAATTTTCACTTCTGACATGAAACGGGAATTAATCAGCAGTCAGCAAGAAAGACATTGAGGCCCGCAGTGCCATTCCCGGAAATGCCGGGTGAAAAAGAAAGGGAGTCCGCGAAGGGCTCCCTTTCTTGCACTCATTTTCCTGTTTCCTGATCGTATTCCCGAAGACAATCTGTCATAAAGCTGTGCCGCTTTTCCGCAATTTGCTTCGCGGCATCCGTATTCATCTTATACCATATGAGAATGCCGAAGTCAAGTTTATGTCAGCTTGTTTTCGTTTGGTACTATTGTGATGCCTGCTGCTGCACGCAGCGCATTTTGAAATTTCCGGTTTCCCCTTGACAATCCGCCGGGAATATAGCATAATAAAGATAACGCAATCTGTGCTGAAAAGCCGGATGTTTTTTTCAGAAACCATCGACGGAGGTGCATTCCATGAAACGCTTTCTCGCCGCAGCGCTTGCTGCCGCTATGGCTGTTTTCCCGATGCCGCTGCAAACCGATGCAGAAGCCGCATCGCTGATCACAAAACGCTTTGATTTCGGCGGACTCGGCACCGCAGAGGGCTATACCGGCGTATCTGCTTCAGACGGGTATGATGCCGCAAAAGGCTACGGCTTTGCAAATACAGATGCCGTAGAAAATGTTCCGGCAAGCGGCACGGGCGCACTATCAGACGCGGTACGCTTCAAATCGGATGTGCCGAATCACATCTTTCATGTTGATCTGCCAAGCGGTGTCTACAAAATCACGGTCACGACCGGCGATGTACAGTCCGCAACGATTACGGCGGAGGGCATTCCGCAGCTGTTCTTCCTGACCGGCAGCAATGCATCTGATTCCTTTACGATTCCGGTCACGGACGGGCAGCTGAATCTCTATGCAGGCTCCGGCGTCGGAACGGCGTTTTCGATCAGCGCGCTGGAAATTGAGCAGACCTCTGCCGGTACAGTCACCAAGCCGACGATCTGGGTCGGCGGCGATTCTACCGCTGCAAGCTGCTACAATGTCACGGACGATGCCGTACACGGCTGGGGACAGTATCTCTGCAAATATGTGGATACGGATCAATATGATGTCCGGAATATCTCCGTCAGCGGTATCACATCCGGCGATCTGCGCGGCTATTCGTTTGAAACTGCCGCGCATTACGGCAAACCCGGCGACATCCTGCTGCTGGCGGTCGGCATCAACGATTACATCAAAGCGCATCAGCAGAATCCGGATACGGCTGACGCGAGCGGTTATATCACGAACATGACCGATATGATTGAACGCGCAAAGGCGAAGGGCATGACCGTTTATCTGGTCAGGCAGCACGGTCAGGAAAGCGACCTTTTCAAGTATCCGCTGCCGGAATCCGAATGGTTCGGCCATGAGGCCGACGAGCTCGCAAAATCTGAACAGACCGGCGTGATTGATCTGTTCCGCCCGTGGCTGGAGCTCTGTCTGGAAAACCGGTATTATGCGCAGGAATCATATTATGCTGCGGACGGTCTGCATCTGAATGCGCGTGGTGCGGACAAAATGGCGGAGATGGTCAGCGCACAGCTTTTCCCGCAGACAATGCCCGCTGTTCCGGCTGCGGGCTATGATCTCGGCATTCCGGATGCGGTTTACGAAATCGAAAGTTCGGGCAAACCGGTTTCCAATCCGCACAAGGGCTTTGTTATGACTGCGTATGCGCCGTATATGATCGACTCGTCGCAGGGCTATCAGTACGGCATCGGCGGCACGGCGGAGAATCACGCATGGGATGTGGTGACAATCGTCAGCGGATCGCCGAAATGGAATGACCTGAATCCGAAAAAAGGCGTTTACAAATGGGATGAGATTGATGCCATGCTTGACGCCTGCGAAGCGCACGGGCTGACCTACGGCATCCGCATCATGCCGTATTCTTCGTATCTGGGGGAGGACTATGTGCCGCAGTGGGTGTATGACGCAGGTGCCAAAAAGTACACAGCGGAGTCGCGGGACAATCCGGGGGAAGAAGTCGTCTTTCCGAAGTGGGACGATCCGGTCTATTTGCAGGCGCATAAGGATTTTGTCAAAGCGCTGGCAAAACAGTATGACGGCGACCCCAGAGTGGAATTTGTGGACGTCCGGCCGTTCGGTGATTACGGCGAATGGCACAATTCGTTCGCGGTCGGCGATGAGAAATTTATGCCCTCACTGGAAATCCAGAAGGATATGCTGGACTGTTATGCCGCGGCATTTCAAAAGTCGCTGCTTGTGCTGCCGTCCAATGCGCGGGGCGAGATTTATCGGTATGCGCTGTCCATCGGCATTACCAAGCGCGACGACGGCCTGATCTCTACGCCGAATGTGGAATGGAGCCTGCTGCCGGCTTACCGCGCCAATATGCCGGTAATCGGTGAGAATTACTGGCCGTATGCGTGGGCACGCGACACGGTGCGGGAAAACGAGTATTCACTTGTGAACTGGACGCAAAAGCGGTTCCGTGAAACGATTGAAATTCCGCATATGTCGGTCTTTGCGCTCGACCAGGACAGCCATTGCAGCTATGAATTCTATCAGGAGCAGCAGGAAGTGATCGACGAAATGTGCAACAGACTGGGCTACAATTTCACCGTGACCTCTGCGGCGCGGTACGGAAACAAGCTCGCCGTGAGAATCCAAAATACCGGTCTGGCTCCCGCATATTTCAACATTGATCTGTGCGCGGAAATCACAGACGCGGACGGGAACAGGCTGGGAGCCTTCGGAAAGCCGGTCAGAATCGAAAGCGGCTCCTTCCGTGACGGGGAAGAAAAGGCGTTTCTGTTTGAATATGACGGTACATTTGATGCAGATACAGGCATCTGCCTTGCGATGTACGACTGCGACAATCCGCTCTGTCAGGGCAAAAATCCGACCTTGCGCTTTGACAACAAGAATACATTATCGACCAACAGGCTAAAGCTGGTGCAGACAGAACCGGCTGCCGGGGATGTGAATGCGGACGGAAAACGGAACATCGCAGATGCGGTTCTGCTGCAAAGATGGCTGCTTGCAGTGCCGGATACCCACCTTGCAAACTGGAAGGCGGCAGATTATTCGGATGACGGCAAACTCAATGCGGCTGACCTGACACGGATGAAGCGGGAATGGATGAAATAACAAACAGGGAGCAGTTCGGCTTGAACTGCTCCCTGTCGTTTGATACATATGCGGTTCAGGCCTGACGCGCTTCCCGCTTTCTGAGCATGACGGAATTGACAATCCAGGCTATCAGCAGCACCAGATTTCCGCCCAGGAACAAAAGTACGCTCATGAACGCGTATCCGAGTCCGTCCCAGCTGTTATTGTGATGTACGGCCAGAAGCCAGAAGATACAGGCAGCCGCTGCAATCAGACCGTAAATCACGGTCATGGGAACGACAAACGATTTTCGTTTCCTGCATTCCGCCGCAATCATCTTCCGGCTCGGGATGCCGAGCAGGAGCAGCAGCACAGTCAGAATGAGAATCGGTTTGTTCGTGCCGCAGTCTGTTCCGACATCGAATGCGCGTTCCGCGGCGGTTCGCTGCCGCTGCCGTTTCGTCTGACACAACAGGAATCTCGGATTGCGGTTTCTGGTGACGACCTCAACCGGATCACCGGCCTGATACGACGTGTCATTCGTATAAATTCCCGAATTGGAATATTCTTTTCCGGTTTCCGGGTCGTGATACCGGAAATACAGGAAGATGCCGCCTGTATCATTGGGATTGTAGGTGCTGATCCGGTCAATCGGCAGCGTTTCCACCTGTTCGGTGTACCGGAATTCTTCGATGAGCCTGTCTGCGTAATATACCCATGCACTCAGCAAGGACGCGGCCAGAAATGTCAGGATACACAAAAGCAGACCTTTTTTCATTGCTGCACATCTCCTTTCAGCATCAGAAGGACAGTGCGTTCTGATGTCCTTTCTGTGTTCATTATAGCATGAAACAGATGCGCAGGGAAGATGCCTTGTGTCATGGATGCAGTGACAAATGTAACAGCTTTTGACAGAATGAGAGCCCTGCGCAAAGCAGGGCTCATTATCATATCAGGTGATAGACTGCACAGGCATTCCGGTGCATAAGCAGCTCCCGCTGCTCTGCGGTGCTATCAAGGGAAGCGGCAAAATCCAGATGCGCGCGCTGGGAACAGCTGCCGAAGTCAGAGCCGAACAGGAACCTGTGCGGCATTGCGGGGATTGCAGCAGCAAGCGCCCGCCGGATGCCGGGCAGCTTATCCGGATCGTCCGCCAGAGAAGAAAGCTCAAAGGATACGTTTTCCATGCATTTGAGCGTTTCAAAGCACTGTGCCGCCTCCGGATAATAGCAGTGGCAGTACACAAACCGATTCTGCGGGCGGCGCTGCGCAAGCTGCTTCATGATCTGCGGGGCGGCGTACTGCGCATCGTTCCAGCCGGTATGAAACAGCACCGGCACCGAAAATTCCGCAGCAAGATCATACACAGGCTCCAGCGCGGGATCCGTACAGTAAAAATGCTCGTGACCGGTAAACAGCTTCAGCCCGACGATTTCGCTGTGCTCCAGCAGCGTTCTGCAAAGCGCAAGCTGTTCGCGGAAGCTGAAAAACGGGCTGATGCCCGCGACGACCCTGATCACAGGATCCCCGCGGAACAGCTCCGCACAGTCACGGGTAGAGCCGATTGTGCTTTCCAATGCGGAATCCGCGATGACGATGCCGCGGTCTACGCCGTTTTTTCGCAGCTCCGCAAGCAGTGCGGTTCGTTTGGCAGGAAAATCGGGACAGTCAACGGGAAGATGCAGGTGTGAATCAATAATCATGGGTTCTCCTTTATTCGGGACATTTGTTCAGCATTCCGCTGAGGATATCGGCAAATGCTGCGGGGGCGGCGAATTGCGGAACGTGACCGCAGCCGGGAACCGCTGCATACGCTTTCAGGGGCGCTGTGATATCCGCACAGTATTGCTCGGACAGTGCATAGCTGCATATAAAGTCACGGTCGCCGGAAATAAAGAACGCCGGCATCGGATAGTTCATATCATCGTCATAAATATCGCAGGTGTAGATCATATCAAAGAGCTGCCTGTTCAGTGCGGCATATCCGTCAGGATCAAGCATTTGTTTCAGCGTCCACCGTACATCGTCAATGCCGGTGTACGGAGAAAACAATGCAGACCGCAGCGTGTGTGCTTTTACTGACGCAGGATGATAGGGTGCGGCCGCTTTTCTCAGCGCCAGAAATTCCTGCATAGTTTCAGCGTTCAGATAGTTCTGATAAGCGGCATCCAGTGCCGACGGATCTTCGTTTCGGGCAGCTGCGGCTGACCGTGCATCCTGGTAAGACAGTTCGTCCGATCTTCGGATGTTGACAAACTGCCCGATTCCGACAAATGCCCGGACTTTTTCCGGATGTGCCTTTGCATATCTGCTCCCGAGCAATGAACCGTATGAATGCCCCATTATGACGACCTGGTCGGCATGGAATCTGCCCCGCAGATACTCGACGACCGCATCTGTGTCAAGGAGTGCCTGTTCAAACGTCGCCGTCGTGTTGGACGGATCCTTGTCCCGGTTACGGTAATAAGTTCTGCCGCAGCCCCGCTGATCCCAGCATACAACCGTGTAGCCGTCGGTCAGATAATCGGAAAAGAGATTTGAGATTGCCGCATCGGGACCGGCAGGCCCGCCGTGCAGATACAGGATGACCGGGTTTTCCGTATCGCTGCCTCTGAGCAGAAGATACTGTTCCTGACCGCAGACCGGTACGAAGATTGATTCATCGACGCCTTTTTCGGGATCTATGGGGTGTCTGTGCCGGTTGATGCTTCTTCCGGTCATGACGGCAGCGGTCATGAGTAACAGCAGGATGACAGGCAGCAGACACAGTGCTTTCAGAAGCCGGATGCCGCGGCTTTTTTTCTTCTTTCGCAAAGTTTTATTCTGAACCTTTCTGAGATATGTATGTGATGCCGTTGAAACTCACAGCCATTTTTTCTTTTTGAAGAACACAAGGCTCAGAATCACAATGGCTATGCTGATGACAATGACAATCGGGTAGGCAGCTTTGTATTCCAGCTCCGGCATATATTTGAAGTTCATGCCGTACCAGCCGGCAATCAGCGTCAGCGGCATAAAGATCGAGGAGATGATCGTGAGCAGCGCCATGATGCGGTTCTGCCTGACGTCCAGCTGGGACTGATACAGATCGCGGATCTGAATGGAAAACTCGCGCAGAGAGGACGTCAGATCGTGCAGTCTGGAAACGCGCTGCGAAAACAGATGAAAATAACGGGTATTTTCCCTCTTGAAGAAATTGTTTTCATTTTCCTCCAGCTCCTGACTGAGATCCAGCAGCTGGTCATAATGGTTGCGCAGATCGCGGAGATCGCTCCGGATGCGGCTGACGCGCTGCGAGGGATCCGTGACCGTGCCCTCCAGGATACCGGATTCGATTCCGTCCAGCTCCTTGTCATACTGTTCCAGAATGACCTGGTCCTCTGAAACGATCTGTTCCAGAAAATCATACAGAAAGCGTTCCAGGCTCGGCACCGCCCAGCGTTTGGCGGCAACGATCCGGTCAATCTGCTTCATGACATACCCGCTGTCGTCAATGAACACAATGCCCTTTTCATCCAGTGCAAACGCAAAGTTCGTGTTCGGCGCGGAGATATGTTTCCTGTCCGGGATCGAGAACGTGCCGGTCAGCGAATCGTAGTTGACCTCCGCTTTGGTGGAGTGAGTCGAGGACAGGTCAATGTCCATTTCGATGCCCATGTCAAATTTGTCCTTGCTTTCCAGCCACTCCGCGGCGGTCAGCACCGCGACATACCGGCTGTTCTTCTTGGTGAAATTCAGATGCTCCGCTTTTTCCAGCGTATTTCTGATATAATAATACATCGGTTTTCTCCCTGCGTATTTTTCGGATGCGGACGGCCTGCGCCGTCCCTTTTTGTACATATCATTATTATAGCATACCGGTTCTGATTTGACAAGAGGCTTTCCCAGCTGCAATTTGTTCGATTTTTTGCACATTTTCTTTTGGGGGAAGAAGCAGGATTCCGGGGAAGGCGGTCTGACAGCACTTTTTTGCTGCGAATGATTGCATTTTCCGGCGAAATGTGATATAATAAAACAGAATATGCAGAAAACAAAATCAATCAGGGAGGATTCCATGATTTATCTGTTGGAGGATGACCAGAACATCCGGGATTTTACGATTTATGCAATCGAAAGTGCGGGCTGTGAGATCCGCGGCTTTTCCCTGCCGTCGGCATTCCGGGCGGCGGTGGAAGAGCAGACACCGGACGTCGTGCTGCTCGACATCATGCTGCCGGAGGAGAACGGCTTTTCCGTTCTGCGCTGGCTCCGTGACAATCCCGCGACCAAAAAGCTCCCGATCATGATGCTCTCCGCGCGCAGCACCGAGTACGACAAGGTGCTCGGGCTGGACAGCGGCGCCGACGATTACCTTGCAAAGCCGTTTGGTGTCATGGAGCTGCTCTCCCGGATCCGGGCACTGCTGCGGCGCACCGCTTCCCAGGAAACGGAGGACGAAACGCTCTGCTGCGGCAGCATCCTGCTGAGCACGGCGCGGCACTTCGTTTCCGTGCGGGAGGAGGAGGTCGTCCTGACCGGCAAGGAATTTGATCTGCTTGCCATGCTGATGCGCAATCAGGGTATCGTCCTGAGCAGAGAGCGCATTTTGCAGACTGTCTGGGGCTATGACTATACCGGCGAAAGCCGCACGGTCGATGTCCACATCCGGACGCTCCGCGCAAAGCTCGGGGAGGCGGGCAATGCCGTCGAAACTGTCCGCGGCGTCGGATACCGTTTCCAGGCAAATCCGACCGATCCCACGGAGGCAACAGAATGAAAAAGACACTGTTCCGCAAGCTGCTGATTGCAATGGGCGCCACGCTCGGCCTCTGCCTGCTGGTTTATCCGCTGCTGCTGCCGACCGAAAACTATTTCCGGCTGGTGCTTCAGCTGCTGCCGCTCGCCGTGCTGGTCGGGCTGCTGATGCTGGTGCCGCTTTATTTTATCAGCGATAAATTTTCCAAAGATACCGCACTGGAGCTGAAAAAGCTGCGGCTTGATTCCGGCTCCGCGCTGACGCAGTATCCTGAGCTGCGGCCGCTGGCACGGCAGGTCGGCAGCCTGAAAGCGCAGATCAATGCGCAGATGAACGAACTGACCGGTCAGCAGGAGCAGCTTCGCGTTCTGACCGACAATATGCAGGAAGGTCTGCTGCTGATCAGTGCGGCGGGCAGAGTGCTTTCGCATAACCATGCGGCACTGGAGCTGCTCGGCAAAGAGCGCGAAATCCGTGAGGAGATTTTCTCGGTATTCGATCTCAGCGATGCAGAGCCGTTCCGGCGCGTGGTCGGACAGGCGCTTGCAGGCGCGCGGGCCTCTGCCGTCCTGACGGTCGAGGATACCGCCGTGCAGCTGATCGCAAACCCGGTCACACGGGAAAACCGCATGACCGGCGCGGTCATGGTGCTGCTGGACGTCACCGAGCGCGAAAAGCGCGATGCCCTGCGGCGGGAATTCACCGCAAACATCTCCCATGAGCTGAAAACTCCGCTGACCTCGATTTACGGCATTGCCGACATGATGGAAAGCGGCATGGTCAAGAAAAAGGACATCGGCGGGTTTGCCCTGCGCATCCGCGACGAGTCCGCGCGCATGATCGCGCTGATCGAGGATATTATCCGTTTGTCCCGCCTGGATGACGAGAGCTTCACCGAGGAGGTGCTCCCGCTTGATCTTTACGAGATTGCGGAAAATGTTCTGGAGCAGCTGCGTCCCGCTGCCGAAACACGGCAGATCACGATTACGCTGGAGGGCGAATCCGCCCCGATGCAGGGCGTGCCGGTCATTGTGGAGGAAATGCTCTATAATCTCTGCGACAACGCAATCAAATATAATGTGGAGCAGGGCGCGGTACATATGAAGGTCAGCTGCACTGAGCAGCAGACGATCTTCACGGTCACGGATACCGGCATCGGCATTCCGCAGGCAGACCGCGAGCGCATTTTTGAGCGCTTCTACCGCGTGGACAAGAGCCATTCCAAGCAGATCGGCGGCACGGGACTCGGCCTGTCGATTGTCAAGCACGGCGCGCAGTTCCACAATGCGACCATTGAGCTGGAAAGCCAGCTCGGCAGCGGCACGACGATTACGCTGTTCTTCCCGCGCAGTGCGGAGGCGGCGGCGCAGGCGGAAAGCTCTGCGCGGTTTGACCCGCTGAATGTGGATATTCCCGGCGAGGCTGAAGCAAAGCTGATTCAGATTCGCGGCGGAGAACCGGAGCCGGAATCTAAGCCGGAGCCTGTCGAAGCAGCAGAACCGGAATTCGAGCCGGAGCTTGTTACAGCAGAAGAGCCGGAATCCGAGCCGGAGCTTGTTGCAGAAGAAGAGCCGGAATCTGAGCCAGAGCCTGTTGCAGAAGAAGAGCCGGAATCCGAGCCGGAGCTTGTTGCAGAAGAAGAGCCGGAATCTGAGCCGGAGCCTGTTGCAGAAGAAGAGCCGGAATCTGAGCCAGAGCCTGTTGCAGAAGAAGAACCGGAACCCGAGCCGGAGTCCATTGAAGCAGAAGAACCGGAATCCGAGCCGGAGCCTGTTGCAGCGGCAGAGCCGAAATCCGAGCCGGAGCTCACCGAAGCAGCGGAACCGGAATATCCGGACTATGTGGAGCAGCCGCTGTTTTCCGAACCCGAACCGGTGGCGGAACAAAAGGGCGGATCATCTGTGGCGCCCGCGCATATGCTGGATGAAACGGAGCGCCTGCTGAACGAGGCATGCGCTGCACTCGATCTGGATCTGTTCGGCACGCCCGAACCGGAGGAACCCGCAGAGGCGGAGCCGTATTACGAGGAGACGCCCGAGGCAGAGCCTTACTACGAGGAGGATGACGGCGATCTGCCGGCGGAATCCGATTATCCCGAGGCGGACGAGGTCATTCCGGAGCCGGAGGAGCCTGTCAAAGAAGCCCGCCGCATCAGCATCGTTCCGCTGGATGAGGATACGATGGATATCCGGATTTAACGCAAATTTAACATTGGTTTACGTGTTCTTAACATTCGCAATACAGAAATTTGATTTTCCTGTACTATGATATACTTGGTAATAATGAGTATGAAAGCAGAAGGAAAAATCAGATGGGTATTGCGAATGTTCTTGCTTTAATCGGCGGTGTAGCGTTGTTTTTGTTCGGTATGCAGCTCATGGGGGACGGCCTCAAGCGTGTTGCCGGAAACAAGCTGGAGCTGGTTCTCTGGAAGCTCTCCGGCACACCGCTCAAGGGAATCCTGCTCGGCACGGTGGTCACCGCGGTCGTGCAGTCCTCCTCCGCGACCTCTGCGATGGTCGTCGGCTTCGTCAACTCGGCCATGATGACCGTTGCGCAGTCGATCCCGATTGTCATGGGCGCAAACATCGGCACGAGCGTCACGGGCTGGCTGCTCTGCCTCTCAATGCTCGGCGGCAGCAACGGCTGGCTGAGCCTGCTCTCCACGGATACGATCTCCGCGGTTGTGGCGTTCATCGGCATCATCTGGCTGATGTTCTCCAAAAATGAAACGAAAAAGCACATCGGCGGCATTATGCTCGGCTTTGCGGTGCTGATGTACGGCATGGCGGCCATGAGCGACGCCGTTTCGCCGCTGAAAGAGAGCGAAACCTTCCGGAATCTGCTGACGATGTTTGATAACCCGCTGCTGGGCATTCTGGTCGGTATTCTGATTACCGCACTGCTCCAGAGCAATTCCGCATCGGTCGGTATTTTGCAGGCACTTTCCGTCACGGGCGCGGTCAGCTACGCAGCTGCCTTCCCGATGATCATGGGCATGGGCATCGGTGCCTCGATCCCCGTGCTGCTCTCCGCTGTCGGCGCAAACCGGAACGGCAAGCGCACCTCGCTGATCTATCTGCTGATCAATGTATTCGGCACTTTGATCTGCACGCTGCTGTTCTACGGCGCCAATCTGCTGCTGCATTTTGATTTCATGCAGAACAGTACCCCGATCAGCATGATCGGCATTGCATTTGTAAACACGCTGTACCGTATTGCTGCGATCATCGTGCTGATTCCGTTCATCAAATCGCTGGAACGGTTCACGGACTTCCTGCTGAGAAACTCGTCGGATCCCGAACCGGAAAAGGCCGAGGAGAAGATCCCGGTTGTGCAGCTGGAGGAGCGTTTTCTGGAAAACCCTGTGCTCGCGCTGACGCAGAGCAAGGAGGCCATGCGGCAGATGGCCGTTATCACAGAGGAAAACCTGTTCCTCTCCTTTGATCTGATCGGCAAGTACAACGCGGAGGATGCACAGAAGGTCATCGACGCGGAGGATGCCGTGGACCATTATGAGGACAAGCTCGGCACATATCTGGTCAAGGTCACGGGCCAGACACTCAATCACGCGGAAACACTGGAATGCTCCCTGTATCTGCATACGGTCGCGGACTTTGAGCGCATCAGCGACCATTCCGTCAACATTCAGGAGGCGGCACTGGAGCTCTATGAAAAGAACGTCAAATTTTCCGAAAGCGCAAAGGATGAGCTGCGCGTGCTGGAAAATGCGCTGCGCAAGATCGTGACCATCACGTTCAAGGCGTTCCGTGAGGGCGATCTGGAGCTTGCTGCCCATGTTGAACCGCTGGAGGAGCTGATCGACTCGCTGTGCCAGTCGGCCAAGCTGAACCATGTTGCGCGTCTGCAAACGCAGATCTGTACGCTCCAGCAGGGATTTGTGTTCAATGATCTTCTCAGCAACTTTGAGCGTGTCGCGGATCACTGCTCCAATATTGCAGTCGCACTGGTCGAGCTGCATGCGGATTCGTTTGATACGCACGAATACCTCAGCAATATCAAGAACCGCCAGAATGCGGAATTCCAGCAGATGTACGACGAGTACAGCAGGGAATTCGCCTTTCTGGACATCGACTGAATATGGATCCCCCTTTCCGCGTGAAAGGGGGATTATTTACTGCAAAAACAGCGCACCCCACCGTTTCAGCGAGGTGCGCTGTTTATTTTTATCCCCAGTCGGGGTGCTCGCTCAGCAGCCTGAACGAATACCCGCGGTCGATCAGATCCTGCAAAATAATCGGCAGGATCTGGACTGAGCCTTCCTCCGTATCGTGGAACAGGAACACGACCGGCACATCCGGCGTATCCTGATACCAGCCGATGCACTCCTGATAGGACTGCATGAAGTATTCCGTATCAGAAAGTCCCTTTGTGTTGCCCTTCGGCCATTTGTCGTTGTCGGCGGCGTTCCAGTCGAACCAGCGGTAGCCCTCATAGTTGATCCGCTGGATAATGTCCTCGCGCACGTCGGCGGCGTACTTGGTCGTGGAGCCGCCCGGGAACCGCACGCAGATCCGCTCCGGAAGGCTGCCGCACGCTTTCTGTACAGCGCGCTTCCATTTTTCGGTTTCCGCAAAGAACGCATCCGCCGAGGCATAGCACTTTTCAAATTCATGCGTATAGGTGTGGCACGCGATCAGATTGCCGCGCTTCACAATCTCCGCCGCGGTTTCCGGATAGAGATCCACAAAGGAACCGACCGTGAAGAAGGTTGCCTTTGCCCCGTAGCGATCCAGAATATCGAGCACCTGCGGCGTATTCTTGCAGGGGCCGTCGTCAAAGGTCAGATAGATCTGCCGTCCGGTTTCCGCATTCCGCGTCGCCGGAGCAGGCTCTCCGATGATGGCGGGGGGCGTGGTCATGGTCACCTGCGGCGCAGGCTCGGCCGCTGCGGAATTTGCATCCGCATGTTTATAGTAGGCGACTGCGGCGTACCCGACCATCAGCAGCATGACCATCAGAAACAGCGGCGAAATGCCCTGCGGCTGCGCATCCTTTTTTTCATTCTCACTCATTGTTCTGTCATCTCTTTTCCGGTTCTGAACGGCAGAGCCGTTTTTTTCTTATTATACCATTCAGATGCCGGTCTGTCAATAGCTTTTACTTATCCGGACAGCAGCGGATGCTTATATTTTTACGGAAACCGCTTGCATGTTTCGTTTTTTTGTGATATAATAGTAAAGGCGCGCAAAAATCAGCGCCTGACAGAAAAAATACAGCGGCAGCGCACAGAACGTATGCCGGAAGAACAAAAAGCAGGAGCAAACAGTATGGTCTTTTCAAGCCTTTATTTTCTATACCTGTTTCTGCCCGTATGCCTGCTCTGCTACGGGCTTTCGCCGTCTTTATCGGTCAAAAATATTACATTAACGCTGTTCTCACTGATCTTTTATGCCTGGGGCGAGCCGACCTATATCATTCTGCTGCTGATCAGCGTGCTGATGAACTATCTGTTCGGCCTCGGCATCGGCGGCTGCCAGAAGCGGGAGAAAGCAGGCGGCGCCAAGGCGGTCATGATTCTGAGCCTGGTTTTCAACATCGGCCTGCTAGGCGTGTTCAAATACAGCGGCTTTATCGCGGAAAACCTGAACCTGATTCCCGGGGTAAGCATCCCCGTGCCGAAGCTGACGCTGCCCATCGGCATCAGCTTTTACACCTTCCAGATCCTCTCCTATATCATTGACCTGTACTGGGAGAAGATCGACGTCCAGCGCAACCCGCTGCATCTGCTGCTGTATATCTCCATGTTCCCGCAGCTGATTGCGGGCCCGATTGTCCGTTACGCGACCATCGCAGAGGAGATCAAAAACCGCAAAACCACGCTTGCAGACCTGAGCGAGGGGCTCACCCGCCTGATGCTCGGCCTCGGCAAAAAGGTCATTCTGGCGAATCATCTCTCTGTGATCGTCGATCAGTTCTTCGGCACGCCCGGCACGCCGATTTCTGTGACCGGCACCTGGTATGCCGTCATCGTCTATGCGATGCAGATTTACTTTGACTTTTCCGGCTATTCGGATATGGCAATCGGCATGGGACGCATGTTCGGGTTCCACTTTGACGAGAACTTCCGGCATCCGTTCCTCTGCAAGGATATTTCGGAGTTCTGGCAGCGCTGGCATATCTCGCTGGGTACCTTCTTCCGCGATTACCTGCTCTATGTGCCGATCTTCGGCAAGCGCAGAAAATACGGCGGCCTGTTCCTCGTGTGGTTCTGCACGGGACTCTGGCACGGCGCAAGCTGGAACTTTATCATCTGGGGCTTGTACTTCGGCGTGTTTATCCTGATTGAACAGCTGATCGGCAAAAAGCGCATGAAGAAGATCCCGATTGTCATTCGTCATATCTACAACAAAATCGTCATTATCATCGGCTTTGGCATCTTCTATTTTGAGGATCTGGGCAGACTGGGCGGATTCTTCGGGAATCTGGTCGGCGCAAACGGAAACGCGCTGATGGACAAGACGGTGCAGCTCTCGGTGCAGAATAATCTGTTTTTGCTGATTGCCGCGCTGATCTGCTGCTTCCCGCTCTATGAGGGACTGCAAAAGCTGAAAACGCGCTATGCGGCGGCTGTTTATGCGGTCGATGTGGTTCAGACCGTCTGCAATGCCGCGCTGCTGATTGTCAGCAGTATTCTGCTTGTGGATGCCACAAACAACCCGTTCCTGTATTTCCGCTTCTGAGTACGGGACATGGATCAGAAAGAGCGATATATCAAAGAAAGGAGGCTTTGCCATGCCGAATACCGATCTGCCGGATGATGAAATCATGCAGCCGGAACCGGATGACACAGCCTTTCCGGAGGACGACCTGCCGGAGGAGCCGCTGATCGACCGGCGCACAGCCATTGCACAGGCGAGAGCAATCCGCCGTGAGGCAGCCGCGCTGGAGCAGGCGGAAAAGGAAAAGGCCGCAGAAACCGCAAACAGCATTCTGGAGCTTGCAGGCCCTGAGCCGAAGCGCTCGATCCGCAGGCAGATGGCGCCGATTCCGGTTTCTGTCACAACCGGAAAATTCAGCTGGCTGGACGATGTCAAAAAGCTAAAGCCCGCACAGTCGGACGCAGAGGAAATCGTGGAGCAGCTGGTGGCGGAATCCCGCCAGCGTGATGCAGAGCCTGCCGCGGAGGATTTGGCAGAGGCAAAGCAGGTGGATCCTGCCGATCTGCTGGAGCATATCATCACGGAGGTGCAGAATCCCCACGCACCGGAGGCGATTGTCGCGCAGGTGCTGCGGGAATCCGCAGCTGCCTCTGCTGCACAGGAGCTTATTCCCGAGCCGGACGGGGAACCGGCGGCATCCGCAGAGGCAGCGGAGCAGGAATCCGCGGACGAGCCGGTGTATGCGCCGGAGGAACCTTTTGCAGCGGATGACGCAGATCCGGACAGCGCGGCGGAAGCTGATGCTGCGGAATATGATGATGAAGCCGCGGAGGAACCTGCGGAATATAATGAGGAAACCGCGGAGGCGTCTGCGGAATATTATGAAGAATACGCAGATGAGCCTGCGGAATATTTTGATGATGACGCAGAGGAATCTGCTGCATATTTTGATGACGACACGGCTGATGCCGCAGAATATGATGATTACGGTGCGGACGATGACACGGACTATGCGGACGAGGCTGAATACGAAGAATATGATGAATACGCAGATGAGCCGGAGCCGGTGAGAAAGCCCGTGCGGAGAATGCCGGTGCATGTGCCGCCCTGTTCGGATGAGGAGGCTTCCGCGCAGTACCGTGCTGCCGTCAGGGACGGGCGTGCAGGGCTGAAAAAGCAGACGCGCCGCAGCAACCGCGCTTGGAACCGCGAGGCCGCGGGCATCCGCGCAAAGCTGACCGGCGAAAAAACCGCGCGTCAGACCGCCAAATGGAATGTCGGCATCTGCCTGACAGTTCTGTTCGGCGTTGCAGTCGGGATGCTTGTGCTGGAACGCCCGACCGTTTCCATGGAAGAAAACCGCACGCTTGCGAAGATGCCGGAATTCACCGTGGAGGATTATCTCGACGGCAAATACACGGCAGGTGTTGCGGAATACTATAATGATACGGTGCCCGGGCGCTCGACGCTCAAGGGCTGGGTGCAGGAGATCCGCAAGTGCATGGGCCTGCGCAGTGAGGTTTCGCTTCACGGCAGCGGCGCCGTGCAGCAGCCTGTTCCTGCGGAAACAACCGTTCCGGTTCCGGAAACGACCGCGCCGCGTGTGACGGCCGTCACGCTGTATGCAGCAGAGGAAATTCCGGAAACGACGACGACAACCGCTGCGCCGGAGCCGGAAGAACCGGAGCGCGAGGGCGAAATCAGCAACAATATCCTGATTGTGGACAAACGCGGCATCATGCTGTTCGGCGGCTGGGAAACCATGGGCGAAACCTATGCGGCAAATGTCAACCGCTTCAAGGAATCGCTGCCGAATGTCAATATGTATTCGATGGTTGTGCCGACGCCCTGCTCGTATTATACGCCGGAGGATTTCCAGTATCTGATTACGAGCGAGAAAGCGAATATTGACTATATCAACCGTTCACTGGTCAATGTCACGCCGGTGGATGTCTATTCGGCACTGGAAAAGCACAAGGACGAGCCGATCTTCATGCGGACGGATCACCACTGGACGTCCCTCGGTGCCTTCTACGGCGCAGAGGTGTTCTCTGCGGCGGCACGCGTGCCGTTTGCGCGGATCGACGAATACGATCGGCATTCCAAGGACGGCTACGTCGGCACGCTGTACGGCTTCTCCAATGACATCATCCTGAAAGAGAATCCGGAGGAGTTTTTCTGGTACGTGCCGAAGAAGCAGTTCCGCACCGAGTATTACAACCGGTCGTTCGGCTTTGAGCGCGAGGGCGATTTCTTCATGGATATTGAGAATGTCGCGCCGGTCAGCTGGTATATGGTGTATATGGCCGGTGACGACCATGTGCTGAAAATTACCTCGGATGTCGGCAACGGCAGAAAGCTCTGCGTGATCAAGGACAGCTACGGCAATGCGCTGATTCCGTGGCTGACGTCCTCGTTTGACGAGATCTATGTAATCGACATGCGGTATTTCAATCTGAATGCCGTGCAGTTTATCAAGGATCAGGGCATTACCGATGTGCTGTTTGCGATGAACAGCTTCAGCGCGAACGGCCCGAATACGGATAAGATCGAAACGATCCGCGTGCAGTGAAAAAAGAAAGGAGTATGCAAAATGACAAAGGCAGAAGCAATGGAGGCTCTGACGCCGATTTTCCGCGAGGTGTTTGACGATGACAGCATCGAGCTCACGGACGAGCTGACCGCAGCAGATGTGGAGGGCTGGGACAGCGTTGAGCATTTCAACCTGATTTCGGAGATTGAGAGCGCATTCGGCATGCGCTTTAAGATGAAGGAGGTTTCCGGCATGAAGAATGTCGGAGAGCTCGCAGAAATCGTTGCAGAGCGCGGGAGCTTATAAGGCATCGCTGCGCTGCGCAGACAGAATCCCATATCCCGTAAGAGCGAAATTACAGGGCGCTGACGAAACCGTCGGCGCCCTTTGTCTGTATAAAAAGTGATGAGAATGGTGGAGCTTCCGCCCGCTCCGCAATGCGTTTGCAAGCAAACTTGCCCCAAGCCCCTGCTTAAGGAACATTGGCCCTGAAGAATCCGCTTGTGACGAAAATAATGTATTTTCGTAATTTTCCTATAATTCGGGATTCCAAAGGAATTCTGTCCCTTTGGCGGGGTTTGGGGCAGCGCCCCATTATCAATCGGAGATACCGCTCTATAATCAAAAGTGTGAACCGGCTGCGGCAGTGCCTTCCGCAGCCGGAAAGCTGATGAAATTGCGGCTTGAATCCGGCAAAATGCTCTCAGAAAAAATGGCGTTCCGGCGCGTTCCGAACGCTGCCCGGAACCATATTTTCCAAGTGGGAAATCCGGAAAACGGTTACAATTTTCGGCTGAAAAATGACAGATTGTTAATTTTTTCGGTCGATTTGAACAGGAACGAAACGAAAAAATATGAGCGTTTCCGGCGTGACGGCAGAGTTCCCAATTCTGTCCGTTTAGGACATCTCCTTTTTATCAAAAAAGCAAAATAATAGTATTACTTATGGGCGATGTTGCCGCATAAATAACGGGGAGGAAAACGGAATTGGTATCTCAATTTTGTGTAATATGTCAAATTCTTTTTACCTATGGTATAAAACATGGCAATTCTACTACAAAATGCACAAAAGAACCATGCAAGATTCTACAAAGCAGCATCTTGCAATTATCGCAAAAATGTTGTATAATAAAGTTGAGGAAAGTGACAAAATCACTGATTCCGGTGAAATCTGTAAAAATTTGTGAGGAGGATTTCTTATGCCGCAGCAGAGTTTTGCGCAAGCCCCGAATCCGCTCGACAGCCGGATCATGAAGACCCCGAGTGCCGTTGCACGACGCGCGTTCTTCTATCTGCAGGAGTGCGGACATCTGAAAGCGGGCGAAAATCATCACACGAGCCGTCAGAACCTGCAATCGTTCCTGTTTGCAGTTGTTCTGAACGGGAAGGGAAGCCTGACATACGAAGGAAGACAGTTCCAACTGGAGGGCGGGGACTGCTTCTTCATCGACTGCCGGGCAGCGCATTCGTATCAGAGCGATGCGCAGGATCCGTGGGAGCTGCTTTGGATTCATTTCAACGGCTGCACCTCGGAGGAATATTATAAGTTGTTCACGGCGCAGCTTCAGCCGGTGTTCCATCCGGTGTCAACAGTGAAGTTCGTTTCCCTGTTGCAGGAAATCATGCGCCTGAATGCCGAAACCTATGCAGATACCGAGGTGCTGACCTCCGGTCTGATCGTCAATCTGCTGACCATGCTGCTGACTGTCAACAGCATCGCAGAGGAAAACGACACCGCGCTCCAGGCGAAGCTCAAGACTGTGCTGGCGCACATTGACGCGAACTTCACCGGGGAGATCCGTCTGGACGATCTGGCCAAGCGCTTTGACATCAGCAAATACTACCTGACGCGCGAATTCAAGCGCGCCTACGGAGAAACGATCTTCCAGCACATCATCGCGCTGCGCATCAACTACGCAAAGCGCCTGCTGCGCTTCACGGACAAATCCGTGGAGGAGATCTCCGCCCTGTGCGGCTTCAACGATCAAAGCTACTTCTCCAAGCAATTCAAGAAAGCGGAGAATGTAACATGTCTGGCTTTCCGCCGCCGCTGGCGCGATTGAACGCTCCTCGGGAACCACGGCGGGATACCACCCAGGGAACCGGCCGCCGCTTGCGGGTAGCCGTGCTGCATGATATTTACGGGTGTCATGCAGCAGCCTGACCGTTATACTATAATAGTATCGCAAAATAGTAGAGCAGTGAGGCTTCCGGACGGCAGGCGGTTTCCTTTTTTCTCCGGACGCGGAGCGAGGGCGAAGGCTGCCGCACTGTGCAGCTCAGCCGTCTGCGGGAGGTGCTCGGCACGTTTCCGCTGATTGTCAATACGGTTCCGTCCATGCTTCTGGACCGTGAAACGCTCCGCTGCGTCCGGCGGGACGCACTCATTCTTGATCTGGCTTCAAAGCCGGGCGGGGATGATAACAAAGCCATTTCCAATGTGACGGATCACCATTTGGGGGAATGCGGCTATGCGCAAACAGTATATCTGGATCCTGACTGTCGGAATCGGTGCGGCGATGATTGCCGTGCTGACCGCACTTCTGCTACAGCAGCCGGAAAAGCCGGTCGTGATCAGCTTGCAGGAGGAAGAAACAGTGCAGGTGTCCGGTGCGGGGGCAATGCTGTCTGCCACGCAGTGTGCTTTGGGAGAGCATACTGCGGCGCCGCAGATCCGTCATTCATCAGAGGTTTTACCTCCGTTCAGCACGACGCCGGACACAAACCTGAATACTGCGGGTACAGCAGATTTGCAGGCAGTGTCCGGCGTCGGTGCCGTTTTAGCAGAGGAGATTGTTTCGTACCGCGAATCAATCGGCGGTTTCACAAGAAGATCCCAGCTGCTGGAAATCCACGGCATCGGGGAAACGCTTGCGGCACGGATCATGGATACTTTTTATATCCCGAACGAGCTTCCGGAGGAGGAAACAACTGTTCCGGAGAAAGGAACTTCTGTTCCGCAGCAGGAAACAGAAACTGCTCCCGCGGAGCCGCAGGAGCAGGAAAATACAGAACAGGAGTTTCTCATGCTGAATCTGAATACCGCGCAGAAGGAAGATCTCATGCGGCTGCCGGGAATGACGGAGCTGCTTGCAGACAAAATCATCAAGCTGCGGGAAGATATCGGCGGGTATCAGAATATTCAAGAGCTGCTGCTGATTGAGGGAATGAAGCCGGAATACTTTGAGTACACGCTCCGGGAACACGTTTATGTAACAGAATAACAGCTTTACGGCATCCGGGAATCGGCGGCGGGGTAGTAGTCCTCGCCGCCGATTCTGCCGAACTGCCAGGCGTGTGCGCGGCTCTTGCGCGTCGCGGCGGCGCCGACCGGCAGATCGCAGACAAGGTGCAGCGAGGGATCGGTTTCGCAGAGCTCTCCGATGCTCAGGACGATTGCTTCCTCTTCTGTGTGCTGTCCGTCACAGACGAATTCCCAGGTGTTGTCGTTGAAATGGTGACAGACCATTGTGATATCCGCGCCCTCCAGCACATGTGTGCAGGTCAGCACGAGCAGGTCAGGACGGTCGGTAAAGGGATAATGTGCCATAGGTGAACCTCCGTTGCAGTTTTCGTTACTATTATCATACCGGAAAATGACGGAAATTGCAAGAGCAAATCGCAATTTCTGTGACAGAACGGAAAAATACGTGAAAGCATGGTGAAAATGACGGAAATCAGAGGCTGTTTTGCACGATTTCGTGAAATGGGGTCGCGGTTTTTGCGCCAATTTGTAAACAATCGGCCGAAAAATGTAACCGAAATGTAACAAAACCGCAAAAAATCATGAAAAACAGGTGTCAAATCACAAATAATGCACAAGAGCGCAAGATTTGGGTTGAACGGATTGCACAAAACAACCAAATAAGATGACGAAATGATGTTATGCATTGACTTTTCAGGGATTTTCGTGTATATTACAAGTATGAAAACGAGGAACGCGGGTACACGGGCTCCGACGGAAGCCTGACACCGAAAGAACTCCGTTCCGGCAGACCTTGTTTGCAAGTGAAGCAGCCCTGTAAGAAGGATGCAGGCCGTGCTTCCGTGCTGCGCAAAACGCAGCGAAAATTCGCACCCGAATGATCGGGACAATATTTTCACAGCTGCGAACGCAGCAAAATTTCGCAGCAAATTGAAGGAGGAAATTCCAAATGAACAAGCTGAAGAAGTCTCTTGCTCTGATTGCAACTCTCGCAATCGCATCCACCGCTTTCTATGCATGCGGTGACGACACCACTCCGGCAAGCACCCCGGATTCCGTTGCTGAGTCCTCTGAGGACGCACCGGCTGAGTCCAGCGAAGAAGAAGGCACCGAGGAAAGCGAAGGCGAAACCCCGGCTGCTGCTGACATCAAGTTCGATGAGACCGGCGACAAGCTGTCCGTTCTCTGCTGGACCGGTGACGACATCGAGAAGATGATCGAGAACTTCACTGCAAAGAACCCGGACTACGCAGGCAAGGTTGAGTACGTTAACGTCGGTTCCAAGGGCCAGGAAGCTCGTGAGCAGTATGCTACCTACTTCCAGGGCGGCGAGGATGCTGACCTGTTCGTCCTCGAGGCAGACTGGATCCTCGAGTACATCAACAACGATGAGTACACCGCTCCGCTGAGCGACCTCGGTTTCTCTGATTCCGATTTCGCAGGCTGCTATCCGTACACCGTTGCAATCGGTACCGATAACAACGGCGTTCTGAAGGCTGCTTCCTGGCAGGCAACTCCGGGCGCATACGTCTACAGAGCTGACCTCGCTGAGGAGTACCTCGGTGTTAAGACTCCGGAAGAGATGCAGCCGTTCGTGAAGGACTGGGATACCTTCACTGAGACCGCAAAGACCGTTAAGGAAAAGTCCGGCGGCAAGTGCGCAATGGCTGATACCCTCGGCGGTATGTGGCAGGTCTGGCAGTACAACCGCAAGAACGCATGGGCAAAGGATGACACCCTCGTGATCGACGACTACTGCAAGCAGTATGCAGAGCTCGCAAAGGATTACTGGGATAACGGTTATGTCACCAAGGAGTCCCAGTGGGACGACAAGGGCTGGTATCCGATCGGCCAGGATGGTTCCACCATGGGTTACTTCTTCTGCACCTGGTGCCTCGGCAAGGGCTCTATGCTGAGCAACGCTGAAGGCGGCGAGGGCGGCGCAACCTACGGTAAGTACAACATCACCGCTGGTCCTTCTGACTGGGCATGGGGCGGCTCTTGGCTGGCAGTTTCTCCGAACTGCGACAACGGTCAGATCGCTCACGACTTTGTGAAGTACTTCACTGTTGACGAGGCTTCCATGGAAGACTATGCTCTGTTCAAGGGCGAGTTCGTCAACAACCCGACCGTTATGAAGAAGATCGTTGATGACGGTTCCAACAAGAACGATCTGCTCGGCGGCCAGGATCAGTTCTCTGTTCTGTATGAGTCTGCTTCCAAGATCGACATGGACGGCAAGATCACTGCTTACGATGCACAGATCAAGGACGCATTCAACAATGCTGTCACGAAGTTCGTCAAGGGCGAGGTTGCTTCCTACGATGACATGATCACCGAGTTCAAGAAGAACGCTGCTACGATCGAGGGTCTGACCGTCGAGTAATTCTTACTCACGACAGACATTCAGACATTTCCGATATACAGATAATGCCTGAAAAATAGCATAATCGAATATTTGCCTATTGGGCCCTGTGCCCAATAGGCGAATATTTTATCTCGGTTCGTAAATTTCACTAATTTTTTCTTGAAAGGGTGTGCTGAATGGCTACAGCTGCACAAAGACGGATCAAATCCGTCAGCTACGCAAAGTACGGCTATATCTTCATTCTGCCGTTCTTTGTCGTGTACTTTATTTTCAGCCTCTATCCGCTGCTTCAGACCTTCATCCTTGCATTCCATTCCAACGGTGCAAGAACGAATCTGGATTTTGTCGGTCTGGCTAACTTTAAGACAATCCTTGCGACTCCGGCTGAGAATGATTTTAAGGCGTTGGGTATTCATGACACCTTCTGGCGTTACATGAAGAACACCGTCATCATCTGGGTCGGCAACTTTATTCCGCAGATTTCTCTTTCGCTGCTGCTCGCAGTGTGGTTCACGGATCTGCGCGTTAAAATGCCCGGCAAAGGCTTCTTCAAGGTCGTGATGTATATGCCGAATATCATCACTGCTGCGTCCGTTGCCGGTCTGTACCTCTCCCTGTTCGGTGATTCCTCTTACAGTGTCATCAACATGCTTCGCGGATGTAATGACCCTGCACGTTCCGTGGAACCGCTGAAAATTATTACAAGCGTCTGGGGTGCCCGCATCCTCGTTATGTTCATTCAGGTATGGATGTGGTTCGGCAACACCATGATCATGCTGATGTCCGGTATTCAGGGTATCAACGAGTCGCTGTTCGAGGCGGCTGAGATCGACGGTGCAAACTCCCGCCAGACCTTCTGGAAGATCACCTTCCCGCTTCTGAAGACGATCATGGTCTACACGCTGCTGACCTCTATGATCGGCGGCTTGCAGATGTTCGATATTCCGTTCATGCTCCATACGGGCAATGTTCTGAATGAGAATATCGCAACCGTTGCTGTGTTCGTTTATCAGATGTTCCACAAGAATTTTGCAAAGCCTTCCTTTGGCTATTCTGCAGCTGCTTCTGTCATTCTGTTTGTCATTACGTCGATTCTCGGCGCACTCGTCTTCTGGGTGCAGCGCGATAAGGACGCAATGGAGAAGGCCAAGAAGCGCAGACAGCAGATCAAGGAAGCCAAGCGCAGAGCGAAAGGAGGCGGGTTCACGATATGAGCAAGCGTATTACATATGATGACGGCAAGGGCGGCTATCAGACCCAGGTGTTCGTCAAGTCTGCGCTGATTTATGTCGCGCTGATCCTGCTGACACTGATCTGCCTTGTTCCGATCTGGATCCTGATTGTCAATGCAACGAGATCCAACACTGAAATCATTGCAAAGGTTCATCTGCTTCCGGGTACGCATCTGTTTGAGAACATGCGGACGCTGAAGGAGAATTCCCTGTACAACAAGTTCTTCAATCCGATCCGCGGCATGGTGAATTCTTTGATCATCGCAGGCGGATGCAGTGCGCTGACCGTGTTCTTCTCCGGTCTGACCGCATACGGCCTTGTTGTGTATGATTTCAAGCTCAAGGGACCGGCTTTTGTCTTTATCCTGGCAGTCATGATGGTTCCGACACAGGTCACTGCGGTCGGTTTCATGAACCTGCTGATCAAAATGAAGCTGCTTGACAGCTATATTCCGCTGATCGTTCCGGCGATTGCTGCACCTGCAATCGTGTTCTTCATGCGTCAGTATATGCTGTCCTCGTTCCCGCTGGACATCATTGAGGCTGCCCGAATCGACGGCTCCAATGAGTTCCGCACGTTCCTGACCATCTCCATTCCGATGATGAAGCCGGCATTTGCCGTGCAGGCGATTTTCGCATTCATCCAGAAGTGGAATGATTACTACACCCAGTCCATCGTCCTGGTTTCCGGTAAGAAGAACCAGCTGACGATGCCGATGATGGTGCAGAAGGTTATCTCGATTGACCGTAATCCGGATGCCGGTGCAAACTACACCGCCATCTTCCTGTCGATTATCCCGGTCGTTGTGATCTACATTGTTCTGTCCAAGTTCATCATTGGCGGCGTTGCAGCCGGCGGTGTCAAGGAATAATCCGTTTTTCGGCAGCAGAAAAGCACAGTGTCACACGGCACTGTGCTTTTTTTGTGAGGTATCATATGATTGATTTTGCAGAGGCGCTGGCAGCGGCGCAGCGGGATGCGGGCGGCAGAGGGGTCGGCACGCTCGGAGAGAAAACGCTGCATCTTGCGCTGAAATATTTTTGCGCCCCCGATCCGGAAACACATGAGCGGCCGCTCGGCGGGTTCATTGCGGATGCGGTCACCGAGGACGGCGTCTTTGAAATCCAGACGCGCGGGCTGAATCGCCTGAAATCGAAGCTCCATGCGTTTTTGCCGCTCTGCCGGGTGACAGTCGTGCATCCGGTCATTGCTGAGAAGCTGCTGATTCGCGTCGATGAAGCCGGGGAGCTGCTCTCAACGCGCCGTTCCCCGAAGCATGAAACGCCGGTTTCCGTCATGCGGGAGATCTATCCGTTGCGCGAATATGTCGCAGATCCGCGATTCCGCATCATGCTCTGTGAGCTGGAGCTCGCGGAATATTCCGTCCAGCACAGCAAAAGCCGGAGAGAAAAATGTGACCGCGTTCCGGTTGCGCTGCGCCGGATTCATATGCTGCAAACGCCTGCGGATTACGCTGCTTTTCTGCCGGAGCCGCTGCCCGAACCGCTGACGTCGTCGGCGCTGGCGGCCGCGCTGCATACCGCAGAGCTGCCTGCGCGGCTGTATCTGAACCTGCTCGGGCGCATGGGGATTCTTGCCGAAGCTGGGCGCGCCGGGCGGCTGAAATGCTGGAAACGAACCGGCTTTGACGACATCCGGCGTTGACTTTGAAGCTGCTTCGGAATCCGGCCTGCAAGTGATCTGGGCGCTGTCGCTGCCGGGCAGAACAGCGCCGGTATCGGCAGGCGAAATCGTTGCACAGACTGTGCAGGAGCTTCTGGAATCCGAGGACGGTGATGCAGATGGCTGACCTTTCCGGGATCCGGCTGGGCTTTGCGCTGTGCGGGTCGTTCTGTAATGCTGCGCGTGCGGTTGCGGCAGCGGAGGCCTGTGTTTGCGCGGGCGCGTCGCTGCTGCCGGTTGTGTCGGAGCATTTTGCGTCAATTCCGACGAGATTCGGCGCGCCCGAGGATTTTCTCTCGCCCCTGCGTACGCTGAGCGGCGGTCGATTGATTCGCTCTATTACCGAGGCGGAACCGATCGGCCCGAAAAACCTGACGGACGCGCTGGCGGTTTGTCCGTGTACGGGAAATCTGCTCGCAAAGCTGTCTGCGGGGATTACAGACGGCACCGTGCCGATGGCGGTGAAGTCGCATCTGCGGGGCGGAAAGCCGGTGATTCTCTGCATTGCGACAAATGACGGGCTGGCGGCGTCGGCGCGGAACCTCGGGGATCTGCTGAACCGCCGGCATTATTATTTTGTTCCGTTCGGGCAGGATGACCCGGTGCGGAAGCCGACATCACTGGTCGCAGATTTTTCGCTGTTGCCGGATACGGTCGAAGCCGCGCTCCGCGGCAGCCAGCTCCAGCCCGTGCTGTGCAGGGGTATCTCCGATGGATAAAAAAATGGGGACTCCGTCCCCAAACCCCTGCTTAAGGGACATTGTCCCTTAAGAATCCCATTATGATGAAAGTGATGCATTTGCAGCATTTTCCTGTGCTGTGGGATTCCAAAGGGATTTTATCCCTTTGGCGGAGTTTGGGGCAGAGCCCCATTATAAATCCATCGGAGATACCGCTATATGAAAGGGGACGCCCCATACCGCAGGGCATCCCCTTATTTTGTAGAAAAAGTTCCTATGGCAGGGGGGCAGAGCCCCATTATAAATCCATCGGAGATACCGCTCACACGGCTGCAAAGCCCTTTTCAAGGTCTGCGATGATGTCGTCAATGTGCTCCGTGCCGATGGACAGACGGATTGTCGCCTGGGTGATGCCGGATTCGGTCAGCTCCTCTTCGGTCAGCTGGGAATGCGTGGTCGTGGCCGGGTGAATGACCAGCGATTTGACATCTGCCACATTTGCAAGCAGCGAGAAGATTTCCAGGTGATCAATGAACGCATGTGCTTCCTTCTGGCCGCCCTTGATCTCAAATGTGAAGATGCTGCCGCCGCCGTTCGGGAAGTAGCGCTCATACAGCGCATGATCCGGATGATCCGGCAGGGACGGGTGATTGACCTTTGCGACCTTCGGATGATTTTTGAGGAAATCAACGACCTTCTTGGTATTCTCTGCGTGACGCTCCAGACGCAGCGAGAGCGTTTCCGTACCCTGGAGCAGCAGGAACGCTGCAAACGGAGAAAGTGTTGCGCCCTCATCGCGCAGCAGAATTGCGCGGATGTAGGTCACGAATGCAGCCGGGCCGACGACCTCTGCGAACGAAACGCCGTGATAGCTCGGGTTCGGCGCCGCAATCGGTGCATATTTGCCGCTGGCCTTCCAGTCAAACTTTCCGGAATCGACAATGATGCCGCCGAGCGTTGTGCCGTGGCCGCCGATAAACTTGGTAGCGGAATGAACCACGATATCTGCGCCGTGTTCAATCGGGCGGATCAGGAACGGCGTGCCGAAGGTGTTGTCCACGACAAGCGGCAGACCGTGCTTATGCGCGATTTCTGCAATCGCGTCAATGTCCGGAATATCGGAATTCGGATTGCCGAGTGTTTCGATGTAAATTGCCTTGGTGTTCTCGCGGATTGCGCCCTCAACCTCGCTGAGGTCATGCGCATTGACGAACGTGGTGTCAATGCCGAACTGCGGCAGCGTATGTGCCAGCAGGTTGTAGGAGCCGCCGTAGATCGTCTTCTGGGCAACGATGTGTTCGCCTGCCTGTGCGAGCGCCTGAATCGTGTAGGTGATGGCTGCTGCACCGGATGCCAGTGCCAGCGCCGCAACGCCGCCCTCCAGCGCCGCGATGCGCTTTTCCAGCACATCCTGCGTGGAGTTGGTCAGTCTGCCGTAAATGTTGCCGGCATCAGCCAGGCCGAAGCGTGCGGCCGCATGTGCGGAATTACGGAACACATAGGATGTGGTTGCATAAATCGGGACGGCTCTTGCGTCCGAAGCGGGATCAGGCTGTTCCTGACCGACGTGCAGCTGAAGGGTTTCAAATTTATAGTTACTCATTTTCATTTACCTCGTTTTCATAATGATAATTTTGGGTGCCGGTTTTCCGGCAGTGATATGCGGATCAACAGATATGAAAACAGGGGTACATTCGTCCGAAGCGGTAATTGCCCCGGTTCAGATCGGGAAAAAGGATGCTCATAGCGTATTCACTCCGTTCGTCTATCGGATAAGTAGGATTTAGCTTATCCGTATTATAGCATACCGCGCGGCACTTGTCAAGTGGAAATTCCATTCCCGGCGGATTTTTGTCTGCACATATAATCCTAGCGACATGATAGGTATTTATTTTGTAGCAATATACAAAAAAGTCACCGTTTCCCTGACTGTGCAGTCAGAAAAACGGTGACTTGTCTGCTGTGTGAATGTGGGATTACTCCGTGTCATCCATCGTATCGGCGGTGAGTCTTGCTCTCTTGCCGAGGTCGCTGCCCGCAGCAGCCTTTTCAATCGAGATGATCTTGTTGTCGTAGTGCATACGGAGCACAAACGCAACGATGCCGGGGTTGTTATCGACGCGGACATTGAAGCGGGCGGTATCGCCGGGCTTTACGGAAATGCTGTCGCAGGAGAGTGCCATCTTGGTGCCGGGCTGATCGGTTTCCGGCGCGTCCTTGTTGACTGCGATGTAGCCCTTGATCAGCTCGCAGTCCTTCAGGATCGAGGTGTTCTCATCCTGGTTTGCGCTGTAATTGGACAGGTCTGCATAATAGAGCTCGACCGGATAAACGCCGTCCGGTGCGTCATCTGCAACCTTGACCTCGAATTCCAGCAGATTGCCGTCAAAGACAAAATCCTTCTTCTGGGAAACGTCGAGCCAGAGTGCCTGATAGCTCTTGATATCGGGCGTGTAGTTGACCTGGTAATCAATTTTGCCCGGCTCCTTGTAGGGCTCGGTGACGGTTTCGCCGCTGCCGTTGACGGCGGCCTGTCCGTTGATATCGGTCTTTGCAACATAGTAATTGCCGTCCTCACCGCGGAACGGTACAGCAACCGGCGTGTCATTCACGTTCTCACTGAACGTCAGCTTCTGGTTGCGGTGACCGTCCTCATCGAGGACAACATTCTCCTCCAGCATCTGCATGGCCTGCTCTGCTGCGGAATCCAGCGGTGCAGCCTGACCGCCCTGGTTGTTCTCGCCGCCGTCGCCGGCGTCGCTGTTGCCCGGGTTGTCAATGTCGCTCAGAACGGGATCTGTCTTGCTGTTTCCCTGGATTTTCTCTCCGCAGGCATACGCCGGGATGGTCACCATCGCAGCAAGCAGCACTGCTGTCATTTTCTTCAAAGTGTTCATAGCCATAGGCTCCTTTCGATTTTCCATTCGTCCCTCTCGGGCAGAGAGAACCCTCTGTCCGTGTACCATTATACACAATATCGCGCAAAAAGTCAAGTGAAATTCTGGTGACAGTCCGGTATCAGCATTGTTACAGGAAGCCGGAAAGCCTGTGGCTGCGCAATCTTTTTACAGGGCGGAGAACACTGCGCCGATCTTCTCATGCAGCACCAGATCCGCGCGGGCATCCATCGGCGTGGGGTCGCGGTTGACCAGTGCCAGCGTATCGCCTTTGAAATAATGGATTAGCCCGGCGGCGGGATACACCGCGAGCGAGGTGCCGCCGATGATCATCATATCGGCAGCGCGGATGCAGCGGATTGCTTCGTCCATCACGTCATTGTCGAGCGCTTCCTCATAGAGCACGACGTCCGGCTTGATGATTGCGCCGCATTCCGGGCAGTACGGCACGCATTCCGCCGCACGGATCACGGAAACGTCATAGAAGCGGTTGCATTTGGTGCAGTGATTGCGCAGGACGCTGCCGTGCAGCTCCAGTACGTGCTTGCTGCCCGCCGCCTGATGCAGTCCGTCAATGTTCTGCGTGATGACGGCATTCAGTTTGCCCTGCTGCTCCCATTCCGCGAGCTTTTTGTGCGCGGCGTTCGGCTGCGCGTCATGCGAGAGCAGCTTGTCGTGATAGAACCGGTAAAACTCCTCCGGATGCCGCACGAAGAATGTGTGGCTAAGGATCGTTTCCGGCGGATAGTCGTACTTCTGGTTGTACAGGCCGTCCACGCTGCGGAAATCCGGGATGCCGCTTTCCGTGGAAACGCCCGCGCCGCCGAAGAATACGACGGTCTTTGCCTTCTGCACCGCCTCGCGGAGCTGTTCGATGGTTGCTGTCATAAAAATACCTCCTTGAAAGATGATTGCATATCCCGGACCTGCATACAGATCACAACGGAACAACGATCAGGGATATGCCTGCAAACAATTTCAGGAATGCCCTTTTGACTTGATTTTTTCCAATATTCCGATAAGCAGTTCCCTGTTTTCCTTATTTTTATTCTTTTCAGACTTCAAAGTGCTGCGAACCGCCGAAACAAACTGCTCTGTTGCACATTTCGAGTTTACTTTGGAATAGATCGCACGCAGCCACGCAAGATCCCGATCAATCTTGTACTGTTTGAGGTTCTCCTCTATTGTTCCGTATCGTCTGTTTTCAACGCCGTATCCGTCATATCCAAGACACGCTTCATCCAGCCACTTGAGATAGAACTCCTTAAATCCATGCACGATCATCGGGTGATAAACTGCCATCTCGTCAGCATCATAAGCCAATTCACCGAAATGTTCACCTTCCAGAATAATGCTTATGCCGTAAGTGCAGCCTGTACTGAATACAGGCAGGGAATACTTTTCCACACCCATATAATGACCGGGTAATTCTTCGCAGGAAAATCCGGCATACCCTAACGGATAAAAGCGATATGAGGACATCCATATGCCGCCGTTTCCGACATTCGTGATAAACCACACATAATCTTCCGGAAGAATAACATCATTTTCAATTTCAAATTTTTCTGCTTCTTCGACCGAAATGACGTCATATATTTCGACTGTCGGATCTATGGAAATCAGCTTTTCGATCTTTTTCCGGATTGCAACAGCTTCCGGATCGCTTGTATTATAATTCCCCATAAAACAGCACCTCTTTATAAAAGCATTTCTGATGGAAATCGAAGCGTTGACCGTGTTCAAGCCTGATATTACAGTGTGACCGGAATTGTCCTGTTCAGGGTAACGGAATAGAGATAACACGCCTTGACGGGCTTGGAAAACAGCAGATGCAGCGCCTCCGCATAGAGCCGGATCTGCTCGGTGTACTGTTCAAGCAGCGCCTCCGCATTCGCGGCGCGGTCGGTCTTGTAATCGACCAGCACGATGCCGTCCTTCTCCGCAAAGACCAGATCCATAATGCCGATCAGCATACCGTCGGTGCCTGCGTAATCCCTGCCGAGCTGTTCCAGCGGGCCGGTCAGCGACAGGTCGCGCAGGCGGACGGTGAATTTCTGCTCCCGCCAGACCTTTTCCGCACCGGCAATCCGCTGATAAAGCTCTGATGCAAAAAAGCGTCCGATGCTGCTTTTCCGGACGGCATTGGCCTGCCGCGCGGTCAGTCTGCCCTGTGCCTCCAGCCGGTCGATTTCCGCGGCGAGATCCTGCGCCGCAGCGGCGAAATCCGCATACTGCATAAAGGTATGCACCGCGGTGCCGCGCTCTGCGCCGGAAAGCCCGTGCTGCTCGCGGACAAACTGCGGCCGCCGGAGCGGCGCGGAGAAGTCCTCTGCCTTGGCAAGCTCCGATACGCCGTATTTTGCGGTGAGGGTTGCAAGGCGGCTCTCATAATGCCAGCTGCACTGCTGTTCCAGCAATGTGAGCAGCGCCGGATCCGCCTGCACGGATGCAGCCTCCTGTGCGGCGGCCTCCGCATTGTCCTCCGGCAGCGCCTCCGTGCAGAATACCGCCGGGAGCATCATCTGCTTTGCGTCCGAGCCGCATTCCAGATTGAACTTCCGCCGCAGCGCTTCGCATGCAGGATTGCGCACGAGCGCCATATACAGCCATTCCTTGTAGCAGCCGGCGGTTTCGGTCAGCGCGTCGGTCTGGCCGCCGAAGGCGGTCTGTTCCGCTGCATAGTCTTTGAGATCGTCGACGGTTGTGCCCGCATACGGCAGACTGATGATCAGATATTCCCGCGCGCGGGTCAGTGCGACGTAGAGCAGACGCAGCTCCTCGCTGACGGTTTCCCTGCGGTTCTGTGCATAGATCAGCACCCACGGCAGCGAGCGCCCGACGCTGTGCGTTTCCGGATCGTGCAGCCGGAACCCGATGCCGTAGTCCGCATGATACTGGTACGGCTTGCGCGCGTCCTCCGCGGAAAAGGGATGCCCCGTATCCGTCAGGATCACAAACGGCGCTTCCAGTCCCTTGGAGCCGTGAATCGTCATCATCCGGACGACGTTCTCCGTGCCTGCCGGAACGCCGCCGCCTTTCAGATCGGAACGGCGCGAAAGAAAACCGTCAAGATACCGCAGAAATGCGGAGAGCCCGCCGCCGCGGTTTTCCTCAAAGGTGCGCGCGTAGGAGATCAGCGCACGGAGATTCGCTTTTTTCTGTGCGCCGCCCGGCGTCATCTGCATCAGCCCGAGAAAATCCGTCTGCCGGTAGATCCGGCGGATCAGCTGTTCCGGCGTATCCATTGCCGAGCAGAGCCGCATGGATTCCAGAAAATCCAGAAAGCCGCAGACCTTTTGCAGCAGCACCGCATCGGGCTGCGCTTCTCCGCTTTCCGCATCCTGCTTCATTTTGTTCATCGCGCGGAACAGCTTGCTCTTTCTGTCGTACAGCCGCACCGCGACCAGTTCATCGAGCGTAAAGCCGAACATCGGGGAGAGCATTGCCGCAGTGACCGGAATCTCCAGCAGGGGATTGTCCACTGCACGCAGAATATCCAGCAGCAGCATGATTTCCGGCGACTGCAAATAGCCCTTCTGCTCCGGCGTCCGCACCGGGATGCCCCGTGCCTTGAGCGCGTCTGCGTATGCCGGAAAGCGCGTGCTGTTGCGCATCAGAATCAGGAAATCCCGCGCCTCGCACGGCCGCAGACGGCCGTCCTCCCCGCGCACGGGTGTTCCGTTGTTCAGGTGAAAGGCAATCCGCTCCGCGATGTATTTCGGCGCATCCGGCGCAGAAACACCCTTCTGCGGCACCATGACAAATTCCGCGGGCCGCCGCGCTTCGGGATAATCCGCGCCGCGCACCAGCGCCTGCGTTTCGTCGTAGCTGATTTCACCGACCTGCTCGGTCATCAGCTGCCCGAACACATGGTTGACGACGTCCACAACCTCCTGCGCACTCCGGAAATTCCGGTTCAGGTGGATGCAGGTGTTCTCTGTCAGCTGCGGGCCGTGATAGGGCGCGCCCTCCCTCATGGCGTGATAAAAGTTCTTCGGGTTTGCGTTGCGGAAGCGGTAAATGCACTGCTTGCTGTCACCGACCACAAACAGATTATCGCCGTATTTCTCCGCGCTGCCGCCCCTTGAAAGCATCCGGAAAATCAGATCCTGCTGGTCGTCCGAATCCTGAAACTCGTCGATCATGATGCAGGCATACTGCTGCGAAAGCTGCTCTGCGAGCGGCGTTTTCGTGATGCGGCCGTCCGGTTCACGCTTTGCAAGGAGCGACAGCGTCATCGTCATCGCGTCCCCGAAGCCGAAGGCATTGCGCTCCCGCTTGCGGCGCATCAGTTCCTCGGAGAAGTCCTGCACCAGCCCGGAGAGCGCCCGCAGAATCTGTGCATGGCGCGGCAGATCCTGCTCCGCAAACTGCAGCGGCACTGACCAGTCATCCCGCAGCGATTCGAAGCTTTTCAGCGCATGATTGCGCAGCGCCCTGATGCACACGCTTTCCTGCGGAAATTTTTTTAACGGGACGGTCAGGCGGCCTTTTTCCATCTGCTGCATCAGCGTCCCGATGCGTGCAAAATCGCCCTCCGGCACGGCGCTCCTGACCGCTTCGATCGGTGTGATCTCGTCCTGCAAAACAGCCATGACCTTCTCCGCGCCGATCTGCGCTGCATATTCCATGGCTTTTGCATAGAGCGAGAGGGTGCTGTCCAGCCGCTCCGTCAGTACGGCGGCGGCCTTTTCCCGCATTGTGCCGGATTCGCAGGCCTTTGCCGCATCCCGCAGCAGATATTCCCCGAACGGGGTATTCTGCGTCAGCTCAAACAGCGAGAGGATCATCTCCTCCAGCGGACGGTCATCGCCTGTGCAGAAAGCCGCCAGCAGCAGGCGCTGCGATTCCTTTGCGTCCGGCTCGGAATCGGCGCGGCGGCTGAAATCCTCCAGCACCTGCCGGAGCGCGGCTGCCCGGACGTCGGCTTCCTCGTTTTCATCCATCTGCCGGAAGCCTGCCGAGATATCCAGTGCGGCGAACTGCTCGCGCATCAGCGAAAAGCAGAAGCTGTGGATCGTGGAAATATGCGCGCTTTGCAGCATAGTATGCTGCCTGCGGAGCCATGTGTTTTCCGGATCGGCAAGAATCCGCTCGGTCAGCTTGCGGTTCATGCGGGAGCGCACCTCACCGGCGGCGTCACGCGTAAAGGTCACGACGACTGTTTTCTCCGCCGGAAAATCCGGCTCGGAGAGCAGCGCCGCGATGCGCTCGGTCAGGACAGAGGTCTTGCCGCTGCCCGCTGCCGCGCTGACCACGACCGACGCGCCCCGCGCCTTGATCGCGGCCTCCTGTTCAGCTGTCCATGCCATCGGGCTGTTCCTCCTCTCCGTTCATGATTGCCAGCATGGCGGCCTTTGCCTGCTTTTGGGGGAGCGGTCTGCGCTGGCGTTCCGTATCGTCCGCCGTCACGCCGCAGATGCTCCGGTATTGGCAGTACATGCAGGCGTCTGCGTAATAGTCCGGCTTGCCGCCGCACATCGGGGACGGCGCGACATCGCCCTCTGCATACTTCGCGGCACATTCTGTCACGAGTGCCTCTGCGTATGTGCGCAGACGGGCCAGCTGTGCCGCCGTGAACACCTGCGAGTTCTCGGTCAGCTTCGGCGTCCCGGTGCCGTCGTCATCCGCCGCAGCTTTGACCGGAATATACACACCGGCCAGCGTTTCCTCCATCTTGGTCAGAATGCCGCGGTCGAGCAGCACGGTGCCGCTCATGCGGAAATACTCACTGAAATATTCCGCGACCGGCTTCATCTCCTCCCGCTTCTGCGCCTCCGGCGTACCCGAGGGCATATAGAGCACGCCCGCGGGTGCCGCACCGGGATAGGCGGCGGGATCGTCCAGCAGCGCAAACAGATACAGCAGCATTTGCAGATTCAGTCCGTAGTACACATCTTCAAGCGCAAACTGCTTTTTTCCGGTTTTATAGTCCACGATGCGCAGATAGCGCCTGCCGTCCTGCTCCGTGATATCCACGCGATCGACTTTGCCGTTCAGGCAGAGCATTGTGCCGTCCGGCAGCGTCAGCGTAAACGGCGAGATGCCGGATTCCTCCTGCACCCTTCCGATCACGAGCTCGCAGGCATCCGGCACGAATTTCGACTGCCGCATTTCCTCCTGCGTATGGAGCAGCAGCGCGGTCATGCGGCGCGTCATCCGGTCGTACTGCTGCAAGGTGCGGCTGGGCTTGCCCTCTCTGCCGCCGAGCGATTCGGACAGAAAATCCTCCGCGCATCGCTTTGCGTGATCCTTCAGATCCTGCGGCGTCATTGCAAGAAAATCCTCCCGCTCCGGATGCTCCCGGAACAGACGCTCCATGCAGTAATGCACCAGATTGCCCGCAGACAGCTTATTGAGGTCGTTTTTCGTCCGTTCATAGAGCCGCAGACCGTTTGCGCAGAAGGCCAGAAACGGGCATTTGATCGTATTCTCGATCTGTGTTGCCGAGATGCGGAGCTCTTTGCCGGTCAGCTGCTGCATCAGCCTGCGGTCGTGTACGCGCAGCCGGTCGGGATCGGCTGTTCTGCGCAGACGCTCCAGCCGGGCAGCCTCCTCCGGCATCGCGGAGAGCAGACTGCGCACGGTTTCGCGCTCGGTCGGCGTGATATTGTAATCCTGCACAAAGCTGTAATATGCCGCGGCTTTGGTCGATACGTAAAAACCGGCGCCCATTTCGTCCGCACGCTGAAAATACGGCGGGAACGCAGTCGCGGGGAGCAGCTTGCGCACCTCCTCCAGCAGCGAGGAGGGCGTCAGGTGACTGCCGTCCTCTCCGGCCATCGGATAGCAGAGCCAGAGCCGCTCCGAGGGCGCCGACAGCGTCTTGTAAACGATCAGCCGCTCGTCCGCGCAGAGGTCGCGCGCGGAACGCGAGAGCTCCACGTCATGCGCTTTCAGCAAAGCGCGCTCCTGCTCCGAGAAGAAGCCGTCCGCGCTGACGTCCGCGGGGAATACGCCCTCATTGACGCCGAGCACGAATACGATCTTCGGTGCGTCATAGCGGGCAGCCGCGGCGCTCTGCACGGTCACGGCATCGAGCGTCTGCGGCGGAACAGGAATCTGATTGTTCCGCAGCACCGCCGTCAGCAATGCAGAGAGCTGCTGCGGCGTGACAGGTGTTTCCGCCAGCGCATCGTGCATGGCGTCAAGAATCTCCGTAAAGCGGTTCCAGAGCCGTCTGAGGGCACGTCCGCCCGCGACGTCGCCGCTTTCGTACATATGCGATGCCAGACCGCCGATGCGCATCGGGATTGCCATTTCCTCTATGCAGCCGTAAAGCGCCTCACAGAGTTTCGCGCCGGGAAGCGGCTCGCCGTCCTGCGTTCTGACCCGGTTCCGCATATGCAGAATCGGCGGAATCAGCTTCTGCCGGATCGCCTCACAGTGTCCGTCGGGATCGTCCTCCGGCCGGAAGGGCTTTTCCCATTGGAATCCATCAATATCCCATGAAAATGCGTAGTTTTCAAGATCTGCTGCCTCTGCGGGATGCAGCGGGCTGAGCTGCGTTTTCAGCAGAAGGAGAATCTGCTCGGTTTCCGTGCGCTGCATCAGGCCGATCAGCGCCTCCGGGAGCTTCATGACGGCGGTGTGCAGCACACTGCGGCGGAGATCCATGAAATACGGAATCTCATACCGCTGGAATGCTGTTTCCAGCAGCGCGCCGCTGCCTGCCAGATCGTGCATCACGACCATGATGTCCGCGCAGCGCGCCTGTCCGTGCATCAGCAGCTGCCGGATCTGTGCAGCGCAGTATTCCGCTTCCAGCGTTGCGTCCCGCGCCTCGCAGACCGTCACGGCAGGGACGCCGGCAAAGGCCGGGGCCTGCGTATCAAACAGATATTTGCTCAGGTGTGCAAGCGACGGATCCGCATAGCGGTACTGCTGTTCAAAGAGGCGGGTTTCCGTTCCGGCATTCTGTGCCTTTGCAAGCCGGATCAGCCTTCTTGCCGTTTCGTTGACCGCGTCAAACCGCGTGAAATCCGGTGCGTTGATATTGTCGGTGCGCAGTGCAATCCAGACCTCGGATGCATCGCGGAGCATGACCTCCAGCATCCGGTACTGGTCGCCGGTGAAGGACTCAAACTCGTCCAGAAAGACCGATGCCCCGCGCAGAATCGCAGAGCCGTCCGCTGCGGCTGCCGCGGTCATCGGGTCGCTGAGCACATCGCGCAGACCGAGCGTCTCCAGTTCGGCGAGGTAATCCGCGAAGATGCGCGCAATATCAAACAGCTTTTCCGAGAGCACGCCGTTCTGCTCCGCGGTATCGGCGGCGGCCTGCATCAGCTGTTCCGGCGTATGGCTGGACTGCATCAGCTCTGCAAGCTGTGCCTGCATCTCTGCAAGAAAAGCGGGCTTATCGGTCTGGCGGCCGTAAAAGCGCAGCACATGCTCTTTGCCGAGCCTTTGCAGCAGGCGGTGCAGCACGACGGCCTTTGCAACGTCGTCGGCAGCATCCCGCGGGGCGGCCGCAATCGTGCCGAGAATCTCTGCGGTCAGACTGCGGAAGCTGCCTGTTTTGATGCGGTTGAAATCCGCCGCGCCGAGCTTGTCGTACAGGCGCTTGTCGTAAGTATAGGAAAACGGCTCCGGCACCAGCGTGCGGACGTCGGCGCCCGCAGCTGCGGCTTTGGCAATCTCTGAAATCAGCGCTTCGGATTTTCCGCATCCGGCGCCGCCGAGCAGCATATGCAGCATGGGATCCCTCCTTTGGAATCGGTTGTTTGATTCTATTATAGCACGCGGCACGGCAAAATGCAATAAGGACGCAGCGGGAGCGGATACCTTATTCATAAAAACCCCGTTTTGACATTCCCAGGGGGCTCTCCGCCCTCGACAAACTGCACAATCTGTGGTATAATTTCCATGCATGAAAAATTCTTTTCAGAAAATGTAATCCGGCACCGGTGATTTCTGTCTGTTACAGTGAAGCGCTTCACAACCCCGCGGAGAAAGGAGGCATCCCGCATGAACGATCAGGAGCTGATCGCGCTGTACTATGCGCGCAGTGAGCAGGCCTCTGCCGAAACATACCGGCAGTTCGGCAGCTGCTGCTATATGATCGCACGCAATATTCTCGGCTGCGCGCAGGACGCGGAGGAATGCGTCAACGATGTGCTGATCCGTCTTTGGGACAGGATCCCGCCTGCAAAGCCGAAAAACTTTTTCGCGTACATTGCAGCCGTCACGCGCAGCATCGCCTGCAACCGCTATATCGCATCCCGTGCGAAAAAACGCGGCGGCGGAGAGGTCGCGCTGGCTTTGGAGGAGCTCTGTGACTGCTCCGGCGATGAGAACGTCGAACAGGAGATTGACAAAAAGGCGCTTGCAGAAGCACTGGACGCGTTTCTCGGCACATTAAAGCCCGATCACAGAAAGATCTTTGTGCAGCGGTACTGGTACTTCTGCCCTGTGGACGACATCGCGGAACAGTTCGGGATGACCAAATCAAAGGTCACGGTGTCGCTGATGCGTACCCGTGAAAAGCTCCGGAACTATCTTGAGGAGGAGGGGTTTTTATGAAACCGAACGATCTGCTGGATGCCATGGGCCGCATCTCGTCTGAATATGTCACGGAAGCAAAGCCCGCTCCGAAGCAGCAGACGGATGCCCGCACCGCACAAAACGGTGTGCAGGGCAGTGCGGAGCCGGTCACGGGTTCCAGCAGCGGTGCATCTGTGCATCAAACAACAGAAAAGGATTACGTTATGAAAAAGAATACGATCATACGCCGGATCACGACCGGATTTGCAGCGGCGGCTGCATGCGCCGTTTTTGCAGGCGGCGGCTGGTTTATCTACAAGCAGGCACAGCAGCAGACCGAGCAGGAGCCCGACGGCCAGACAGTTTCGGAAGTCAGTCAGTCTGAAAGCAGCACACCGGACGTGCAGCAGATCAGCACGAATTTCCTCGGCGGAAAGGGGGAAATCCGGATTCTTGGAAACGGCATGCAGGGTGAATCGGAAAACGAGACGGTTCTCTATGACGACACCCGCTGGTATTTCAACGGCGCCTCCAGCTATGCTGACCGTACCGGCGAAAACGCAGGCGCGTACCGCTTAATGCCTTCCGAGGTAACAGCGTATTACACTCATGTGCTGAACGACGGCAAACATTTCTATTACGCGGAGGAGCAAAGCCTTTACACGCTGGAAGATGACGGAACGCGCTCCGCTGAGCCGGTCTTTCAGCTGACAGACAACATGCTGGATCCGGCAAAAACGGCGTGGCGCCCGCTGTTCTCCTCAGAGGACACAGAGGCGGATCACGGAGACAGCACACAGTTCTCTTTCCGCAACATCGTTCCGATGTCGGAGAACAAATGCCTGATCGTTATGTCCGGCCCGCCGGAGTGGTTCATGGCAATCTGCGACAGGGAAACCGGCGACGTGCAGGTTCTGCCGATCTCCGGTCTTGCAAATCCCCAGCCGGACGATACGATATGCAGCATCTTTCTTTCCTGCGCAGACGGCAGCGTCATGGCGGTTCTCAACAGCGCGACAATGAAGGACGGCGGGATCATCCGCATTGCGCCGGACGGCAGCTCCGAGGTTTGCACGCGCTTCTCCGGCAATACGAATAAAGTACGGTATTATTCCGTGACAAACAACAAGCTGTATGTGCTGCTTGACTCCTACGATGAGATCGGATACCGGTACGAATACGGCGAAATCGACCTTTCCACGCATGATATTGTAAAGAACCGTTCACTGTATGACGAGCCCGATCCGTGGGTTTATCTTGCATTTTCAGATCCGGAAAGAAAGCAGGATTTCGTTGTCAAGCTCTTTTTGGACGAAACCAGCTGGGCGCTTTATGCCACAGATCCCGGGTGGGAAAGCATGACAGAACTGTACCGTATGGATGAGGCCGAAGCGGAACGGACAAACTGCCGGCAAACAGACGATTCTGCGTATAAAATTGAGGATGCATGGGCAGACGCGCATTATGTGATGATGCGGATGAACGGAGAACAGTTCGTGCTTTACGATCTCGGCAGCAAAACCGTTCAGTTTATCCGTGCCTCCGGGGAAGCGGAGGGCGAAGCCACGGGAGCAGACGAACTGCATCTGGACGAATCGCAGTATACCGAGCTGGATCCGGGCTTTACCGGCACGAATTTCCTCGGCGGGCAGGGCTCGCTGCATATTCCGAAAAGAATAGGCGGGTTTTCTCCATATGGCTCCTGTGAATTTATGTATGACGAAACATATTACTACGGTGGCGGTATGATCTTCCCGCGCAGCGGAAACCGGTGCGTGGAATACAGCGGAAATCCGGATTATGAATTTGATCTGGGTTCCCATTATATCATCAGTGACGGCGAACGGCTGTACGTGACAACAAACAGCGCGGTCAATCTGATCGACAGCAGCGGCAAGCTGACGCCGTTTTTCAGGCTCTCCGATGTCGGAGCTGACGAATATGAAAAGTTTACCGGCGTATTCCGCATTGGAAGTTCATATTTGTTCTACGGCGCGGAGAATATCTGGGTCGATGAAAACGGCAGGCTGCTCAATGTCAGCCCTGAATATGCTCTGGCACGTGTATGCCCCGGTTCGCCGGACGATGAACGCAGCAAATATGCGTATTTCTGGGGTCTGGAAGTCGGTAAGACGGAGATCCACCGTCTTGCGGATCCGGCAAGCGGTGAAAAAACTCTGAAATTCACACTGCCGGACTGCCGGGAGGACTGGTACAATGAGGAGTACGGATGGTTCAGTGCCGTGACGGATGACAAATTCCTGTATCTGGACAAGAACGGCGCATTCTGCGGATATGATCCGGATACGGGAGAAAAAACAGTCCTTCTGGAAGCGGGTTCGCCCGATGCCGAAGCAATGGGGGTCAAAGCAGAAGCGGGTTCGCCCGATGTCGACGCAATGGGGTTCAGATGTGCCGTGATCGACGGCAAGCTCTATTACATGCTGGCAGATCCGTACAGCGAGCAGCCGGATCACGCGGATCTGATACAGCTGGATCTGAATACCGGCGAACGGCAGAAGCTGATTTCTTTTGACGTTGCGGAACTGCCCAGCCCGAACTGGATTGGGAGGATCGACAGCAAGCTCTCGATCGAACTACTGAACGGCGTTTTTGCGTACTATGATCCCGCAACCGGAGAACTGTTCCGGGTTTCCTATTTTTAACACGCAAAACACAAGACGGCCGGATTCCGATGCAGGAATCCGGCCGTCTTTTCTGCTTGTATTCAGATCAGTAATTTTCTGCACGCAGCTTGAAATAAGACTGCGGATGAGCGCAGACCGGGCACATCTTCGGCGCGTTCTTGCCGATGACGATGTGACCGCAGTTCATACATTCCCAGATCATGTCGCCGTCGCGGGAGAACACCAGGCCGCCCTCGATGTTGGCGATCAGCTTGCGGTAGCGCTCCTCGTGCGCCTTCTCGATCTTGCCGACCATCTCAAACAGTGCCGCAATGCGGGTGAAGCCCTCTTCCTTTGCGACCTTTGCGAACTCGGCATACATGTCCGTCCATTCAAAGTTCTCGCCGTCGGCTGCTGCCTTCAGGTTTTCAACGGTATCCGGCACCTCGCCGCCGTGCAGTTCCTTGAACCAGAGCTTTGCATGCTCCTTTTCGTTGTTCGCAGTTTCCTCAAAGATCTCCGCAATCTGGACATAGCCTTCCTTGCGCGCCTTGGATGCAAAATACGTATACTTGTTTCTTGCCTGCGATTCACCGGCAAATGCAGCCTGTAAATTCGCTTCTGTTCTTGAGCCTTTCAGTTCCATAATAGCTTCCTCCTTGGATCAGAAAATAGATCGGATGTCCGTGCGGCGCATCCTGCTCTTATTATACCTATATTTCGGATCAGTGTCAAGAGCGATTTTGTGAAAATCGGAAAAAATATCTGTGCGTGCTGTTCCCCGCGGCTGCGCCTCTTGACAAACCTGAGAAAATCGAATAAAATAGGTATCAGGAGACCCGCGCGCAATGAACGCTCCGGTCAGAGAGAATGCGCCGAAGGCTGAAAGCGCGTCACGGAGAAAGCGGCAGCGGCAACACTCCTGCGACGGGATGCTACCCGCGCAAAACCGAATGCCCCATAAAAAGTGAACCGTGCGGCGTATGCACACGGTTAAATCGGGTGGCACCGCGGGCTTTTTCAGTATGAAACGCTCGTCCCGAAGCAGTCTGATTGCAGGCAGCTTTGGGGCGTTTTTATTTTTTTCAGGAGGAGAAAACAATGTACCGTACCGTAATGTGCAATGATCTGCGCAAGGAAAACATCGGGCAGACCGTTTCGCTGGCCGGCTGGGTTGATACGATCCGCGACCACGGCGGCGTGCTGTTCCTCGCGCTCCGCGATGAAACCGGCATCACCCAGACTGTGTTCCATGACGATTCCATGCTCAAGGGCATCGGCAGAGAATGCGTCATTTCCGTGACCGGCAAGGTTGTCGAGCGTGACGCCGAAACCGTTGATCCGAAGCTCGCAACCGGTCTGGTTGAAGTGCTCGTCGAGAAGATGGAGCTGCTCGGCCCGTCGAAATCCATGCTGCCGTTTATCCCGGCGGAATCCATGGATACCCGTGAGGAGGTGCGCCTGAAATACCGCTACCTCGACCTCAGAAACCCGAAGATTCACGAGAATATTATTCTGCGTTCGCGCGTGATTACCTATCTGCGCCGCAAGATGGAGGACCTCGGCTTCCTGGATATCCAGACGCCGATTCTGACCGCGTCCTCTCCGGAGGGTGCGCGTGACTTCCTCGTGCCGAGCAGAAAGCACAAGGGCAAGTTCTATGCGCTGCCGCAGGCGCCGCAGCAGTTCAAGCAGCTGCTCATGGTTTCCGGCTTCAACAAGTATTATCAGATCGCACCGTGCTTCCGCGATGAGGACGCGCGGCAGGACAGATCGCCCGGCGAGTTCTATCAGCTGGACTTTGAAATGGCATTCGCAACGCAGGACGAGGTTCTGGCTGTCTGCGAAAAGGTCATCTCCGAAACCTTCAAGGAGTTCAAGCCGGATGCGGTCATCTCCGATGCGCCGTTTGAGCGCATCACCTACCGCGATGCCATGATGAAATACGGCTCCGACAAGCCGGATCTCCGCAACCCGCTGACGATCATCGACCTGACGGATTTCTTCGCAAATGTGGACTTCCCGATCTTCAAGGGCAAGCCGGTGCGCGGCATTGTCGCCGACTGCGCAGGCTGCTCCAAGAAGTTCTTTGAGGATTCGCTGAAATTTGCGACCTCTATCGGCATGAAGGGCCTCGGCTATCTGACTGCCGTGGAAGGTCAGGCCAACTTCAAGGGCCCGATCGACAAGTTCCTCTCCGACGAACAGCGCGATGAGATCCGGAAGCTGTCCGGCATCAAGGACGGCGAAACTGTGTTCTTCATCTCTGACAAGAAGGGCACCGTTGATCTGTACGCAGGCCAGATCCGCAACTGGCTCGGCGAGCGGCTGGATCTGCTGGAGAAAAATGCATTCCGCTTCTGCTTTGTCGTTGACTTCCCGATGTACGAGATCAACGAGGAAACGCACAAGCTGGACTTCACGCACAATCCGTTCTCGATGCCGCAGGGCGGTCTGGATGCGCTGGAAAACCAGGATCCGCTGGAAATTCTGGCATATCAGTATGACCTTGTGTGCAACGGCATTGAGCTGGCATCCGGCGCGGTCAGAAACCACAGCGTCGATATTATGAAGAGGGCGTTTGCACTGGCAGGCTATACCGAGGAGGAGCTGGCTGCACGGTTCTCCGCGCTGTATACGGCATTCCAGTACGGCGCACCGCCGCACGCAGGCATGGCGCCCGGCATCGACCGCATGATCATGCTGCTGGCAGATACCGAAACGATCCGCAACGTCATTGCGTTCCCGCTGAACGGCAATGCGCAGGATCTCCTGCTCGGCGCACCGTCGCAGGTCACGGAGCAGCAGCTGCGTGAAGCGAACATCCAGATCCGCGAGGAAGCGTGAGTGTGCCTCCGACGGATTGATTATGAGGGTTCTGCCCTCAACCCCCCGCTTAAGGGACATTGTCCCTTAAGAATCCCATTTTGATGAAAACAATGTATTTGCATTGATTTTGCCGGCTTTCAGCTTTTCGCAAAATCGTTGCATGCAGAACCATTGTGAAAAAATACCGCCCGGGCATGCCGGACGGTATTTTTGTTTGTCAGCTTTTTTCGTGATAGGTCAGGAACAGGTTGACGGATGCACAGTTCTCGTCAAAGCCTTCGCCGTACCATTCCTTGAACGCCGCGCGGATGTCATCCGTCATGGAAACCGCAATGCCGGTGATCCCGACGGTGTCTTTGGGGAGCTCCTCGGCCGAAACCGTGCCGTCGGCGCTCTTTTGCAGGTAATCCTTCCACTGGGCGGAAAGTGACGCAATCGCCTCCTGCTCGCTCTGTTCGTTCGTGCCGAACAGGAAACAACGCGACGCCGAATCGTAGAACGAATAATACTTCATCTGCGTATCAGCGGCATAATCCTGCCCGTCGATTTTGCAGTAACACGGCGCTTCTGTCACAAGCCCCTCCGTGATGGTGATATTGCCGGTCAGCACGTCGCCCGGCCAGACGGTCGCAGCGGCAAGACCGTCCGTTTTGATCCTGCTTCCGGTCGGCTTGACTTCCATTTCCAGTATTTTTGCCGGAGCAGAGGAGGCATCGCCGGAGCCGGTGTTCCCGGCGCTGTTCTCGGTTTTGTTTCCGCAGCCTGCAAAGCTCAGCAGGCAGGCGGTGAGTGCGGCGCCGGTCAGGATGCGGTAGATCAGCTTCATATGTATTCCTTTCATCAGTGCTCGAGATAATCCCGAACCTTTTTGCTTCTGCTGGGGTGCCGGAGCTTCCGGAGCGCTTTCGCTTCAATCTGACGGATGCGCTCACGCGTGACATTGAAGGCCTTTCCGACATCCTCCAGCGTTTTCGGCGGCTCATTGTCCAGCCCGTAGCGCATCCGCAGGACGTCCGCTTCACGCGGCGTCAGTGTGGAAAGCACCTCGTTGAGCTGTTCCTTGAGCATCGTGTTGTTTGCCGCATCATTCGGGGACTGCGCGTGATTATCCGGGATGAAGTCGCCGAGGTGGCTGTCCTCCTCCTCACCGATCGGTGTTTCAAGAGAAACCGGCTCCTGAGCGATGCGCATGACCTCGCGCACCTTGTCGATCGGCATATCGAGATAATCCGCGATCTCCTCCTCGGAGGGATCCCGTCCGTTCAGATGCAGCAGCTGGCTGGAAGCCTTTTTGACGCGGGTGATCGTTTCGACCATGTGGACGGGAATCCGGATCGTCCTTGCCTGATCCGCAATCGCGCGGGTAATGGACTGGCGGATCCACCATGTCGCATAGGTCGAGAACTTAAAGCCCTTGGTATAGTCGAATTTATCGACCGCTTTCAGCAGTCCCATGTTCCCCTCCTGAATCAGGTCAAGGAACTGCATGCCGCGTCCGACATATTTCTTTGCAATGCTGACGACCAGACGGAGATTTGCCTCGGAAAGGCGGTTCTTTGCGGCCTGATCGTTCGGGTTATCGGCAAGTCTTCTTGCCAGATCTGTCTCTTCCTCGGGTGTCAGGAGCGGCACGCGGCCGATCTCCTTGAGATAGATCTTGACAGGGTCATCCGGAGAGGAGCCGCCCTCCAGGGACATTGCATCCTCCTCCGCGAGCCGTGTTTCGATATCGTCGTCCAGCAGCTCCTCGTCCGCGAGCTCAAGATTCAGCAGGTTGCACTGCTCGTAGAATGCGCTGATCTCCTCATCGGTGAATTCCATCTCCGAAAAGGCGGTGTCCAGCTCATTCTGCGGGAGCTTTCCGCTGAGCTTAATCCGTTCAAGAAGCTGATCGACCTTCTGATTATCTGCTGCCATATTGTGTTTCCTCCCTTTCTTTACCCTTCTGCCTGTTCTTTGCGTTCAGCGCGTCTGCCGCGCCTGACGTGATGCAGCCGTGACCCTGCATCAGTCAATATATCCTTGCAGCTTTTTGCTTCTGCTGTAATGCTTGAGCTTCCGGAGCGCCTTGGCTTCGATCTGCCGGATGCGCTCACGGGTGACCCCGAGCGCCTTTCCGACGTCCTCAAGCGTCTGCTGTCTGCCGTTTTCCAGCCCGTAGCGCATCCGCATGACCTTTGCTTCGCGCTCTGTCAGGGTGGAGAGCACCTCATTGAGCTGCTCCTTCAGCATGGCATTGGAGGCCGCCTCGTCCGGAGAGGGCGCCTGATCGTCCGGGATGAAGTCACCGAGGTGGCTGTCCTCCTCCTCACCGACCGGCGTTTCCAGCGAAACGGGATCCTGTGCGATGCGCATGATCTCGAGCACCTTTTCCACGGGCATCTCGAGCTTTTTGGCGATTTCCTCGGGGCTTGCTTCCTGTCCGGTTTCGTGCAGAATCTGGCTGGAAACCTTCTTCACCTTGGTGATGCTCTCCACCATATGCACGGGAATACGGATCGTTCTCGCCTGATCGGCCAGCGCTCTGGTGATTGCCTGCCGGATCCACCATGTTGCATAGGTGGAGAACTTGAAGCCCTTGGTATAGTCAAACTTATCGACCGCTTTCAGCAGACCCATGTTGCCCTCCTGAATCAGGTCGAGGAACTGCATGCCGCGTCCGACATATTTCTTTGCGATGCTGACGACCAGTCTGAGGTTGGCCTCGGCAAGGCGCTGCCGTGCGGGCTCGTCCTGCGGATTGTCCGCCAGTCTGCGTGCCAGCTCGGTTTCCTCGTCCGTGGTCAGCAGTGCAACCCGGCCGATCTCTTTCAGATAGATCTTGACGGAGTCGTCATTCGAGATTTCGTCATTGGCAAGGGTGACGGCGGGATCGGATGCGTCCTCCAGCGAGAGCTCGTCATCGACCAGCTCAATCTGCATGGCTGAGCAGCGCTCCATGATGTGCTCCGGCTCCAGAGCAAGGCTCTCGGAAGCCTCCTGCACCTCGGCAATGGTTATTTTTCCGCTTGTCTTTGCCTTCTCAAGGATCTGATCAAGACGCTTTTCTTCATCTGCCATTTTCGGTTTCCTCCTTTGCGCGGAATCCGCGCAGTCTAACGGGCATATATCCGTTCTGTCAGCCGCTGCGGGAACAGCGGCACAGCTTATGATCGTTTGCGCTTTGCGAGGCTCTGCATCCTTGCCTGCCAGTCATCGTTGTCCATATCCGCAGCCTGCGACGGTGCGAGCTTCTGCTCTTTCAGAATGCGGATGCAGTCCTGAACGGCCTTCGGGGTGATGTCCACCTCGTCGTATGTAGGCTCAATGCCGGTGATCCTGCCCATTTCCTCCGGCGTGAAGCTGTCGGAAAAGAGGGAGAGATCGTAGGTGTAGCCCTGCCTGAGCTTGTCCGCCAGATGCTGAAAAATCCTGCGGTTCAGCTCGGTGGCGAAGTCCTCCGGCCGGATCTGCTTCATGACGTCCTCCAGCGCGTCGGGCTGCCGGAACAGATAGCAGAGGATCTGCTCCTCGGCCATTGCCTCCTTCCGTTTGGCGGAGGCCTCCGGATTGACCGGATCCGGGAGCATCGGTGCGGATTTCAGCGCAGTCCATGACTGCTTTTTCTCGTTCTTTCTGCGCTTTCTGATCTCCTGCTCGACCTGTGCTTTCAGAATCTCCGTTGAGATTTCGTAATCCTTGGCGAGCTTTGAGAGATACACATTGCGGTCAAGCTCGTTTTCGATGCCCGCAAGCACGCTGACCGCCTTGTGCAGTGCGGTGATTGCGCCGTCCTCGGTAGCGGCGTCCGTGCCGTCCCGGCATCTTTGCAGCTCGTAGGTGACGGCGTCGTCAGCCTCCTCCAGCAGCTTCCGGAAATAGGCTGACCCGAATTTCTTGATATATTCGTCGGGATCCTTCGCGTCATGCATATGCAGGATTCTCGGGCGCAGCCCGACGGCGCGCAGCAGATTGACCGCCTTGACGGTCGCGTTCTGACCGGCGGCGTCACTGTCGTAGGAGATGACGACCTCCTCTGCATACTGCCGCATCAGTCTGCACTGATCGGCGGTCAGCGCGGTGCCGAGCGAGGCCACGACATTTTCAAAGCCCGCCTGGTGGATCGCAATGACGTCCATGTAGCCCTCCGCGAGGATCAGCCGCTTGGACTGCGATTTTTTCGCAAAGTTCATGGAAAACAGGTTCCGTCCCTTTTTGAACACCGGTGTATCGGACGAGTTCAGGTATTTGGGCTCGCCGTCCTTTTCAATCGTGCGGCCGCCGAATGCGATGACGCTGCCGCGCAGGTCAAAGATCGGGAAGATCACACGGTTCCGGAACCGGTCGTAGAGATTGCCGGATTTCCGGGAGCGGCTGCACAGATTGGAGGCGAGCAGTTCCTCATCGGTATAGCCGAGATTATGCATGGCGTTCAGCAGACCGTCCCACTGTTCGCCCGCGTAGCCGAGCCCGTATTTCCGGATGATTTCCGGCTTGAGGGCGCGTTCTTTCAGATAGATCAGACCGCGCTTGTCAGGGCCGGTCAGGTTTTCAAAGTAATATTTTGCGGCGGCGCGGTTCATTTCCAGCAGCCGCATCCGCATATTCGCTTCGCCGTTGTCATGCTCCTGCTCCGGCACGGACATGCCTGCGCGCTCTGCGAGCATCCGCACGGCGTCCATATACTGGAGCCCCTCAATCTTCATGATGAAGGTGATGACGTCGCCGCCCGCATGGCAGCCGAAGCAGTAAAAGCTGTTATTCTGCGTATATACGACGCATGACGGCGTTTTTTCCGAGTGGAACGGGCACTGACATTTGAGCAGGGAGCCCGCCCGGATCAGCTGCACATAGCTGCCCATGACCGCGTCAATCGGATTGGCCTGCTTTAACTGGTACAGAAATTCCTGCGGCAGCATCTGCGCACCTCCTTTGTGTTTTGCATTCATCGTATCATGCTCCGGACAGCGCTGTATGACAGCTTTCCGAAAAACAGATGAAATCGGGGCGCGCCTTCATAGAATACGTACCGCCGTGCGGAAAAACGCTGTGTTATTTCACATCCCACGAGCGCGGGATAAAGAGCTTTTCGTAGTCGTTGATCGCGTAATCGTCGCTCATGCCCGAGATGTAATCGCAGACGGCACGCGCGACCGAATCCCGTTCCGCGATGAGGCGGTAGACAGCGGGCATCTCCTCCGGATGCGCCTCGTAGTGCGCATACAGGCGGCGGATCAGCTCCTGCGCCTTGTGATCCTCCGTTTTGGCCGCGGAGCCGGAATACACATTCTGATACAGGAACCGGTGCAGCGCGTCATGCGCCTGCCGGATATCGGGCATCATGTCCATGTCGTCGTCACCGTGTTCGATGACCGAGGTGATCATCGTCGTGATGCGCGAGGATTTGGAATGCCCGAGAATTTCGGTGCAGTCTGCGGGCAGGTCGCTCTCTTTCAGGATGCCGCCGCGGATGGCATCGTCGATGTCGTGGTTGATGTATGCGATGCGGTCGGCCAGCCGGACGAGATTGCCCTCTCTGGTGGCTGCGGTCATATTCGTATGGCAGAGGATGCCGTCGCGCACCTGTCTGGTGAGGTTCAGCCCCTTGCCGCCCTTTTCGATGCACTCGACCACGCGGACGCTCTGCTCGTAATGGCGGTAGCCGCCCGGGGTGATGTCGTGGAGCGCCGCTTCGCCGGCGTGTCCGAACGGGGAATGCCCGAGGTCATGCCCCAGCGCAATCGCTTCGGTGAGATCCTCGTTCATGCGGAGCGCTCTTGCCATGGTTCTTGCGATCTGCGCGACCTCCAGCGTATGCGTCAGGCGCGTGCGGTAATGATCGCCGATCGGGGACAAAAAGACCTGCGTCTTGCGCTTTAACCGCCGGAACGATGCGGAATGCAGGATGCGGTCGCGGTCCCGCTGAAATTCGGTGCGCAGCGGGCAGAACGGCTCCGGCACATCGCGGACGGCTTCTGCGGCATGGCAGGCATTTTTGCAGAGCATGGCTTCTTCAAAGACTTCGGTCTGTTCACGGACTGTCATAGGATCACTCCTTCCGGCAGAGCTGTTTCTTCTTCTGTTTATATATACAGGAAAAAGGCTGTGAAATCCTCTGTTTCGCCGTGAATTTTCATAAAATTCAGAATTTTTTACATTCGTGAAGCGGTGCCGGAACTCTGTTTTATGCAAAATCACGGTGCCGCATAGAAATGAAAGATCCGGCTGCTGACATTGCAGTCATGCAGCCGGAATGATTTCATGAATAGCACGCGAAGATTATTTTGAGAACAGGTCGATCAGCCACTGGAGACCGCCGTACCAGAGGAGGCACATGATAATCGTTGCGAGGATCAGTCCGAGGAGAATCGCCGGAACGGATTTCTTACGGGACACATGCAGCAGCGAGGCGATCAGGGAGCCTGTCCATGCGCCGGTGCCGGGCAGCGGGATGCCGACGAACAGCAGCAGTCCCACAAATTCGACCTTGCGGATTTTATCCGCCTTTTTACCGGTGCCGCGCGCTTTCAGCCAGAGCGCCAGCTTGCGCATCCAGCCGATTTTGCAGCCTTCCATCCAGTTGAGGATTTTTTCGATGAACAGCAGAATGAACGGGATCGGCAGGATGTTGCCGAGGATGCAGAAGCCGACGGCCTCCCACATCGGGATATTCAGAATGGACGCCGCAAGCAGGCCGCCGCGGAGCTCCAGCAGCGGAATCATCGAGATCACGAACGGGATCAGGATCGGCGGCAGTCCGCCGAGCAGGGACGTCATTTTTTCGGCGAGCCGTTCGGCACCGCCGGATAACAGAAATGCAGAGAGCATCATGATGCAGCTTCCTCCGTATGTCAGCCGCGGAATCTGCGGCGGATTCTTTCGTGTTTGGCGCTGTCCCGCCGGATGCGGGGACACATGTGATATTATCCCATAAAACGGCCGCGGCGTCAAGTATTTTGCGGAAAATTACCGCTTTTGCACAAATTTCCCGTATCCTGCCGCTGAAATCGTCGATTATCTCTAAAAAGATGTACAGTGCTCGCAGATTCCTCGATGAACTGCATAAATCAGCCGCACGGCTCTTTTCTTTTTTTGCAATTTGTGATAAAATAGGACTGTCAGTTGTGTACATCCGATGCACAACGGGAAAGGAACGGAAAACGTATGGGATTTTCAGTTACAGAGCTGTATAAAAAGTACGGCGACAAGGTTGTCGTGGATCACCTCAGCTTCCGCATGGATGAGCCGGGCGTGTACGCGCTGCTCGGCACGAACGGCGCAGGCAAAACGACTTCGATCCGCATGATTCTCAACATGCTGGCGAAGGACGGCGGCACCGTGGAATGGAACGGCGGCCCGCTGACGCTCCGCACCTGCAATGTCGGGTATCTGGCGGAGGAGCGCGGTCTGTATCCGAAAAACACGCTGATGGATCAGCTGATGTATTTTGCGGCGCTGCGCGGCGTATCGAAGGACGAGGCGAAAAAGCGCATCGCATACTGGGCAAAGCGCCTGGAGGCGGAGGAGTACCTCTATCCGAAGCAGGAGGGCAGAAAGCCCGTCAAGCCGAAGAAGGCCGATCAGCTTTCCAAGGGCAATCAGCAGAAGATTCAGCTGATGATGGCGCTGCTGAGCGACCCGGAGCTGCTCATCCTCGACGAGCCGCTTTCCGGTCTGGATCCGGTCAACACGGATCTGTTCAAGAGCATTATTCATGAGGAGATCGACAAGGGCAAGTACCTGATCATGTCCAGCCACCAGATGGCGACCATCGAGGAATTCTGCACCGATCTGACGATTCTCAACCGCAGCAAGACCGTTTTGCAGGGCAATCTGGCCGAGATCAAAAAGAGCTACGGCCGGATCAATCTGTTCGTCAAGGCGGAGCAGGATCTGAAAGCGCTGATCGAGGCGGCGGGCGTCACGATTCTGACGAGCGTCGGCTTCTCCTATCAGTGCAGAGTGACCGGCGAGGCACAGGCGAACGAGCTGCTGAAAACGCTGGTTGCACAGGGCATCACGCTGATTGCCTTTGAGCTGCGCGAGCCGAGCCTGCATGAGATCTTTGTGGAAAAGGTGGGCGAAGTGCATGAAGAATCCTGAACTGCGCGGGATCGGAACGGTCTTTCGCTACACGGTGCAGCAGCACTATAAAACGCGCTCGGTCATTATTTTTCTTGTGATTCTGTTTCTGCTTGCTGTCGCGTCCATGCCGGTGATGCTGCTGCTCTCCGGCCGCCAGAAGGAGGTCACGGAAACGCAGATCGCATCGGTGTATCTGCGCAATGAAACCGGCTATGCGTTCAATCCGGACGCCGTACACGCGGATGCGCGTTATGCGGGCGTCACGATAATAGAAACGGCTGAGGATGACGAAGCACTCACGCAGCGCGTGATGAACGAGGAAACAGCGGCCGCGGCAGTGCTGTCAACCGGCACGGACAAGGCATCGGTGTTCCGCAGCGCGGCCGCAGCGAACAAGAACACAGCCGCTTCTGTCGGAGAACAGAAGCAGTTTACGATCCGGACGTATTACGGCGAGGACGGCAGCGTGACCGGCGCGGATGCCGAAACGCTTAACCGTGTACTGGAGGAGGCACTGCATCAGTCGCTGCTGGAATCTCTGGACATTACGGAGGAACAGGAGATCACCGTAAACAGCGCGGCGGTCGCACAGGTCGCAAAGGTTTCGGAGTATCAGAGCGGGACGGAGGAATCCAATCTGGATACGCATGCCGCCGTCAATATGGCCTATTCCTATCTGTTGCTGATTCTCTGCGCCATGTCAATCGGTTATGTCACGCAGTCCTGCATGGAGGAAAAGGTTTCCAAGCTGGTTGAATCGCTGATGGTCAGCGTTTCTCCGGTTGCACTGCTGGCGGGCAAGCTGCTGGCTGTCGCCATGTTTATCTTTCTGGGGTTCGGCCTGGTCGGCGCCGGATTATGCATCTCCTATCAGATCGCAGGGCATCTCGGGGGCTTCTCGTTCCTGAAGCCGCTGCTGGAGGAGATCATGCCCTTCCGCCTGACGGCGCTGCACTTCTCCGGCAGTACGGTTGTGCTGCTGGTGATATGCATGCTGCTGGCCTTTGCAATCAGCATGGGCCTGAGCGGCATTTCCGGCTCCTGCGTTTCCAAGACGGAGGATATGCAGTCCGCGAGCTTTCTGAACATGTTTTTCCTGATGGGCGGTTATCTGGGCGGCGTGTTTGCGCCGCTGGCCGAGAGTGATGCCGTCAACCTGTTTTGCTCGCTGTTCCCGGTCACGTCGCCGTTCTGTGCGTTCCCGAATTACACCTGCGGCAAGATCGGTCTGCCGGTCTTTCTGCTTGCGCTGGTCATTCAGGCCGCGACAGCTGTGCTGCTTGTGCGTATGGCGGGCAGGGTGTATAAGATGATGCTGCTGTACCGCGGCAGCGTTCCGAAGCCCGCACAGATCCTGCGGATGCTGAAGGAGGAACGCGCCGCCGCGAAGGCTGCTGCCGGAAAGGAGGCTCCGTATGGAAAACAATAATCATACAATGCATGCAAATCCGTTTGCGGGCACCGGCAAGGTCTTTTCGTACAGCTTCCGGCAGATGCTGAAATCCAAGGGCTGGCTGATCACGACGCTTCTGATGGCGGGGATTCTGCTGATCGGCGTGCCGCTGGTGACATTCTGCGTCACGAAGCTCGCGTCAAAAGAGGAAACCGAAGTAGATGAGAGCGCCGTCAGCACGGTGTATATTGCGGATGAAACCACCGGAAAGGCAGACTATAATGTACTGAAGGATACCGGCGATTATACGGATGTGGAATACATCCCGTGCGATTCCATGGATGCGGCGGTTGAAGCCGCAGCGGACGATGCCGGCGCGGTCATCCTGCGGGTGACGAAGCCGGAGGACGTCTATGCGCTGACCGTCTATCTGACGGAGGATACGGAGGTATCCCGCAGCAAGGCGAGCAGCTTTGCGTCCTTTGCGGAGAGCAATTTCTCTGCGCTGCTGATGCAGAAGGCAAACCTGACGGCGGAGGAAACCGCACTGCTCTCTATGAAAGTGCGCTCCGAAACGACAGCCGTTTCCCCGGATGCGGAAGAAAAGGATGCGGATGACAGCCTTGTCAAGCAGATTCTTGAAACATTCATCCCGTTCATGACGGTAATGATGGTCTATATGATGGTCATTCTGTACGGCCAGGCGATGGCGAACAGCGTCATGCTGGAAAAGACGTCCAAGCTCATGGAAACGATTCTGACGGCGGTGCATCCGGTCGCGCTGATGACCGGCAAGCTGCTCGCAACGGCCTGCGCAGCGGTGTTCCAGATCGGCATCTGGATGGTTGCGGCGGTCGGCGGCATGATCGGTTCGGTCATTGCGGCACTGCCGATGATAATGAAAAGCATGAACGAGGGCGCTGCGGCTGCCGTGAATATGCCGGATGCGGATAAAATGGCGGCGGTCACGGAAATGCTGGGCGGCAGCTTCCCGGCGATTTCGGTTTCCGGCATTTTCCTGACGCTTGTTGTGATGGCGCTCGGCTTTCTGCTGTATCTGGCTGTTGCAACCGTTTCCGGCGCAATGGCCTCCAAGCAGGAGGACATGGGAAAGACGCTCACCGTTTTTGTGCTGACGCTGCTCATCAGCCTGATGCTCTGCTTTAACCCGGAGATCAACGAGGTCAGCGAATCGTTCAGCCTGGTTTCCGACGCGAAATGGCTGCGCTTCTTCCCGTTCACAGGAATGCTGGTGCTCCCGGCAGACCTGATCTTCGGAAAGCTCGCGGGCTGGGAGATTGCACTGGCGCTGCTGTCCTTTGTCGCGGCCGTGCTGCTGCTGGTCTGGCTGGCCGCAGCGGTCTACAAGCTGCTGGTGCTCTACCGCGGCAATCCGCCGAAGCTCCGCCAGCTGATCGGAATGCTCCGCCCGAAGAAGGACGGAAAGAGCGGCTCATGACGGGCATCGTGATATTGTACAAAAAATAACGTGCAGTCCGCCGGAAATTCTTTATGGGAATCTCCGGCGGATTTCTTGTCAAACGGCGGAAAATATGATATAATAGTAAGGCACTTCGCACGGGTATGCACAGCTGCACGGTTTCAGAGGCGGTTTTCCGCGCTGACAGCGGCGACTCCTTGGGCTGCCCGGAGGTCACAAACCAAATTTTTATATTTACAGGAGGAATCCAAAATGGGCGTTGTATCTATGAAACAGCTCCTCGAAGCCGGCGTACACTTCGGTCATCAGACCAGACGCTGGAACCCGAAAATGGCTCCGTACATCTTCACGGAGCGCAACGGCATCTACATCATTGATCTCCAGAAGACCGTTCGCAAGCTGGAGGAGGCTTACAACTTCGTTCGTGAGCTTTCCGCAGAAGGCAAGTCCGTGCTGTTCGTCGGCACGAAGAAGCAGGCTGCGGATTCGATCCGCGAGGAGGCTCTGCGTTCCGGTTCTTACTTCGTCAATGCACGCTGGCTCGGCGGCATGATGACCAACTACAAGACCATCCAGCAGCGCATCAAGCGTCTGGAGCAGCTCCATGCAATGGAAGCAGACGGCACCTTCGCGCTGCTCCCGAAGAAGGAAGTTGCAAAGCTGTCCCTCGAGATTGAGAAGCTCGAGAAGTTCCTGGGCGGCATCAAGGGCATGAAGGAGCTGCCGGGCGCACTCTTCATTGTTGATCCGCGCAAGGAGAAGATCGCTGTTGCAGAAGCAAAGAAGCTCTGCATCCCGATCGTCGCAATCGTTGATACCAACTGTGATCCGGATGATGTCGATTATGTCATCCCGGGCAACGACGACGCAATCCGTGCGGTCAAGCTGATCGCAGGCACCATCGCAAACGCAGTCATCGAAGGCAGACAGGGTGCGGACGCACAGGCTGCCGAGGAAGCTGCTGCTGCCGAAGAAGAAGCTGCTGCTGAATAATTCACGGGAGGATACAGAAAATGGCTAACTTTACTGCAAAAGACGTCAACGATCTCCGCAAGTCCACCGGCGTCGGCCTGATGGACTGCAAGAAGGCTCTGACTGAGGCAGACGGCGATGTCGAAAAGGCAATCGTCATCCTCCGTGAAAAGGGTCTTGCCAACCAGGCAAAGAAGGCTGACCGCATCGCTGCGGAAGGCGCTGTTATCGCAATCACCAATGCGGACAACACCGCAGGCGCAATCGTTGAGGTCAACTCTGAAACCGACTTCGTTGCACAGAACGAGGAGTTCGTCGGCTTCTGCGAGGGTCTGGCTCAGACCGTCCTCGATGTCAATCCGGCTGACCTCGACGCGCTGAAGGCTGCAAAGTTCGCAGGCAAGGATATGACCGTTGAGGAAGCACTCCAGGAAATCTTCCTGAAGTTCCGCGAAAACCTCCAGATCCGCCGCTTTGCCCGCCTCGAGGGCATTGTCAAGGAGTATGTCCACTTCAATAAGAAGGAAGGCGTGCTCGTCGCTGCTTCCTGCGATGCAGGCGCAACCGCTGACGTTCTGGACTGCCTGAACGACGTCGCACTCCAGGCTGACGCAATGAAGGCAACCTACCTGACCAAGGAAGAGGTTCCGGCAGACGTCATCGAGCAGGAGAAGCAGATCGTTATGGCACAGATGGCTGACGATCCCAAGATGGCAAACAAGCCGGAGCAGGTTCTCGCAAAGATCGCAGAGGGCAAGCTCGGCGTGTACTACAAGGACAACTGTCTCCTCGCACAGGAATTCGTCAAGGGCGAGGGTGAGTCCATCGAGCAGTATGTTGCTGCATGCGGCAAGAAGGCAGGCGCTCCGATCACGATCAACAGCTTCGTCCGCTTCATCTGCGGCGAGGGCATTGAGAAGCGTGTGGACGATTTCGCAGGCGAGATCGCAAGCATGCTCAAATAAGTAAGTTTTCAGCACCTGCCGGATCACAGAAAATTCGGCAGGTGTACTGTTTTTTCTCCGGCGTTTTTACGGATTTTTCTTCAAAATGACATTTTATTCCGCAATATAGTGCATAGAATGTGCCGATTTAGGCAATATCGTTTCATATGCGCAAAAGGAATGTGCGAAAGGTCATAAAGAAGATACAAAAAGTCATTGCTTTTTCTTTCAGTTTCAGTTAAGATATAAATGGTATCATGTGAACGTGGATGAAGAAGGGGACATCCGCCTCACGGGCAATCTGCATTTGCAGACTGCATGAACACCATATATAAATTTTGGAGGAGTATGAACATGAAAAAGAAGATTGTTTCTGGCCTGATGGCTATGACCATGGCTGCCATGAGCATGGGTCTGACTGCTTTCGCGGCTGATGATGTTCAGGTTACCATCGGTAAGGACCAAGTCGATGTCAACGGTACGTTCAGCGTGACTGTTGATCTGGCATCCGTTCCGAGCTCCGGTCTGAGCTCCATCGACTTTGCAATCAATTATGACGCAGATCTGGTTTCGATCTCGAAGGTCGAGCTGGACACCGTCGGCAAGACCGGCGCTGATTCCAAAGAAGGCGACCTCGGCGATACCCTGTTCAGCTGGCATGACACCGGCAAGCAGATCGTTGTTGTCTGGGCAACCGGCCTGACTGATTCCCAGTACTGGGTCAAGTCCAGCGGCGCATTCCTGAAGATTACCGGTACCGGTAAGAAGGAAGGCACCTGCGCGCTGAAGGGCGGCGCTGTTGACCGTGCTGCATATCCGGGCTCGTCTGCAAAGGCTGATGTTGTGTTCTCCGCTGTCGGCGATCCTACCAAGGACTACACCGCATCCTTCACCGACGGTGAAGTGAAGATCGGTGCGCCTGTTACGACTGCTAGTCCTACGCCTGTTACCAAGTGGGGCGATGCTACCTGCGACGGCAATGTTGACGTTTCCGACGCTGTTCTGGTCTGCCGCTATGCTGTTTCCGATGCGAACGCAAAGCTGACCGATACCGGCCGTGCAAACGCTGACGTTACCCACGACGGCGAAGTTGATGCTGCTGACGCTTCCAGAATCCTGGAGTGCATCGCACGTATCATCTCTGAGGCAGATCTGGCGAACCCGCCTGCATAAGATCTGATTGTCTGCACTTTGTATAATGCAACTATCCGCACTGCTCTCAACGGGCAGTGCGGATTTCTTATGTGTGAAAAGAAATCTTGAAAATGCTATTGCATCTTGCGGGAAAATGTGGTATAATATATGTATGTGCCCGCGAAAAGTGGGGTAATATACCGGAAAGGAAAGATTCTATTATGTTTAATGACCTGATTGATACGATTGGCTACGTCACGGAATGTGATCCGGATGTCGGCAATGCCATGCAGCAGGAGCTGGCACGCCAGAGAAGAAACCTCGAGCTGATTGCCAGCGAGAATATTGTTTCGCCTGCCGTGATGGCTGCGATGGGCTCCGTGCTCACCAACAAGTACGCTGAGGGCTATCCGGGCAAGCGCTACTACGGCGGCTGCGAGGCGGTCGATATCGTTGAGGAAATCGCAATCGAGCGCGCAAAGAAGCTGTTCGGCGCAGGCTATGCAAATGTGCAGGCGCACTCCGGCGCACAGGCCAACACCGCTGTTTACTTCGCACTGCTCCAGCCGGGCGACACCGTTCTCGGCATGAGCCTTGCACACGGCGGCCACCTGACCCACGGTTCTCCGGTCAATCTTTCCGGTAAGTACTTCAACTTCCTCTCCTACGGCGTCGGCGATGACGGCAGACTGGACTATGATGTCGTCGAGAAGCTGACGAAGGAGCATCATCCGAAGCTGATCGTTGCAGGTGCTTCTGCATATCCGCGTGCCATCGACTTTGCACGTCTGGCAGAGATCGCACACAGCAACGGCGCAATGCTCATGGTTGACATGGCGCACATTGCCGGTCTGGTCGCAGCAGGTCTGCATCAGTCGCCGGTCGGCTATGCCGATGTCGTCACCACCACCACCCACAAGACGCTCCGCGGCCCGCGCGGCGGCCTGATCCTCACCAATGACGAGGAGCTGATCAAGAAGATCAACAAGGCGATCTTCCCGGGCATCCAGGGCGGCCCGCTGATGCATGTCATCGCCGGCAAGGCTGTCTGCTTCGGTGAAGCACTGAAGCCGGAGTTCAAGGCCTATGCAAAGCAGATTGTGGACAATGCACAGGCACTCGCAAAGGGACTGCTCGCACGCGGCTTCGACCTCGTGTCCGGCGGCACCGACAACCACCTGATGCTTGTTGACCTCCGCCCGGTTCACATCACCGGCAAGGAGATGGAGCACCGTCTGGATGAGGTCTATATCACCGTCAACAAGAACGCGATTCCGAACGATCCGGAGAAGCCGATGGTCACCAGCGGCATCCGCGTCGGTACGCCTGCGGTCACGACCCGCGGCTTGCTGACCGAGGATATGGAGAAAATCGCAGAGTTCATGTATCTGACCGCAACACAGTTCGACACCAAAGCGGACGAGATCCGCGCAGGCGTCAGCGAGCTCTGTGCAAAGTATCCGCTTTACCAGTAATTCCGACTATGAATCTTACGAAAGCAGGACATGTGTGATGTCCTGCTTTCCGCGTGTTATACAGGGAGTGACACAGATGGAATTCAATGTGATGCACATTCTGCTCGATTGCGGCATCATTCTGTTTTCAACGAAATTCGTCGGCATGATTACCAGAAAACTGGGACTGCCGCAGGTTGTCGGCATGATCCTGGCCGGTCTGCTGATCGGGCCGGCGCTGTTTGCCGGAACGGGCTTTTCCGGGCTGATTCATCCGACCGACGCCGAAATGAACGTGCTCAAGAGCTTTTCGCAGATCGGCGTGGTCTTTATCCTGTTTTCCAGCGGCCTGGAAACGGATTTCCGCGAGATGAAGCGCAGCGGTGTCGCAGCGACCTGCATTGCGCTGGCGGGCGTTGCAGTGCCGATTGCACTCGGAACGGTGACGGCGCTGCTGTTCATGGGCGGGCTTTCAGAGATTCATAATCACGAAAAGCTCATGAATGCGCTGTTTATCGGATGTATTCTCTCCGCGACAAGCGTCGGCATCACCGTGGAAACGCTGCGTGAGCTCGGTAAGCTGAAAACGAAAATCGGCACGACCGTGCTCAGCGCCGCGATCATTGATGACGTCATCGGCATTGTGGTGCTCAGCATCGTGACCGGCATCGGCGGCGAGGGCAGCATTGGCATGACGCTGCTGCGCGTCGCGGGCTTCTTCCTGTTCACGGTCGTTGTCGGTTATGCGATGCGCCGTGCGTTCAAGCTCATGGTCAAAATATATCCGCACCGCCGCCGGACCAGTATCTTCGCATTCGCAGCCTGTTTCTTCTTTGCATATGCCGCAGAGGAGTTCTTCGGCATTGCCGCGATCACCGGTGCTTATATGGCAGGTCTGATGCTCTCCGGGCTCGGTGACAGCGCGTTCGTGGACCGCAAGGTCATTGTTTCCGGCTATATGTTCTTTACGCCGATGTTCTTTGCGTATATCGGCATCAGTGCGGATTTCAGCGGCTTTCACTGGTCGAGTATGCTGTTCGTGCTCGCGTTTGTCGCGGCGGGCATCATCGGTAAAATTGCCGGATGCGGCGCGGTTGCGCACTGCTTCGGCTACAAGAAGCGGGATTCGCTGGCGGCGGGCTTCGGCATGATCGCCCGCGGTGAGGTCGCGCTCGCGGTCTATGCGACCGGCTCTGTGCTGATTGCGAGAAACGGCGGCATTGATCCGCTGGTTGCAACCATCTTCCTGATTATCACCAGCTCGATCCTCTGCCCGATCTTCTTAAAGCTCGTGTTCCGGAATCACCAGACTGCGGAGGTTGCCGCGGCGGTTCCGCACAGCGTTACGATCTCCTCGGAGGCAATCGAAAACGTGCATCATAACATTGCGGATGAGGATGACTGAGTATGGGCGTGTATCAGGATTCTTTCAGCTTACAGGAATATCCGGAGGCGCTGATCGAACGGATTATCGGCTACCGGATGAACCCTTACGGCATCACCGAGCCGTATCTGTCCTTTGCGGAGATTGCGGCGCGGGAACAGATCAAGCCGGAAGATGCCGAACGGATTCTCCGGGCAACAGCGATTGTATGGGGGCATTGATATGAAACTGATTCTTGCAAGCGGCAGCCCGCGCAGACGCGAGCTGCTCGGAAAGCTGAACGTGCCGTTTGAGGTGATCGTTTCCGAATGCGACGAAACGCTGCCTGACGGCATCCCTGCGGACTGTGCTGCGGAGATGCTCGCTGTCCGCAAGGCGGCGGCGGTCGCGGCGCTGCATCCGGATGCGGTTGTCATCGGTGCGGATACCACGGTGATTCTCGATGATGAGATTCTCGGCAAGCCCGCGGATGCGGCGGACTGCAAGCGGATGCTGCATGCGCTCTCCGGACGGATGCACAAGGTTATCACGGGTGTCGGCATATTCTGGGACGGACATTCGCTGAGCTTTTCCGATGAAACAGAGGTGCAGTTCTATCCGCTGACCGATGCGGAGATTGACGCCTATGCGGCATCCGAGGAGCCCTACGACAAGGCGGGCGCCTACGGCATTCAGGGGCAGGGCGCGCTGCTCGCTGCTGGCATTCACGGCGATTATTACAATGTCATGGGACTGCCGGTGGCAAGGCTGGCGCGGCAGCTCCGGGATCTGAAGCTGCTGTGAGGAGGGATTCCCATGCTGCAATTCCTCGGACGCGGTTCGGCGTTTTCCGACGAGCAGAACTGCGCATTTTTTGAGGCGGACGACGGACTGGTTCTGCTGGACTGCCCGATGTCGGCGTTCCACAAAATCCGGCATATGCAGCCGCAGGTCAGCAGCATCACCGTGCTTGTGACGCATACGCACAGCGACCACTGCGGCGGCATTCCCATGCTGATTCATCTTGCATGGCATTTGCAGATTCCGGTGACGGTTGTCGCGCCGACTGCGGAGGTCGCGGACGATCTGCGCTATCTGATCGAGCGGCTGGACGGCTGCAATCCGGCGGCCTATACGCTGCTGACTGCGGATGCGCTGCACGCGGACTGGTTCCGCGGGGCGGTTCCGGTGAAACATGCGGAAACACTGGCCGGGCGCTGTTTCGGCTATCTGCTGCGGATTCAGGAAACGGATGTGATCTATACCGGTGACACCGCGTCGCTTGCGCCGTTCCTGCCGTATCTTCATGCGGGCGCATATCTCTATACCGAAACGGCGACCTTTGACAGCGGCGTGCATCTGTTTATAGATGACCTTCTTCCGGAGCTGAAACGGCTGACAGAAGCAGGCGTGCATGTGTATCTGATGCATCTGGACGACGAGGACGCCGTGAGAAACAGGATCGCAGGCACCGGCATTGCGCTGGCGCCGCTATACTGCAAATAAGCCGAAAAGCCGCACGGAGCAGGATTGCTCTGTGCGGCTGATGTTATTCTGTTTCGTCCGGCGTATATTCAAACAGATCGGCGGGCTGGCAGTTCAGCACCCGGCAGATCGCGTTCATGGTATCGAATTTGATGCCCTTCATTTTGCCGGTTTTGAGATTGGACAGATTGACATTCGTCATGCCGACACGCTCTGCCAGCTCATTGAGTGACATTTTGCGGTCGGCCATCATGCGGTCAAGCCTGATAATGATTGCCATATTTCCCCCTTTACGCGATTTGATCCATGTCATCCTGCAGGGCGTGACCGTAGACAAAAATCTCCGAGAGGATACCGATGATCACGCCGAGCAAAGCTGTGGAAATGATGAACCGGTCATCCAGATACAGTTCAAGCGGTTCTGAGAGTGCCTTGCTGCGGGCAAAGCTTTCCGCAAGATCCGAAAGGATGCCGCTGCACATGACGGTGACAGCCAGTATGCGCAGTTTCCGGATGACAGACTTCGCAAACGGTTTTCCGTGCCTGCGGATATCTGTAAAGATCAGTCCCGCCAGCAGAAAAATCACACAGAGAAATAGATTTCCGACAGCAGCGCCTGCGCTGTGCATCAGCAGCTTTCCAATCGTAATAGCGGCAAAGACGCCCGCAAACACAAACAAGCAGACCGTGTCCATGCGGGTGCGCTTTTTGAGTGCTTCGACATTGGGATCTTTCATGATTGATACCTCCTGAAATTATAAGCGGATTCTGTCGATGTATCAGCTGATGATATGAGTATAACACGGAATTTAAATTTTGTCAATATAAAATTAAAGTGAAACTTTAATAATTTATAGAAAACGCAATTTCAGGTGCGGGTACTCCGGTTCCTTTGTGCAGAATGCACAGTCCTTTTGCTCCGGAGCGGACGGAAATAGACTTGACAGAACGCGGAAAATCCTGTAAAATAGTATACATGGAAATTTGCGCGGCAGTCAAAGCGGCTGTCCGCATGACGATACCAACCGAAAGGAAATCTGATATGATATTACTGGACGATATCAAGAATGAGCTTGTCAACGCCCGCCCGGAGGTCAAGGAGCTCGGTGAGGTCCTGCAGATCGAGCGTGCGAAAAATGAGCTTGCCGATCTACGGATTCAGATGGAATATGACGGCTTCTGGGACGACCACGAGAAGGCGCAGAAGATCACGCAGAAATGTAACACGCTGGAGCGCAAGATCGAGAATTATGAGCGGCTCCGTTCTCTGCTGGAGGATACAATCGAGCTGATCGAGATGTCTTTGGAGGAGGGCGACGATTCCTCGAATGACGAGATCATTGCCGATGCAGAGGCGTTCAAGGAGCAGCTGGCGGCAGAAAAGCTGCGTTCCCTGCTGACCGGTGAATATGACAACTCCAACGCGATTCTGACGCTGCACGCAGGCGCGGGCGGCACGGAGGCACAGGACTGGTCGCAGATGCTCTACCGCATGTACAACAAATATGCCGAAACGCACGGCTTCAAGGTCGATCTGCTGGACTGGCTGGACGGCGACGAAGCGGGCATCAAGTCTGCATCGTTTATGGTCGAGGGCGAGAATGCGTACGGCTTCCTGAAATCCGAGGCGGGCGTACACCGTCTGGTGCGCGTTTCTCCGTTCGATTCCTCCGGCAGACGGCATACGTCCTTTGCGGCGCTGGAGGTCATGCCGGAGCTTTCCGATGACGTGGAGGTCGAGATCCGTCCGGAGGATATTGAGATGCAGGTTTACCGTTCCAGCGGCGCGGGCGGCCAGCACATCAACAAGACGAGCTCCGCGGTGCGTTTGAAGCACATCCCGACGGGCATTGTCGTTTCCTGTCAGACACAGCGCTCGCAGTTCCAGAACAAGGATTACTGTATGAAGATGCTGCGTGCTAAGCTGGTTGAGATCAAGGAGCGCGAGCATCTGGAGAAGATCTCCGATATCAAGGGCGATCAGCTCAAGATTGAGTGGGGCAGCCAGATCCGTTCCTACGTGTTCATGCCGTATACGCTGGTGAAGGATCACCGCACCGGCTGCGAAAATGGCAATGTGCAGGCTGTCATGGACGGCGACCTCGATAACTTTATCAATGCCTATCTGAAAGCGCTTTCGCACGGCACACTCAAAGCCGGTGCTGCCGCAACAGAGGATTAAGTCAGATTTGCAGTGGGCTCCGCCCAAACCCGCCGAGCATGGGTTTGGATACGGAGTCCCTGTTTTTGTATCCGGCAGAAAAAATATCATGCAGGAGATGATTTTGATGAATACAGCTTTTATCCCCGAAGGATTCAGAGGAAATGTCATGATCGTCCGGGACGGCGCGGTGTTGTGCGATTATGCAAGCGGCTTTTCAGACTTCGCAAATGAGATTCCCAACACAGCCGAAACCCGCTTTGCAACCGCGTCTGCGGGCAAGGCATTTGTCGCGGCCGGGATTCTGAAGCTGATTGAAGCGGGCCGCCTGCGGTTTGAGGATACAATCGGAGCGCTTCTCGATTTGGATCTTCACGAAATTGACCCGGACGTGACAGTCCGGCAGCTGCTCAATCACACCTCCGGGATTCCCGATTATTTTGATGAGCGTGTCATGGACGAATACGAGGCGCTCTGGCAGGATTATCCGAATTATAAAATCAGAAGCAACCGCGATCTGCTGCCGCTTTTTCTTGAAAAGCCGATGATGTATCCAAAGGGGGAGCGGTTTCAGTACAACAATTCGGGCTATGTGATGCTGGGGCTGATCATGGAAGCGGTGACGCACACGGCGTTTGATGAATACCTGAAAGAGAATGTGTTTGATGTCTGCGGAATGGATACAGCGGGATATTTTGCGCTCGACAGACTGCCCGCGAAATGCGCTTCCAGCTATATTTACTGTCCTGACACAAACAGCTACCGCACCAATATTTACGCGGTGGACGCCAAGGGGACGGGCGCGGGAGGCGCGTTCGTCACCGTGAAGGATATTGTGCATTTCTGGCTGGCAATTCTGTCGGGCAGGCTGCTTTCCGGAGAAATGACAGAACTTATGCTCTCAAAACAGAGCGGCGACGGCGCGGATCCCGAAGAGGGCTGGTACGGCTACGGCTTCTGGCTGATTGAAAAAGCGGACGGGAAGGTGATTCCGTATTTTCAGGGATGTGATCCGGGCGTGAGCTTCATTTCGGAATACAATCCGGACAACGGGGTGATTTCCGTCGCGGTCAGCAATTACGGGGACAATGTCTGGGCGCTCATGCGGAATATCCGCAGAGAATTCTATTGATCCGGCGGGCACTTGCTGCAGCGCAATGTGTTCAGATATGACGGACTGTTTTGTGCATGTTTTCCCTTCGTTCTGCATAGAGTGAAGCAGGACGCGATCCGCCTGCGAGCGGATTCCGCATTGGGAGTGAAGCATTTTGAAGAAACAGCAGTTCCGTCCCGCTGTGCCGCATGCAGAGGCCCTCGATGACCGCGCACTGCGGCTCGGCGCTTACATGGCAGAGCACAGCGCGACCGTCCGCAGCACCGCCGCCGCCTTCGGCATCTCCAAATCCACCGTCCATAAGGACGTCACCGTGCGCCTGCCGCTGCTCCATGCGGGGCTGTATGCGCAGGTGCGGCATATCATCGAAACCAACAAGCAGGAGCGGCATATCCGCGGCGGACTGGCTACCAAACGAAAATATGAACGGGAAAAGCAGTTCCGCAGGGGAGAAAAGCGTGCGGAGTGACAGAACAGCGTACCGAAAACAGAAAAAATTGAACAGGTCGTGAAAAAGCGGGTTTACCCCCTTGACGAAACGCGAAAAAAGTAGTAAAATAATAATCGGCAGATTATGCACGATAAAGAGGAAGATGCTGTGTTCCCGCACGGCATGCAATCATAAGGAGGATGTATTATATGAAGCGAATCGGTGTTCTGACGAGCGGCGGCGACGCGCCGGGTATGAATGCGGCGATCCGTGCGGTTGCACGTACTGCGCTTTACAAGGGTATGGAGGTCGTCGGTATCCGCAGAGGCTATAACGGTCTGCTGAACGGCGATGTGTTTGAGATGAACGAGCGCTCTGTTTCGTCCATCATCCAGCGCGGCGGCACGCTGCTCTTTACGGCACGATGCCCTGAGTTCAAAGAGGAGGCGGGCGTCCTCAAGGGCGTACAGGCCTGCAAGGACCTCGGCATTGAGGGTCTGGTCGTCATCGGCGGCGACGGCTCCTACCGCGGCGCGGGAGATCTCTCCAGCCACGGCATCAAGTGCGTCGGCCTTCCCGGCACGATTGACAACGATATCGCCAGCACCGATTTCACGATCGGCTATGACACTGCAATGAACACTGTTATGGAGCTTGTTGACAAGCTCCGTGATACCAGCCACAGCCATGACCGCTGTTCCGTTGTTGAGGTCATGGGCAGACGCGCAGGCTATATCGCCGTCAATACCGGCGTGGCGTGCGGCGCGGTGGAGGTGCTCTGCCCCGAGAAGGAATACGACGTGGAGAAGATCATCGAGAAGATGCAGGCAAGCCGCAAGATCGGCAAGCAGAACTTCATCATCATCGTTGCAGAGGGCGTCGCACTGGATCAGCCCAACTATTCCTTTGACCTTGCAAAGTACATCCAAGAAAAGACCGGCATCGAGGCAAGAGCCACGATTCTCGGCCATGTGCAGCGCGGCGGCTCGCCGACTGTGCGTGACCGCGTGCTCGCAAGCCAGATGGGCAACTACGCCGTGAATCTGCTGGAGCAGAACATCGGCAACAGAGTGGTCGGTATCCGCGGCACCGAGCTCGTGGACTACGACATTCAGGAAGCGCTCAAGATGCAGAAGCCGTTTGACGATGCTCTCTATGATCTGACCAAGGTTATCAGCATCTGATCAAACCAAATCAATTTCATGCCGCTCAGAAGCATCTGCTTCTGTCCAGAGTAGGGGATCCCGCGTAAAGTGCCGCCCGAACGGGGAGTTGTCGGACGGACGAAAAGCGCATTGCGCTTGCGGTGGGCTCTCCGCATCCCGCTGAGGCATAAGGGAATACAACACTCCTTTGTGCATTCAGTTATTGCGCAAAGGAGTGTATTTTTATGAAAAATATGAGTGTTGTCCGTCCGGGTGTGACCGGAAAAATCAGTGTCCTCATGATCGTTCTGATCGGTCTGCTTGCAGCGATGAGCATTGTGTTCGGCAAGCTGCTTGCGATCAACATCGGTACGACGATCCGCATCAGCGCAGAGAACCTGCCGATTCTGATGGCGGGAATTTTCCTCGGCGCGCCCGCAGGCTTCCTGACCGGCGTGCTCGCGGATGTGATCGGCTGCCTGATCGTCGGCTATTCGATCAATCCGATCATCACACTGGCCGCAGGCAGCATCGGCCTGCTTGCCGGACTGATGTACCGGGTGCTTGTGAATCAGAAGCTGTCGGTGCGCGTGTACGGCTCCGTCATGACCGCGCATGTCATCGGTTCCATGATCCTCAAATCTGTTGGAATGATGCTCTTTTATCATACGCCGCTGATCGGTGTTGCGCCCCGCGTGCCGCTGTATATCTGCATCGGTGCTGTGGAGAGCGCGATCATTCTGCTGCTGCTGAAAAATCAGGCATTTGCAGCGCAGGTCGAAAGGCTGAATCAGAAATGAATATCAACGAAGCAAAGGATTATCTGAAGCTGGCGTCCCGGCGCGGTGCAAGGCTGGGACTGGAGCGCGTGCGCGAGCTGGTTCACCGGCTCGGAGATCCGCAGAACCGTGTGCAGGTGATCCACATTGCAGGTACAAACGGCAAAGGCTCTGTCGGTGCCATGCTCGCTGCGGTATTACACGCGGCGGGGATGCGGACAGGGCATTTTGCGTCCCCGGCGCTGTGTGCGGTCAATGATTATTTCCGGATTGACGGCGAACCTGTTTCCGACGGCCAGCTTGCTGCGGTGCTGACGGATGTGCAGACCGAGGCGGAGCAAATGGATGATCTGCCGACGGAATTTGAGATTCTGGCGGCGGCGGCCTATCTGCTCTTTGCACAGACCGGCTGTGAGATTGCCGTCGCGGAGTGCTGCATGGGCGGCGATACCGACTGCACGAACGTCATCGACCGGCCTGTTCTCTCGATTATTACGAATGTCCGCAGGGATCACTGTGCGTTTCTCGGGGAAACCGTTGCGGAAATTGCCGCGCATAAGGCGGGGATTATCAAGGCGGGCTGTCCGGTGCTTTCGGGCTGCCGCAATCCCGCGGCACAGCGCGTGATCGAAGCATATGCCGAAAAAATGGCGGCACCGCTGGAAACGCGGCAGCCGCTTGTGAAGGATGCGTCGTTCTCGCTGAAAGGCACCAGCATGGAAACCGAAGGCTTCGGCAGGCTGTTCCTGCCGCTTGCGGGGCTGTATCAGCCGGACAATGCCGCGCTGGTGTTACAGGCGGTCGGGATGCTGCGGCGGCAGGGGATTGCCATTCCTGATGCGGCGGTGCAGGCGGGCTTTTATGCCTGCAAATGGCACGGCCGGTTTGAGCTGCTGCGGCGGAATCCGGCGGTGCTGTTTGACGGCGCGCACAATCCGGACGGGATGCGCAAAACGGCTGACAGCCTTGCGTATTATTTCGGCGCGAACAAGGATCTGGTCATTGTGACCGGCGTCATGGCGGATAAGGAGTATGCGGACTATCCGGCGCTGCTCAGGCCGCTGGCGGCAGAGATCTGCACGGTGACGCCGGACAATCCGCGCGCGCTTCCGGCAGCAAAGCTCCGCGATATTTTTGCGGCGGAGGGGATTCCGGCGCGTGCATTTGACACGGTCACGGATGCGGTGCGCTATGCCTGCGAAACCGGCAAAACGGTTGTCGGGCTTGGCTCGCTGTACCTGTATCCGGCGTTTCTTGCTGCAGTGGATGCAGTTTTTCCGCGCGACAGAGCTGCTGCGGTATCGCTGCGCGATGATTTATGATGGGGCGCTGCCCCAACCCCTGCCAAAGGGACACTGTCCCTTTGGAATCCCGAAATGAGGATAAATAAAAGTTTTCGGTCAAACCTTTTTCAAAAGTCCCTTTTGGGAATTGTGTTGCTGCGATAAATCAGTATGAAGGGGTGATTGCAGTGCCGTACCGCGGTGACTTTGATTTGGATGAAATCATATTCTTTCTGAAAGAAAGGGACTATTCCTTCTTTAGCTTCATCAGCGACTACAGCGACGAAGATGCAGTGATTTCTATGAAAGGAACAGCCGCTCTCTATATCTGCAATGTATCGGACAAATGTATTCCGGAGCAGACAGTCAGGTCGGTGATTGATGTGCTGGTGCATTGGGATGAATGCCTCGAACAGGCATATGGCTGGCTCGCATTCTGGGACTTCAATACCGGTACATGGGTTTCCGAAAAAGAACGTGTCAAAGCATGGTGCAAAGAAAGCATACATGACAGAGTGAAAAAAAGATTTGCGATAACCGAAATCTTTTTCAGATTGGACGACTGGCCGTGTTGTGACAGGGGAGAATACCGTGTGGGGTCTGAACCGAAGGAAGGTGCTGATACTTTTTCCATAGAATTCAGGGCAGACCCTTTGGGCTTCAACCTGAAGTTTCTCTGCGAGGAGAGGAGACTTTATAAGATCATAGTCCATATCCTCTGACTGACCGCAGAAACACTTTTCTGAAAAGGGAGTTTCAAAAAACTGAAGAGGACGCCCTGCGACAGAGGGCGTCCTCTTTCATCATGCGGTATTGCTGCGCGATGATCTGTAATGAGGGCTCTGCTCAAACTCGCCAAAGGGATACGGTTCCTTTGAAATCCCACGATAAGAAAAATACTGCAAATACATCACTTTTATCGAAATGGGATTCTTAAGGGACATATGTCCCTTAAGCGGGGTTTGGGGCAGCGCCCCATTACAAATCCATCGGAGATACCTATAACCCGTATTTTTTGCCGATGCGGGCGAGCTTGTCACCGAAGGGCTTGGCCAGCAGCATCAGAAAGATGACGTTCGAGGCCGCGTATACGACCGGATACGGCATGGAGCTGACCACGGCCGCACCGTACTGCCGGAACGTGAATTCCCCGTATGTCCACACCGTCGTCCAGATATCCATAATCATCGAATACGCCGCGCCGGAAAGCAGCCCGTAGCCGTACAGCAGCACCCGCGATCTCCGCAGCGGCTTTGCGAGCATACCCGCGAACAGTCCGATCAGTCCCCACGCGAGCATCTGGAACGGCGTCCACGGTCCCTGTCCCATGATGAAATTGGAGAGCACCGCAGAAAGCGCACCGGTCAGGAAGCCCGCCTCCGGCCCCAGATACATCGCTGAAAGCACCGTCAGCGCGGTGATCGGCTTGATGACCGGCAGCATTCTTCCGAGCACGGAAAGCGCCGTCATCACGGACACAAGGATCATGCGCCGCGTGCCGAGCTCCCGCCGTTCAAAACCCGCCAGGAACAGCAGCAGCGCAAAGCCGGTCATCAGAAACGTCACAGGTGCGTAGTATTTCGCCTGCATTCCGCGCGGCAGAAGCAGCACCAGCGCCGGCATAATCGCAAAGGGCAGCGCGAAGCGCAGGCCTCTGCGGAGCTTTTCTGAACGGATTACGAGCATCGTGCCGCCTCCTTTCTTTTACAATAATGCGGCTGCCTCCGCAGAAGAAATACAGGCAGCATAGCGCCGCGGCCAGATCATTTCATTGTAATACCGATATGTCTGTTCGCCTGTCAGATACGCATTGTCACAGGTTGTGTTCGCATATGCCGGAACCAATATGCGGAAGCCGTGCTCAAAGCCGCATTTCACCGCAGCGTCAATGCAGTATTCCGTTTGCAGTCCGGTGATCATCAGCGATTCCGTACCGCAGGAGCGCAGATATTCCGTCAGGCCGGTGTCGCGGAACGGGCTGTTGACCGTCTTGTCAAAGATACGCTCACCGGGCAGCGGCGCAAAGGGCGCTGCGATTTCAAAGCCCGGACTGCCCGCAGAAAGCGGTTGCCCTGCCCCGTCGTCATGCCGGACAAAAATGACTTCCGTTCCGTTTCGGCGTGCGGTCTGCATCAGCAGCGCCAGATGCTCCGTGAAGCGTTCAAACGCAAACAGTGCGGGCGTATAAACGGCATTCTGTACGTCGATCACAAGCAGCTTCATCTGCATCCTCCGTTCTCCTCTGCAAGCTTTACGATCTGCTCTACGGTGACGGTCTGCTGATAATACCCGCGGGAAATGCGGCTTGCGGCGGTCGTATAAAACGCATTTTCTGAGAAAAAGCGCGCCGGAATATCCGCGGAGATCAGTGCGCCGCGGGAGAGGAATCCGCAGCGATCCGCATGACAGGCCGCAAATTCGATGTCATGCGTCACCATGAGCACGGTCACGCCCTGCGCGGTCAGCCCGCGGAGCACCTCTGCCAGCCGCAGCCTGGACTGCGCATCCAGCCCCTTGGTCGGCTCGTCGAGCAGCAGCAGACGCGGCTTCGTCAGCATGACCTTGGCCAGCGCGAGCAGCTGCTGTTCCCCGCCGCTGAGGTCATAGGGGTGCTGCGAAAGCAGCGGCGTGAAATCAAACGGAAAATCGCGGAGCGTTTCCGCGTAATGCCTGTCTGTTTCCGCCAGCTCCTCTGCGGCGGTATTGCACAGGAACACGGTCTGCACGTCCTGCGGCAGCAGCGTGACGCAGTTCTGATGCAGGCTTCTCTGTTTATAATCCCGGATGCGTTTGCCGAAGATTTCAACCGTACCCGCATAGCAGCGGTAAAGCCCGGCCAGCACGCCGAGCACGGTCGATTTGCCCGCGCCGTTTCCGCCGATCATACAGTAGAGTTCGCCGGTCTGCACGGAAAACGTCAGATCATTGAGAATATCCCGCCCGCTGCGTTCATAGCGGAAATATGCTTCGGAAACGGTCACGGCGGGCGCCGCCTCCGGACGCGGTTCCGGCTCCGGCAGCGCCTTTTTTTCGCAGATCAGCTGCGGCATCAGTGACTGCCGCGCCTCGCTGACCGATAACGGACATTCCCCCTGCATATGCAGCGCATGATACAGCCGGACTGCCGCAGGCATCCCTGCAAGAACGGGTGCATCCGCGGGAAGCTGCGCCAGCAGACGGCGCGGCGCATCCTGCATGACGACTGTTCCGCGGTCCATGCGCAGCAGCGTCGTACACTGCGGAATGACCTCCTCCAGCCGGTGCTCCGCCAGCAGAATCGTCACGGAAAAGTCGCGGTTCAGCCGGTGCAGCGTTGTCAGAAAATCTGCTGCCGCAATCGGATCGAGTTGCGCGGTCGGTTCGTCGAGCAGCAGCAGACGCGGCTGCATGATCATGACGCTTGCCAGATTGAGCAGCTGCTTCTGTCCGCCGGAAAGCGATGCCGGATCCCGGTCGAGCCAGTCCTCCATGCCGAAATACGACGCGATTTCCGCGATCCGCCGCCGCATGATCTCCGGCGGGGTATTCATGTTTTCGAGCCCGAAGGCCAGCTCATGCCAGACGCGGTCGGTGACGATCTGCTGCTCGGGATGCTGCATCACAAAGCCGATCTGTGATGCGGTGCGTTTCCGGTCATATGCGGAAAGCGGCTGCCCGTCGAACAGCACGGCGCCGGACTGCGTACAGCGCGGCGTCAGTTCGGGCTTGCACATGCGCAGAAGCGTTGTTTTTCCGCAGCCCGTCGCGCCGCAGAGCACGGCGAAATCGCCCGCCTCCAGCGAAAAGGACGCGTCTGAAAGCACAGGCGCTTCACATTCCGGAAACGTCACTGTCAGATGCTCTGCCGCAAGCAATGCCATGTCAGCGCCTCCTTTCCCTCGTAAATGACCGGCAGCGCCGCCAGCCCGGTATAGGCTGCGAGCGCGCCGAGATAGGGCAGTGTTACGGCAGGCGGAATCCGCTGCGGATAAAACTGCCAGGTCAGCACATTTTGCAGTGCCGCCGCAATCACAACCGCTGCGAGCAGAAGCGCAATCAGCAGGAGCACCGCATCACCGGTATGCCAGCGAAAATACGTGAAGCTGCTGCGCTTTCCGCTGCCGTAGCCCCGTGCCTCCATGCTGTTTGCCGTGATGATGCCGTTTTCCAGCGCCCATGTCAGCAGAATCGAAAACTCCCGCAGGCCGCCGCGCAGATCGTCGATCAGGTGGCCGCTGCGGTACAGCCCGACCGCCTTCTGTGCCGTCCGGATTTTCTGCATCTGTGCGCGGAATACCGAGAGATTCCGCACGGCCATCGTAAAGATCAGCGCCAGCTTCGGAGAGAATCCGCGGAACAGATAGAACAGCTTTTCGCTGTTCATCAGGTCGGAGAAATTGCGGAACCAGTAGAGCACCGCTGCCAGACGCAGACCGGTCACGCCGCCGTAAAACAGCGCCTCCGCGGTATACGCCCGCTGATTGATCACAAACAGCACCGTCGTGCCGTGCTGATTCCAGAGGGGGTTCAGCAGCGCGAACAGCAGCGGCATCCCGAGCGCGGCCATGTGAAAACCGGCGTGTCTGCGGCCGTTCCGCATGATGAAGTACGCAATTGCAAAGAGCAGCGAGATGCCGAGCAGCACCGGCTCCAAGCAGAAGATCGTGATGCAGGCAGTCAGCATCAGCACAGCTGTCACCGCTGCCGGATTCATTGCGTCAAATGCGCGCATATGCCCCCTCCTTTCTTACAGGCTGACCGTGTATTCCCAGACGACGCGGTCGCCGTCCTTCAGATGATATGCGCCGCAGCCGACGGACGGCCGCACGCCGTTGACGGTGTATGTCCAGCCGGACAGGTCACCGAAATCAAACTCGTAGAGCGATGCGATTCCGCGTACATACGCGGTTTCCACGGCTTCACCGGAAATGCCGTCCACTTCAATTTGCAGCGTGTACGCCTTGACCGCATCGTAGAGCAGCGTGAGCGCGGATTCCTCCGGCTCGATGGAAAATTCCGTCAGCGGCATAATCACGCCGTCTGCGGGATAGGCTTCGCTGCCGTCCAGCCCGCAGATCACGTCGCAGCGGATGGCCATGGTGACAGTGCCGCCGCCCGTTTTCAGCTCGCTCTGATAATATTGCTCCGGCGATTCGATTCTGATCAGCCAGACCAGCGCCGTTAAGATTACGCAGCCGCCTGCGATTGTCAGATAGGTTTTGGGACTGCGCTTTTTCCGGCAGATACAGATGACGGCCAGCAGCGCGCCGCTCGCCCAGACCGCAACTGTCAGCGGCACGCGGTAGGGATACTTTTCCGCGCTGCTGCGGGGATCCGCAGGCGGAGCCGTTGTGCAGATGATTTCTGCTGCCGAGGCTTCGGTTGCCTCGGATACAGTTTCAGAATGTGATAAAACAGATGCAGATACGTTGGTTTCTGTATCTGTGTAAGTCGGTGCTGTACCGCTTGCGCCGGGGACGGATGCAGCCGCCGTTATCTGCGGCGTATCCGGCGCGGCAGACTGTTCTGCTCCGGAATGTGCTGCCGGTTCCGTCTGCTGCGGCTTCGGGGGATCGGTCTGTGCGGCGTGCTGCGGGAGCGCAGGTGCCGCCCCGTGAAACAGCATCAGCGAGCCGGCGCCGCGCCGGAGCATCTCCTCCGCCGTCAGTGCCTGAAAAATCTGCCTTGCGGCAAGACTGCTTTCCGCACCGCCCGCCTCATGCGCATAGCAGCCAGGAGAAAGTCGGAACTGCATGATGCCGTCCAGCAGCGTGCTGCCGTTTCGGATGAAGCGTTCATCGCCGAGCGGATCAATATCCAGCGCACAGAGCGCGATCCAGACCTGTGCGGTGCTTTCGGGATTCTCCGTGCCGAAGCTGCGGTATGCACCGCTTTCCAGCTGTGCCGCGGCAAGATAATCCACGCCGCGCGCTACGGCATCCGCAGCCTCCGGCGTATCGCGGTACGGCGCAAGCGCCTGCAATGTCATTGCGGTCACATCGGGATCGCCGAAATCGCCCGTCAGCGACCAGCCGCCGTCCTGTGCCTGCCGCCCGGCAAGCTCTCTGACCGTTTGCAGCTGCGTGACCTGATCGGACGTGACGCCGTTGTTCATCAGATGCAGCGCAAAAATCCAGCTCATGATGCCCTGCCTGCCCGCGCTGGATTCCAGAATCTCCGTACACTGCGGGGACGGCTGCCCCGTGCAGGCAATGTACGTCAGCGCGATGCGTTCCCGGGAGGTTGCAGAGGGTTCATCCATACTGTCAAGCACGGTGCGGAGCGCATTGCCGTAAGCAGAGCCGTCAAAGCCGCGCTGCACTGCCGTCATTGCGTACCAGTCCGCGGCACTGTCGCCCGCCGTTTCCGGCAGAATACGCCGGATCCAGTTTTCCGGATCGCCGCTGCTTTCTTTGGCGAGAATCTCCTCTGCAAGCGCAGTGCAGTCCTCCGCTCCGTATCCGGATGCCGTCAGCGGCAAAAACAGCCGGATGCTGCTCAGGAACACGATCAGAGCACAGCATCCGGCTGCAAGCATCCGTTTCAGATGCAGGTTCATTTCTCCTTGCGGCGCATTGCCAGTGCAGCGCCGAAGCCCGCCAGCATCGTGACGGCCAGTGCAGGCACTGCGTTCGTATCACCGGTCTTGGTCGCAGCGGCCTTGGTGGTCGTGGTGCTGCCTGCCTTCGCGGTCGTGGTCGTTGCGGCAGCGGTCGTTGTTTCGGCGGCCTCCGTCGTGGTTTCCGGTGCGGCAGTCGTTTCCGCAGCACCGACCTCTGCACGCAGCACGAACGGCGCAAGAATATGATCTGCCTTTGCGCTGATCTGTACGCTGCCGGCCTTTTCGAGCTTCAGATCGACCTTGCCGTCGGCATCGGTCTTGTATGCAGTTTCCTCACCGTCCACGGTAATGACGGCGTTTGCAACCGGGCCCGGTACGGGGGTACCGTCTGCGCCGAACACCATCTCGGACAGCTTGAGTGTTACGGTATCACCCTGCTTTGCATCCGGCAGTGTGCGCACATCAAAATAGGCATAGCGGTCAGACCACTTGTCCAGATCCTGATAGACAAAGGCATTCAGATAATCGCCCTCCTTCACCGGATCCGTCAGACCCATGGCAAAGCCGTCGTTGACATAATAGCCATAGCCGCCGCCGTTCGTCACACCCCAGAGGGTTTTGAGGGAGAGGCCGTACTGCGTGGTTTCGTTTGCATAGCCCGCAGCCGCACCGCCGTTATAGAACTGCTCGTGTGCGGCGTAAAGCGCCTCGTCAATCGTCAGCTTGCCGTCGCTGTCAAGATCCTTGACCGTGACTGCCTCTGCGGCAACGACGGTCTTTCCGGCATTGCCGATCGTCACATAAACCTTTGCGGAGGCCTCCTCAGCGGATGCAGAGATTGCCGCTGCCTGAACAGCGAGCGCTGCCGTGCATAAGATGATACCGATTTTTTTCATGATCCTTCTTCTCCTTCTGGCGGTATGTTGTTCCGTTCCGCGCATGAAAAATGCGCTTCCCCGGAATCGGAAAGCGCAGAACCGCGCGCCCGTGCACAGCAGTATGCTGCGGGGCGTCCGGACGGCTGCACTTTTCTTACCCAAAAATGTGAGCAATCAGCGTTGCTCTGACCGTATCACACACGGCAGGCGATCCGACTGTACGGTAGTGGAAGCTGCGACGGATTTGCACCGCTCTTCTCCTGTGATCTGCACGGCAGACCCGTGTGCTGTTATCATATTTGTATTATATCACGCCTGCTCCGTTTTGTCAAGGCGGCGGGGAGCCCCCGCGGGCGATTCCCTCCGGAGGTATTTGACCGGGCGCTCCCAATTTTCTAAGCACACGCCGCTGTACGCGGCTTCTGAAAGGTTACTTCTCCCGGTGCTCCGTTTTTATACAGTCATTTTCCGTTTCCTCTTGACAAAATGTATTTTATCATATATAATGTATTTAGTTGCAGCAATATGCAGCTAAAAGCAACACACCAATACAATGCAGAAAGGAATTTGGAACCATGAAAAAGCAATTCATCAAAGGCATCCTCGCAGCAACCCTCGCATTTACAACCGTGCTCAGTGTCCCGCAGGGCTCGTTCCCGGGCGCAAAGAGCGACAACACCATCATCGCTTATGCAGCATGCAGCCACAATTACAGACACTATGGAACCTGGGGCAACTGGTTTAAGATCGCGGATTTACCCGGCACGATCATTGAGGACAGAATGGAAGGCGGTCACGTATACAGGTACACGTATGCCAGAGTGCTGCAGAAAAGAAATTATTATTCCACATGCGTAAATTGCGGGTATCAGGACACCGCTCACCCGCTTGATTCGCAAACCCGAACCGTACGCGGCAGACTGATTTCCAGGGTCAGAATTCGATAATCAGAAGCTGAACAGCACAAAACGGAGCGCCCTCTGCGGACGCTCCGTTCCTTTATTATTTTGCGATTGCACGGTATTTGATCATCGCGCCGGTGACGGTGTTCACAGAGGCCTCATACTCAAAAGCCTCTGTTTCAAACTCCAGCTCATAGACATACGCGCCGTTGCTGCGCTCGATCTTCGCCTTGGTGAATTCGATCGGCTGCGTCTTCATCAGTCCGGCCAGGGACTCCGCACGCTTTGCGGCCTCAATCATGCCGATTGCGCCGGAAATATCTGCGGAAACCGGCGACACATCCACGGTATTGATGCTGCCCGTGACTGCATTCAGCTCCATGAGATACTGCGTGCCGTCATCCAGCGTGAACGCAATCAGATACACATTGCCGTCCTGCTTGACCTTGGTGAAAATCACCTTGTCCGGGTCGGGATTGCCTGCGCGCACAAGCGCCAGCTGCTTTGCACGCTCCGACGGAATGATGTTCCCCAGCTGCTCGGGTGCGGGCGACTCCGCGGAATATTTCATCAGCATTCCGGTGACCGCGTCAAACTCCATCGCATAGACAACGCCCTCGCCGTCCAGCAGCTCGTATTTATAGGAACCGGCGTCCCCGCCCGTGCTGAGCTTCTCCTTGAGAAACAGCACATCGGTGAGGCCTGTGCAGTGCAGCGCCGACTGCCGCATCTTTTCTGCGGGGATCCATGTTTCGATATGCTGGATCGGCTCTGCTTTGACGGTGCGGTCTGAGATCAGCGCGCCTGTCTTTGCATCAAGTGCATATTCATACTGCTGTCCGTCCGGCACATACAGTACAATCTCATAACGCGGCGGCTGTTCGGCCGGTTTGAGCTTGGTGCTGAGGAATACCAGCGATTTTTCCGGCTGCTTTGCATATTCCGCAGCCTTCTGCTGTGCCTCGGGCAGTGTCAGATAGTCCTGATAACGCCGGATTTCTTCCGGTTCAAAGTCCGCGTGTGCAGGGGGATCCTGCATCGGTGCGGGGCGCGGGTTTCTTGCTGCAAAATAGAGCAGAATCCCGAAAATCAGCAGAATGCCTGCAAGTCCGGCCAGCATGCCCCAAAGCGGAACCGAAACGGTGCGTCCGGAACCCTGCTCCTGCTTTGTGATTTTGCGGATCTCTCCGGCAATCGGGGCAGCATCCTGCTCTGCGGGCGCATCGCCCTCGGGGATTGCAGCAGCGGCAAGCAGCGCCTCGGTGTCCGAATCGTGCCACGGCAGATGCCGGAGCGCCTCCCGGAGCGTTTCCGTATCGGGGGCTTCCCCGCCGCGGGTGAATTTCAACTGACGGATGGCTTTTTCTGTATTCTGCACGAGCGTTTCCGGCGTGATGCCTCTGGCAGCAGCGGCTTCCTCCGGCGGAATGTCACAGAGCGACAGCGCAAGGCTGCATCGGCTGCCGGGCGGCAGCTTTAATACGGGCAGCAGCGCGGCCAGCTCGGCGTCATCGGGAAAATCGGGCGTATTGCGCTCCGCAGCGCGGGTCTGGCAGGTACGCAGCAGCCGCGGCAGCACATCGGATTCCCAGCTTTCAGGGGAACGCTTGCGGACTGCCGCAATGGTTTCCGTCACGGCCGCACGCCCGCCGGAAAGCGAGCCGAGATACAGCGCTGCAAGCGGAAACAGCCGCTTCGCGCAGGAAATCAGCGCCTCTGATTGATCTGTCATTACCGCACCACCCTTCGCAAAATATCCTTGTATTATATTATAGCATATAAAGCGGTAAAAAGCAAGCGGAGAGCGACATTCTTTATGATACAGACTGCCTGCCGGAGGGCTTTAGATCAATGGAGGCCGGCACTGCCGGCTTATAGCATATCCTCATGTAAAAGCAAACGTGCTCCGGAATCATGCTGCGGAGGAAAACACAGAAAACTTGACAATCTTGTCAATAAATGATATAATATTGCAATGCGGTCTGAGAACCGCAGAAATCATCGCCGGAGAACCCGGCAGAAAGGCAGTATGAAATATGAAAAAACCGACTTCAATCAAAAAACGAATCGCAGTACTCTCTGTTGCAGCCGTTTCCTGTGCATCGCTTGTGCTTGCACCGGTGAACGGAATCCCGGCACCGTTGCAGAATTTTTGCATCACAGCCAGTGCAAGTTCCAACAACATCAACCAGGATACGCTTGTCCTTTCGACCGGACAGAGTGCGTATTCCTCTTCCGGGCAATCCCAAACCTGGTACTCTAAGAACAGAAGATATCAGCTCACGCTGACGCAGACCGGAAACCTGATCCTGAGAGATACGAGCAGCAACCGAACAGTCTGGAGCACCGGCACGGGAAAAAATTCTTCGTATACGTTTCGTCTTGTCATGCAGGGGGACGGAAATCTCGTTCTTTACTCTCAGCTCCGCAACAGCAAAACAGTGACGCCGCTCTGGAATTCCCAGACCGTTACAAAGGGCAGCGGAAACAGATTCCAGGTGCGTCTTTCCAATGAAGGCGAGCTCTATGTTTATTACGAGCAGATCAACCAGAGCATCTGGAGCAGCCGGAGTGAGATCGAATGCACCGCAAGCAGCAATACCGTTCTCCGTTCAAGTCAGTGCATTTCCTCGAAAAACCGCTTCTACCGTGCGATCATGCAGTCTGACGGCAATTTTGTGATTTACCGCAGAAACAACGGTTCCGAAACTGCAACCTGGCATACACATACGAACGGCAACAGCGGCGCTTTCCTGGCATTGCAGCAGGACGGCAATCTGGTTGTGTATTCCGCGCAGTCCAGACCGCTGTATAATACGGAAACGAGCAGCAGACCGTTTGCAGCTTATAAGCTCTCGCTCGGTGATGACGGCGTGCTGCGTATTGTCCAGAATCCGGGGAAATCGCAGCGTGAGGTCTGGAATTCCAGGGACGGCAAGGGGAAAGTTGAGGCGATGCTGACATGGGCGATCAACACTGCAAATGACAATTCTCACGGCTGGAGCATGTCGAACAGATCCGGCAACCCGGACTATGACTGCTCGTCTTTTGTCAGCACAGCTGCACATCAGGCAGGCTTCAATGTCAGTGCAACTCTGTCTACCTATACCATGAAAGATGGCTTTACTGCTGCCGGCTTTACATGGATCCCGTGGAACCAGATCGGCGGTACTGCCAATCTCAGGCGCGGCGACATCCTTCTGGATATTGACAGACACACGGAAATTTACCTCGGCAATAACCAGATGGTCGGCGCACATAACGATACTGACGGAAGACCCGGTGACAGCAACGGCAATGAGATCAGTGTCGTCAGCTATTCTTACGGCAGATGGGACGGCGTTCTCCGCTATAACGGATGATTTCCTTGGCCTGATACGAAAAAATGAATAAAGCAGTGAACCGGCTCCGCAATGAGAGAGGGGCCGGTTTTGTATTCAGCCGGGCGTTTGTGCAAGGGAGGATCTTTGTTCTCCTGATGTGCGCTGCTGTGAGAACAGAGAAAAAAGTTTTCAGCCAAAGCAATGTCATATACGGGCTCCGCGCTTGACTTTTCCGGGGCCGATGATGTATAATAGAAAGAGCGCAGCTCATTGCGCAAATGATAAACGAAAGGCAGATCTTTAATTATGAAACTCGGATTCCTGGGCGCAGGCAATATGGGCTCTGCCATGATGCGCGGCATCGCTGCATCGGAGCTCTGCAAAAACGGCGCAATCACCAAAATCCTCGCATTTGATACCGACAGCGAAAAGCTCAGCCGTCTGGCAGAAGCAGGCGTGGAACCCTGCGAAAGCGCACAGGCGCTCGCGGACACTGCGGACTTCCTCGTGCTGGCCGTCAAGCCGCAGGTGCTCGGCGGTGTGCTCGATGCACTGACACTCCGCAGGGAGCAGGTGATTGTTTCCATCTGTGCGGGTATCTCCGCAGCGTTCATCCGCTCGCATACGATTCCCGATGCCCGGATCATTCTCTGTATGCCGAATACGCCGCTGATGCTCGGGCTCGGCGCAACCGCACTTGCAAAATGCGACGGCATCACGGATGACGAATTCGCTCTTGCCATGCAGATGTTCGCAACCTGCGGCATCGCAGAGGAAATCCCGGAGAGCAAAATGCGCGAGATCATCGCCGTGAACAGCTCCAGCCCGGCTTTCCTCTATCTCTACGCAAAGGGCTTTCTCGATTACGCCCGCTCCGAAGGTCTGGAGGACGGCGCGGCTCTGCGGCTGTTTGCGCAGGCCATGATCGGCTCCGCGAAAATGATGACCGATTCCGGCTATTCCATTGATGAGCTCATCAAAATGGTTTCCTCTCCCGGCGGCACGACGCTCGCGGGGCTGGACAAGCTCTATGCGGGCAGTCTGACCGATACGGTCGATGCCTGCTGCAACGCCTGCACGCAGCGTGCCTACGAGCTGGCCGGTGCCGAGCGGAACAAATAAGCACATAAACTGCATCCGTACCGCATAGGATACTGCGGAGGGATGCACATGAAAACACTGACGGATCTTCTGCCTGCCGGGACATGCCGCCTGCACGGCGTTCTGCACCCGCCGGATCCCGTGCGGCTGCTGTTCTGTCTTGTACTGACCGGCGCGGCCGCGGGCGTTCTGCTTGCGCGGTCGTATCCGGTGCTCTGCGGTGAGCGCTGGCTGATGCAGGGGCTTGCGGTTTCGGAGGCGGAACGCACGCTCTGGGACGCCTGCAAGGACGCGCTGATTCCGCTGCTGATTCTGTACTGCGGTATGCTGATGAGCGGCTTTTCCGCTGCCGGACAGCCCTGCACGCTGATGCTGCTGCTCTCCCGCGGCGCCGCCTGCGGCCTGGCTGCGGGCGCGTGCTTTTCACAGTATCCGCTGCGGGATGCGCTGCTGCTCACGGGCTGCCTGATTCTGCCCTTTGCGCTTGTCAGTATGCTGGTGCTCTGCTTTGCGGCCAGGGATGCCCTGCGGCTTTCGCGGATGCTGACCGGCTATCTGCTGCACGGAACGGCAGAAACCGGCGTGCTTGAAAAACAACAAAAGATTATCACCGGAATGCAGCTGCGGCTTCTGCTGATTCTGCTCGCCGCTGCCATGCAGACTGCGCTGATCAGGCTGCTGCATGACAGTCTGCTCTTTGCCCGGTGATGCGCCACACAAAAAGGAGTGTTCAAATCTATGGGACTGTTTCGCAGCTATGAGAATGCCGGCCCCGGCATCGACCCGAATGCCCCGAAGAGAAAGCCGTTCTTCCGCTTCTGGGAAATGCTCTGGCGGAACCTCGGGAAGCTGTTCCTGCTGAATATCATCTATTCCATGCTGCATATTCCGATCATGGCATCGCTGATCGTATTCATGGAAACGGACAACAAATTCACATTTGCGATGACGTATTTCCTGATTGCCGTGCAATTCCTGATTGAAGGCCCCGCGATTGCCGGGTGTGCGCGCGTGCTCCGGCAGATTGTGCTGGATAAGCCGTTTTTCTTCAGCGATGAATTCAAAAAGGGATTCAAGCAGAATTTCGGTGCGGGATTGCTTTACTGGTTCATTGACGGGCTGGTGATTGCATCGCTGATTTCGGCGCATCTCATGTATCCGCAGATTGCAAGTGAAACCGGCAGCAAGGCGATCTTCATTCCGTTCGGCATTACCGTGGCGATTGCGCTGGTGCTGCTGTTCATGAACTATTACATCTGGTCGCTCCAGGTTGCAACCAAGCTGAACAAGCGCACGGTGCTGAAAAATGCGTTTATGCTCTCCGGGCTGTCGCTGAAGGAGTGCGTCATTTCGACGCTGGGCTCCGCGCTGATGATCGGCATTGTGGCGGGACTGTGGCTCCTCAACAACGGACTGATCTTTATTCTGGCGTTCTTCCCGGCGGCGTTCATCGGATATCTGGTGATGTTTGTGCATTATCCGGTTGTGCAGAAATACGTGATCAATCCGTATTACGAGGCGAGCGGCGAGCGGAACCCCGAGGAGGAGGAGGAAATCCCCGAGGAGGAGCGCGTCTTTACCGACCGCGGCGGCACCGAGCAGCCCGTGAAGGTGGAGCGCCAAAAGGGCAAGGTAATCTCGTAAGAGGAATCTCCTGAAAATGGGGACTCTCGCCCGCTGCGCTGTGAGTTCTCACCCAAACCCCGCCAAAGGGAGCAACCCCTTTGGAATCCCGCAATAAGAATTAATAAGGCGCTGACCTGAAATGTAGGTCAGCGCCTGCTGCTTTTACCGGATATACTTGAAATTCTCCTCGTAAACCTTGACCTCATGCGACTGATACCGTTCCGTGAACGCGGTGACGGCCTGATCGTACAGATCCTGCCGCACCTGATTCTGCCAGCCGGTCTGCGCATTGCTGCCCTCAAAGAACACCAGCATACAGCCGGTCGTGCGCTCTGAGATCATCATGTCGCCCTTTTTCCGCTCCCGGTCAAACGCCCATGCGGATACCTCGTCGCCGTAGGTTGTGCGCGAGGCGGAATATCCGCTGACCAGTCCGCCGTTCGGATAGGTTTCCGCATCCTCGGAATACTCATAGGCCAGAGAGGCAAACATCGTGGACGGATCCTCGGCCGCCGCCGCCTGATCCTTCAGCTCATTTGCAAAGGAAACCGCATTTTCAATGCCGTCATAGTCCGCCGCAGTCAGATACAGCACGCGGATATCAACCGTCTTGGATTCGTCCGGTGCAGGCGGCTCGCGCAGCATATAAACCTGCGCACTGCACGCCTCCTCATGAACCAGCAGCGTGCATTCGTTCTGCCGTGCGCCGTTCAGCACCCAGCTCTGCACTTCCTCGGGATAGCTGCTGATCGTCTTGGTGATGGTCAGGTCGCCCGCAATCTGCTCGGCGTCTGATTTGTCAACCTCTTTCTGCTCCGTGAGATATTTGAACACGAATTCGGAATATTCCTGCTGCGTTTTGCATTCGGAAAGCGCCTGCGCCGATTCCAGCGCCGCATCATGCTCTGCGAGGTCGCCGTTCACAATGCCCGCCGGATCCCATGTAAAGGTATATCCGAGCGTGCTGACATTCAGATACTCGTTGCGGTGCGCATCATAATGATCCCGGATCTGATCGTCGGTGATCTCAATGCGCTCCTGTACGCTGCGCTGATAATTTGCCGCCAGAATATTGATCTCCGCAGTCTTTGCAACGTCCTCCGGGGTGACGCCCTTCTGATAGCGTCCCTCCTCCATCTGTTCCCCGATCCGCCTGCAGTCCGCAAGCTCCTCGTCACTGAGCTGATAGCCTGCCTGATACGCCGTTTCGCAGAGCTGGAGATTCATTTTGACAGTTTCCATGGTCTTATCCATGAACATGTCAAACCAGGTCTGCTCGTCGGAATACTTCTGCTCGCGCAGGGATTTGTTCTGATCGAAAACGGCAATGCCGCTGTCACCGGCCGCATAGGCCAGATAGCTTTCCTCGCACTGCTTGAAATAGCACGCGAGCATGGCCGCCGTGACCTGATAATGCTCGGTTTCCGCGACAATCTGCTTGCGCATCGAGGAGCCGCTGTGTGTTATCGCGTACCGGATGCCGAGCACGGCTGCAACGGCTGCCGCGACGCCCGCTGCGCCGATTGCCGCCTTTTTGATCACGGCTGCGCGCTTTTCCTTTTTCGCGGCTGCCAGCTTCTTTTTCTTTTCCGCATCCCGTTCCTTCGCGGCTGCAAAGGCTGCCTGCCGCTGGGCTTCGGTCTGCTTCTGATTCTTTTTGCTCATCTGAAACGGATTCCTTTCATGTTGGCTTATGTGCCTGCTTTCTCTGCTGCCGCGGGTGCGGGGTTCAGCATTTTCGCAAGGCCGTCCGGTGCGGTGACGGTATCCGCCCCGCAGAGGATCAGGATCTGGGAGTAGGTGCCGGTGGTCAGGGCGGTCCAGTCGGTATCGCCGGTCAGCTCCAGATTGACCGCGTCAATGATATGGTAATGGTGGATCAGAAACGGGATCATCGCGGCGCCGAACCGGTCGGTCAGCAGCAGCAGATCCTTGCTGTTCTGATGCGCGGTTTCCACGCGGATGACGGGTTCCGCGGCGGAGAAGAATACGCGCGTCGGATCGTCCTCCAGGTCATCTGCCTGCAAGCGGTAATAGGAATCGAACTGCTCTCTGCCCTCGCTGCGGCGGACGGTCACGGTGATGTCCTCCGGATACTCACTGAGGGTATACAGGTCAATGATGTCCGGCTGGATCCTGTTATAGGTGCTTTCCTGCACAAGACGCCCGCAGTAATCGTCGCGGAAATGCCGGACAGAAAACTTATCGTATCCGACAGCCGCAAACCCGAGCCGCCGGATCGCGGAGCGATAGACGCAGTATGCGCCGTAGCTTGTCCAGCAGGGATCGGTGCGGTAGTAGATATACTGTTCCTTTTCCGCTGAGAGCCAGCTTTCTGCTTCGATCCAGACGGTCTGCTCACTGAGCTGCGCGGACAGATCATGCAGCACGGCATGTTCATTTGCAATCGGCGCGGCACCGGAGATCCGGTCGCCGTAAATGCCCGCAGAGGTCGGAACCGCCAGCATATACACGGAAACATCGGCGTCTGCCGCAAACCGGTTGACGGCCTCCGCCGCATCCGGGACAGCGTTTTCATCCGGCTGTTCCGCACGCCGGAGCAGCATTCCGTCTGCGATATAAACATTGCCGACAGCGTCGCTGCCGAACGCAAGCGCCGCGCGGTCATGCATTTGCAGGATCGGACGCCAGAACGGATTGGAACGGGCATCGTCCCCGCCGACCAGCGAGCCGACCGAGAAAAATGCCGTAGCACCGAACAGAATGACCGCCGAAGCGATGCCTTTCACGGAGCGGCGCGCTCCGGGTTGCTTCTCAGCCATGCCGCAGACCCTCAACGTCGGAGAGGTCGAGCAGCACGCGGCCGTCAAAGCGGCTGTCCGGCAGCATGTGGATTGCCTTTGCAAAGCCTGCGGCCTCCGGGGTATCCGGAATGTCGCCGGAGATGAACCAGAGCTTCCGTTCGGCGGCTTCTCCGGCAGCGAGAGCCATGAGCATTCTGCCGAGTCCGTGACGGCGCAGCGCCGGGAGAATCAGCACGCGGCTGACTCTGGCACAGGGCGGACGGTCACCGTCGGGTTCGGCCTCCATTTCCAGCAGGCCGAGCGGCGTATCGCCGTCAAAAATGACGAGCAGCATATTGCCTTTGGCAAGCGTTTCCGCGTAATAATCCGCAGACGGGAGCAGTCCGGTCAGTTCGGCGGCTGCCCAATCGTATGCGGACAGGTCGCTTTCGCGCAGCTTCCGGAATCGCAGCATATGAATCCCTCCGTAATGATTGATTGCGTTATCTTCTATCATACCACAAAATGATACTTTTGTAAAGAGGCGGCGCGGAGCCCGCGCTGGCAATGATCTAAAGATCGCCGGATTGTCAGCTGAATCATACGGAGGATTGTTCTCAGCTTTCTGTATTCTCATTCACCGTGCAGCAATCCCTTTCTGAACAGGGCAAAAAACCGGAGCACCCGCACAGGATGCTCCGGTTTGTTTGAGATAGCGTTCGTGAGTTTCCGTATCAATATACATATTTTGTACGGGTTTCAAGGATAAAGTGGTGTGTACCGCAGTTTACACAGGTAGAATAATAATGTTTCTTATAGATCTTGTAATTATGTCCGGAAATGGGCTTGTATTGGCCGGTGAAATACCAATCGCCCCATTCGCCGTAATGTCTGTAATTATGGTTGCATGCTGCATATGCGATGATGGTGTTGTCGCTCTTGACGCTCTGAGCCACGCCGACCGGAGCGCCGAGGACAGTGACAAATGCGAGTGTTGCTGCGAGGATGCCTTTGATGAGTTGCTTTTTCATGATACCAAATTCCTTTCTGCACAATGCTGAAAATATTGTTTTTCGGCTGCATATTGCTGCAACCATGTACATTATACACTATATTTTCATATTTGTCAAGAGGAAAAATAAAAAATATACAAAAGTAAAGTAACACGTACTTTTTCAGCTTTCGCTGCAATGCGCCGTCTGCCCGGCAGGCTTAGTGGATGCAGATTGTTCTGGTTTCTGTACCGACCGGGCTGCCGTCATAATAACCGCAGTTGATGCAGGTTGAATACATCGGCCGTTCCTGATCTGCATACCAGATCCCATTTATTGGATACACCTTGACTGTGTGCCAGCGGCCGTGACCGGCTGCATAATGCCTGTAATTGTGATTGCATTTGGCGTAAGCGATGATGGTGCTGTCGCTCCTGACGTTCTGCGCCGTGCTGACCGGAGCGCCGAGCACAGTGACAAATGCGAGCGCTGCTGCGAGGATGCCTTTTACGAGCCGTTTTTTCATGATACCAAATTCCTTTCTGCATAATGATAAAATATTGTTTTTAGGCTGCATATTGCTGCAGCTGACTACATTGTAAAATATATAATCCGATTTGTCAAGGCGAAATATTTTATCATAAAAAACTGCACAAAGCCGCTCTGCGGCGTGTGCTTCGTAACCCGGGAGTGCATCGGCCGATTTACCCGGAGGAAATTGCCCGCGGGGGCTCTCCGCCGCTTGACTTTTTTTGGCATTTGTGCTATACTAACTACGTATGTTTTATCGCATTATCAATCATCAGAAAGGATGTATCAGGATGAACAGTTATCAGCCGCTCGACAGCAGCCCGAAGCTCGGTCAGATCCAGCAGGACATGCTGAAAAGCTGGAAGCAGGAGAATGTCTTTGAGCGCTCTGTCCACAACGGACAGGCCGAGGAGGTCGTCTTTTACGACGGCCCTCCGTTCCCGACCGGCATTCCGCACCACGGCACCGTGCTCGTTTCCTTTATCAAGGATCTGATTGCGCGCTACCACACCATGAAGGGCTATTCCGTGCCGCGTGTCTGGGGCTGGGACTGCCACGGCCTGCCGATCGAAACACAGGCCGAAAAGGCGCTCGGCATCGACAGCAAGACCGAGATCGAGCGTACCATCGGCATCGGCAAATTCAACGATGCCTGCCACGAGATCGTTTCCAGAAACAACGAAACCTGGCGCGAGTACGTCGATCAGATGGCGCGCTGGGTCGATTACGACGGCGCTTACAAGACCATGAACCTCTCCTATATGGAATCGGTCATGTGGGCGTTCAAGCAGTGCTATGACAAGGGGCTTATCTACCGCAACTACCGCGTCACGCCGTACTGCTGCCGCTGCGAAACATCCCTTTCGATTTCCGATACCAGAGAATCCGACTCCACCCGTCCGCGTCAGGACAGATGGATCATCACCAAGTTCAAGACCGACGACATGATCGACGGCAAGCAGGTCTATTTCCTCGCATGGACGACCACGCCGTGGACACTGCCGTCCAACCTCTGCCTCGCAGTCGGCGAAAAGCTCGATTATGCGTATGTGGAGGTCGAGGGTGAGGTCTTTATCGCGTGTAAGGCAACGCTCTCTCACTTCCCGAAGATTTTCGGCAAGAAGCCGGTCATTCTGAAAGAGTGCAAGGGCGCAGACCTCGTCGGCAAGACCTACGAACCGCTGTTCCCGTACTTTGCCGATATGGCGAAGGAGGGCGCATTCCGCGTCGTGACGGCTGACTATGTCGGCTCTGAGGAGGGCGTCGGCATCGTGCATACCGCACCGGCCTTCGGTGAGGACGACTACTGGACCTGCCGCAACCACAAGATTCCGATGGTCAACCCGGTCGATGAGAAGGGCCACTTCACGAAGGAGGTCACCGACTTCTACACCGATACCGATGCAAAGACCGTCATTGAGATGAACCCGACTGTCATCCGCTTCCTCTATGACAACGGCAAGGCGGTTGCGGACGGCACGATTGAGCATAACTATCCGCACTGCTGGCGCTGCCGCGAGCCGCTGATCTATAAGGCGATGGATGCGTGGTATCTCAATATCGAGAAGCTGAAGCCGCGCCTGATTGAACTCAATAACGAGCAGGTCAACTGGATTCCGGATTCCGTCAAGGATTCCCGCTTCGGCAAGTGGCTCGAAAATGCCCGCGACTGGAATATCTCCAGAAACCGCTACTGGTCTACCCCGATCCCGATCTGGGAGTGCCCGGAGTGCGGCGAGCGCGTCGTGCTCGGCTCGCTGGACGAGATCGAGCAGAGAAGCGGCAAGCGGCTCAGCAATCTGCACAGACAGTTTGTGGACGAGGTCACCTTCCCGTGCAAGTGCGGCGCGACCATGCACCGCGTGCCGGAGGTGCTCGACTGCTGGTTTGAATCCGGCTGCGTGCCGTTTGCGCAGAAGCACTATCCGTTTGAGAACAAGGAGTGGTTTGAATCCCACTTCCCGTGCGATTTCATTGTGGAGTACACCGGTCAGATCCGCTGCTGGTTCTATTACCTGCATGTCATGGCGACCGCACTGTTTGACCGTCCGGCGTTCAAGAACTGCGTCGTACACGGCACGATTCTCGACGAGAACGGCAAGAAGCTCTCCAAGTCCAATCACAATTATACCGATCCGATGCAGCTCATGAAGGAGTTCGGCACGGACGCATTCAGACTGTATCTGTTCCAGTCCAATGCGATGCTGGTCGGCGACCTGCGCTTCAAGGACAGCGGCATCAAGGATATGCTCCAGCAGCTGATTCTGCCGCTGTGGAATGCCTGCAACTTCTTCATTTCCTACGCGAATATCGACGGCTATCATCCGGACGAGATTCCGGTGCCGCAGTCCGATAACGAGCTGGATAAGTGGATTCTGGCGCTGCTCTGCGAAACGGAGCAGAAGATCACCGCGAACATGGAGCAGTATTTCGTCAACCACTTCACCGATAACCTTGACGCGCTCATGGACGGCCTGACCAACTGGTTCATCCGCCGCTCCCGCCGCCGCTTCTGGGGCAAGGAGATGACCGCGGACAAGAAGAACGCATACGATACGCTGCTTTATGTGCTGGTCAACACCTGCAAGCTGTTTGCACCGGCCGCGCCGATCCTCTCGGATTATCTCTACCGCATTCTGACCGGCTCGGATTCCGTGCATCTGGCTGCATGGCCGCAGATTCCGGCAGCATTTGAGAACAAGGCGCTGCTGCATGAGATCGAGCTGACCAGAAACGTCATCTCTCTGGCACACGCGCTCCGCAGCAAGAACAATATCAAGATCCGTCAGCCGCTTTCGACGCTCCGCGCAGCGCTGGTTTCGGAGGAGGCAGCAAAGATCGTTGCACGCTTCACCGATATCATTGCGGAGGAGCTGAACGTCAAGCAGGTTGAAATCGCAGACGATGTTTCCGCCATCGCGGACGTGCAGTATGCACCGAACTTCAACACGATCCGCGACCTTTACCGCGACCGTGTGCCGGTGCTCATCAAGGCGATCAAGTCCGGCGCGTTCAGACTGACTGAGGATGCCGCAGTGCTGACGATTGACGGCAAGGAGGAATCCTTCGATCCGGATATCATCCTTGTGACCTATCAGGCCAAGGACGGCGGCCATATCATGAGCGGACAGGGCATTGTGGTTTCGCTTGACCTGACGATCACGGACGAGCTCCGCGCAGAGGGCATTGCCCGTGACCTGGTGCGCATGATTCAGGATGCGAGAAAGCAGAGCGGCTGCGAAATCGCTGACCGCATCGTGCTTTCGCTGGACGGTACGTATCCGGCACAGTACGCAGAGTATATCTGCGGCGAAACGCTGGCCACGCTCGGCAAGGTCGATGCCCCGATTGCAGAATTTGAGGTCGAGGGTACCGACGGCGTCATCAGGGCCGCGATCGCGAAGGCCTAAGCGCGCGGGGAGCCCCCGCGGGCATTTCCCTCCGGGTGCATTTGACGAGGCTCTCCCAATTTACGAAGCACACGCCGCTGATCGCGGCTTCTGAAAGGATGCGTCTCCTTTGGGGATGTATCCCCAGACCCCGTTACGGATAGACAAATGGGCGCTGACATAAGCTGTCGGCGCCCTGCTGTTTGCGATGAAGCAGAATCCCCGCGTTTCTGCTCCTCTCATCTTTTCTCATAAAATGAAGCAGAGCGAACAGAGGGGAGCGCTCCGCGAACCGTCCCCGAAGGGATATGCCAGCGGGGGCTCCCCGCATGAAAGGAAATCACTATGGACAAATTCATTGCCGTCTGTGCGGTGCTCTGTATGCTGCTGCAGATCGTTCTGATTGTTGTGCTGCTGCGCGGAAAACCGGATGACGCCCGCAAGACCGTGCAGGAGATGCTCCTGCGGATGCAGAAGGAAGAACAGAAGCTCCGCCGCGAACAGTCCGCGCATACAAACGAAACCATCCGCCTTTCCATGCAGACCGTCAGCGATAATCTTTCGCAGAATCAGGCGCAGACACGCGATACCACCGCGGCACAGCTCCGGCAGTTTGAAGCGCGCATTCAGGGGCTGGAATCCGCAAACGCGCGTTCCATGAATCAGCTCCGCGAAACCGTCACGCAGCAGATGGAGCAGCTCCGCGAGCTGAATGATTACCGCCTGCGGGAGATTCAGAAAACCGTGGACGATACCCTCCAGGAGCATCTTGAGAAGAAAATGAACGAGAGCTTCAGGCGCGTCACCGAAAGCCTCGAAGCTGTCTACAAGGGGCTCGGCGAGATGAAAACGCTCGCCAGTGACGTCGGCGGATTGAAGCGCGTGCTCGCAAACGTCAAAACGCGCGGCACATTCGGGGAGATCCGGCTCGGCAGCATTTTGCAGGAGATTCTCGCGCCGGAGCAATATGATACCAATGTGGAAACCGTGCCCGGCAGCGGAAAACGCGTCGAATTTGCAATCAGGCTGCCGTCGGAGGACGGTGTGCCGGTCTGGCTGCCGATTGACTCCAAGTTCCCGGCGGACTGCTGGCAGCAGCTGCTCGACGCACAGGAATCCGGCGATAAAAATGCAGTAGATGCAGCACAGATGCAGCTTTCTCAGCGCATCCGCAGCTTTGCGAAGGATATTCATGACAAGTATATTCACGAGCCGGATACGACAGCGTTCGGCATTATGTTCCTGCCGTTTGAGGGACTGTATTCGGAGGTTGTGAGCAGCGGGCTGACCGAGGTGCTCCAGCAGAAATATGCGGTCAATATTGCGGGGCCTTCGACCATGGCGGCGATGCTGAATGCGCTGTACATGGGATTCCGGACGCTCGCAATCCAGAAGCAGAGTGATCAGGTCTGGCAGATTCTGAGCGGCGTCAAGGACGAATTCGGCCGCTTTGAGGAGGCGCTGAACGGCACGAAAAAGAAGCTCGATGCGGCGGGGCAGGAGCTCGACAAGCTGGTCGGCGTGCGGACGCGTGCGATCAACAGGCGGCTTGCGGAGGTGCAGCGCGCACCGCTGACGCTGGGCGTTCAGGAAGAACCGGCGCCCGCAGGGGAAGAACAGATATGACAGCGATTTCTTTTATGGCCGGAGAGCTGACGCTTGCGGCGGTGTGGATCCTTGTGCGGGCCGCGGTCTGCATCCGGAACCGGCGTGCGGACTGGAAGCGCGAGGCACTGCTCCTGCTGATGTATGTCAATCTTGCGGTGCTGCTGCGCTATGTGTTCTATCCCATGGAAAAGGTGAACGGGCATGTGCAGCCGCTTTGGTTTGAGCCGGATGCGGTGTTCCCGCTGCGGGTGAATCTTGTGCCGTTTGTGCATATCCTCGAATACGACAGCCTGCGGGATACGCTGCTGAATATCATCGGAAATGCGGCGCTTTTCGTGCCGACGGGCATCATTCTGCCGATCCTGTACAAGCGCCTGAACAGCCTGCGGCGCGTGACTGCGGCGGGCGCGGGGATGTCCCTTGCCATTGAACTGATGCAGCTGCCGTTTGCCGTCCGCGCATCGGATGTGGACGATCTGATTCTCAATACGCTCGGCTGCGTCGCAGGATATGGGATATATTGCGTTGCGCGAAAGCGGATGCATCTGAAAAAGGATACATAACAAGCGGAGTGCTCCTTCATGGGGCACTTTTTTATGCCGCCTGGTTTTCCACAGCTTCAACACGGTCATTCCGGTGTGCATCGGCACTAAGGGTGAATTCTTGAATTCTTGAAATCTTGTATATTTATATTGCATAAAAGCAGGCATTTCCCTTTGTATATATTGAACATATGTTTGTTTACTATGCACAAATGCAGACTGTTGAATTTATGCGATGCCAACAATACACAGAACACATCCTTCACAGCACCTGAAATGTTGGGCGTAATCAGGCAAAAATAAAAGCCGCGGCCTGCGGCGTGTGTAAAGCAAACGGGGGAGCGCTTCGCCAACTGCGCCCGGAGGGATATGCCCGCGGGGGCTCTCTGCCTGTGTTTATATTACACAGAAAACGTACTCTCAAAAATTTTCTTTTATGCATTTATACAAAGTTGCTGAAAAGTTGCACGCAAACGTACAACTTTTTCCCGTTTCTGCACCCTTTATATAAGCCCTTTTTCTTTTTCATGCGAAAGGAGTAAAAGAATGCAGGAAACGAAAACAGCAACCACCCGCCTGATCTGCATGGAGCAGGTCGAAGCCACACAGACCGAATGGCTCTGGTATCCGTATGTCCCGCTTGGCAAGGTGACGATCATGCAGGGCGATCCCGGAGAGGGCAAGTCCTCGATTGCACTGCGGCTTGCGGCGGCGGTATCCCGCGGAACGTCGGTGGAGAATCCGCATCTTGCCGTCACGAATCCGGATTACGTCATCTATCAGAATGCAGAGGACGGCATCGCGGACACGGTCAAGCCCCGTCTGGAGCGCGCGCACGCGAATTGTAGCATGATCTTCTGCCTGGATGATCCGCAGTTTCCGATCACCATGACCGACGGGCGGCTGGAGCAGACGCTGAACCAGCTGCGTCCCAGACTGCTGATTCTGGATCCCTTGCAGGCATTTCTCGGGGACTGCGTGGATATGCACCGCGCCAATGAGGTGCGTCCGGTGATGTCTTATCTTGCGGAGATTGCCGAGCGCTATCACTGTGCCGTGCTGCTGATCGGGCATATGAACAAGATGCAGAAAGGCAAATCGCTCTACCGCGGGCTCGGCAGCATTGACCTGACGGCGGCTGCACGCTCTGTTCTGCTCGTGACAAGGGATCCGGCGCATCCGGAGAACCGTGTTGTCATGCAGATCAAGAACAGTCTTGCACTGGAGGGAAAGAATATTGCGTTTCAGATGGGGGCGGACGGTGCGCTCCGTTATCTGGGAGAATATGAACTGACAGTGGAGGAGGCGCTCGGGGAGGAGCCGAAGCAGATGCCGGTGCAGCAGACGCAGCGCGATAAGGCGGAAGCTCTGCTGCTGGAATGGCTGGAACGGGAGAATCCGCTTTATATGCGGGATATTTACCCGATTGCGGACAGTGAGGGCATCTCAAAGGCTTCGCTGATGCGCGCCAAGAGAAGGCTCGGCCTGCGCAGTGAAAAAACCCCGGAGGGCTGGATCATCACAGGCGGGCAGCACCGGCCTGCAAATCCCTCCGGAGGCATTTGACGAAGCGTACTCAGTTTTCATAGCACATGCCGCTGTTCGCGGCTTCTTTGGCGTGTACACGCCCGGCATTTCAGGTTCACCGTGTATAGTTGGCATCGCACAAATTCAACAGCCTGCATTTGTGCGGGATATACAAACATATGTTCGATATTCACAAAGGGAAAGGTTCGCTTTTGTGCAATACCAATATACAAGATTTCAAGAATGCAAGAATTCACCCTTATTGTGTATGCACGCCTGATTCCCTGTGTTGAAACTGTTGAAGCGGGCGGGTGCTGCATGATCAGCAACCAGCAAGCGCTTGCCTCTGAATATCCGGACTGTTACCCTATGCTTTCGATTTCCCTCAGCCATTTCAAAATCACTTCTTCCGGGTACGCATGGTGATCGTCCGGATACCGCTCCGGTCAGGTCCGGGCATATCAGACGCGTGAACCATCACGGTCAGCGCGAACGTGGAATCCAGTCCGCCGGATAGACCGAAAATTGCCGTTTTGCAGATACATGGCTGCCTATACTTCGGGAAGAATCACATCCCCGTTTTCATTTGTCCGGATCTCCGGGAACTCCGTTTCCTCCGGTTCTGTCGGTGCAGCCGGCTTTCCGGTATCGGATTTCACGGTTTGCGCACTGTTCTGCGCAGTTGATTTTTTCGTTTCTGTACGGACGGTTTCCGAAGCAGAAACGGTCGGTTCCTCCTCAGAATTTGTTTCCGTCTGACCGGATACTTCGGTCACGTTCTGAAATGACAGGTCGTTTCCCGGATCCGGCGCCGGCGTATAAGCCCCGCAATTTGACATTCCGGATATCATCAAAGCCGACAATGCAATCAGCGTCCATGTTCTTTTCATATGATTTCTCCGTAATATGATAATAAGGGCGAATTCGCTTCGCCCTTATTACCGTGTTCTGTGCGATGTCGTTATGCCTCCGGCAAAACTGTATCGCCGCTGCTGGCCGTGATGATATCTTCCGATTCAAACTGAACCAGCTCAAGCTCAGGTGTCGTATACTGCTTCATGATTCTGCTCCTTTCCGATAGATTCATTGCCGCACGGTATCTGTCATGATCAGCCCTCATTGCGGAACTTCATTGTGGCGGTGTAATACCGGTAGATTGCACAGACGGCGTCCTTTGCTGCCGGATTGTCGCTGTACGCTTCACTCGTCAGCACTGCATGCACATACGAAAGTGCAGATGCATTGCATGTTGCCGTTCCGTTGTCTGTCCGGATCGTAAGCGTAAATGTATCAGCCAGCTTATGTGCGGAAATGCCGGGAATCGCAACACAATAACGGCCGTCACTCATCGTGGTAGGTGTCACAGTTTCCGAACCCACGGTTACTTCGATCGGTCCGGTATAACCCGCATCCGGGCGGATATAGAACAGTACGGTTGATTTCGATCTGAGATCAAGCGAGTTTGTGACCGCCTGAATATCAGAATCGCCCTTTTCAAAACCGCGTGCATAATCCGACAGTTCACTGAGAACAGCATCGTAATCATAGGAATCTGTATAATGCTTTGCCATTTCAGCATGCTCTACACCGATCGTCCAATGATTGGTTGCAGCGAGTACCGGCTGTGCGTAGTGACCGTAATCCGCAATCGCACGCACAAGCGCAAGCGTATTTTCCGTATATTGCTCAGAATTCTCTTCAACGGTATTGATATAATCCAAAGCCGAATAATCCTGGCTTACGGTCTTTTCGTCGCCGTAACGGAGAACTGCCGTGATGGTATCTGCCATTTCCACAGCGGTCACATCGCAGGAGAAGCCGTAGTACTTCCCATTTTGATTCTTGAATTCCGGGTCAAAGCCGGCTGTCGTCTTTTTGCCGTTCACAGTGAATTCCATGCTGCATGCTTCTTTTTCTGCATCCGTCAGAGAATCAAGGTTGACAAAGAAGTCAACGCCGATCTTCTCACCCAGCACAAGTCTGTGCGATTCAAATGTCGGTTCTGCTGCGGGTGCCTCATACTGCACGACTGTGAGGAAGTTTCTGCCTACGGAAACGGCATCTGCGTTTCTTGCGATCACGGAGATGACATCTTTGACGCCGAGCTCCTCAGCCAGAAGGTCCGCAGGGATCTCAAAGGCCGCAGTTCCGTCCGTCAGCGGATAGGAATCGGTAAACAGACCGTTCACATACACATCAAGCGAGGCTGCTGCCGGATCGGAAACAGCCGCATTGACAGTCAGTCCGGTTCCTGCCGCGACCGCAGCATCCGCCTTTGCGCGGGAAGAGAACGTGTCCTCTTCTGCATCTTCTGCCGCAAGCGTGATATTTTCCGCTCTGGTATAGGGCGACGCACTGTCAGTTCTGGTGCTGTTGATCAGCGCATCATACGAAGAAAACTGCTCATCCAGCCAATCAATTCTGTCGCGCATGTACTGAATGAACAGATCCCTTTCGCCCTCATATCCTCTGACATAATCTGCCCATTCTTTATTCCCGTCTTTGTCCTGATGTTCGCTTCTGTCCCAGCGTGCTGCATCGGCAAGTCCGGATTCATACAGATACCGGCTGTCGGATTCAAGCTGGCCGTCAGGTCTGATCATATCCTCCAGATAGGATCTGATCTGCCAGTATTTGTCGGTTGCAGCCGTCACAAAATACGGATCATCAAGGAATTCACGGTAAAAATTCTGCGGTTCTTCAAACTTGGAAACCTTCCAGCCGGTCGGATCCGGATCGTAAGATTCGTCGATCGTTTTCCGGATCAGGATCGAACCTGCACCGGTATCGAAATCCCAGGGCGGGCCGAAGGTCAGCAGACCGTCCTGCGGCTTATAGATGTATCTGCTCTTATAGCGGGCATCATTGTTGCCCATGACCTCCATCAGGAGCCAGTAGGAAACCATGGAGTCGAAATCTGCGATCTCTGTGTAATGCACCCTTCTGCCGTCAATGACCGTATAGCCGTCCTCTGAACAGTATGCATTCTCAAAATCCTGCCAGAGCGTCTGCACATATGCAAACATATCATTGTTGGTATTCAGGAATTCCGGCGACTTCATCATGATCTTCAGACCGTTCTCTGTCATGAATTTCGATTCCTCATCGTATTCCTCAGAGGATTCAAACAGATAGCCGCCGGAAATGTTATCCGTGTACTTTTTGTAATACTTTGCGACATTATAGGTAACGCCTTCAAATGTCACTTCACCGGAAGTAACCCACGAAAGATCCTCAACCATCTGTTCTTCCAGCGCGCTCTTCTGCTTCTTGGTGAACTTTTCCTTGTCTTTATCTGAATCGGCGATCGCATCAGCGGCATCTTCCGCAGCCTTTTCCCAATCCAGAATATTGACACGGGCTTTTTCGATGCCGACCTGCTCACCGAGCTGATAGTTGCCGACATACTCGCCGTTCAGGATCACATCGGTCCAGACAGTCTGCATGGTCGTCAGACCGAGTTCCTGCGAGAGCTTTGAAGCTGTCGTGTTGCGCAGCAGGCTCTCATCCTGATAATTTGCAAGCAGAACGTATTTTTTGCTCTCGCCCATGCCGTAAAGATTCGTCTTGTCTTTCAGCTTGATCTTGTAAGGCTTTTTCTCCCACTGCCAGGTTGTATTGCCGCGTCCCTGCAATGTGATCGTGCTGTCATAGACTGCGGTTTCCGTTTCGGTATTGTTCTGGATGAACATCGTGCCGTCCACTTTCACGGATTTGTCCTCCGGGGGCGGAACTGCATGATCCTTGGTTTCGATGTAAACAACAGGCAGCTTGCTGAAATATACCGTGTCCTCTGCGACCTTCTCTCCGTCAGCATAGCCCTCGACAGTGATCCACTTCTCATAGTATGCTTCCGACAGTTCAAACGTGGACACATCAACTTCCTGACCGTCTGCGATCAGCTTCAGCGTATAATTGTTCGGGTTTGTAATTTGCAGGGTATCCCCGACTTTCAGGTACGTTTTTTTGATCCCGAATGTTTCGGTCTGCTCCTCCTCTGCAAAGGCAGTCAGAACCGTTTTCCCGATGTACTGAGAACCGGCATTTGCAAACATCACATTCGCACATGCAGTCATGGCCAGTACAAAACTGATCGTTCGTTTGAGCGCTTTTCTGTTCAACAATTTCCATTCCTCCTAAATTTGCCGCGTCGGTTTCATTCCTTGATGCAGCAATCATAATGAAGTGTTTCAGAGGCGTGACCGCCTGAATGTTCTGCGAACAACGGATGGATGAATGTAGAAAAGCGTTTGAAAAGATCATTACTGAATATGTTCGTCAGACAGCGGAAGGGACAACACCGTCAAAACACTTTTCCGGCAGAACGCCGGGCTCTGTGTACACTGTTCCGTGCAAAAGCAGATAAAATCGCAGCTCCTGCGTGTATCCCCTCCTTCCGTTCAGAGGATCCTGCTGCTTCCTGCCGGCAGGATTCCATTATGATGATTGCAAAAACGCACCTGCCGGAAAGCATGTTCCGGCAGAATACGGATTCCCGCTTCACAGGCTGACCGGACTTGCAGCCGATTCCAAGCGTACCGGGTATGTGACATTTTATTAATTATATCATAGAATCCGTTTTGTGACAATATGATATATTAACTATCGGACGCCGAAAAATGCAAATACGGGCAGGCATTTTTTGTAAAATGTGTCTTTGTTGCTTTCCTACATGCACATTATATCGCATCGGAAGTCATTTGTGTGCAGAATTACAAATTTGTAATTGCAGGATCGGATATTGGGTTGCATCTATCTATAAAGTCATGAAAATGTCATGTGTATCACTCCTTGCGTTGACTTTTTGTATGGGCTTGTGATATAATAAGGGAAAGCAGATGATGTCTGCTTGAATGAAAAGACCAATGTGATAGGAGGATACGGCTATGTTCAAATTTTTAGCGGAGGAAACCGACAACAGGGAAAAGAGCGCAGAGCGCATTGCGTATCTCGAACAGAAATACGGAATTGTCTTCCCGGACATTCTTCGGCAGCTATACGCAAAAACAGACAACACCAGTGAAATGCATCTCTGTGTATTCCAAATTGATGGGTTTGAATTTGAAGCTTCGGAGCTGATTTCTCTGGATACAGAAGAATACAGCTTTGAATATGTAGCCGATATGGATCGTAAAAACGGCTTCCTACCTTCCGAATACTACCCACTGATGTATGACCGCGGCGGAGCAACATTCTATTGGAGCGCCGATTCACAGAAGGTTTTCTTTGTCACGGATGATGATATTGAGAATCCGACACTGATTTCCGAGAGTATCGAAGCATTCTTTGAACTGCTTGATAATTCTATCGTTGAAGAAGAATAAAATATACACAAGACAGCCTCTCCGTCATCCGGAAGGGCTGTTCTTTTACGGATGTTACGATTCGGTGGTTTCATTACTCCCGCATATCCGAAAGCGTATGCAAAGATGAGAATGCTCATCACAACAGACCATGTAAAGCAGTTCCATCCATCGGGCAAAGTCATGCGATCTTGACGGCAAATGCTGCTTCGCAGTCGGGAGTACCCGAACCCTGTTCTATTCTGTCTTGCATATTTTCCAGAAGTGTGCTATACTGTATCTGACGATTCAATTTGCTGATCATAAACAGAAAGGACGATCGGGTAGCTGTCGCAAAATCTGCGACAGTTCAAATGACAGGCAACTGTGAAGGCACGAGACAGGTTGACTACTATAACCTCAATGTCATCATGAACTGTATGGTTTGAATAAGACAGCACTGCTCCACAAAACCAACGCGGCTATGCTTTTCGATTCTCTTTTCAGATTGGTGTTGTCCTGATAATCGGAATATATGGAGATTAAAGTAATGAAATTTGAATACAGAAAAGCGACCATTGATGATTTGGATCTGCTGATCAAAACTCGAATTGAAGTATTAAGAGCAGCGAATAATCTTGACGATAGTATTGATATGTCAACAGTCGAAAGAGAGTCTCGCCTTTATTACGAGGACGCTTTGACAAATGATCTCCATACAGCATATTTAGTTTTTGATGAGAAGGATTTTGTTGGTGCCGGAGGAATCAGCTACTATACCGTTATGCCTACATTCCATAACCCAACAGGTAGAAAAGCATATATTATGAATATGTATACCAGACCGGATCACAGAAGAATGGGTATTGCAACAAGGACCCTTGAATTACTGATTCAGGATGCACAAAAGCGCGGAATTACATCTATCAGTCTTGAAGCAACAGATTTAGGAAGAAAACTGTATGAAAGCTATGGATTCATTCCCATGACTTCTGAAATGGAGTTACCAATCAAATAATTGCTGATTTAACGCAGGAACACTTTCCTGAAATGGGGAGTTTTTCAATATGGTTATGAGCGAAAAAGCACTAAAATACTGCGTTCAGAAACGTATTGATAGATTAACCCAATATCAGTATTGCACGCCCATTTTCGGTCGATCGATGCTGACTTGGGCACTTTGCATTCACTCTTGGGCGTTCCCAACCCCTATTCTCATTTTCCTTTCCGTCAAAAACAACCGCGCAGATTTAGATAATTCTGCGCGGTTTTGCTTTTTATATTGCAGTGTCATCCAGCAGAAAGTCTGTCAGCCCGATATTCAGGACACCGCTGTCGTTGTACCAGCGCTTGCGGATATCTTTGCGAACGATGATTTTCGGGAACGAATCATTTGTCAGAGCGAGCGGTTTTAGTTCCTGTGCTGCTTTGGCTTCATCAGGCAAAGCAAATGCAGACTGAATATAAATTTTCTTGCCGCCCATGGATGCTATAAAGTCAATCTCGCGAGCAACCTTTGAGTAGCTGCCGGAACCGTTTCTTTCATTTGCATATACGACACCAATATCGACTGTATAGCCGCGAAGAATCAGCTCATTATAAATGATGTTCTCCATGATGTGTGTCATTTCCTGTTGCCGGAATCCGATGCGGGCATTGCGCAAGCCAATATCTTCACAATAGTATTTGTACGGATATTCAAAATACTTACGGCCTTTCACATCAAAGCGCTTGCTCTCACTGAACAGGAAAGCATCCTCCAGATGTCCGATATATGCAGAGATCGTATTCTGCGAAACCGCATCTCCGGTTACGGAACGAATTGTGTCCGCGATCTTTTTCGGGTTGGTCAGCGAACCGATCGACGAGCTAAGCAGATCCAGAAGCTGCCGCAGAATATCCTCTCGCTCAATCTGTTTGCGATCCACGATATCCTTGATATAAACTTCATTGAACAGAGAAGTCAGATAGTTGGCTTTCGCTGTATCATTCGGTCGGGAGATAATGAGCGGCATTCCGCCGTAAAAGGCGTACTGCTCAAAAGCGTCTTCCTTGTCGCCGCCGACAGCAGAATAATACTCAGCAAAACTCAGCGGATGCACCTGAATCTCATCACTGCGTCCGCGGAACTCTGTCAGAATATCCTTGGAGAGCATTCTGGAATTGCTTCCGGTCACATAGATATCGAGGTTCGGAAGAGAGCGCAGATCGTTAAGTGCATCATAAAAAGTGATCGGTTTTCCGTCAGGGTTATACGGGTTCTTTACTGTGTCAGACATCTGAATCTCATCGACGAACAGATAATACTGCCCTTCCTGCCCTTCGACCTGGCTGCGGACATACTCCGCCAGCACAAGCGGGTTGCGGTATTGGATATCTTTGGTCAGGTCGAGCTCGATGGATATGATGTGCTCCGGCGTGACACCCTGTTCGGATAGATAGTGCCGGAACAGCGTGTTCAGCAGAAACGACTTCCCGCAGCGACGGATGCCAGTGATGACCTTGACCTGTCCGTCCCACATATAGTCAATAATCCGGTGCAAATAACGCTCTCTTTGAATCTCCATGCAATCACCTCATTGAAAAGTACGGCGAGTTTTAGTGCTAGTTTTCACTATTATACCACAATGAGAGGAAAATAGTCAATAGGAAACCGGAATTCGACTGAAATGTTTTGCGAGTTTTGGCGGAAGTGTTCAGAGCCCATCAGTCTTTTTCCAAGATAGCGATTCATCTTTTGGGCTTGTGAGGGACGGCAAACGCCGCGTTCGTCGCGAAATATGCGTATTTACGTTGATTATGTGCTTATTGGCGGCTTGATGCGTTAGAAGTTGACGGAGAAAACGAGGAATAGGATTCTCCATTCAAATGGATTGGAATCGTAGATAGTATTGAAAAAAGGTTTAATGTGTTCAGAGCTGTACCGTATGATTATTACGATACTAATTCATCATCTCTCGTATTCTTTCCACCAGCCCATAATCCGCAGGCAGCCACTTTACGCTGTTAAGCTCGTCCTTTGAGAGCCAGCGTGCCTCCTGCGCCTCCAGCAAAACCAGCTGCCCCTCTATGACTTCACACCAGAAGCAGTCCATTGATAGATGAAAGTCAGGGTAATCATACTCGACTGTTTCAATCAGATCGCCCACTTTTATTGTTGTTGCAAGCTCTTCCCATATTTCTCTTACCAATGCTTTCTGCGCAGTTTCGCCAGCTTCGATCTTTCCGCCCGGAAATTCCCATTGTCCTTTGAATTCGCCGTATCCTCTTGCAGTCGCAAATATACGTTTTTTCTCTTGCATAGAATCGCATATCACAGCTGCAACTACCTTAATCGTTTTCATATTCATCCCACCGTCAGCTGATTCGTCTTTCGCAGATACTTCGCCGGAATCGGTGTATGCAGCTTCCAGACGATATTCATCGGCTTGGAGCCTTCCGCCTGCACAAAATCTGCAAGTCCGAGAAATGTATAAGGCGCGGCGCCCAGCTTGCTGTTTTTGTATTCGCGGACAAACAGCATGACATTGCTGCCCAGTTCCCGATGATGCTGATAACGCTGACCGGTTTTGCTTTCCGGTGATGTGGTGCTCTGACTCTGCCAGTGAAACAGCGTTTCATTGATCGAATAGTCATGATACATCGTGGTGGGAGAATAATCCTTGTCCGATTTATTCAGCGTCACAAACAGCAGATCGGTCTTCTTGTCTTCCAGATATTTCACACCCTCACGCAGCGAGCTCGGCTTCATGAAATCCAATGCGACAAGAATCTGATCGCGCGTATAGCTGCAATGCACATCCAGCGGGCATTCAAAATCAACCTGCACCGGCTCGTCTACAAAGTCGAGCTGATCGTATTTGTAGTACAGCAATTCGATGATCTCATGCATCATGACCGGCGATGCCGCAATCTGTCGGAAGCCGTCAAGCAGGTCGGTAAAACCGCATTCCTCGTATGACTTCTGCCAGATCGTGAATTGCAGCATCTGCCACATGCGCTGCTGTACGCCGTCAAACTGATCAATCGTGTATCTTGCAATCTCCGGCAGATAATCCACTGCCAGTTCAATCAGTCTGTGAGAATCAATATACGACAACCGCGGCAGTGCTTTTGTAATGACTTCTTCCAGCGGTTCCGTGAAGTTTTCCCGCACTTCCGCCTGAACGCAGAGCCGTGCAAAGCTGGTTTTCGTTGCGTATATTGCGCTGATATCCAGCTGATAATCATGCAGGAAATTGGCAAGCGTCAGCTCTTTTCCGGTATCCTCCGTATATGCAGCAATGCGCCGGACCATGGCACTTTTGTTTCCAACTGCCTGCCGGATGTTTTCAATGATATACTGCTGCGCCTGCTTTTCAAGCTGGATATAGCAGCCCTTCGGCAGCATCGGGAAGCCCTTTTCAATCTCTTCCTTCACACTGCGTTCAGTATTGCCGAGAAGCGCGGCAAACTTTGATGCAAAGTTATATTTGACATGCGCCTGTCCGATGAAGTCCAGTACGGTCAGGCAGTCCTTCCCTTCACAAAGACGCAGACCGCGTCCGAGCTGCTGCAAAAAGACTGTCAAACTTTCCGTCGGACGCAGAAACATCACCGTGTTGATCTCCGGAATATCCAAGCCTTCATTATACAGATCAACAGTGAATATGAATTTGATCCCGCCGTTTTTCAGCTGGTTCTGTGCGGAATCACGCACATCCTTCGGGCTGTCCGCTGTCAGCGCAATCGACGGAATCCCATGCTTACAGAAACGCTGTGCCATATATTCCGCGTGCTCTTTTGATACGCAGAAGCCGAGACCTTTGACCTTTTCCATATCCGCAACATATTTGTTCAGCTGTTTCAGAATCAGCATCACACGGATATCGTTTCCGGTATAGAGCTGTGACAGCGCCGCACGGTCATACCCTCCGCGTGACCATTTGATGCTGTGCAGGTCAACGTCATCCGAGACGCCGAAATAATGGAACGGACAGAGCAGCTTACGGTCGATCGCTTCCGGAAGCCGGATCTCCGCAGCGATACGGTCATCGAAATAGGTCAGAATGTTTTTGCCGTCCATACGTTCCGGCGTCGCGGTCAGACCGAGCAGAATCTTCGGCTTGTAGTATTCCAGCAGCCGTTGATAGGTCGGTGCCGCAGCATGGTGGAATTCGTCCACGATGATGAAATCATAATAATCAGGTGTCGTTTTCTGATCGAGTGCCTGAGAATTGAATGTCTCAATGGATATAAACAGATGCTCAAAGCTAGTCGGCACTACACCGCCGTAGAACAGTTCTCCGAAATTGGCATCGTGCAGCACACCGCGAAAACATTTGAGACTTTGCTTCAAAATCTCTTTTCGGTGGGCGACAAACAACAGACGCGCATGACCGTTCTGTGCGATCCGGAAACGCTTATAGTCAAACGCAGAGATCACAGTTTTGCCTGTTCCGGTTGCAGCCACAACAAGGTTTTTGTAATGCTTCCGGATATCGCGCTCAACTGCCAGACGGTCGAGAATCTCCTGCTGATAGGAAAACGGACGGATATCGAAGCTGTAATCGCTCTGGTCGGATGCGTGACGCTCTGCTTTCAGCGCCAGCAGCAGATGTTCCCGTTCATCCGCAGAATACAGCGAAAAATCATTGCTGTTCCAATAGTTTTCAAAGGTCGCGTGAATCTTTCGGATCGTATGCGGCTGGTCGTGCGCTGTGATTTTGAGATTCCATTCCAGACCGCTTGACATCGCCGCATTGGAAAGATTAGATGAACCGATATAGGCGGTCGTAAAACCGGTATCACGGTAGAATACATAGGATTTTGCGTGCAGGCGCGTGCGTTCGGTATCATAGGATACTTTGATTTCGGTATTCTCCAGCTTGCTGAGTTCCTCGACTGCTTTTGCATCGGTTGCGCCCATATATGATGTCGTAATGACGCGCAGTTTTCCTCCGCGATGTGTGAATGCGGTCAGTTCATCAAGGATCAGCACCAGTCCGCTCCATTTGATAAACGAAACCAGCATATCAATCCGGTCAGCCGATTCGATCTCCTTTTTCAGTTCCGTCATCATCTGCGGTTCATGAACGGCACCTGTAAACAGCGAGCTCATTGACAGCGATGTTTCCGGCCGGGACATGGTAATCTGATTGCGGAGCGCATCAGCATTATTCTGCATATTTGCAACGGCAAGCAGCTGTTCCGCGCGCTGATCGACGCACATGCCGTCAAATTCTTCGTCATCGGTCAGCTCCGTGATTGCAGCAACAATTCTGTTTGCAAGCTCCAGCTGCTTCCCGGTATCATCCGCAGAAAGTCGAGCCAGACCTTTTTCAATGATCTCTGTCAGATAACCGGATAACACCTGCGGTGCTTCTGCCTTGTCGATCGCACGCTTGTCAATCAGCTGCGTCGTTTCGTCGATATCCGATGACAGCTGTTTGCTGATCACTTGTTCATATAGACCGGGCTTTAACATCGAAGCACCTCCTGGTATTATTCGCTTTTATTATAGGACCACTTATATCCGCCCGCTGGTTGCAATTTGATATTCGGATTACATGCATTCTTGATTGCAGATTTAGAGATGCCAGTAGCAACTGAAGCTACGGCAGCACTATCATATTCCTGTAACAGCTCTCCTGATAATGAATACTGGTATACTTTTTTTCGTAAGCTCATTGATCGTTGTTGCGCACTTTTACGACGAGCACATTTAATGCATCCATGTCCAGCAAAGCGGTCACTAATTGCTGCCTTCCAGTGATGACCACAAACAGAGCAGATCCACCATACACTCTGCCCGCTTTGCGGCTTATAGTCAAACGCTGTCTTTTCATTGCATTTATCCCATTCCTTGATTAAATCAGGTCGCAAGTCTCCGAACGATTTCCCTTGTTCGGGTTTGGAGTTGCGTTCAACATTTCTTTTGTCGCGACATATTTTACAGCCTGCCCCCTTGCATCTACTCGCAATGGTTGCGATCCATTCATGCCCGCATTTTCCAAGCCACCACACTTTTGTATTTACACCTGTAGATACATTTTCCGGCTTTAACTTGCTGTTTCTTGTCGGATGCCATTCAGCCGCTACCTGAGGATATTTGACAGCTAAACTGTTATCAAGAAAAGCGGAACGATATCTTTCAATAATAAGCAGTTCATCACGCTCAACATCAATATCAGAAATAATATGCATCCGATCAAATAGCTCAATAATGGTATGTGTTAGTGCGATTAATGTATCATCGTCCCTGTATATGCTGACTGAATCTGGTAACAAAGGTAATCCGTTTTCTCTAATTCGGTATAATTGAATACCGAATTCCAAGCATTTGCAGTCTTTCATAGTATCATGGGATATTTTTTTAGGTGTATTATGGTATTTGATCCCATCATATTCTATGGCAGCTTTTCTTTCCGGTAAGAATATGTCAAGTTCAAAACCCAATTCCAAATATCTGTTAAGTACCTTTTCACCAGCTGCTTCCAAATAAAACATAATTGCCTGTTCTGAAAATGAGGATTGTTTATAACAGTGCGGACACCTGCTGCCTCTATTACGGTTACTAACTACAGCTTTCCACTCAAATCCGCAATTCGGGCATAACCACCATACCTTTTTTGAAGAATTAGCAGTTATCTCAGTCGGTGAGATATTATTCTTTGAATGATTCCATTCTTCAGCCAATTTCGGATTGATGGTTTGTAGATCATTATATCCTGAAAGAACTTTGTGCCCTGAACAGTATGGGCATCCATCTCCGGCCACTCGCTTTGTAACGCTTGCACTATAACTATGGCCATTAGGACATAACCAGAAAAACTTTTTTCCGGAACCATAGGAAACATTAGCTGGGGTAATTGGTTCGTTTTCAGTCGGATGCCATTCTTTTGCAATTTCCGGATACTTCGATGCAAGATCGTTGAATCCCGGTAGAACTCTTTTCCCTGCACAATAAGGACAGCCGTTCCCATTATTTCGATTGGTCACTGTATCATCCCACGAATGTCCACATGGTCCTAGCCACCAAACTTTTTTGATTGAGGCCCGCTTAACATCTGATGGCAGGAGTGTTCCGTTTTTAGTTGGATGCCATTCACGAGCTAGCTCTGGATTGATTGTGGCTAGATCGTTGATGCCGGGCATGAGTCTTTGTCCTGCACAATACGGGCAACCAGACCTGTTTATTGTTCGATTTTTTATTGCGACGCGCCAACGATGACCTTTTGAACATACCCAACCTACCTTTTGAATTGAACCGGTGGTGTATTCACTCGGATCTTTTTCATTATTCTCATAATCCCATTCCGCAACCAGCTCAGGATGTGTAGTTGCCAAATCATTGACACCTTTTAGTAGTTTGGCCATGCTCATCACCTTTTCATCCGTTATTACATATAGAATACCACATATTCAGCTAAAAAGCAATACACATCTGGAACAGTTATTTGATTCCAAGCGCCAAACATAGAGCCGCCCAGATACCAACTCTAGGCGCCTATATCATCATATATAGGAGGGTGAGGTGATTCGTGTGAACTAGTTCACGCGGAGAAAGGCTGAAAAAGACAGAGGGTGTATCTGAAATCACGAAAATCGACGCACATACGCACAAAAATGGATGTTTGAGCATACTTGGAAAGAGGGTGCGCGTGAAATGCGGCGTGTGAACTTTCGTGTGAAATGGCCTTGAAATGGGCTTCAAAATAGCGAAAATCGCTTCAAAATACGGAAAAATATTTCCAAATGAGATAAAGAAAAACGACGATAATACGCGAAATTCACGCATTGTCGTCGTTTTCCCAAAGCGGAAAGAGAGGAATTCGAAAACCATCCAGCACAATACAAAAGCATCGTAAAATCGAGTTTTCATGGCGATGTTTTTGAGGCGTGTGCGATTTCGTGTGCAGTTTTCGTATGCGTCAAATAATCAACGTCCCATAGTAAAGCATCAGGCTCACCGCGAGGTGAGCCTGTTACTCTGATATGTTAGCGGTTTACGCCTCTTTTTTTGTGTGATAGATTCATTCCCTATTGTGTTCTGTATCTCCCTATGCTATAATGAAGAAAAAAGCACCGTACAACTTTCAGGGGGAATGCAAAGAGATTGATCAATGCTTGGGGAGGGATATTATGAAACACAAATCTA
>JAEEGL011104279.1_pt1 | contig 118207 bp, 91 predicted proteins | sample 9134231 | NCBI WGS metagenome assembly JAEEGL01 (sample SAMN16246548, study PRJNA631951) | gut metagenome | biome: gut microbiome; feature: rumen; material: fiber-attached | host: Bos | place: Iran: Karaj | collected 2018-10
CAGGATGACATCCGGAACGGAAGGAAGTTCCGGTTTCTCAGGGAATGAAAAAGAGCCAGGGGACGGTTCTGTGGTCAGTTGTCTGACAACTGACCACAGAACCGTCCCCTGGCTCCCCCTGGCTCCATGCCGCTTGTCTTAGTTGACCGGCGCGGTGTAGACCCTGCCTGTTGAGGTGACGTTATTGTAGAAGCGCTCGGCCTCATCCGCGAGCTCCTCATAGACGTCGAGACCGTGACCGAAGCCGCTGTAGATGACCAGCTTGCAGTTCTTCAGGTTCTCGGCGCTGCGGACCATGAGGTCGGGGCGGGAGATGAAGTCCTCGGTTCCGCCGAGAATCAGCACCGGTACGTCGATGGAACGGAGGAATTCCTTCAGCTTCTCCTCACTGCCGAGCGCGGCGAGAGGACGCCCGTACTGGATCGCCTGGGATTCCGGCGCGTTGTAGACGGCATCGTAGTCCGGTTCCGCCCTGCGGGCTTCTTCCGTCTCCCTCTCCAGCTTCCTGCGCTCAAGAAGCCCGGGGTCGTCGGTAGGCATCTGGAAGGGCTTGGGCTCGATGAGTCCGAGCTCTACCATCTTCTTGAAGGACATGGTTCCCTCATCGATGCTGTGGGGGCCGGGGACGACAGCGAAGAAGCAGATCACCCGCTCCGGGTGATTCTTCAGGATGTGCCAGCCGGTGCCCGCGCCGTGGGATGCCCCGGAGTAGACGAAGCGGTCGATGTGCATTGCGTCGGCGAAGGCGATCACGTCATCCGCGAACTTGTCATACCAGTGATTCGGATAATCTTCCGTGACGTGCGTGGACCGGCCGAATCCGCGGTTTGTCAGAAGGAACACATGAAAGCCCCGCTTCGCCATCTCCTTCTCCAGAGAGTACCGGGAATGTCCGATCTGCGTGCAGAGAAGGTACCGGTCCCCCTCGCCGTATTCCTCATAATAAATCTCAATATTCTTATCTGTCGTCACATAAGGCATGTCATTGTCCTCCCCTTTTTGTCCTGATTCCGGAACCTGCCATGATTATATCGCAATTCTCTTTTTTAGGTTCCTTTAAGGTTCACTCCCTATACTGATCCCATACGAGGGGGAAAGCATCGAAGGAACGGAAGCTCCGGGGATTATCCGGAGGAACCGGAAAGGAGAGATGAATCCATGAAAAAGAATATTGTGAAGAAACTTGCATTAACCGGCGCAGGCGCGCTTGCCGGAGCCGCAGTTATAGGAATGCTCGTCTCGGCAGGGGGACGCATGGGGCAGGGACAGCAGCCGCCCCAGGGGCAGTTTCCGGAAACGGACGCGGCGGAGGGCTTTGCCGGAAAAGGGAGTTTTCCCGGCATTGCTCCTCAGGTGACACTGCAGTCGGTGGAGAGCCCGTCGGAGATAGTAACAAGCGATGTCCCGAACAGCGCAGTCCTGCTGGAGGCGGACACGGAGAATGCCAAAACTATTGAGATGACGGAGTCAGGCGGCGACGTGAAGATCGGGGAGCCCGGGACATATATCATCACCGGGAGCTGCGGCAGCGGCAGCATCACGGTAAAGAAGGAGACGGAGGGCGTGGTCCTGATCCTCAGGGATCTGGATCTTACAAGCAGCAGCGGCGCTGCGCTTTCCCTGAACAAAGGCTCCGAGGTCAAGGTCATTATCGAGGGCACGGTGAAGCTGACCGATGCGGAGAATCCCGCGGATGAATACTCCTCCGACGCGGAGACCGCCGATGCCTATGACGGCGCGGCAGTAAAGGTAAAAGCCAGAGCAGACGCGGCAATCACCGGAGAGGGCACGCTCATCATCGACGCATCCGGGGTGAAAAACGGAATCAAGACCTCGGGAGACGAGCCGTCGCAGCTTGTCATCGACGGTCCCGAAGTGGTGATCACGGCGGCTAATGACGGCATTAATGCGGGATATGACCTGACTGTCACCGGCGGAAGCATCACCGTGACTGCGGGGGATGACGGCATTCATGCGGACCGCATCCTGACTCTCGGGAACGGGGACGGCACGGGACCGGAGATCACCATAGAAAAGAGCAGCGAGGGCCTTGAGGGCACCGTGGTCAATATCTTCGGCGGAAGCATCGAAGTGAACGCCTCTGACGACGGCATCAACGCGGCGGATTCGGACGGAGTTTTTGCTGATGAAATGTCATTCTCCGTCAATATTACCGGCGGTACGATACAGGTGGACTGCGGAGGCGACGGGCTGGACTCCAACGGAAACATCAACCTTACCGGCGGATCTGTTACAATAAAAAGTGCCTCAAACGGCGGAGAAGCCGGCATTGACTGCGATGGAAGCTTCTATCTCTCCGACAGCGTACAGCTGGACAATGCGTCCGGAATTACCGGCGGCATGATGGGACACGGCGGAATGCCGCAGAACGGAATGCAGCAGGGCCAGGGCAGCGAGATTCCGCAGAACGGAATGCAGCGGAACGGCGGCCGCAGGGGCATGAACGGCAGAATGCCCGGAATGGACGGAACGCAGCCGGAGATGAACGGCAGGATGCCCGGAATGGACGGCACACGGCCGGAGATGAACGGAAGGCCCTCCAATGAGGAAGGCCGGAATATGCCGGAAGACCTGCCCGGGGAGAACGGGTAACGAAAGGGCAACAGATGGAACTCAGGGTTCTTCAGTATTTCCTCGCGGTAGCGGAAGAGGGCAGCCTCTCCGGAGCGGCGGAGCGCCTGAATATCACGCAGCCCACCCTGTCACGGCAGCTTGCCGGGCTGGAGGAGGAGCTGGGAACCCAGCTCTATCACCGGGGCAGCCGGGGAGTAGCGCTGACGGAAGACGGCCTGCGCCTGAAGCTCCGGGCACAGGAAATCCTGTCGCTGGAGGAGAGGACCAGAGCGGAGATCACCGGAGGAAGTGAAGAAGTGCGCGGTGAGATCGCCATCGGATGCGCGGAGACAGGCAATATGCGGCTGCTCTCGGTACAGCTTGAGCGCTTCCGGGAGGCACATCCCGGCGTTGTCTTCCATATCCGCAGCACCACCGCGGACCAGGCGCTGAGCTGGCTGGACGACGGGCTGCTGGATCTTGCACTGCTCATTGCCCCAGTGGATACCTCCCGGTACACTGTAATGCGCCTGCCCTTCTCGGAGAGATTCGGGGTCTGGGTGCGGACGGACTCACCGCTTGCGAAGAAAAAGGAGATCGGCCCTGACGACCTTCTGGACACTCCGCTTATTCTGCCGGAGCGGGCATCGGTCCGGTCGGAGCTGCAGCAGTGGTTCGGCGTTAGGTACGGGGAAATACAGGAGGCGGCGACGTATACGCTTATCCTGAACGCACTGATGATGGCGGAGAACGGGATGGGTGCTGTGATCGGCCTTGATCTCGGATTCCCGTCCGGCAGACTTTCCTTTCTGCCCCTGCAGGGGATGCCGCCGAAGGCGGCGGTGCTCTGCTGCAGGGAAAGAGGGCTCCGGAAGGGAGCGCCGGGCAGACTGATCGACGATCTCCGTCAGTGGCTGGACAGCAGCGATGCCTTAAAGGCATAAAATGATATAAGAAATAGCAATAGTGCATCAAACATTCCCCCTGATATACTGACTTCGGGAGAGGTTCCGGACCGGAAAAGCTGCGGCTTTTCCGAAGGAATCGCCGGTTTTCCGCAGACGGATTCAGGGGGGATTTTCATGTCGGATGATCAGGTGTTTTTCAGCGGGAAGGATTTAAGAGACATGATCATTCCGCTCTTCGCGGAGCAGTTCCTGGTCATGCTTGTAGGCCTTGCGGATACGCTGATCATAAGCTACGCGGGCGAGGCGGCGGTCTCCGGAGTCTCCCTTGTCAATCAGTTCAACAATATCTTCATCTATATCTTCACCGCGCTGGCCTCCGGCGGTGCGGTAGTGATAAGCCAGTACCTCGGGCGGCGCGATCCCCGGAACACGGAGCGCGCTTCGGGACAGCTGCTCATGGTGTCGGTCATGGTTTCCCTCGTACTGATGGCGCTGGTCCTCGTCCTTGGTAATTCCATGCTGAGGCTCCTCTTCGGCAACGCGGCGGACGACGTCATGCGGGCAGCCCGGATCTATCTCAGAATCTCCGCGTACTCTTATCCGGCGCTTGCCGTCTACAACGTCGGCGCTGCGGTTCTGCGGAGTCTCGGAGACACCCGGACAATCATGAATATCGCGATTATCGCGAATATCGTCAATGTCGCCGGCAACCTGGCCGGTGTGTTCGTGCTGCAGGCCGGCGTCGCCGGCGTCGCCTGGCCGTCCTTTATCGCGCGCACCCTGTCCGCGGTGCTGATCACGCTCTGCTGCCTTAAGGAAAAGAGCAGGATCCGCTACCGCGCAGGCCACATCTTTACATGGGATGCCGCGATGGTTCTCTCCATCCTGGGGATCGCCGTGCCGAACAGCGCGGAGAACGGCATCGGCCAGCTGGTCAAGGTGGCGCTGAGCAGCATCGTCGCCATGTTCGGAACCAGCCAGATCGCCGCCAACGGGATGGCGCAGAGCATCTGGTCGATTGCGGCGCTCTCCGGTGTGACGATGGGGCCGGTATATATTACGGTGATCGGCCGGTGCATGGGAGCGGGCAGGCCGGACACCGCGGAGTATTACTTCCGTAAGCTGAACCGGCTGGCGCTTGTGCTGTCCGCAGCATGGAACGGACTGACCTTCATCCTGACGCCGCTTATCCTCAGGGTGAGCTCGCTGCAGCCGGAGACTGTCCGGCTTGTGATCATCCTGGTTGTCATCCACAACATCTTCAACACCTTCGCGTTCCCGATATCCGGCGCGATGAGCAGCGGTTTGCGGGCCGCAGGCGATGTGCGCTTCACCATGTTCGTCTCCATCGGCTGCACCCTTGCCTGCAGGCTGGTCTTCTCCTATGTGTTCGGCATCGCGCTTAATCTCGGAGTTATCGGGATCGCCCTCGCGATGGTGCTGGACTGGTCGGTCAAGGCCGCATTCATGCTGGTCCGGCTGAAGTCGGGGAAATGGAAGAATTTCGAGGTCATTCGTGCCTGAGAAAACAAGGACACGCAGCGAGCACTGCCCCGGAGTCCCGGGCGTGCCTGCTTTCACAGATATCAGATTAAGGGAAGGGAGGATAAAGCATCATGATCCATGAGACACTATACTACACCGACGATCACCGGGTATCGCTGACCACCTACATCCACAGCCGTTCAGCACAGGGCGAATTCCAGATGCACGGCCGCCCGTCGGTCATCATCATGCCTGGGGGAGCATATGCCTTCCTCTCCGATACGGAAGCGGAGCCGGCTGCGCTCACCTTCCTCAAGGAGGGTTTCAATACCTTTGTCCTGAGGTATTCCGTGGGCGATTACTGTATCTTTCCGGAGATACTGGAGGAGGTCTCCTGGGCAATCTGGACCGTAAGAAGCCGCGCGGAGGAATGGGACTGCGATCCCCGTGCAGTTGTTGTCATGGGATTCTCTGCCGGTGCCTGTCTCGCGGCAATGTCCGCGACGCAGTGGAACACGCCCGGAATCGCGGAGAAGATCGGCGCGCCGGAGGAGGGCATACGCCCCGATGCCGCGGTGATCGCCTACGCGCCATGGGACAACACCAACACAATTCAGAAGGACCCGGAGTTCTATAATCCCGACTGCGCGGCGATTGCCCTGGACTGCACTCCGCAGCTGGACTTCATCAACTACACCGGCCCGCACATGCCTCCGCTCTTCATCTGGCACAACCGCTTTGACAAGTATGTGCCTGCGGTCAATCCCGTGATGATTGCGGGGAGGATGATCGAACTGGGCCTTCCCTTCGAACTCCATATCTTCCAGGGCGGGCAGCACGGGATGTCGGTCTGCAGCGACCTCTCCTCGTATTCGGAGGAAGGTAAGCAGCTGAACGATGACAATCCTAATGTACGGATGTGGGTGCCCATGTGCGCGAACTGGATCCGGAACCAGTTCGGCAAGGATAAGCTTCACATCAGCTGAGAAAAGAGTGTTCCGGACCGCGGGACGGAACGGTCGCGGCTTAATGTTTCCTGCGGAAATCCGTACAGCTGACAAAAAACATCGCGCCTTTCCGCGGAAACCGATATACTTATAGAGGTTTCCGCGTTTTTATTTTAACCGACGCGGCAGGTACCGGAAGGAATCCGGCGCAGTCCGGCGCCGGCTGAACAAATCCAACATGGAGGTCATAAATGCGTATAGAAAACTTACGAGTAAACCATGTCGTCAATCCTGTCGGATACGAGATCGGAACTCCCGTTTTCTCCTTCGTTCCCGCTGAAGCGGAGGGAACCTGGCTGCAGACCGCCCGCATCCAGGTCGCGAAGGATACGGGGTTTGAGGAGATCGTCGCTGACACCGGAGACCGGGCGGAATTAAATCCCCTCGGCGAGGCGGTGGAGATGGAGCTTCTTCCCCGCACCCGCTATTTCTGGCGCGTGCTCGCAAAGAGCGACGCCGGTGACGAAGGCGTAAGCAGCACCGCGTACTTCGAGACCGGCAAGATGGACGAGCCCTGGGCATCGAAGTGGATCACCGTGGAGAATGAGGAGCGCGACAGGAGCAATCCCACATTCCGGACAAGTTTTGACGTAAACGGAGTCGTCCTGGAAGCAAGGCTCTATATTTCCGGGCTTGGAATTTTCGAGGCAGCGATCAACGGGAAGCGCGTCGGGGACGAGTTCCTCACCCCCTACTGCACGGACTACATCCACACGGTGCAGTACATCACCTATGACGTAAAGGATCTCCTGAATACGGCGGGAGACGGGGCAAACGAGATCTCGGTCGAGCTTGGCGACGGCTGGTACAAGGGCCGCTTCGGCTTTGAGTATAAGGGCGACAAGGGCTTCTACGGCGACAGCAGGAAGCTCATCGCCGAGCTGCGCATCCGGTACGCGGACGGGACGGAGAAGATCGTCGGCACGGACGAGACCTGGACAGTTTCCCGCGGAAAGGTTTTATATTCGAATATTTACGACGGCGAGCACAGGGACGACAGGACCGGCGCGAATCCGGAGAAGCTTCTCCTGCTTCCGGAGGAAGAGTGTGCAAAACTTCCTCTTGCCGCAAGGCTCTCCCTGCCGGTGAAGGCCCACGGAGAGATTAAGCCCGTGGAGCTGATCGATACCCCTGCGGGCGAGAAGGTCTTCGACCTTGGCCAGAACTTCGCCGGCATCTTCCGCCTGCACGTGCATGGTGTGCCGGCGGGTGAGACTGTCCGCGTGCAGACCGGCGAGGTGCTGCAGGGCGGTAATTTCTACAACGACAATCTCCGCAGCGCGAAGTCCGAGTACATCTACATCTCCGACGGAGAGGACAAGGTTATCGAGCCGAAGTTCACTTTCTACGGCTACCGTTACGCCAAGGTCTCCGGAATGGACGAGGTGATCACCATTGATGACTTCACCGGAATCCCGCTCTACTCGGATATCCCCACGGTCGGAAAACTCACCACCGGCGACGCGAAGCTGAACCAGCTCATCTCCAACATCCAGTGGGGCCAGAGAGGCAACTTCATCGACGTGCCCACCGACTGCCCGCAGCGCGACGAGCGCATGGGCTGGACCGCGGACACGCAGGTCTTTGTGCCTACAGCCTGCTACTTCACCGACCCGGTGGCCTTCTACCACAAGTTCTTAAAGGACATGCGCACCGAGCAGTCCGTGCGGGACGGCCTTGTGCCGAACGTGATCCCCGCCTTCGGCATGCCCGGCACCAGCTCCGTCTGGGGCGACGCGGCGACCCTGATCCCCTGGGCGCTCTATCTCTGGTACGGCGACGTTCACATCCTGGAGGACTGCTTCTGGAGCATGAAGAGCTGGGTGGATTACATCACCCGCACCGACGGAGACAATCACCAGTGGCGCCGCGAGTTCCACTTCGGCGACTGGCTGGCCCTCGACCATCCGAAGAACACGAAGGACCAGGTGAAGGGCGGCACCGAGGATGCCTACATCGCGGACATCTACTACATGTACAGCGCGCAGCTGGTCTCGAAGGCCGCGGCGCTTATCGGCAAAGCTGACGACGCCGCGAAGTACGCGGTTCTTGCCGGACAGATCCGCTCCGAGATCCGCAGGGAGTACTTCACCGCCACCGGCCGCACCACGGCCAACACTCAGACCGGATACCTGCTGGCCTTAAACTACGACCTCTCGGACGATCCGGAAAGAATCTACGCTGACCTCATCCAGCTGCTCACCTACAAGGACTACAAGCTCACCACCGGCTTTGTCGGAACGCCTTACCTCATGCCTACGCTCACGGCTCACGGCGACTACCGCCTGGCCTACGACCTTATGCACAATGAGGAGTATCCCGGCTGGCTCTATGAGGTCAACCTTGGTGCGACCACCGTCTGGGAGCGCTGGAATTCCATGGAGGCGGACGGCAGCGTCTCTTCCACGGGCATGAACAGTTTTAACCACTATGCCTACGGCTCGGTGGGACAGTGGATGTGGCAGACCATGGGCGGCATCGCCCCGGTCGAGAGCGAACCCGGCTTTAAGCGCGCCTCGATCCGCCCCGTGCCGGACTACCGCACCGGCTTCGTCCGCGCGGAGTACGCATCGGCCTCCGGGACATGGCGCACATCGTGGGAGGTCACGGACGAGACCCACGCAAAACTGACCCTCACCGTTCCCTTCAACTGCTCCGCGGAAGTGGTCCTTCCCTGGGCGAAGAACGAGGAGGACAAAGAGCGGACGCTGACCGCGGGAGAGTACGAGTGGGTTATTGAGTCTGCCGATCCCTTCCACACGGTGCTGACCGTCGACGATACACTGGACACCCTGCTTAATCACCCCCAGGCGAAGAAAGTGATGCTGAATTACCTGCCCCAGATCGATCAGGCGCCGCCGGAGATGAGAAAGCGCTCTTTCCGCGAGCTGGTGCAGGAGGGCTACGACGTGCAGCTGCTGGCAAAGGTTCCGCTTATCGATGCGGAGCTGAGGGCACTGTAATTTACGGGCAGCCAATATGCACAAACGGCTCGGGCACGCTCCCGCTCTATTTCGCGCTGCAGCGGCACATAAGACGCCAAAGTACGGCGTCTAAGTGCCGGTGCGCTCAAAAGGCACCGAGCCTGTTTGTGCATATTGGCAGTCCTTACGCTGATCAGAAGTTTTTGATATACAAATCTAGCTGTAAATTGGTTTTGAAAGTGAGATTGAAATGAATAAGTACAGAGATTTTGACAATTACCTGAAAGAGTATCCCACGAACGACGGCTATTTCGGCAGGTACGGCGGCAACTACCTGGAGGACCCGGAGCTGATCAAGGCCTTCAATGAGTATGCGGAGGCGTACAATACGATAGCCCAGTCCGCACAGTTCATCGCGGAGCTGCGCCGCATCCGGAGGGATTTCCAGGGAAGGCCGACCCCGGTCTACCATTGCCAGAATCTGTCCAACGTACTGGGCCGCACGCAGATCTACCTTAAGCGCGAGGACTTAAACCATACCGGTGCGCATAAACTGAACCACTGCATGGGCGAGGGCCTGCTTGCCAAGTACATGGGCAAGAAGAAGCTCATCGCCGAGACCGGCGCCGGGCAGCACGGTGTTGCCCTTGCGACGGCTGCCGCGTATTTCGGGATGGAGTGCGATATTTACATGGGTGAGGTGGACATCGCGAAGCAGGCGCCCAACGTCACCCGCATGAAGATGCTGGGAGCCAACGTGGTTCCAGTAAGTTTTGGCCTTAAGACCCTGAAGGAGGCGGTGGACGCCGCGTTCATGGCGTACGCGAAGGAGTACAAGGACGCGATCTACTGCATCGGCACGGCGGCCGGCCCGCATCCCTTCCCTCTGATGGTGCGTGACTTCCAGTACGTCGTCGGAGAGGAGGCGAGGGAGCAGTTCGTCACCATGACCGGGCACCTGCCGGATCAGGTCGTTGCCTGCGTCGGCGGCGGCTCCAACTCCATCGGCATGTTCACGCCCTTCCTTGCGGATCCGGTTGAGCTCGTCGGCGTAGAGCCGCTGGGCCGCGGCCCCGCGATGGGCGACAATGCGGCTTCCATTACCTACGGAAAGGAAGGCGTGATGCACGGCTTCAACAGCATCATGCTCGCCGATGAGAACGGCAATCCTGCGCCGGTGTACTCCAACGCCAGCGGCCTGGACTATCCCGCGGCAGGTCCCGAGCACGCCATGCTGCATGACATGGGCCGCGTCCAGTACAAGACCATCGACGACGAGGAGGCCATCGAGGCGCTCTTCCTGCTCTGCAGGCACGAGGGAATCATCCCTGCCATCGAGAGCTCCCATGCTCTCGCTTACGCCATCAAGGTGGTGAGAACCGGCATGACCGGTTCCGTCCTGGTGAACCTCTCCGGCCGCGGGGACAAGGACCTCGATTTCGTGGTCGAGCACTACGGCTACGGTCCGGAGTTCCTGGAGAAGATGGCGAAGAGACGCGAAAACTAATCGAACATTTGTTTGATTGAGGGGTTATGGTATGCTATAATCTAATCCCCAAGCTGTACCGCCGCACCGCGCCCTGATATGCGCAGCACATGCGGCGGAAGGTTATGAAGAATGAGGCCGGGGCGGTTCTGCCCCGGCCTTTGCATCGGATAAAGGAAGGACAGCAGGAAGTTCAGCGCGCGGTCTGGAAAGACATTCCGCGAAAGGGCAGGAGCGCAGTACTTATGGATCACTTCAAACTTGTTTCCCCCTACGCCCCCACGGGCGATCAGCCGGAGGCGATAAAGGAGCTGGTGGACGGCTTTAAGGCAGGCAACCAGTTCGAGACGCTCTTAGGCGTCACCGGCTCGGGCAAAACTTTTACGATGGCCAACGTCATCGCCGCCCTGAACAAGCCTACGCTGATCATCAGCCACAACAAGACCCTGGCTGGCCAGCTCTACGGCGAGTTCAAGGAGTTTTTCCCGGAGAACGCGGTGGAGTACTTTGTTTCCTACTACGATTACTACCAGCCGGAGGCCTACGTGCCTTCCAGCGATACCTACATCGCCAAGGATTCGGCCGTCAACGAGGAGATCGACAAGCTGCGCCTCTCCGCCACCGCGGCCCTCACCGAGAGAAGGGACGTCATCGTCGTGGCTTCCGTGTCCTGCATCTACGGACTGGGAAGCCCGGACGACTACGAGAAGATGGCGATTTCCTTAAGACCCGGCATGGAGAAGGGCAGGGACAAGGTCATCGAGCAGCTCATTGCCATCCAGTACGAGCGGAACGACGCGGATCTTCAGCGGGGATGCTTCCGCGTCCACGGCGACGTGCTGGAGATCAATCCTGCCGAGGGCAGCGAGTACCTCATCCGTGTGGAGTACTTCGGCGACGAGATCGACAGGATCACCGAGGTAGAGCCGTTAACCGGCAAGATGCACGCCTCGCTGAACCATACATATATATTCCCGGCTTCGCACTACGTTGTTCCGCAGGAGAAGATCAACCACGCCTGCGACACGATCCAGGCGGAGCTGGACGAGCGGGTGAAGTATTTCCGCAGCGAGGACCGGCTGCTGGAAGCCCAGCGCATCGCCGAGCGGACGAACTTCGATATCGAGATGCTCCGGGAGACCGGCTTCTGCTCGGGCATCGAGAATTATTCCAGGCACCTCTCCGGGAGGGCACCGGGTTCCTCGCCGGAGTGCCTGATGGACTTCTTTAAGAATGATTTCCTCATCATCGTCGACGAGTCCCACATCACGATCCCGCAGATCGGCGGTATGTACAACGGCGACCGCTCCCGCAAGACCACGCTTGTGGACTACGGTTTCCGGCTGCCCTCGGCGCTGGACAACAGGCCTTTGTCCTTCGCGGAATTCGAGGAGCGCATTGACCAGATGATGTTCGTCTCGGCGACCCCGGGGGACTACGAACAGCAGCACGAGCTGCTCCGGGCGGAGCAGGTGATCCGCCCTACAGGCCTTCTGGATCCGGAGATTTCCGTGCGCCCGGTGGAGGGCCAGATCGACGACCTCATCGGGGAGATCAGGACGGAGACGGAGAGGAAGAACAAGGTCCTTATCACTACACTGACTAAGAAGATGGCCGAGGACCTGACAGAGTACCTGGCGGAGGCCGGGATCCGGGTCAAGTATCTTCACTCGGATATCGACACCCTGGAGCGCGCCCAGATCATCCGCGACATGCGCCTGGACGTCTTTGACGTGCTGGTTGGCATCAACCTGTTAAGGGAGGGCCTGGATATCCCGGAGATCTCGCTGGTAGCGATACTGGACGCCGACAAGGAGGGGTTCCTGCGCTCGGAGACTTCGCTCATCCAGACGGTGGGCCGCGCCGCCCGCAACGCGGACGGCCACGTCATCATGTACGCGGATACCATCACCGATTCCATGCGGAAGGCTATCGACGAAACTGAGCGGAGAAGGAAGGCCCAGCAGGCGTATAATGAGGCGCACGGGATTACTCCGCAGACGATCCGCAAGGCGGTCCGCGACCTCATTACGATCTCCCGCGAGATCACGAAGGAGGAGCAGCAGTTCGAGAAGGATCCCGAGTCCATGAACCGCAAGGAACTGGAGAAGCTCATAAAGGACACGGAGAAGCAGATGCGCCGCGCCGCCGCGGACCTGAACTTCGAGGCGGCTGCCGAGCTGCGTGACAGGATGGTGACGCTGAAGAAGCACCTTCTCGAGGTGACCGGCGGGAAATAAGCCGGCGCAGAGACTGTCAGAATTGTCCGGCTCTCAGCTTCGGAGAGCCGGGGAACGCTCCCGCTGCGAGCTCGGCGCAGGGGTACATAACACACCGGAAAAACGGTGTGTAAGTACCCGCGCCTCCCACGCTCCCCGGCTGCTTCCGAAGCATGCTCGCCGGAATCATCTTCAGCCCTGCGAACGACATCCGGATGTGTCCGGGGCTGTGCGAGGCGCCGGCACTTAGCGGCCGTTTTTTAGCCGCTTATGTGCCGCTGCGTCCGAGGATCAGAGCGCGAGCGTCCCCGGACACACCGGATGAGTGAGCCGGGTTAAAGATCACAGGAGTGTAGTCCGGCGCTCCGAAGATGAGAGCCGGAATAGTATTTTTCAGGAGAAAAGCAAGATATGCCCAGAAAGATGAAACCCGTCGATTACTGGCCCGCTCTGGCCGAAGACGAGGCGCGCTTCGCGGCGGACTCGAAGAAGGACGAAGCCCGGCGCAAGATGATCTATCACGACGACTGCATCCGCATTGTCGGTGCCAGCGAACACAACCTGAAGCACATCAATCTGGAGATTCCCCGCAACCAGCTGGTGGTGCTCACCGGCCTGTCCGGCTCCGGCAAGTCGTCCCTCGCCTTTGACACCATTTATGCGGAGGGACAGCGGCGCTATATGGAGTCCCTCTCGTCCTACGCAAGGCAGTTCCTCGGCCAGATGGAGAAGCCGGACGTGGAGGAGATCTCCGGGCTTTCGCCGGCCATCTCCATCGACCAGAAGTCCACCAACCGCAACCCGCGTTCTACCGTGGGCACCGTGACGGAGATCTATGACCACCTCCGTCTGCTCTACGCGCGCATCGGAACGCCGCACTGCCCGAACTGCGGCAGGGAGATCTCGAAGCAGACCGTGGACCAGATGGTGGACCAGATCATGACGCTCGGCGAGGGGACGAGGATACAGGTGCTCGCGCCCGTGGTGCGCGGCCGCAAGGGCATGCACGAGAAGGTCTTCGACCGCGCGAGAAGAGGCGGCTACGTCCGTGTCCGTGTGGACGGGAATCTCTACGACCTCTCCGAGGACATCACCCTCGACAAGAATATCAAGCACAGCATTGAGATTGTCATCGACCGCCTGGTGGTGAAGGAGGGCATCGAACGCCGTCTCACGGATTCTCTGGAGAACGCGCTTAATCTCGCCGACGGGCTTGCCCAGGCGGACGTCATCGGCGGGGAGCTCATGCAGTTCTCCCAGAGCTTCTCCTGCCCGGACTGCGGCATCAGCATCCCCGAGATCGAGCCCAGGAGTTTTTCCTTCAACAATCCCTTCGGCGCGTGCCCCGACTGCGCGGGCCTGGGATACCGCATGGAATTCGACCCGGACCTCATCGTGCCGGACAGGAACCTTTCCATCAACGACGGGGCCATTGCCGTCCTGGGCTGGCAGAGCTGCATGCAGAAGGGAAGCTGGGCCAATGCGACCCTGACAGCACTGGCGAAGCGCTTCAAATTCAGTCTTGATACGCCCTGGAAGGATCTTTCTCCCCAGGCGCAGCAGGTCCTTATGTACGGCACGGATATCAAGGTGGATGTCCGCTACAAGGGGCAGCGGGGCGAGGGCGTCTATCCCATCGCCTTCGAGGGACTGCTGAAGAATACGGACCGCCGCTACCGGGAGACCTACTCCGAGGGAAGCAAGACCCAGTACGAGGAGTTCATGCGGATCACGCCCTGCAATACCTGCGGCGGACAGCGCCTTAAGAAGGAATCCCTGGCGGTCACGGTGGCGGATAAGAATATTTACGAGATCACCACGCTCTCCATCAGCGAGCTCGCCGAATTCCTTTCGAACATGAAGCTCTCCCCGAACCAGGAGTTCATCGGGAAGCAGATCCTCAAGGAGGTCAACGCGAGGGTCGGATTCCTCATCGATGTGGGACTGAACTACCTGACCCTGGCCCGCGCGACGGCGTCCCTCTCCGGCGGCGAGGCCCAGCGCATCCGGCTTGCGACCCAGATCGGCTCCGGACTGGTGGGCGTCTGCTACATCCTGGACGAGCCGAGCATCGGCCTGCACCAGAGGGACAACAACAAGCTCCTCGGGACCTTAAAGAAACTCCGCAACCTCTGGAACACGGTGGTTGTCGTGGAGCACGACGAGGACACCATGCGTGCGGCCGACTATATCGTCGACATCGGTCCCGGAGCCGGCTCCCACGGCGGCGAGGTGGTGGCCTGCGGCACTGCGGAGGAGATCATGAAGGTGCCGGAGTCCGTCACCGGGCAGTACCTCTCCGGAAAACTCTCGATCCCCGTGCCGAAGGAGAGAAAGGCGCCTCAGGGGTGGCTGACCGTCCGCGGCGCGGCGGTGAACAACCTAAAGCACATCGACGTGGATTTCCCGCTGGGCGTCATGACCGTGGTCACCGGCGTCTCCGGCTCCGGAAAGAGTTCCCTCGTCAACGAGGTGCTCTACAAGACGCTGGCGAGGGACTTAAACCGCGCCCGCACCGTTCCCGGCGCCAACGACGGCATCGACGGGATGGAGCAGCTGGACAAGGTCATCAACATCGACCAGTCGCCCATCGGCCGCACTCCCCGGTCCAACCCGGCCACCTACACCGGTGTCTTTGACATGATCCGCGACCTCTTCGCGGGAACAAGCGACGCCAGGGCCAGGGGCTACACCAAGGGAAGGTTCAGTTTTAACGTAAAGGGCGGACGCTGCGAGGCCTGCGCCGGCGACGGAATCATCAAGATCGAGATGCACTTCCTCTCCGATGTCTACGTTCCCTGCGAGGTCTGCCACGGGAGGCGCTACAACCGCGAGACCCTGGAGGTCAGGTACAAGGGGAAGAACATTTACGATGTGCTGGACATGACGGTGGAGGAGGCGCTCTCCTTCTTCGAGAACGTCCCGTCCATCCGGAACAAGATCCAGACGCTCTATGACGTCGGCCTCGGCTATGTAAAACTCGGCCAGCCCTCGACCCAGCTCTCCGGCGGCGAGGCCCAGCGCATCAAGCTGGCGGCGGAGCTCTCCAGGCGCAGCACGGGAAGGACGATCTACATCCTGGACGAGCCGACCACCGGGCTGCACTTCGCTGATGTGGAAAAACTCGTGAGCATCCTGCAGAAGCTGGTGGAGGGCGGCAATACCGTGATCGTCATCGAGCACAACCTCGACGTGATCAAGTGCGCCGACTATATCGTCGACATCGGCCCGGAGGGCGGAGAAGCCGGCGGCACCGTGATCGCGAAGGGAACGCCGGAGGAGATCGCGAAGAACCACGCCTCCTATACCGGCTACTATATCGACAAAATGCTTAAAAAAGCATAAACAGAACCGGCGGACCGGGGGACATATGGCCCTGATCCGCCGGTTTTTCCGAATCTCCGCGCATTTTCCGGCAGTTTTCCAATACTTATCCACACTCCGCCGCATCCTTTGAAATAGCCAGTCCTTTCGCTTATAATTAGCCTTGCCGCAAAGGCGGCAGAATTTATATGAGTATTATGATGACCTGCCCGCCGGCACTTGGACGCCGTATTCTGGCGTCTTATGTGCCGCTGCAGCGCGAAACAGAGCGGGAGCGTGCCCGGGCTGACTGTTCCTGTTGACAGCCCGCTGAATCCGGAGAGCTTCGGGCGGGCCAGTTGAGTCATAACAGGAAGGTTCACATATATGCAGTTTACTGACATCGGTATAGATCTCGGCACCGCCAGCGTGCTAGTCTACATACGCGGTCGGGGTGTCGTCCTTAAGGAGCCCTCGGTCGTGGCGTTTGACCGGGACTCCAATAAAATCAAGGCAATCGGGGAGGATGCACGGCTGATGCTTGGCCGTACTCCCGGCAACATTGTGGCAGTCCGTCCCTTAAGGCAGGGAGTCATCTCGGACTACACCGTCACCGAGAAAATGATGAAGTACTTCATCCAGAAGGCGGTGGGCAGGCGTACGTTCCGCAAGCCCAGGATCGCGGTCTGCGTTCCGAGCGGAGTCACCGAGGTGGAGAAGAAGGCGGTTGAGGATGCGACCTTCTCCGCCGGCGCGAGGGAGGTGTACATCATCGAGGAGCCCATCGCGGCGGCCATCGGCGCCGGCATCGATATTTCCAGGCCCTGCGGCAACATGATTGTGGACATCGGCGGCGGAACCTCGGACATCGCCATCATTTCCCTGGGCGGGACTGTTGTCTCCACCTCCATCAAGGTGGCGGGGGACGACTTTGATGACGCCCTGGTCCGCTACATGCGCAAGAAGTATAACCTGCTTGTGGGCGAGAGAACCGCGGAGGATGTGAAGATCCGCATCGGCACCTGCTATCCGCTTCCCGAACCGGAGTATATGGAGGTGCGCGGAAGAAATCTTGTGACCGGCCTGCCGAGAACGATCAAGCTCTCCTCGGAGGAGACCGAGGAGGCCCTGAAGGAGCCGACCAACCAGATCGTCGAGGCGATTCACAGCGTTCTGGAGCGCACTCCCCCGGAGCTCGCGGCGGATATCTCCGACCGCGGCATCGTGCTGACGGGAGGCGGAAGCCTGCTCTGCGGACTGGAGGAACTCATCACGGCCCGCACCGGCATCAACGCCGTGACCGCAGAGGATCCGATGACCGCGGTGGCCATCGGTACGGGGAAATACGTGGAATTCCTTTCCAACAGCACCCATATCACAGATATCTGACAGCAATACAGGTTTGCTGTGTGTAAGGACTGCCGGACGCACTTACAGGCATGGTGCCCTGGCAGTCCTTTCTGTATCATCAACTGACCGTCTTCAGTTCCTGCAGCCCTGCCGGGGCTGTCTGCTCTTCTTATTAATCTATGCAGGAAATCAAAGGTTTTGTCTCCAATATCATCTACAGGAACGAGGGGAACGGCTACACCGTGTTTGAGGTGGAGACCGCGTCCGGCGACGAGGTGTGCACCGGTTTCGTCGCGGACCTAAGCGTGGGGGAAAGCTGCACGATCACCGGGGAGCCCTCGGAGAATCCCCGCTACGGCCCGCAGTTCAAGGTGGCCAGCTTCCGGAGTACCCCTCCGGAGGGGACGGAGGCGATCCGCCGCTATCTCGCGTCGGGCGCAGTGAAAGGGATCAAGGAAGCCCTGGCACAGCGCATCGTGGACAAATTCGGCGAGGATACCCTGCGGATTATGGAGGAGGAGCCGGAGCGTCTCGCGGAGATAAAGGGAATCAGCATGAACAGGGCCCGGGAGATCTCTGCCCAGATGGAGGACCGCCGGGACTTAAGGGACGCGATGATTTTCCTCGCGCGCTACGGACTCAGCAATACCATGGCTCTGCGCATCTATCAGGCCTACGGGATGGGTGTCTACCAGATCATGAAGGAGAACCCCTACCGGCTCGCCGAGGATATCGACGGGATAGGCTTTCCCACTGCGGACGCCATCGCGGTGAGGGCCGGAATAACCGTGGACTCGGATTACCGGGTGCGCTGCGGGATCCTTTATGTCCTCTCGGAAACTCTGGCCGAGGGGAGCACTTACCTTCCGAGGCCTGAGCTTGCCGCCCGCTCATCGGAGCTGCTGAAGCTGCCGGAGGAACTGATCAGCGTGCAGATCGACAATCTCGTCATGGAGAGAAAGGTCACCGTGCAGCGCCCCTTCCGTCCGGACAACGCTCCGGCAGATCTGGCCTCCGGACCGGTGAGTGCGATATCCGCCTCATCCGGCGATGCGGAAGGCGGGCTCAGGATCTGCTCCGCCCAGGCGGCCTACGAGGAACAGCAGATAGCCAGCATGCTGCTGGATCTGGACGGCGATATCACGAACAAGCTTCTCTCCGACTCCGAGATGACGAAGCGCATCGAAAAACTGGAGAAGCAGGAAGGCATCACCCTGGATGAGCTTCAGCGGGACGCGGTCCGGAAGGCCTCGGAGCGGGCGGTGTTCATCCTGACCGGCGGTCCCGGAACCGGCAAGACGACTACGATCAACACGATCATCCGCTTTTTTATTTCCCTTAACATGGAGGTCATGCTTGCCGCCCCTACGGGAAGAGCGGCGAGGCGCATGACCGAGGCCACGGGGTTTGAGGCCAGGACCATACACAGGATGCTCGGGGTGAAGTCCCTGGACGAGGACGACGGAAAGCACGCCGGGAATCTCAACCGAAGCGGGAGGGCGGTGTTCGACAAGGACCGGGACAATCCGCTGGAGGCGGATGTCGTGATCATCGACGAGATGTCCATGGTCGACATGCACCTCTTCTGCGCGCTGCTAAAAGCGCTGATGCCGGGGACGAGGCTCATCCTTTCCGGGGATGTGAACCAGCTCCCGTGCGTCGGCCCCGGAAGAGTTCTGCAGGATATGCTGGACTCCGGCCAGTTCTGCAGCATCGCACTGAAGAAAATCTTCCGCCAGGCGGCGGAGAGCGACATCGTCATGAACGCCCACAGCGTGATCGAAGGAAGGGAGCCAAAACTGACCAACAAGAGCAGGGACTTCTTCTTCCTTGAGCGGAGTGACCCGCAGGTGGTTTACAAGCACGCCGTCGAGCTGATCCGGGACAAGCTCCCGGGCTATGTGCACTGTGCGCCGACGGACATCCAGGTCCTTACTCCGATGAGGAAGGGCCCGCTTGGGGTGGAGAGGCTCAATGAAATCCTTCAGAGCACGCTTAATCCGGCATCGCCGGACAAGAGGGAGCTCGAGCGGGGAGACAGGCTATACCGCGAGGGCGACAAGGTGATGCAGTCGAAGAACAACTATCAGCTGCCCTGGGAGATCCGGGGCCGTTACGGCATCGCGATCGACAAGGGCGAGGGGGTGTTCAACGGCGATTTCGGGACTGTGGAGCGGATCAACCAGACGGCGGAGATCATGACCGTGCATTTTGATGATGACCGGATCGTGGACTATCCCTTCTCCGAGCTTGGGGATCTGGAACTCGCCTATGCGGTCACCGTACACAAGTCCCAGGGGTCGGAGTACCCGGCGGTGATCCTCCCGCTGCTCTCCGGGCCGCCGGCACTGTTTAACCGGAATCTTCTGTACACCGCGATCACAAGGGCGAAGAACTGCGTGGTGATCCTCGGGAGCAGGAGAACCCTCATGGAGATGATTGCCAACGAGAGGAGCACGGTGCGCTACACCGGTCTTACCGACAGGATAAGGGAGTTCGCGAGGCTTCAGTGAGTTTTGAAGTGAAGAAGATGATTGCGTCGGCGGGAAAACTGTCGCTGGACCTGGTTTTTCCGAGGCGCTGCCCGATGTGCGACAGGCCGGTGCGGCCGGGAACGCTGATCTGTCCCGAATGTGCGGATAAGCCGGAACCGGTCGGCAGGGATTACTGCCTGATCTGCGGCCGAAGGGTCGCTTCCCCGGAGCGGGCGTACTGCCCGGACTGTGAGCGAACCGGCGTCCGGAACTTCTCCATGGGCGCCTCGGTTTATCTCTACCGGAGTGTCGCGGGATCACTCTACAGGCTGAAGTACAAGGGACGCAGGGAATACGCGGATTACTTCGGGCAGGTGATGGCGGAAAGGGCAAGGCAGGTGCTTCTGCCCAGGGCGAAGTTTTCCCCGGATCTGGTCGTCCCGGTGCCGATGCACAGGACGAGGGAGCGGGAGAGAGGGTACAACCAGGCCGCTCTCCTGGCGGAGAGCATGGCATCCGGACTGGGAATACCCATGAGCGGGAGCGCGCTGGAACGCACCTCGCGCACCGCCCCGTTAAGGATGATGAGTGCGGAGGAGCGGGCAAGGACGCTGCGCGGGGCCTTTTGCGCCTCCGGAATTGCCATTGCGGGAAAAACGATTATAATTGTAGATGATATTTACACAACGGGTGCCACGACAGATGCCTGCGCAAGGGCACTTCGTGAAGCCGGGGCAGCAGATGTCCTGGTGATGACACTGGCATCCGGGTATATCCCCAGCCGGTAGCAGTAATGCTTGACGAACGAAGAATCCGCCTGATGACCCGCATGTCGCTCTACGAGAAGAAGCGGGGACTGAAGGACAGGCGGACCAATCAGTATTTCCGAATTGACTACATATCGAAGCAGCTGATGATCTCCTTCTTCAGCTGCACGATTTCGTTTGCCGTTTTTATCGGTGCCTATATGCTTTATCACTTCGAGGAGCTGCTGGTCGAGGTGTACAGCATGGATGTCATGGGGCTCCTGAAAAAGGCACTGTTCTGGTACATCGTGTGTCTGGCGGTCCTCTTTGTCCTGACATTCGTGGTCTATCTCAGGCGCTACAACAAGGCAACCAGGGCCCTCTCGAGGTATTTCCGCTTCCTGGAGAGACTGTCGTCCAGTCAGGATAAGGACAGAAAGGATACCGATCGCACATGACGACCTTACTCGATATCCGGGAGGATATACAGCGCTTTTACGGGCGGTTCGGCTTCATACTTCCGCCGGCGGTGAAATTCGTGCTCGCCTTTCTTGCCATGTCCCTGATCAACAGCAGGCTTGGCTATGTGGACAGGGTGAAATCACTTCCGGTGGTGCTTATTGTCGCGCTCCTTTCCGCGCTTATTCCTCCGAACGCGATCTGCGCAATGCTTGCGCTGATTGTTCTCTATGAGCTCTATGAGCTCTCCCTGATCGCCGCTCTGGCGGGGGTCGCGCTGTTCCTGGTGGTTTTCCTGCTCTACTTCCGCTTCGCGCCGGAACAGGGAATCCTGGTTCTCCTCATGCCTATTGCCTTCAGGATGGGACTCCAGTACACGATCCCGATCGCGGCGGGGCTCCTGTGCCCTCCGGCGTCGGCACTTGCCATTGCGGTGGGGACGGTGATCTACCGCTTCCTGCTGTTCATCGGCGCAAATGAGCAGGTGATCGGACAGTTCACGACGGAGGAAGCTGCGCAGGCCTTCCGCTATATTGTGGACGGCTTTATTGGAGACAGAGCCCTTCCCGTGCTGATTATTGCGTTTGCCGTCGCTGTTCTGGCGGTCTATGTGATCCGCAGGATGCAGATTGCCTATGCGTGGATCATAGCGGTGGTGGCAGGTGCGGTTGCCCAGCTCATCGCCCTGTTCGTCGGGGATATGGTCCGCGATACAAAACTTTCCATCGGCGGCGCGGTGCTCGGCACTGTTATTGCGGTCATCGTGGCGATGGTTATCGTTTATCTGTTCTTCAACATGGATTACTCCAGGATTGAGAGCGTCCAGTTCGAGGATGACGATTATTACTATTACGTCAAGGCCGTGCCCAAGGTTGCGGCGAGAAGCGGCCGGACGAAGAACCGGACGGTTAAGCGCATCAACACGAGCAGGGCGCAGGAGCCGGATTACGGGAATTACGAATCTTATTATGACAATAACGTGACCGACGAGGAATTCGCCTCCTATGAGGAAGTGGGCTCGTACGAAGCGGATCCGTCGGAGGAGTATTATGACGAGGAGACCGGGTACTGGGACGAGGTGCCCGAAGAGGAATAATTGCAGCAATTATGGCTTAACCTGCAGGACACGCTGTCCTCACTGCATATTCCCAGCATTCGCTGGACCGATTTAGTCGAGATCGCAGTCATTGCGGTCGTGATCTATCATCTCATGGTCTGGTTTAAGAGCTCGCGGGCGTGGGCGCTCTTCCGCGGGCTGATCTTTATCTTTTTCTTCGTGATTATCGCCGTTCTGTTCAATATGTCCACGATCCTCTGGCTGATCCAGAACGTGACCGGAATCGCGGTCACCGCGCTGATCATCATTCTGCAGCCGGAGATCAGGAGAACCCTGGAGGAGCTGGGGCAGCGCAATCTCTTCGGCTCGTTCAATCCCTTCGACAATGCTAAGGAGACATCCCGCTTTTCCGACCACACCATGAATGAGATCATCCGGGCGACGAACGAGATGGCGCGGGTCAAAACCGGCGCGCTTATGGTGCTTGAGCAGGAGATTTCGTTAAAGGAGTACGAGCGAACCGGCATCGACATCGACGCTGTCGTGACCTCCCAGCTTCTTATCAATATTTTCGAGAAGAACACTCCGCTGCACGACGGAGCGGTGCTGATCCGCGGAGACAGGGTGGTCTCCGCCACCTGCTATCTTCCTCTCTCGGAGAACCGCCTGGACAAGGATCTCGGCACGAGGCACAGGGCAGGCGTGGGAATATCGGAAGTGACCGACGCCCTGACGATTATCGTCTCCGAGGAGACGGGCGCGGTAAGTATTGCTTACAAGGGCGAACTGTTCCATGACATCAGCCAGGCAGATCTTAAGGACCGGATGACCAGGTTCCAGAACAAGACGGTTTCCGAGGAGCGCCAGGGGATCGGAATTCTCTCTTCCATCGGCAGGAGGAACATCCTGGGGAGGAAGAACCACACGGAGGGCAGCGGCAGGTGAAGGACAAACTGAAGCGTTTCGCTCTCGAGAATACAGGACTGAAGGTCACCGCGCTCGTTGTGGCGGTGCTGATGTGGCTTCTAGTCAACAATTATGCCAACCCCATCGCGGCACTGACTTATTCCAATATCGCGGTCAGGCTGGCTAACACGAACGTGATCACGGACGAGAATAAGGTTTATATCGTCCTGGACGGCTCGGACACGGTGAGCCAGGTAACCATCTCCGCGCCGAGGTCGGTGATAGACGCAATCAGCAGCGACAACATCACCGCGACGGCGGATTTCCGCAATATCACGGCGGACAACACCGTTCCGATCCGCTTTTCCACCAACAAGTACTACAACGAGGTCGAGAGTATCCGCGGAAGCTCGGAACAGGTGAAGCTTCTGGTCGAGGAAAGGACGAGAAAGGTGATGTTCCTGCGCTGCCAGACCAGCGGTGAGCCCGCCGAGGGCTACGTGGTCGGCGATGTCACACCGGACCAGAACCAGATCCGCCTGAGCGGCCCGGAATCCGTCATCAATTCGATAAGCTACGCGATGGCCACGGTGGATGTGACCGGAGCGTCGGGAACGATCACCACCAACGTTGATGTCCGCCTCTATGATACGGAGGACAACGTGGTGGACACCTCGTATCTGACGATGAATATCAACACGGTCAAGACCACGGTGAATGTGCTTCCGACGAAGAGCGTGGCTCTGATGACCCAGGTGGGCGGTACGCCCGCGCCGGGCTTCGTCCGCGACGGGTCGGTGACCGTCTCGCCCGAGACTGTGCTGATCGCCGGAAAGCCCGCGGTTCTCGGCGATGTTGAGCGTATCGTGATCGGTGCGGACGCGGTGGATGTGTCCGGAGCGGAGAACACCGTGACCGTCACGGCGAATGTCCGCGAATACCTGCCGGACGGCATTATCCTTGCGGATAAGGAGTGGGATGCATCAGCTGTCGTCGCTGTGGGCGTCGTCCCCGTACAGTACAGGGATCTCGAGGTGGAGACGGAGGACATCACCTTCACCGGACTTCCCGAGGGGTATGTGGTGCGAATGGACGGGGATTCCGAGATTACCGTCCGGATAAGCGGGCTTGCCGCAAATGTGGACGCCGTGAGGACGGAGGACCTGTACCCTGTCGTGGACCTGAGCACCCTTTCCGCCGCGGACGGCGAGGACATCACGGGAAGCTACAACCTTCCGCTCCAGGTTACCCTTCCCGACGGGATAACTGCTGAGGAATCCTTCATACGGATCGAGGTCTCGCTTATTCCGGAGGAGTGATGCGGTATGGTTGCTGCCCGGACCCAAGCTTTACTATCTAGAGGACTCGCTCATCCGGTGTTTCCGGGGATGCTTGTCAGAAGCGGGCAACAAAGCTATAATGATATCTGCCTTGGATTTCTTTGTAAGGCAAACAGGAGCAGAGACTAAATCATGGTCAGCAGAAAAGTGACAATTAAGAACCCGACCGGGCTGCATCTGGGACCTGCGGGCGTCCTATGCAAGGACGCGATGCTGTTTAAATCGCAGATTACCTTTAAATTCAAAGATGCGACCGCTAATGCGAAGAGCGTGCTGAGCGTGCTCGGAGCTTGCGTGAAATCCGGTGACGAGATCGAATTGTTCTGCAGCGGAGAGGATGAGCAGGAGGCCATCGAATTCCTGATCAAGGAAATCGAGAGCGGGCTCGGCGAGTGAACAGCCATCCTCAGACTTAAGGCAGGAAAGAGGGCAGTCCGTAATCGGGCTGCTTTTTTTATGAAGAGGAACTAGTTTGAGAATCCTGCCGATGCAGGATTCTCAAACGGCACCATCGGTGCATACGCACCGGGTGCCGCATTCGGCAAACCCGCATTCGCGTGTTTGCCTCAGCGAGGTATGGATATGTTAAATGTAAAGCGTTATCGTAAGAATCCCGTTGTCGATTTTCCCGAGCGCACCTGGCCCGATAAGGAGATCACCAAGGCTCCCGCCTGGGTCAGCGTTGACTTAAGGGACGGCAACCAGGCCCTGATTGACCCCATGGTGGTCTCGGAGAAGCTCGAGATGTTCGACCTCCTGGTGAAGCTTGGCTTCAAGGAGATCGAGATCGGGTTCCCGTCGGCCAGCCAGATTGAGTATGATTTCCTCCGCCGCCTCGTGGACGAGAACAGGATCCCCGATGACGTCTGGATACAGGTCCTCTCCCAGTGCAGGAAGGAGCAGATTGACCGCACATTTGAGTCTATCCGCGGCTGCAAAAACGTAATTTTCCATATCTACAATTCTACGTCCACACTTCAGCGCGATGTGGTTTTCCATGCAGGCATGGAGGAGATCACCGGGATCGCGATCCAGGGCACGAAGTGGGTTAAGGAGGGAATGAAGGACTTCGACGGGAACTTAAGGCTTGAGTACTCCCCGGAGAGCTTCACCGGAACAGAGCTGGAATATGCGCTCGAGGTCTGCACCGCGGTCCAGAAGGAGTGGGGCGCGACGCCGGATAACAAGATCATTATCAACCTTCCTTCCACCGTGGAGATGACGACGCCTAATGTTTTTGCCGACCGGATTGAGTGGATGAACAGGCACTTTGAGGACAGGGACAGCATCATCCTCAGCGTGCACCCGCACAACGACAGAGGGACCGGCGTGGCCTCCTCGGAGCTCGCGATCCTTGCCGGCGCGGAGCGCGTCGAGGGGACCCTCTTCGGCAACGGTGAGCGCACGGGCAACGTCGACGTCCTCAATATCGCCTACAACATGTTCTCCCAGGGCGTGGATCCGGGCCTGGAAATCGAGAACGTCAACGAGATCATCGATGTGTACGAGCGCTGCACCAAGATGCCCATCGATGCACGCCATCCGTATGCCGGCAAGCTGGTTTTCACCGCGTTCTCCGGATCCCATCAGGACGCGATCAACAAGGGAGTCGCGGCAATGAAGGAGAGGAAAAACGAATACTGGGAGGTCCCGTACCTTCCCATCGACCCCGCGGACATCGGCCGCCAGTACGAGCCTATCGTCCGGATCAATTCCCAGTCCGGCAAGGGCGGCGTGGCCTTCGTCATGGAAAACTACTTCGGCTTCAAGCTTCCCAAGGGAATGCACCGCGAGTTCGCGGACGTCATCCAGAGCATGAGCGAGAAACAGGGAGAGGTGTCCCCCGGACAGATCATGGACGCTTTCCGCGAGGAATACATCAACCAGAAGGAGCCCCTGCACTTCCGCAAGCTTCACGTCGAGGATCTCTCCGGCATGCAGGAGGAGAACGAGAAGAATCCCTTCGACACGAAAGTCACGGTCATATATACTGATCACGGCGACGAGAAGAGTTTTGACGCCGTCGGCAACGGACCTCTGGACGCTGTCCGCAGGGGGTTGAGGGAGAACCTCAACAGAGATTACCGGATTCTGGACTACTCCGAGCACGCGCTGACCTCGGGCTCCGATTCCCAGGCGGCCGCCTACATCCACATGATGGATATGGAACAGGGGACGGTCACCTACGGTGTCGGCGTAAGCTCCAACATCACCAGGGCTTCCGTGAGGGCAATCTTCTCGGCGATGAACCGGCTGAACGGACAGGATCAGAGCGGAAGCATCACTCCCGGCGTACAGGATATCTGAATAAACATAATATGGAGGTTTGCAATGGCAGACGATAAGAAATTTGTGGAACAGGTCACCTCGAGAGATGTGGACTTTGCCCAGTGGTACACCGATGTGGTGGTGAAGGCCAACCTCGTGGCGTACTCCAACATTAAGGGCTTCATCGTGTTCAAGCCGGCGGGATACGCGCTCTGGGAGAATATCCAGAAGCTGCTTGACGCCCGCTTTAAGGCGACCGGCGTGCAGAACGTGTACATGCCCCTTCTGGTACCCGAGGCGCTGATGGCCAAGGAGGGCGAGCTCGTGCAGGGATTCGCGCCGGAGGTCGCGTGGGTTACCTCAGGCGGGACGGAGCCTCTGACGGAGCGCCTCTGCGTGCGCCCGACCTCGGAGACCCTGTTCTCGGATTTCTACGCGCAGGACGTCCATTCCTACCGTGATCTGCCGCGGCTTTACAACCAGTGGTGCTCGGTGGTCCGCTGGGAAAAGGAGACCCGTCCTTTCCTCCGCTCGAGGGAGTTCCTCTGGCAGGAGGGCCACACCATCCACGCCACCGCGGAGGAGGCGGAGGAGCGCACACAGCAGATGCTTAACGTCTACGCCGATTTCCTGGCGGAGGACTGCGCGATCCCGGTGGTGAAGGGCCGCAAGACCGACAAGGAGAAATTCGCCGGTGCGGAGGCGACGTATACCGTTGAGGCGCTGATGCATGACGGAAGGGCGCTGCAGTCCGGCACGAGCCATTACTTCGGAGACAAGTTCGCGAAGGCCTACGATATCACCTTCACGGACAAGGACAACAAGATGAAGTACGTCCACCAGACTTCCTGGGGCATGTCCACCAGGGTTATCGGCGCGCTGATCATGGTCCATGGCGACGACTCCGGACTGGTGCTGCCTCCCCGCATCGCTCCGGTCCAGGTGACGGTCATCCCGATCCAGCAGCGAAAGGAAGGCGTCCTTGAGACCGCCGGCCGGATCGCCGAATCGCTGTCCAATTTCCGCGTGAAGGTGGACGACTCCGACAAGAGCCCGGGATTCAAGTTCGCCGAGCAGGAGATGAACGGTATCCCGCTGCGCGTCGAGATCGGCCCCAAGGATATCGAGGCAGGAAAGGCCGTGATCGTCCGCAGGGATACCAGGGAGAAGATCGAGTGCGAAATCGGCGCCATCCCGGAGAAGGTGGGCGAAGTTCTGGAGCTCATGCAGCGCGAGATGCTCGAGCGGGCGGCTGCCCATCTCGAAGCCCACACCTATGTCGCCCGCGATAAGGAGGAGTTTGAGAAAACCTTCGCGGAGAAGACTGGTTTTGTCAAAGCCATGTGGTGCGGAAGCAGGGAGTGCGAGGAGAAGATCAAGGAAGACTACGGCGTGACAAGCCGCTGCATCCCCTTCGAGCAGGAGGAGATCGCCGGAACCTGTGTCTGCTGCGGGAAAAGCGCGGCAAAAATGGTATACTGGGGCAAGAGCTATTAATCCCGGGTTACTGGTGATGAAACAAGTATCAGAAAGGAAACTGCAATGAACGTACTGGTTATTAACTGCGGAAGCTCGTCGCTTAAGTATCAGCTGATCGACAGCGTCTCGGAGAAGGTGAGCGCCAAGGGACTCTGCGAGCGCATCGGCGATGCGGACAATTCCGTGATCAATCACACGCCCGCCGGAGGGGAAAAGGTCAGCGAGAAGGTTCCGATGCCTACTCACAGCGAGGCCATCTCCGCAGTGATTGCCAAGCTTACGGACGAGAAGGTCGGCGTGATCCGTTCCTTAAGCGAGATCGACGCTGTCGGCCACCGTGTGGTGCACGGCGGAGAGAAGTTTTCTCAGGCGGTGATCATCACCGAGGACGTCATCCATGCCATCGGTGAGGTCTCTGACCTCGCGCCGCTTCACAACCCCGCGAATATCATCGGCATCCGTGCCTGCGCTGAGCTGATGCCCGGTGTCCCCCAGGTTGCGGTATTTGACACGGCCTTTCACCAGACCATGCCGAAGGAGTCTTATCTCTACGCGATTCCGCTGGAGTACTATGAGAAGTACAAGGTCCGCCGCTACGGCTTCCACGGAACGAGCCACGATTACGTGAGCAGCCGTGCCGCCGAGATCCTCGGAAAGAAGAGAGAAGACCTGCGCATCATCGTGTGCCACCTCGGCAACGGCGCGTCCATTTCGGCCGTGGATCACGGTAAATCCGTGGATACTTCCATGGGCCTCACCCCTCTCGAGGGCCTGATCATGGGCACGCGCTGCGGCGACATTGACCCTGCGGTGATTCCGTTCCTCACGGACAAACTCGGCGAGGATGTGGACCACATCGTCAATCAGGTGCTCAACAAGGAATCCGGAATGCTGGGTCTTACCGGCGGCCTTTCCAGTGACTTCCGTGACATTACCGCCGCTGCCGAGGCAGGGAACGAGAAGGCTCAGACCGCCCTTAAGACCTATGCCCTCCGCGTCGGCAAGTACATCGGTGCCTACGCTGCGGAGATGGGCGGAGTAGATGTTATCGCCTTTACCGCCGGTGTCGGCGAGAACACCGCCGTCGTCCGCGAGATGGTCACGAAGTACACCAGCTTCCTCGGAACCTCTGTAGACCCCGAGCGCAACTTAAGCCGCGGCGAGGAAATCATTCTCTCCGCTCCCGGGGACAAGGTCGTGACCATGGTGGTTCCCACCAATGAGGAGCTCGCCATCGCACGCCAGGCGGTAGCACTGGTTTCATGACGGATTATGTGATTGCTGTTCCGGAGCGCTGTGCCCGGATACTGGATACGCTGAACGATGCCGGTTTCGAGGCCTACGTCGTCGGGGGATGTGTGCGCGATTCTCTTCTCGGAAGAATTCCGAGCGACTGGGATATCACGACCTCGGCGAAGCCGGAGGAGATAATGGCGCTGTTCAGGCGCACGGTACCGACGGGTATTAAGCATGGGACGGTCACGGTGCTCTCCGGGAAGGAGAGCTACGAGGTGACGACTTACCGGATCGACGGCTCCTACGGTGACGGAAGGCATCCGGATTCGGTGACGTTTACCGGGTCGCTGCGAGAGGATCTCATGCGCCGCGACTTTACGGTCAACGCCATGGCTTATTCTCCGAGGGACGGACTTGTCGATTACTTTGACGGGACGGGGGACATGCAAAAACATGTCCTTCGTGCGGTAGGCGACCCGGAGGAGCGCTTCAGGGAGGACGCACTCCGCATCATGCGGGCGGTGCGCTTTTCCGCTCAGCTGGATTACGACATAGAGGAGAATACTCTCGGAGCACTCTCCGGACTTGTTCCGACGCTTAAGCGCATCAGCGCGGAGAGGATCCGGACAGAGCTTTCCAAGCTGCTTCTCTCGAAGCATCCGGAAAAACTCTTCCTTCTGGATGAGACCGGCATACTGGACGTCATTATGCCCGAACTCACGCTGTGCCTTAAAACGCCTCAGCATAATCCGCACCACTGCTTCAATGTCGGAGAGCACATTATCCGGTCGGTGTGCGCGGTCCGTGCGGACCAGGTCCTGCGGCTTGCTATGCTCTTTCATGATCTGGGCAAGCCGGCCTGCCGGACAACGGATGAGGACGGGACGGATCATTTCCACGGTCATGCCCAGGTAAGCGCCGGTCTGGCCTTAAGCATCATGAAGAGGCTCAAGTATGACAATGCCTCCATTGATGATGTCGTGCTGCTGGTGAAGAACCACGACCTCAGGATTGAGGATGACGCGCGTTCCGTGCGCAGGGCAGTTAACCGGGTGGGGGAGAGGATGTTTCCGCTTCTCCTGGAGGTCAAGCGTGCGGATCTCGCGGCGCAGAGCGATTATCAGCGGGAAGAGAAGGCCCGGCACCTCGACACGATAGAGGAACTTTTCCGGAAGGTGCTGGAGGAAAAGGACTGTGTCAGCTTAAAGACACTTGCCGTGGGAGGAAGGGAGCTCATGGCCTGGGGGGAGAAACCCGGCAGGGAGATGGGCCGGGTGCTTCAGGCGATGCTTGAAGACGTACTGGAAACTCCCGGGCACAATGAAAGGGCTTATCTGGAGCAGGCCTACCGGGCAGGGCGCTACCGCCCGGAGGACGGGCCGGAGGATCAGCAGGTCTTGGAAAATCATTAAGGTATTACTGCCCGGATCCGCGGATCCGGTGAACAGAGCAGCAGAAATTAACCCCCGGAGAGATCCGGAAAGCGGCCGGAGGCCGGAAAGGAGCAGGAAATGAAGTTTGTTTGCAATGTATGCGGATGGATTTACGATGAGGCTGAGGGCTCTCCCGAGAACGGCATCGAGCCCGGAACGAAGTTTGCCGATCTTCCCGAGGATTTCGTCTGCCCTCTGTGCGGTGCGGGCAAGGAGGACTTCAGCGAGGAGTAAAACTCCTGGTAAAACCTTATAAACGGCGTAATTTCGCTATTTTTTGTTGACAAAGCGCCGTCAAACCGCTATAAATGATGTAGACATCCGGTCAAAAACCGGATGGGACAGATGAATCTGATTATTCTAGGAGGATTATCATGAACAAGACAGAATTAGTTGCTGCGATCGCAGAGGAGTCCGGACTTTCCAAGAAGGATGCTGAGGCCGCTCTTAAGGGCTTTACCGAGACCGTTACCAAGCAGCTCAAGAAGGGCGAGAAGATTCAGCTCGTCGGCTTCGGTACTTTCGAAGTCACTCAGAGAGCAGCCAGAGAGGGCAGAAATCCTCAGACCAACAAGGTCATGAAGATTAAGGCTTCCAAGGCTCCCAAGTTCAAGGCCGGCAAGGCTTTAAAGGATGCTGTCAACAGCAAGTAATTGTTTCTGGATCCTTTGAGCCCGGAGAGCAATCTCCGGGCTTCTTTGTATTCGAGGTCATTATGAGGCTGGACAAGTATTTGAAGGTATCCCGCATTATCAAGCGCAGAACGGTTGCCAATGAGGCCTGCGACAACGGAAGGGTGCTCCTTAACGGCAAAGTCGCAAGAGCTTCCGCGGAGGTAAAGCCCGGGGATATCATCGAGATTTCCTTCGGGAACCGCGACACGAAGGTCGAGGTTCTCTCCGTGGAGGAAACCGTCCGCAAGGAAGAGGCAGCGGAGCTCTTCCGCTATCTGTAGAGTTTTTCCGCGTTTACAGCAACCGGATTCCGGAGGTATGGAGGACTAAGATGTCAGGAAACACCCGGGCCAGGAACCCGCGCAGCGGTTATGCCGACACAAGAAGCCGGAACGGGTATGACAGTTATGAGGAATCCCCGGGAAGAAGAGGGCAGGAGCCCCGCAGAAAGCGGAGGTCCGGGCATTCATTCCTGTTCTTTATCATCGGCAGCATGATCCTGCTGATCGGTTTCGGGTGCCTCAGGAGAAAGAGCGAGCTTGACGCGCTGGAGGAGCAGAGGAGCGCACTGGAGCAGACTCTTGCCGAGGAACAGCGCCGCACCGAGGAAATCGAGGAATACAGCAAATACATCAAGACCCGGAAGTACATCGAGGAAGTCGCCAAGGACAAGCTTGGACTGGTACATGACGGGGAGACAATTTTCAAGAACGAGGACGGCAACTGACATCAGTTCAGCCCGTCCTCGTTCCCTCTTTGGGCAGATGGGAAGAGACACAGTATATACGCTGGAGAGACGGACGGCGCAGTACATAAGGGAGTACCGCATGCTGGAGGACTGCTCCGGAATTGTGGCCGGTGTTTCGGGGGGCGCGGATTCCGTGTGCCTTCTCCGCGTCCTGCTCTCGCTGAGGGAGCAGGGGGCCGTCCCGGACATTCCTGTTCATGCCGTGCATGTGAATCATGGGCTCAGGGACGCGGCGGTTAAGGACGAGGAATTCGTCCGCAGTCTCTGCGGGGAGTGGAATGTTCCGTTTACGGCAGTGCATGCCGATGTCGCGGGTTTTGCGAAGGAGGAGGGGATCGGTACCGAGGAAGCGGGAAGGATACTCCGGATGCGCGCATTTAAGGATGCGGCGGAGAAGATGCCCGGAGCGCGGATTGCCCTTGCCCACCACCTGGAGGACAGCGCAGAGACCCTGCTCTTTAATCTCAGCCGCGGAAGCAGGCTTGCGGGAATGGCGGGAATCAGGCCTGTCCGGGGAAATGTCATTCATCCTCTTATCGGGGCAAGCCGCGGGGAGATCGAGGCATATCTTAAGGAACAGGGCACAGGATGGCGCACCGACGAGAGCAACACGGAGGACAGCTACACGAGGAACATACTCCGCAACACCGTGATTCCGCTTCTGGAGTCCAGGGTCAACAGTGAGGCGGCAAAACACATGGCTGCGGCGGCGCTCGATGCCGCCCGGGCGGAGGAATATCTCTCCGGGGAGACGGAGAAGGCATACGCGCTGTGCCTTGAAGAAGCCGGATCCGGGCTTATGGCGGAGCGCATTGCCGCACTTGACCCATATATGAGGAGGCGCGTGGTCTACCGCGCAGTCACGGAGGCATCCTGCAGTGCGAAGGACATCAGCGCCGCCCATGTGGAGGTTGTGCTGCGCCTTGCGGAGCGGGGAGAAAACGCCGCTGTGAACCTCCCTTCAGGCCTGAAGGCAGTCTGCAGTTACGGTGTGCTGAGAATCAGGAAAGCTTCGGAAGAGGAACCGGAATTCTTAAGGAACAGTGTGCCGGCCGGCGGCCGGGATCCTCTGGATATCCCTCTTAGCGGGAATGCCTACAGGATGCGGGTGATCCCTGCGGAGATGAAAAGAAATGCGGACGGATTCCTTCTTCCCGCCATCCCCCGCGGAGAGGCGGCTCGGTATACGAAATGGTTCGATTATGATAAAATAACAAAGTGTTTGCTCAGAAAAAGGCTGCCGGGAGACCGCATCACACTGTCCGCCGAAGGCGGACACAAGAAACTTGCCCGGGTGATGATTGACGCGAAAATCGCGCCGGAGCTAAGGGATCTCGCCGTGCTTCCCTTTGACGGAAGGGAGGCGCTCTGGATTCCCGGATACCGGATCAGCGCAGCGGCGCTCGTCACCGAGGAGACGGAGCGGATTCTGGAGATCAGCCTTTTTTCCGGGGGCGGTTCCGGGGATTTACCGGATCAGTGTTCCGGAGATCAGCCGGACTAACAGAAAGGGATCAGTTATGGCCGAAACAATCGAAGTGTTAATTCCCGAAGAAGACATCGAGCGCCGCGTCAAGGAGATAGGAGAACAGATCTCCCGCGACTATGAGGGCAAGGAAGTCCGCCTCATCGGCATCTTAAAGGGAGCGAGTTTTTTCATGTGTGAGCTCGCGAAGCGCATCACCGTGCCGGTGTCCATCGACTTCATGCAGTGCTCAAGCTACGGTTCCAGCACGGTTTCCTCCGGCGTCATTTCTGTGAAGAAGGATCTTGATGAGCCGATCGACGGCCTTCATATCATCGTCGTCGAGGATATCGTCGACTCCGGCAAAACTCTTCATTACCTCGGGCAGATGCTGGAGCAGAGAGGGGCTGCGTCCATCCGTACCTGCACGCTGCTGGACAAGCCGGAGCGCAGGGTGGTTGACCTGAAGGTGGATTACACAGGATTTGAGATCCCGGATCAGTTCGTCGTCGGCTACGGCATGGATTATGACCAGAAATACCGCAACCTTCCTTATATCGGTATTGTTCATCTTGATTGATCTTAGGAATACGGGATATCTATGGAGAACAGGAATCAGCGCAATCAGAACAGCTATTTCTGGGTCGGAATCATTATATTTTTCGCGTTCATGGTTCTGATCCAGTTCATGCGGGGCAGCGTGTTTTCCGACGCCTCGGTGTATACCATGGGTGAGTTTGAAAGCGATCTCGCGGGCGGAAACGTGGCGGGAGTTGTTGTCGCTCCCAACAGGGAAACCCCGACCGGCGCTGCTCAGATCACGCTTAAGGACGGCGATGTCCGGACCCTCTTTGCGACGGACATCACCGTTATTGAGACCATGGCGAGGAATGCGGGGCTCGACCCTGTCGTGAGGGACGTCCCCCAGGACAACTGGTTTTTATCCGATGTGCTTCCCGTGCTGCTGGTGGCAGCGGTGTTCTTCTTCTTTTTCTTCATGATTAACGCCCAGAATTCCGGCGGCGGGGCCAACGCCCGGATGATGAATTTCGGAAAGAGCCGCGCGAGGATGACCACCGGGGAGGACCAGCAGATCACCCTCAAGGATGTGGCAGGTCTCTCGGAAGAGAAGGAAGATCTGGAGGAGATCATTGATTTCCTGAAGGATCCCGGCAAATACACAGCCGTCGGTGCGCGTATTCCCAAGGGCGTTCTGCTCGAAGGAGCCCCCGGTACGGGCAAAACTCTTCTGGCCCGGGCGGTTGCCGGCGAGGCAAAGGTGCCGTTCTTCAGTATTTCCGGCTCCGATTTCGTGGAGATGTTCGTCGGCGTCGGCGCATCCCGCGTGCGTGACCTCTTTGAAGACGCGAAGAAGAACTCGCCCTGCATCGTGTTCATCGACGAGATCGACGCAGTCGCGCGCCGCAGGGGCACCGGGCTCGGCGGAGGCCACGATGAGAGGGAGCAGACCCTCAACCAGCTGCTCGTGGAGATGGACGGTTTCGGCGCGAACGAGGGGATCATTGTGATGGCGGCGACCAACCGCGTGGACATCCTGGATCCCGCAATCATGCGTCCCGGCCGCTTTGACCGCAAGATCAGCGTAAGCAAGCCGGATGTAAAGGGCAGGGAGGCTATTCTCCAGGTGCATGCGAGGAACAAGCCGCTTGCCGACAATGTCAATCTCGGGGAGGTCGCGCGCACCACGGCAGGCTTCACCGGGGCGGATCTGGAGAACCTGCTGAACGAATCCGCGATCCGTGCGGCAGCAGGGGGCAGGAAGTTCATCAACCAGGAGGATATCCGCAGCGCGTTCATCAAGGTCGGCATCGGCGCGGAGAAGAAGAGCCGCGTGATCTCCGACAAGGAGAAGCGCATCACGGCGTTCCATGAGACCGGACACGCAATCCTGTTCCACGAACTCCCCGATGTAGGGGAGGTATATACGATTTCGGTAATCCCTACCGGCAGAGGCGCCGCAGGCTACACAATGCCGCTTCCCGGCGAGGATGAAATGTTCATGACCAGGGGACGCATGCTCCATGAGATCATGGTCGCACTCGGCGGCCGCATCGCGGAGGAGCTGGTCCTGGATGACATCACCACCGGGGCGTCATCGGACATCAAGCAGGCCACCGCGCTGGCGAGGCAGATGGTTACCCGCTACGGCATGTCGGCCTCCATAGGCACGATCAATTACGAGCAGGAAGAGGAGGACGTGTTCCTTGGCTACGATCTCGGGCATGTCTCCAAACACAGCGAGTACATGTCGGGCGAGATCGACAAGGAGGTCAGGGCAATTATCGAGAAATGCTACGAGGATGCGAAGGCGATCATCACCGCACATCAGGATGTGCTCAACAAGGCAGCGGATATCCTCGTCGTACAGGAGAAGATGACCGGGGAAGAGTTCAACGCGCTGTTCGCCTGAGTCATGAGCCGAATTGTCAATAATTCACAAAACTAAACGCGCGGATTTGGTAATTTTGGTCATCGCGTGGATTGTCCGGGAAGTCGGGAAGTGTTAGCATACTATGCGTAACCCCCAATACATTTTACGTTTTTGCTATACCCCATAAGAAGAATATCTTCTCGAAAAAAGACAGTCCCCCCCAAGCACTGTCTTTTTTTGCGCGCAGCAATGAGCCATGTCCATCCGGATACGGAGAGATCCGTCGGGAGCTTGCTTCCGTAAGGATCTCCCCAGATCCGGATGGATACGGCGAACGCCGTGACATCCGGCCAGCCACTGTACAGCTTTCCTACGAGGGATAAAGATGGACAACACATTTGATCCGCAGGCTCTGTTTGCGGATTATTCCGCAGAATATATCTGTCCATGGCAGCCGGCCCCGGGCTCTGTCGTTACACTCACTCTGCGCACCGGTCTTAGCGGGATCAGCCGCTGTGAGGTTGTGATCTACGGGAAAAAGGCGGTTTATCCCATGACAAGGGATGAGGAACGGGGGAGTTTTGCCTACTACCGCGCCGAAATTCCCGTCGGGGAGAACGGAATCAGTTACGCGTTTCACATTTACGATGAAGACGGGCTGCTCTTCAGCTATACGCGGGACGGGCTTACCGACACGCTCGACTACACTGCCTTCTGGCATATCATCCCGGGTTTCTCCGTTCCCGAGTGGGCCATCGGCGCAGTCATGTACCAGATCTATGTGGACCGCTTTGCCAACGGCGATCCGTCCAACGATGTCCTTACCGATGAGTACCGCTATATCGGGGAGAATACCGTGCACAGGGAGTGGGGAGAAGTTCCCGCGCCCGACGATATTCATGAATTCTACGGCGGCGACCTCCAGGGGGTCATAGATCACCTCGACTACCTTGCAGGACTCGGCATAGACGCCATTTATTTCAACCCGCTTTTCGTTTCTCCCTCCAACCATAAATATGATGCCCAGGACTATGAGCATATCGACCCCCACTTCGGCGTGATCGTCAACGACGGCGGCGCGCTGCTGAATCCCGGCGACGACAATACCCGGGCAGAGCGGTATATCCTGAGGGTCACGGATCCGGAAAATCTCGAGGCGTCCGATGCTCTCTTCGCGAAACTGGTGGAGGAAGCTCACGCGAGGAATATCCGGGTAATCATCGACGGCGTGTTCAATCACTGCGGCTCCTTCCACCGCTGGATGGACAGGGAGCGCATCTATGACGGGGTACCCGGCTATGCGCCGGGAGCTTATCTCAGTGAAAACTCCCCCTATCACAGTTATTTTGCCTTCCAGGGCGGAACGTGGCCGGATAACGGCACCTATGAGGGGTGGTGGGGACACGACACCCTTCCGAAGCTGAACTATGACGAGTCGGAGCAGCTCGCCGGGCATATTCTTTCCATCGCGGCCAAATGGGTGTCGGCGCCGTACTGTGCCGACGGCTGGCGCCTGGATGTCGCGGCGGACCTCGGGCACTCGCCGGAGGTTAATCACAGGTTCTGGCAGCGCTTCCGCCAGGCCGTGAGAGAAGCTAATCCCGACGCGATAGTCCTGGCCGAGCACTACGGGGACGCCTCGCCCTGGCTGAACGGCAGGGAGTGGGACACGGTGATGAATTACGACGCCTTCATGGAGCCGGTCACCTGGTTCCTGACCGGGATGGAGAAGCACAGCGAGGCGTACAGCCCGGAGCTGCACCACAACGCGGAGGAGTTTTTCAGGGCGATGACCTGGCGGGGAACCAGGGAGGTCTCTGCCCCTCCGATCTACATCAGCATGAACCAGCTGTCCAACCACGACCACTCCAGGTTCCTGACCCGGACAAGCGGCAAGGTCGGAAGGAGCAGTACCTTGGGCTCCGCCGAAGCGGATACGGGCAATAATGTCGCAATTCTGCGGCAGGCGGTTGTAATCCAGATGACCTGGCCCGGGGCGCCGACGCTTTACTACGGGGATGAGGCGGGGGTCACGGGATTTACTGATCCGGACAACCGGCGGACCTATCCCTGGGGATCGGAGGACGAGGAGCTTATCCTTTTCCACAGGGAGATGATCCGGCTTCACAAGGAGTGCGCCTGCTTCAGAAAAGGGGCGACGATTCCCCTTTACGCCGCGGACGGCGTGATCGCCTACGGCAGATTTGACCGGAGCGAGAGCGTGGTGGTGATCATCAACAGCAACGAGGAGGAGAGGGAGATCAGCATTCCCGTCCGCTATGCGGAGGTCCCGGAGAACTGCGGGATGAAGGTGCTGATGTTCTCGGGAAAGGCAGGATTCCGCTTCGGAAAGGGAGAGACAGTTCCGGTCCGCGGAGGAGTAATCGCCGGCTTTGCGCCGCCCCTGGAAGCCCTGGTGCTGCGGATTCATCATTATTAAGACACGGATTTCCCGTCCGGTTCCCGGAAGTTTTTCCGTTGCCCGGCCCCGCTTGCGCGGGGGGTAAGCATGAGCTATAATCATTGTGTTTCGGGGCTTTCCCGGATACCTGCAGGTATTTCACAGAAGAAAGGTGGTATAGATATGGCCTTAGTTACATCGACCGAAATGTTCAAGAAGGCTTATGATGGCGGTTACGCGATCGGCGCTTTCAACGTCAACAATATGGAGATCGTCCAGGGAATCACCGAGGCGGCTGCCGAGCTGAGAAGCCCTGTCATCCTTCAGGCATCTGCCGGCGCGAGGAAGTATGCGAATTCCGCTTACCTCGTGAAGCTGGTCGAGGCTGCGGTTGAGCTTCATCCTGAGATCCCCATGGTTCTGCACCTGGATCACGGCGCGGACTTTGCGACCTGCAAGGACTGCGTTGACACCGGATTCACCTCCGTCATGATCGATTACTCCGGCCATAGCTTCGAGGAGAACATCGCCGAGTCGAAGAGAGTTGCCGAGTATGCTCATGAGCACGGCGTCGTCGTCGAGGCTGAGCTTGGCACCCTTGGCGGTGTTGAGGATGAGGTCTCCGTCGAGATGGACAAGGCAATGTACACCGATCCCGATCAGGTCGAGGAATTCGTTAAGCGCACCGGCGTTGACTCCCTCGCGATCGCCATCGGCACCAGCCACGGCGCATACAAGTTCAAGCCCGGCCAGAATCCGAAGCTTCGCCTGGATATCCTTGCCGAGGTTGCAAGACGCCTTCCCGGCTTCCCGATCGTTCTGCACGGCTCCTCCTCTGTTCCCCAGGAGTATGTCCGCATCATCAACGCCAACGGCGGCGCTCTGAAGGATGCGATCGGCATTCCGGAGGATCAGCTGCGTGAGGCTGCAAAGGGCGCGGTCTGCAAGATCAACATCGACTCCGACCTTCGCCTCGGCATGACCGCCGGCATCCGTCAGCACTTCGTCGAGCATCCCGATCACTTCGATCCCCGTCAGTACATCACCGACGGCCGCGCAAACGTCAAGGCGATTGTCGCGCACAAGATCGTCGAGGTTCTCGGTTCCGACAACAAGATCTGAGGTCAGGCGCCTGAACTGCCATTAAACCGAAAAACCCCGTCCGGAGGATTCCGGACGGGGTTTTATTATTTTATGAAGAAGGATATTCGGGATCCGGAGAAAACGCATTTCTCCGGAGTTTTCATTTCTGTACCTCGCTGATCAGGTCCATGATGATTCCGGCGGAATTCCCCTGGGCACTCTTCGACATGGCCTCGATGTATTTCTCCCGGTCCGCATACAGGGTGCGCAGCGCATCCATAAGCTTGTCCGGAAGTTCGTCATCCTGGACAACCATGCTGTAGCCCTGTTTCTCGAAGGACGAGGCGTTTAAGAGCTGGTCGCCTCTGCTTGCCGCGGAGGGAAGCGGCACCAGGATAGCGGGCTTGCGCAGGGCAAGAAGCTCACAGATGGCATTCGCCCCGGCTCTGGAGATCACCAGGTCGGCGGCGGCGAAGAGATCGGAGAGCTCCTCCTTCACGAACTCGAACTGTTTGTAACCCTCGCGGGTCAGCAGGAGATTGTCCATCTTCCCTTTTCCGCAGATATGGATTATCCGGTACTCCTTCAGGAGACTGTCCAGCGCCTCGCGGATCGTGCGGTTGACCGAGGCAGCACCGAGGCTTCCTCCGATGACCATGACGACAGGCCTGGGATCTTCGGGAGAGAATCCGCACAGGGTAAGGCCCTTCTCCCTGTTCCCGTCAAACAGCTCCTTCCGGATGGGCGTGCCGGTGAGCACTGCCTTTTTCTGCGGAAGGGAGGACAAAGTTTCCGGGAAATTGCAGCAGATCCTGTCGGCGCTTCCGAAGCAGAGTTTGTTGGCAAGTCCCGGGGACATGTCGGACTCGTGGATAATGCACGGAATATGCAGCATGGAAGCGGCCCGGACCACAGGGACGCCGACGAAGCCGCCCTTGGAAAACACCACATCCGGCTTAAAATCCTTAAGGAATTTCTTCGCTTCGGCAAAACCCTTGATCACGCGGAAAGGATCGGTAAAGTTCTGCGGGTCAAAGTAGCGCCGGAGCTTTCCGGTGTGGATACCGGTGTAGGGGATTCCCCGCTCCTCCATGAGCTGTTTTTCGATGCCGTTTAAGGAACCGACATAGTGAACCTCATAGCCTGCTTCCTTAAGCAGGGGGAGAAGAGCGATATTCGGGGTGACGTGGCCGGCGGTACCTCCGCCGGTAAGGACGATTTTTTTAGCCATAATCCATCACAGACAGGGACTGCAGTTCCGGTTCCGGACCTGCAGTCCCTGGGAAATAATCTGCGGTTTCAGTTACGCGCCGATCGCCTGCTTTAAGGCTCTCGCCAGCTGGTCCGGGCAGGAGGTGCTCTTCATGCCGCAGGTGTTGCCCTCGAGCAGGGAGATGATCTCCTCGGCTTTTCTTCCCTCGACAAGCTTGCCGATGCCCTTGAGGTTGCCGTTGCAGCCGCCCACAAAACTGACGTTGTGGATCAGGTGGTTCTCGTCGATGTCAAAATGAATCTCGCTGGAGCAGGTTCCGTGAGTTCTGTATACCATAACTTTGTACCTCCTTAATTATTCCTGTAAACCAGATAATTGTATTCCGAATGAAGAGAGGACGCAACCGCAGAGCAGGTTTTACCTCGGGGAGAGAAGCGTACGGATGTCCTCGACCCCTATGACTGCCGCGGCTTCGGCGATGATCCGCTGCGCGTTGTCGCCGTCGATCTCCATGTACCAGTGCCACGCGAGTTTCCTTGTGCCGCCGGAGCTGATGAGCCCGAGGGAGAGTCCCTGGGCAGCTTCACCGGCATCGTCCAGCTCACGCGAGAGGATGAAGCCGTCGATATGCTGGTTGTTTACCGCCTGCAGATAGCCGTAGATCACGGATGCCGCCTGCAGGCTCTCCCCCTTCTGGGAGGTGTAGCCGACCTCCGAGCAGAGCACGCTCCTCACGGAACCGTCGTCGTTGATCATGTCCGGCGCACACAGGAAATCTGTCAGGACGTCGATGTTGGCCATCGTAAGCATCGGTGTCTCGATGCTGTGGTAGACATTATTGCCGGTGGACCACGCCGTCGCGGCGGAGAGAGGATAGTTGTAGGGGTGCACCGCAACGTCCCAGGGAATGTTGCCCTCTGCGGAGACGGCCCGGTTGAAGGCATTGAGAAAGCTGCGCCCGGAGTAGTACTTCGCGGTGTTGATCGAGCGGTTCCACTGCTGGTCGATGCTGATGTAAACCCTCGCGTTGGCGTTGCGGGAGAGTATCGTGTTGTAGAGGACGCGGAAAGCGTTGGCGTAAGCCTGCGAAAACTCCTCCAGCCCGGAAGTGCTCATGTAGTACCAGTCCCCGCGGGCATTGATCTCGTTGCCGACAACCCAGTTGTCCACCGCGGAGTAGCGGCCGGCGAGCATCGCCACAGCGGCGGCCATCTTGTCCATTCCCCCTTTTTCGGCGGTATTGAAGGCGTAGTAATGTGCGCTGCCGCCTCTCGCCCTTGGGTCGATGAGCGAAGCGTTTCCGGCCGCGTTGTTCAGGAGGACGAAGGTGATCTGCGTCCCCTGCGAGGCGAGCCGGTTGACCACGATGTCGAGCTGGCTGAGGATGTCGTAGGAGAAGCTGTAGGTCTGGCCGTTCCAGGTGTAGTTATAGCCGCTTCCGGAGCAGAGGGATCCGAGCAGCACGTTGTAGATGGACTGGTCAGCCCTCAGTGCGGCGACGGAGTCCGAGCGGATGTAGGCTGCTGCGGGCAGGATACCTTTCTTTCCGTGGTCGTTGCGGGGATGGGTGGCATCCGCACAGACGCCGGGATTGAGGATATATGCTCCCCTGCTTACGGGAACGTATTCGCCGTCCTTCAGGACCACGGCGACAAAGCGCTTCGTCAGCAGGGAGTCGACAGTGTCCTTCGCCAGGGATACGGCAAAATTGACGTTCGCGTCGGCCTTTTCCGAGGCGATGAGCCTTCCCTGGGTGCCGCTCTCCGTGATGTCCTGGGCGAGGATATGATAGAGCCCGTCGTCAGTTTTCACAGTGCGGAGACCCGAGAGGGAGATGCCCACAGTGTATGGATCCACCAGCATGGAGGCGATGGCGAACGAGTCGGGTTCGGGATCGGCGAGGAGCCGGAGCATCGCGCGGTAATTTGCCATGGTGCGCTTCTCGGCCCGGGCTTCCTCTTCCAGGGAATCCCGTTCCGCTTTCACCCGCTCGTGCTGCATCCGGGCTTCCTCAAGGGCGTAGACCTCCTCAAGGTCCTCCGCGGGAACTTCCTCGAAGGTATACGGCTCCCCCGGATCCACTTTAACGGCCCTGTGAACGCCGTAAGCCGCCGCTGCGATGACAAGGACTGCGGTAAGAATTACGGCAGCGGGGAGTATGGTATGGAGAAGAATATGCTTAAATCGATCCATTGACTGTCTGTACCGGAAAAACTCTGCTTCGCCTTAACGCGCTCTGCCGCCGGGCGGGCCGCGGCGCGCAAGGAACATTTTATCAGAAAGAAGAGAGACGTGCCCGCCGAATTGCTCACTTGTTTTTCCAGATTGCGGCTGATAGACTAAATCTGACGTTTTTGTCGCGTTCTTAAGCAATATTGAAGGAGGTTCGGCTTTGAACAGAGTCAGTTTTGATTATAGCAAGGCAGCGCCGTTCGTGCGTGAGGAGGAACTGGAGAACATCCGCAGCCAGGTTGAGGCAGCGAAGGAACTCCTGGTGTCTAAAGAAGGAGCGGGAAATGATTTCCTCGGATGGCTGGACCTTCCCGTGAACTATGATAAGGAAGAGTTTTCCCGCATCAAGGCGGCCGCGGAGAAGATTAAGGAGGATTCGGAGGTGCTGGTGGTGATCGGCATCGGCGGCTCCTACCTTGGCGCCCGCGCCGCGGTCGAGTTTTTACGGCACAGCTTCTACAACAGCGTGGACAAATCCGTCCGCAAAACTCCGGAAATCTATTTCTGCGGGAATTCGATCAGCTCTGCCTATCTCTCGGACTTAATTGAGACCATCGGTGACCGCGACTTCTCCGTGAACGTGATTTCCAAGTCGGGAACCACGACGGAGCCGGCCATCGCCTTCCGCATTTTCAAGGCTCTCGCGGAGAAGAAGTACGGTAAAGAAGGTGCTGCGAAGCGCATTTATGCGACGACGGACAAGGCCCGCGGAGCGCTGAAGACCCTTTCGGACGCGGAGGGCTATGAGACTTTCGTGGTGCCGGACGATGTCGGAGGACGCTTCTCCGTGCTGACCGCGGTCGGCCTTCTTCCCATCGCAGTCTCCGGTGCCGATATCGACCAGCTGATGGCAGGCGCAGCCTCCATGCGGCAGATCGCTTTGGAGAACGGCTTCTTTGACAACGACATCCTTCTGTACGCGGCCATGCGCAACATCCTGCTCCGCAGGGGCAAGTCCGTAGAGCTTCTGGCCAACTATGAACCCGGAGTCCACTATGTCGCCGAGTGGTGGAAGCAGCTTTACGGTGAGAGCGAGGGCAAGGACGGAAAGGGCCTGTTCCCGGCGTCTGTAGACCTCACCACCGACCTGCACTCCATGGGCCAGTTCATTCAGGACGGCGCGAGAGTGATGTTCGAGACCGTGCTCAATGTCCAGAAGTCCAGGGCGGACATCATCATCGAGCGCGAGGCTGTTGATCTTGACGGCCTGAATTATCTCGCGGGGCATACCGTGGATTTCGTCAACAAGAGCGCGATGACCGGAACGATCCTCGCACATACCGACGGACAGGTCCCGAACCTCGTCATCAACATCCCCGAGCAGACGGAGTACTTCCTCGGGCAGCTTTTCTATTTCTTCGAGTTTGCCTGCGGCGTCAGCGGCTACATGCTGGGTGTGAACCCCTTCAACCAGCCCGGCGTGGAGAGCTACAAGAAGAACATGTTCGCACTGCTTGGAAAGCCGGGGTATGAGGCGCAGAGGGAGGCGCTGCAGAAGAGGCTGTAAAGCTGACTTAAATATGTGGTTGCTCCCGCCCGGTGTTCCCGGGGACGTTTGCACTCTGACTCTCCGCGCAACGGCACATAGGCGTGCAGAGAACGCGCGCCAAGTGCCGGCGCTCCGCACAGCCCCGGGAACATCCGGGCAGGGAGCAGCCACTTTTTCAGTTCTGCACATGCTGGCTGGCAGCAGTTTTTTACGATATGAAAAAACGCCCGGAAGACTATTTTCCGGGCGTTTTTATGCGGAGTTGGGAGAGGATTCGTCAGCCCGGGCACCGGCGGGGCCTGGTGAGGCGCCGGCACTTGGCGGCTGTTCTTTGGCCGCCTATGTGCCGCTGCGCCGGAGCCCGGAGCGAAAGCGTCCCCGCCGGTGCCGGGCGGATGAATCCTTAATCTATTATGCGTTCGCGATCAGCTCCACGAACTCGTCGAGCCGCGCCTCATCCTTTCCGGATAACGCGCTGCGTATGGTAAAGGTGGGCTCAAGAACGCTGACATTCTTAAGGGCCGATACCTTTTCGCGCATGAGCTTTCCGGCCGCGGGCGCCCAGGTCCCGTTCTCCGCCAGGGCGAAGATCCGGTTCTGGACCAGGAGAGCGGCCATGTCATTTAAGAAGGTCTCCATCTTCGGATAGATGCCCATATTGTAGGTGGGGCAGAAGAGGACGACCTTTGCGCAGCGCCAGACCTCGCTGATGAGGAAGGAGGTATCCGTCTCGGAGGCATCGTACACCGCAACGTTCTTCCCGGAGACCGCCCTGAGCTTTGCCGCGGCAGCGAGGGCAGCACTCTCGGTGTGGCCGTAGAGACTGCAGTAGACGACGAGGATGTCGTCGGTCTCAGGCGTATAAGAGGACCAGGTCTGATATTTCTCGATAAACCAGCCGAGATTCTCCCGCCACACAGGGCCGTGAAGAGGGCAGATCGCGGAAATCTCCAGCGAAGCCGCCTTCTTCAGGAGATTCTGCACCTGGGTGCCAAACTTGCCGACGATGTTGGCGTAGTAGCGGCGGGCGTCGTCGAGGTATTCCTTCTCAAAATCATGCTCGTCCGCAAAAACGCTTCCGTCGACAACACCGAAAGAGCCGAAGCCGTCGGCGGAGAAGAGAACCTTGTCCAGGTCGTCGTAGGTCACCATGACCTCAGGCCAGTGCACCATGGGCGCGGAGACGAAGTGCAGCGTGTGGCTGCCGAGCCCGAGTGTATCGCCTTCCCTGATCTCCACCGTATTCGGGATTGCCATATCGGGGAAAAACTGGCGGATCATCATGTGTGCCTGCTTTGAGGCCACGACCGTGGCTTCCGGGTAGATGGAAAGCACCGTGCCGATCATCGCGGCATGATCGGGCTCCACATGCTGGACGACAAGATAATCCAGGGGCCTGCCGGAGAGCGCCGCGCGGAGGTTCTCCAGGAACTGGTCCGCCACAGAGCGGTCAGCGGTGTCCATCAGGACAGTTTTGTCATCCAGAATCACATAATTGTTGTAGGATACGCCGTGCGGAAGAGGGAAGATATTCTCGAAACGGGAAAGACGGCGGTCGCTCTCGGAGAGGGCGAGGATATCCTTTGTCACGTGCTGAAGCTTGTACATAATCTGTTCCTCCATGACAGCGCTTCCGGCGCTGTGTTTTGCTGAGAAATAATTATATCATAATCGGAAATTGGTTATGTTATAATAACTAAGATTATGTTCATCTGCGAGAAAAGCCAGATCCGTCAGGAATTCCGGGACGGTCAGGGCAGTGAAACGAGGTAAATACGCAATGCACCGCATATTCTGCCTCGCGGGCAAAAGCGCGGCGGGCAAGGACACAATATACCGGCATCTTCTTGATGAATCCGGTCTTCCCCTTAAGGAGATCATCCCCTATACCACCAGGCCGATCCGGACAAAGGAGCAGGACGGCGTGGACTATCATTTCACCGATGAGGACGGATACCGCAGGTTCAGGGACGAAGGAAGGATCATCGAGGAGAGAGCCTACGACACGGTTCACGGGATATGGAGGTACTTCACCGCGGATGACGGACAGATCGACCTCGGCAGAGAGAGCTGCCTGATGGTCGGGACTCCGGAGTCGTGCGTGTCCCTAAAGAACTATTTCGGCAGGGACAAGGTGCTGCCCATCTATATCCGGGTGGACGACGGAGAGCTGCTCGCAAGGGCGCTCAGGAGAGAGAGGAAGCAGCAGGAGCCGAAGTACGCGGAGATGTGCAGGCGCTATCTCGCGGATCTGAAGGATTTCTCGGAGGAAAAACTCTCCATGGCCGGAATCGGTGCGGAGAACACCTTCGATAACGAGGACCTCGGACAGTGCATCCTGAGGATCAGAAATTACATCGCGGACAGGATGGAGGAGTAAGCGCTCCTCCGGGCACCGCGGTGCCGGTGCGGGCAGGATATGTACCATTTTTCGGATATCATCGGCGAGGACAGGCTGACCGGCCATCTGAAGGAAACGATCAGGTCGGGGAAGCTGTCCCACGCCTACATACTGACCGGGCCGAAGGGCAGCGGCAAAATGATGCTCGCGGAGACGTTTGCCGCGTGCCTCTGCTGCACCGGACGGGGGGAGAGCGGGGATGAACCCTGCGGGGAGTGTCTTTCCTGCATCCAGGCGGAAGGGCATAATCATCCCGACATTGTGTATGTCCAGCACGAGAAGCCCAGGACCATAGGGGTCAACGACATCCGGAGCCTCAGGGAGGATACGGCGATCAAGCCTTACCAGAGCAGCCATAAGGTCTACATCATGGAGGATGCGGACCTGATGAACCCGGCAGCCCAGAACGCCCTGTTAAAAACTCTGGAGGAGCCGCCCTCCTATGTGTGCATTTTTCTCCTCGCGCAGTCGGAGGACCAGTTTCTCCCGACGATACAGAGCCGGTGCGTACACCTGAGGATGCAGCCGGTGCCGGAGCCGCTTGTTGAGGACTACCTGCGCTCCGGAAGAGGCGTGGAACCCGGATGGGCGAGGATCTGCGCGGGATTCTCCGGGGGCAGTATCGGAAGGGCGGTCTCGCTCGCGACCGATGAGACGTTCCGCGAACGCAGGGAGGCAGCCGTGAAGCTCATGAGAGGGATTCATACGGCGGATACCGCCTCGATTGCCGCTTTTGCCCAGGAGGCGGCAAAGGATGCCGCGGTGCTGGACGAGACGGCGGAGTTTATCCGGATGTGGTGCCGCGACGTAATGCGCTGCGCGGCGGCCGGGGATACCGACTCCCTGTTCTACGCGGATGAGGATGCCGCGATATTCGAGGAATCGCTTAAGCTCTCCCCCAGGGATATCGGAAGGGTTATGGACGCGCTTTCGGAATACGATTACAGAATGAGGTTCAACGCCTCCGCAGCGCCGGCGTTTACGTCTCTGCTCCTTAAGATCAGGGATGCCGGAAGCAAAGAATAAGGAAAAACACATGAGTGATCATTTTGAGACAGAAGTGAAATTTACTTCCTCGGTACATACGGGGGGAGTGGAGGCGGACGGGATCATGCCTGATCTGCCGGTAATATCGGTTGAAGTAAAGGAGAATTCCGGAGCGACGGCGGACGGAATCATGGAGGTGCCGGCCGTCTCCGCGGAGGAGGCAAAGAGCAGTGATGAAGCCGCGGAGGACGAACCGGTTTTCGATGTGAGCGCGATCGTCGGCGCAATGAAATCCTTCACCGTGGATGAGAACGCCCCGAAGCCGCAGCAGGAGAGCAGACCCGCGGAAGCAGCCGCGGAAAAGGGCAGAACTTCCACGGAACCTGCAGGGAAAAAGGAGAAGGACGGATCCCCGGTCTCCGCGGTCTCAATCGATCTCGCGGAGCCTGTGGCGGTTTCCGATGAGTACGCGGACGGGGAAGCCCCGGACGGTGAGGCGGAGAGCGCTGTCTTCGCGGAAGGGGATGACCTCGCATCCGGCGGTGATGACGGCTTTATCCCCGACGGGCCGGTGACGATTATCGGCGTCCGGTTCCGTCCCGCGGGCAAAATGTACTATTTCTCTCCCGGTGAATATGAGATAAAGCGCGGGATGAACGTTATCGTGGAGACTGCGAGAGGTGTGGAATTCGGTATGGTCGCCGCGGGTCCCATGACCCTCGGCTGCCCGAAATTCCGGCAGCCCTTGAGAGTCATCCGCCGCATCGCTACGGAGGAGGACGCTGCCCACCGCGAGGAGAACCTCATCAAGGAGAGGAAGGCTTACCAGATCTGCCAGGAAAAGATCGCGAAGCACGGCCTGGAGATGAAGCTGATCTCCGCGGAGTATTCCTTTGACGACAGCAAAATCATGTTCTATTTCACGGCGGACGGGCGTGTCGATTTCCGGGATCTCGTGAAGGAACTCGCCGGAGTTTTCCGCACCCGCATCGAGCTGCGGCAGATCGGCGTGAGGGACGAGACGAGGATACTCGGGGGATACGGCATCTGCGGGAGGCCGCTCTGCTGTGCTTCCTACCTTTCGGATTTCATCCCCGTATCCATCAAGATGGCCAAAGAGCAGAACCTCTCGCTCAACCCGACCAAGATCTCCGGCGTCTGCGGCAGGCTGATGTGCTGCCTGAAGAACGAGGAGGAGACCTATGAGGAGCTCAACCGCAACCTGCCGGGTCTCGGCGACGAGGTTGAGGGAAGGGACGGCCTTATCGGTGAGGTGGAGAGCGTGAACGTGCTCCGCCAGACCATCCGCATCCTTGTGGAGGTGGATGACGAGAAGGAGCTTCACGAATACGGAGTCGGCGACTTCACCATCATCCGGAAACGCAGAAGAGGCGGCAAGGGCGGCAATAAGGAGAACCGGGAGCAGGAGAGTACCGCTAAGGAGGCCGCACCGAAGGAAAGCAGCCCGAGGGACGGCGGATCGCGCGGGGAGAGCGGACAGGCCCGCGACAATGGGCCCAGGGAGGAGAGCAGTTCCCGTGAGCCTTCCGGAAGGGAGAAAACTTCCGAGCGCCGGAATTCCGAGAGGAATCCAGGCGGCCGCAGAGGCCGTAGAGGCCAGGATCCTGCCAGGGCACAGCGCAGTGCGGAGCCTGCGGACGGAGGAAACAGCCGCCGCGGCCAGGATGCGCCAAGGCCTCAGCGGGGACCGGAAGCCGCGGAGTCTCCGGACGGGATGTTCGGACACGCCTACAGGACGGAAGAGCCCGAGAGGAAGGATATCCCTGCGCCTGACGCACAAGGCGGGGAGAACCAGGGCGCAGAGAAAGGCCAGGGCGGTGCCCCGCGCCGCAGAAGAAGGGATTTCCGGCGCCGCAGAGGTGAGGGAAACCGCGATGCTTCTTCCAGGTGAGCGCATCGACGACCTTGAGCGGAACGGGCTCGTGATCATCCAGAACCCGGAGCGCTTTTCATTCGGAATGGATGCGGTGCTGCTCTCGGCATATGTCAGGGCGCCGCGGGGCTCAAGAATACTGGATCTCGGCACGGGAACGGGGATCCTGCCCATTCTTCTCTCCGACAGAACGGAAGCTGCGGAGATATGCGGCCTCGAGATCATGGAGGACATCGCGGGGATGGCAGAGCGCTCCGTCAGGTTAAATCACCTCGGGGACAGAGTAAAGATTACCTGCGGGGACTTAAGAAGGGCGGAGGATTATTATGAGACCGCTTCATTTGACGTAATTACGGCAAATCCTCCATATATCCCTGCGGGCAGCGGGCTGCTCACCGGAGGCGCTTCCGGGGAAGAGGAGTCGCGGAGCCATGATGCGGCCCGCCATGAGATCTTCTGCACTTTTGAGGACGTGGCTGCGGCTGCCGCGAAGCTTCTTAAGTCAAACGGCCGCTTCTTTCTTGTTCATCGCCCGGCGAGGCTGGTGGAGATCGTCAGCGTGCTCTCCGGCAGGGGGCTGGAGCCCAAGAGAATGCGCTTTGTCCATCCCTATGCGGACCGCAGGCCGGGGCTGGTTCTCCTGGACTGCGTCCGGGGGGCGAAACCAGGAGTCACGGTGGAGGATCCGCTTGTAATATATGAAAGCCCGGGAAGATATACCCCGGAAACCGGCAGGATCTATGGCAGAGAATAAAGGTGCGCCCGGAACGCTTATGCTGTGCGCGACGCCGATCGGAAATCTCGGCGATATAACGGAGAGGGTGCTTGAGGCGCTGAATGGAGCGGATCTCATCGCCGCCGAGGATACGCGCAATACGAAGGCGCTGCTTTCCCATTTTGATATTCATACCCCCCTTACCAGCTATCACGAGCACAACAAGTTCGCGAAGGCGGAGATCCTTATCGGGAAGCTTAAGGAGGGACAGGACATTGCCGTCGTCACGGATGCCGGCACCCCGGCGATCTCCGATCCCGGGGAGGTGCTGGTAAGAAGATGCATCGAGGAGGGAATACCGGTGACCTCTCTTCCGGGGGCGTGTGCGCTGATTACGGCGCTGACGATGTCCGGAATGAGCGCGAGGCGCTTCGTCTTCGAGGGGTTCCTTCCCGCGGACAAAAAGGAGCGCAGGGAGGTTCTGCTGTCCCTCTCCGCCGAGGAGAGAACCTGCATCCTCTATGAGGCCCCTCACAGGCTCCTTAAGACAGTGAAGGAGCTCCTGGAGAGCCTTGGCGACCGCAGGGCGGTGTTCTGCAGGGAGCTGACGAAGCGGTATGAGGAAGCTCTTCCGATGACGCTGGGGGAAGCTGCCGCATATTATGAGGAGAACGAGCCCCGGGGCGAGTACGTGCTGGTGATTGCGGGAGCGGACCGGGAGGAGAGAATTGCAAGGGAGCAGGCGGCGTGGTCGGAGATGTCCGTCGCCGAGCACGTGCAGCATTACATTGACGAGGGCCTCGACCGCAGGGAGGCCATGAAGCGCGCGGCAAAGGACCGGGGGGTCTCACGCCGGGAGATTTATCAGGAATTACTTACATGTCAACCTACGTAATCAGCGACCCCCACGGCGCACTGGATGAACTTCAGAGGATGCTCGACAAGATCGGCTTCCGGATGGACGGGAGCGATGAGCTCTATCTTCTGGGCGACTACTGCGACTGGGGAGCGGAGCCTCTTGATACGCTGAGGTTCTGCATGGCGATGGATCTCGCGTCGCCTTACGTCCACTGCCTGATGGGCAACCACGAGTGGATGTTTCTTAATACCATACTCACGATCCGTCCGGGACTCCCCTATGATGAGGCGTCCACGATCTGGCTTAAGAATAATCACGGGGATCACACATGGCAGCAGTATCTGGCGCTGTCCGACAGCGAGCGGGCAGCGATCCGCGACTGGCTGATGTTTCTTCCCTACAGCGCGGAGTGCACGGTGAACGGCGTGCACTATCTCATGTCCCACGCATATCCCTATTTCTCCGATATGAAGTACACCCCCGAGGAAGAGGCCAGATGCAGGAAGGACGCCGTGTGGCGCCGTCTGATGATAAGGGAGGATCCCTTCGGCTTCTATGAGGGAAGGAAACATTACGACCACTTCATCTGCGGGCATACCATCACGGAGTACTACTATTACATGCTGCGCTTTGAGAAGCGCTGGCCTTACCGCAAGCCGGATCCTTCTGTCCGGAACCGGATTTTCCGGGCGGAGAGATTTACGGACATCGACTGCGGGGCCAAATGCTTCAACTATCCCGAGGATGTCTCGGAGACGCTGCGCCACGGGGCGGAGCGTGCCCAGCTCGCCTGCCTCAGGCTGGAGGACGGCCATGAGTTTTACGTACATCCCGTGAGGCACCGCGGAGTGAGCGTCAGGCTTCCCGAGGTCCGGTTCCGCGGAAATCTGCAGAATGTGCGGATACCTGAGCTGCACCTCGGCCAGACCCTGCAGGGAATGCAGGACACGCTTACGCATTACTGGGAGGAAGAGCTCTATGACAGCTCCGGCCGGTACTAGGCGGCGGGAAGGCGAGGCATGACGGAATACTGGTGGATCTACGTCCTTTGCGTGCTCCTGGGAGCCGTGCTTACCGTGGCATGGATGCGCAGGGCAAGGAGGCGGAGGGAGGAAGCCTTCGTCCCGATGGATGACCTGGAAGGGCACGATTTTGAGTACTACTGCGCGGATCTCCTTAAGGCGAACGGCTTTGAGGGCGTGCGCGTCACGAAGGGGAGCGGAGATTTCGGCGCCGATATCCTCGCGGAGAAGGACGGGGTGACCTACGCTGTCCAGTGCAAGATTTACTCCTCGCCCATCGGTGTTTTCGCCGTCCAGCAGGCGGTGGCCGGAAGGGAGTACTATCACCGCATGGTCGCCGCGGTGATGACCAACCAGTACTACACCCGGGCGGCGGAGGAGGCCGCGGACAGGATGCTCGTACTCCTGTGGGACAGGGATGACCTTGCCCGCATGGAAAGTTTTGCCGGGAAAGTCTGATTTATGAGATAAAAGAGTAATTTATCCATATATACTTTTGGCCGGTTTGTGGCACAATTATTCCGAAGGAGCTCTTTGCGGGCAAGCGCTGACCCCGGAAACATATGGGGCAGAAAAGGAGGATAACATGAACAAGAATGCAGAACTGATTGCCGCCGGATCTGCGGTACTCGGAATTGAGTTCGGTTCGACCCGTATCAAGGCCGTGCTGATCGACGGGGACACAAGGCCCATCGCCCAGGGAAGCTACGACTGGGAGAACAGTTTTACCGACGGATACTGGACCTATCCCGAGAGCCAGATCCGCGAGGGACTGTGCGCCTGCTACGCTGATCTGAAGAAGAATGTCCAGGATGAGTACGGTGTGACGATCACCTCTCTTAAGGCGATCGGAATCAGCGCAATGATGCACGGATATATGGCGTTTGACGCGGAGGACAATCTGCTTGTCCCCTTCCGCACGTGGCGCAACACGACCACCGGCCCCGCTGCGGACGCGCTGACTGACCTTTTCGGCTATCATATCCCCCAGCGCTGGAGCATCGCGCATCTCTATCAGGCGATTCTCAACAAGGAGCCCCACGTGAAGGACATCCGCTCCTTCAATACTCTTGCGGGCTATGTCCATTTCCTTCTCTCCGGAGTTAAGGTCCTCGGTGTCGGCGACGCCTCCGGAATGTTCCCCATCGATCCCAGGACCGGAAGCTACAGCGAGCGCATGCTTGACGCTTTCGAGGTTCTGATTACCGGTCAGAACTTCCCCTGGAAGATCCGTGAGATCCTTCCCGGCTGCGTGCGCGCGGGCGAGGACGCCGGAACGCTCACCGAGGCCGGCGCACTTCTCCTCGATCCCTCCGGAGATCTTAAGGGCGGCGCGCTGATGTGCCCTCCCGAGGGTGACGCGGGCACCGGCATGGCGGCGACCAACAGCGTGAGAGTCCGCACCGGCAATGTCTCCGCAGGCACCTCCGTCTTCTCTATGATCGTTCTCGAGAAGCCGCTGTCCAAACCTTATCCCGAGCTTGATCTTGTCACCACGCCAAGCGGCGACGAGGTGGCGATGGTCCACTGCAACAACTGCACCTCCGACCTCAACGCCTGGGTAGGCGTCTTCGGCGAGGCGCTCTCCGCCTTCGGCGTTTCCGTTGACCGCGACGCGCTCTACGGGACTCTCTACCGTGAGGCAATGAAGGGGGACAAGGACTGCGGCGGCGTAATTGCCAACAACTTCTTCTCCGGCGAGCCCGTTGCCGGGGTGGGCGACCAGGCCGGCGTTCCCTTTATCGCCCGGGGCGCGGAGGCAAAACTTTCCCTTGCGAACCTGATGCGCGCGAACATCTGCTCGGCTTTCGCGACGCTCAAGATCGGCAATGACCTCCTGATGAAGGAGGAGCACGTCGAGGTGGATTCCCTTATGGGACATGGCGGCATCTTCCGCACCAAGGGTGTTGCGCAGAATCTTCTCGCGGCGGCGATGAATGCCCCTGTGACCGTGATGGAGACCGCGGGCGAGGGCGGCGCATGGGGAATCGCCCTCCTTGCAGCCTATCGCGCGGAATGCGCGGCAAGTGCAACGGCGGAACTGGCCGACTGGCTTGATACCAGGGTGTTCGCGGACAGCGTCGGCGAGACCGTTAAGCCGGATCCTGAGGATGTCGAGGGCTTCGCCGCCTATACGGCGAAATTCGTCAGCACGCTTCCCGCCGAGCATGAGTTCATCAGCGCAGTATATTGAGTCCTGCGTATAAAAGCGGTAAGGCTGCCTGCCCGCACTGAGGCGCGGCGGACAGGCGGTGATCCGTGCGGCTTATCCTGCAGCCGGAACGGAAGCCGGCGCCTCGGATTGGAGAATTCGGATGTTGGAAGAACTGAAAAGGCAGGTGTATGAGGCAAATATGCTTCTGCCGAAGTACGGCCTGGTCACATTTACCTGGGGCAATGTGAGCGCGATCGACCGCGAAAGCGGCCTCTTCGCCATCAAGCCCAGCGGCGTCCCTTATGAGGAATTAAAGCCTGAGGACATGGTCATTGTCGACCTTGAGGGCAACGTGGTCGAGGGAGACCTGAACCCCTCGTCGGATACGCCCACCCATGTAGTACTCTACCGCGATTTTAAGAATATCGGCGGCATTGTGCATACCCACTCCTCCTATGCCACGAGCTGGGCGCAGTCCGGAAGGGACATTCCCTGCTACGGCACCACCCACGCGGATTATTTCTACGGACCGGTTCCGTGCCTCCGCTGCCTCTCCGCCGAGGAGATCAACGGGGCATATGAGAAGAACACCGGTGAGCTGATCGTTTCCGAGTTCGCCCGCCTGGGCAAGGATCCGGAGGCGGTAACCGCCTGCCTGTGCAAGAACCACGGCCCGTTCGCCTGGGGCAAAAACGCGGAGGACGCTGTCCACTGCGCTGTCGTGCTCGAGGAAGTCGCGAAGATGGCCTACCGAACGGAGCTGATCAACAGCGCCGTGGAGCCGGCTCCCCAGGTGCTGCAGGACAAGCACTACTACAGGAAGCACGGCGCGAATGCCTACTACGGGCAGAAGAAGTAAACCGGAAAACATAAGCCCTGTCATCGGGGCGGGCTTCCGGAGTGCGGCTCCGGGGGCTGAAAGGAGGCAATTTTGGACAATCGTGAACTGAAACTCCACGCCAACCATGTCCGCAAGGGCATTCTTATCGGAACTCACGCGGCGAAGGCCGGCCATCCCGGCGGATCCCTCTCCTCCGCGGACATCTACACCTATCTGTATTTCGAGGAGATGAACATCGATCCCGCGGATCCCGCAAAGCCGGACCGCGACCGCTTCGTTCTCTCGAAGGGCCACACCGCCCCCGGCCTGTACGCGGTTATGGCGGAGCGCGGCTACTTCCCCGCGGAGGAGCTGACCACCCTGCGCAAGCTCGGTTCCCGTCTCCAGGGGCATCCCTCCATGCAGTACCTTCCCGGCCTCGACATGAGCAGCGGCTCCCTCGGCCAGGGCATTTCCGCGGCGTGCGGCATGGCGCTCTCCGCAAAACTGGACAATAAGGATTTCCGCGTCTACACCCTTCTGGGCGACGGCGAGATCGAGGAAGGACAGGTCTGGGAAGCCGCGATGTTCGCGGGCGCGAAGAAGCTGGACAACCTCGTGGTGATCGTCGACAACAACAACCTCCAGATCGACGGACCGATCTCCGAGGTCAACAATCCTTATCCTATCGATAAGAAGTTTGAGGCCTTCAATTTCCACGTGATTAACGTGGACGGCAACGATTTCGATTCCCTGCGCGCGGCATTTGCCGAGGCGAGGCAGACCAAGGGCATGCCCACCGCGATCATTGCGAAGACGGTCAAGGGCAAGGGCGTCTCCTTCATGGAGAACAGCGTTGCCTGGCACGGCACGGCGCCCAACGACGAGCAGTTCGCTGTTGGAATGGCGGATCTGGATAAGATTGAGGAGGAACTTTGATATGGCAGACGTGAAGAAGATTGCTACAAGAGAAGCTTACGGCAAGGCGCTTGCGGAGTTCGGCGCGGAGTATCCCGACCTTGTCGTTCTCGACGCTGACCTGGCCAATGCCACCAAGACCGGAACCTTCCAGAAGGTATTCCCGGAGCGCCATATTGACTGCGGCATCGCGGAAGCGGACATGATCGGCATCGCCGCCGGCCTTGCGACCACAGGGAAGATTCCCTTCGCCAGCTCCTTCGCAATGTTCGCCTCCGGCCGTGCGTACGAGCAGGTCCGCAACTCGGTTGCCTATCCCCACCTCAACGTGAAGATCGGCGCAACCCATGCGGGAATCACCGTCGGCGAGGACGGCGCGAGCCACCAGTGCCTTGAGGATCTTGCCCTCATGCGCGAGCTTCCCGGCATGGTCGTGATGAATCCCTCCGACGCTGTCGAGGCGAGAGCCTGCGTCAAGGCGGCGCTGGACTACGTCGGCCCCGTCTACATCCGTTTCGGCCGCGCGGCAGTTCCGGTGATCAACGACGAGAACATGGAGTTTGAGATCGGCAAGGGCAAGGTTATGCGCGAGGGCAGCGACGTCACCATTCTCGCCACCGGCGGGCTCGTAAGCTCCTCCCTGGAGGCCGCGGAGATGCTTGCCGCGGACGGCATCAGCGCTGAGGTTATCAATATCTGCACCATCAAGCCCCTTGACGAGGATCTGATCCTTAAGAGCGCGGCAAAGACCGGCAAGGTCGTCACCGCGGAGGAGCACTGGATCGTCGGCGGCCTCGGAAGCGCCGTCGCGGAACTGCTCTCCGAGAAACAGCCCACAAAGATGATGCGCATCGGCATCGGCGACCGCTTCGGCGAGTCCGGTTCCGCGGGCGCCCTGATGGAGAAGTACGGACTTGACGGAAAGGGCGTATACGCCTCCGTGAAGGCATTCATGGGCTGAGGCGCGAACATCGCATTCACAGCCGGCGGGGTTTTATGCCCCGCCGGATATGGGGTTTTTTCATGATTGAACTAGCGCCTTCTATTCTGGCAGCGAATTTCGCCTGCCTCGGCGACCAGATCGCCGCGACGGAGCGGGGCGGCGCCACGTGGGTACACATCGATGTGATGGACGGGCTGTTCGTTCCTTCCATCTCCCTGGGAGTGCCGGTGGTCAAAAGCGTCCGCGCCTGCACCGGGCTGAAGCTCGACGTACACCTGATGATCGTCGATCCCATCCGGTACATCGGCGCCTTTGCGGAAGCCGGTGCGGACAACATCACCTTCCACCTGGAAGCAGCGGACGACCCTGACGCCGTGATCAGCGCGATCCATGAAAGAGGCCTGTCCGCGGGCATTTCCATCAAGCCCGGCACGCCTCTCGCGGAGGTCAGGCCTTATATCGGCAAGGTGGAGCTGCTGCTCGTCATGTCGGTGGAGCCGGGCTTCGGCGGGCAGAAATATATCCCCGAATCTACGGCAAAACTAATCTCGGCCCGGGCGATGATTGATGAGATCAAGCCTTCGGTCCGCCTCGAGGTCGACGGCGGTGTCGGAAACAGCACGGTCACGGAGGTGCTTGGTACAGGTGCGGATCTCCTCGTGATGGGAACCGCGGTATATGGACATCATCCGGAGGTCAGGTCCAGGCATTTCACTGAGCTGTTCAGGAAGTTTGAGTATTCTGCCGGCGCAGAACGTTCAGACCGGCAGTAACCGGTATAATGAGCCGGAGAGGAAGGCCGTGCACTGCACGGCCTTCCTTAGCGTTACAGGGACAGACAGTCCGGCCGTGCGCAATATCTCCGGTGCCGGCATTACACGGGAAACGGCATGAAGCATAAGGAATTCCTGCATAAAAAGAATATTGCACCTGCGGGGATCCTGGCCGCCAGCTTCCTTCTCAGGGCATACTATGTCAGCTATATTTCCGTGCTGAAGAACCAGCACGACGGCGGCGCGCCCTGGTCCGAGGGCGGGCACCTGGGCTACATCAGCTATTTCCTTTCCGGAGGCGCGCTTCCGGATTTCGACGTGCGCTTCCGGGACCAGTTCTGGCACCCTCCGCTGCACTATGCGCTGTCGGCGGGGTTTCTGAAGGCGGTCTGGAAAGTTTTCCCCGGATTTGACGGGAATTTCGAGGTTGTCCAGATCCTTCCCCTTCTCTACGTGACCGCGGCAATGGCTCTGATCGGGAATATCCTGTACCGGCTCATTCCGTCGGAGGACCGGGGAACCGGGGATCCTGCCTCTCCGGGATACAGGGCATTCCTCCTGGCGTTTCTTTTCGTCTGCTTCCAGCCCGGCCTTGTTATCCGGTCAGCGTTTGTCAACAACGACGCGCTTGTGCTCCTGCTCTCGGTGCTTACCCTGGACCTTGCGATCATGTGGCACAGGAACCCCGGAGCGGGGAAGATTCTCGCAGCAGCCATAGCCTTCGGCCTGGCAATGTCGACCAAGAAATCCGCGGCGCTCATGGCGCTTCCTGTCGGCTTCCTCTTCGCAGACCGCTTCTTCCGCACCGTAAAGGAGCGGGGAAGAACAGGAAAACTCCTCGGCCAGTTCGCGCTGTTCCTCGCCGCGGCGGTTCCCCTCTCGCTCTGGTGGTATGTCCGGAACCTCATGCTGTACGGCGTTCCCTTTGATTTTATCTGGATCATCGATGCTCCGGAGACCTATGAAGCCTACCTCGGGGACATCCCGGCACTGCAGCGCCTTCTCGACTTCAGGCCGGTACACTTCACCTATTACAATACATACATGCAGTACGGCAGAGGGGATGCCCAGGACATCAATCCCCTCATCGCATTCTGGAAGACCGCGGCCTGTGACCTCTGGAGCTGGAGTTACGCGGACGGAAGGGTGAAGAAGCTCTCCTATGCCCTATTTATTCTGAGGACGCTTACCGTCACCGCATCCGCGGTGTTCGGGATTCCGGCCCTCCTCCTGAGAATGCGGGAAAAGAAGGAAGAGGATGCGGAGAACAAAGAGGGGATGAGCCTCCTTCTGCTTTTCGCCTCGCAGCTGGCAAGCTTTTATGTCTTCAGCTTCCGGTACCCCTTTGTCTGGTCCATGGATTACCGCTATGTGGAGGTGATCCTTGCCGCGGAGGCAGCGTTCGTCCTCTCGGTTCTCCTGACCGGGAAGGGGGCGGAGAAGGACTCCGAAGGCGGCATTCCGCTGCCCCGGAGAAAGATCTTTGCCCGGGCGGCGATGCGCCTTGTCCGTGCAGGAATTACAGCCCTTGTTCTTCTTTCCGCCGCAGCGTGCGTGCTGTTCTTCATAACGGCAAGGATGCAGTTCGTATAGCCCGCCGACACTTGACGATTCGGCGGTGAAACATCATACTGGATAAGAATCTTTTTAAGTAAGTACAGTGCCGGTGCCTGCCGGCATGGAGGTTTTCTGGTGGTCTATATCGGAAATGCGAAGTTTGAGCGCAACGCGCCGTGCTGGTGCGGAAGCGGGAAGAAGTACAAGAACTGTCACGAAAGTTTTGACGAGAAGCTGAGGAGCTATGCGCTAAAGGGCGCGATCGTCCCCGACAGGGGCCTTATCAAAACTCCGGAGCAGATCCGGGGGATAAAGGAGAGCGCGAAGGTCAACATCGCGGTGCTCGACGAGGTGGCTTCCAGGATCCGTGAGGGAATGACCACGGAGGAGATCGATGAGATTGTCTACGACGTGACGGTGAAGAGCGGTGCGATTCCGGCGCCCCTTCACTATGAGGGCTTCCCGAAAAGCGTCTGCACCTCGATCAACGAGGAGGTCTGCCACGGGATTCCCGCGCCGGACAGGGTGCTTAAGGATGGAGACATCATCAACGTGGACGTCTCCACCATCTTAAACGGCTTCTTCTCCGACTCCTCGAGGATGTTCCTCATCGGGAATGTGTCCGAGGAGAAGAGAAAACTGGTGCAGGTCACAAAGGAGTGCGTCGATATCGGAATAAGCATGGTTAAGCCCTGGACCTTCCTGGGCGACATGGGCGACGCGGTTCACAGGCACGCTCTGGAGAACGGCTACAGCGTGGTAAGGGAGATCGGAGGCCACGGCTGCGGGCTGGAATTCCACGAGGATCCCTATGTGAGCTATGTATCCAGGCCCGGGACAGAGATGCTGATGGTGCCGGGAATGTGCTTTACCATTGAGCCCATGGTCAACATGGGTACGGATAAGATCTATCAGGACGAGGAGAACGGCTGGACCATCTACACGGATGACGGCAAGCCTTCCGCGCAGTGGGAGGTACAGGTTGTGGTCACCGAGGACGGCTGCGAGGTTGTCACCTGGTAGGTTATCCCTTCCCGGCACCGGAAAAACGGGCGGCGTACATTTGTTACGGAAAGATCCGCGCGGCTACTTTGAGGAGGCGCGCGGACAGGAAATATACGGAGCAGAGAAATGCAGAACAAGGGAAAATACTACATTACAACAGCGATCGCCTACACGTCGGGCAAGCCGCATATCGGCAATACCTATGAGATCGTGCTGGCGGACGCCATCGCCCGCTACAAGAGGGCGGACGGCTATGATGTCCACTTCCAGACCGGCTCCGACGAGCACGGCCAGAAGATCGAGACCCGCGCCATCGAGGAGGGCATGAGCCCCAAGGAATTCGTCGACATGACCGCGGCGGAGATAAAGCGCATCTGGGATCTCATGAACACCTCCTACGACCGGTTTATCCGTACCACGGACGACGACCACGTACAGCAGCTTAAGAAGATCTTCAAGAAGATGTACGACAAGGGGGACATCTACAAGGGCAAGTACGAAGGCCTTTACTGCACGGAGTGCGAGGCCTTCTATACCCAGTCCCAGGCGGCGGACGGCAGGTGCCCCGTCTGCGGCGGCCCGGTCCATCCCGAGGAGGAAGAGGCGTATTTCTTTAAGATGAGCAAGTACGCCGACCGCCTGATCGACTATATCAACACCCATCCGGAGTTCATCCAGCCCGTTTCGAGAAAGAACGAGATGATGAACAACTTCCTGCTCCCCGGCCTGCAGGACCTCTGCGTGTCCCGCACCGCGTTCAAGTGGGGCATCCCGGTGAGTTTTGACGAAAGGCACGTCGTGTACGTGTGGCTGGACGCTCTTTCCAATTACATCACAGGCATCGGCTATGACGCGGACGGGAACAGCTCGGACCTCTATAAGAAGGAGTGGCCGGCGGACCTTCACCTTATCGGAAAGGACATCATCCGCTTCCACACGATCTACTGGCCGATCTTCCTGATGTCTCTGGGGGAGCCGCTGCCGAAGCAGATCTTCGGACATCCCTGGCTGCTGCAGGGCGGCGAGAAGATGAGCAAGTCCAAGGGCAACGTCATCTACGCGGACGACCTGGTGAGCCTTTTCGGCGTCGACGCGGTGCGCTACTTCGTGCTGCACGAGATGCCCTATGAGAACGACGGTGTCATCACGTGGGAGCTGGTGGTGGAACGGGTCAATTCCGATCTTGCCAACACCCTCGGCAACCTCGTGAACCGCACCATCGCCATGAGCAACAAGTATTTCGGCGGAGTCGTCTCGAACAAGGGCGCTGCGGAGCCGGTGGACGAGGATCTTAAGGCAGTGGTGACCGCCGCATACGGCAAGGTGGAAGCCGAGATGGAAGAGCTTCGGGTTGCCGATGCGCTGACCGATATTTTCGCCGTCTTCAAGAGGCTGAACAAGTACATCGACGAGACCGAGCCGTGGGTGCTCGCGCGGGACGAGGCGAAGAAGGACCGACTGGCAACGGTTCTGTACAACCTGACCGAGGGGATAATCATGGGCGCGTCCCTCCTGTATCCCTTCATGCCCGAGACCGCGGAGAGAATCGCGGCGCAGCTGAATACTTCGCTGCGGGGCTTTGATACGCTGGAAACCTTCGGGTGCTACCCGGACGGCAATAAGGTGACGGACAAGCCCGAGATCCTGTTCGCCCGGCTCGACGCGAAGGAGATTCTGGAGAAGGCGGCGGCGATCAGCGCGAAGCAGAGGGCTGACTTCCTCGCCCACCAGGAAAAGGCGGAGGAGAATCTGGTGAAGGCGGGCCGGATGACTCCGGAAGAGGCAGCTGCGGCAAAGGCTGCGAGAGCGGCGGCTGCCGCGCCGGCGGAAGACAAAGCCGCGGCGGGCGGCGAAGAAGCCGATGACGTCCCGGCACAGACCAAGCCCGAGGTAACGATCGACGATTTCGGGAAGCTGGAGTTCCGCGTCGCGACGGTGGTTTCCTGCGAAGCAGTGCCGAAGTCCAAGAAGCTTCTTCTCTTCAAGGTGCGCATCGGCCGGGAGGAGCGCCAGATCGTCTCGGGCATCCGCAAGTGGTATGCGCCCGAGGAGATGGTGGGCAAAAAGGTGATGGTTATCACCAACCTCGCCCCCGCGACGCTGGCGGGGATCCGGTCTGAGGGCATGATTCTTTCCGCAGAGGATGCGGAAGGAGCTCTCGCCGTGATGACTCCGGATGCAGCTCACGAGGTGAGGTCCGGAGCGGGAATCTCATGAAAAAGCAGGTACTTGCGGCGTTAACCGCGCTTATCCTGGCTGTCGGGACCACGATGCCGGTCCGGGCGTCCAATCCTGCCGATCTCATCGACAGCGGGATCCAGACTGTCGTGGAGGAGTCCAGGCGTCTCGGGTTTTCCTTAAGCGAATCGCAGAAGGACGGGATCCGGGAAGCCCTGGACAAGTTCGACGAGCTTGGCGTCTCACCGGGAAGGGTGATTCAGGAGACGAAGAACTTCATTCTCGGGACGGCGGAGGAGGAGCTGGACCTGGAGGAAATCCACGAGCTCCTTAAGGATCCGGATGACCCCGAAGCTTCGGAAGACAGCGGGGACATCAGCTTAAGCTCGATCCTGGAAGAGGAGAAGGAGAAGGCAAAGGATGCCTTCGCCGAAAAGGCCGACGAGATTGCGGAGGGTGTGGAGCGCAACATCCTGGATCTCATCAAGGACCTGATAAGCGGGTTCGTGAACAGGTTCTGAGTCTGAACACTCGGCAAGACCGCATCCGCGGATTTTGCCTCAGCGGGGTATAAAAATGAAACTGTTTAATCTGGACAGCCCGATCATGCGGTTCTTAAGCCGCATGGCCGATGTAATGTGGCTCAACGTCCTCACGGTGATGTTAAGCATACCGCTTGTCACCGCGGGCGCGGCGGTAACGGCGATGCACTATGTCTGCCTTAAGATCATCCGCGACGAGGACACCTACATCACGAAGATGTATTTCAAGGCCTTTAAGGAGAACTTCAGGCAGGCGACTCTGATGTGGCTGGGCTTCCTTGCCATGTTCATCGTGCTGATCCTCGATTTCTATCTGATCTTTTTCGGCGGCCTTAAGCTGCCGACCGCGCTGGTGATCGTGATGATCGTCGTAGCCTTCATCGTGTTCGCGATCTATCTCTGGGCCTTCCCGCTGCTGGCGCGCTTCGTCAACACAATCCGCGGAACGCTCAGGAACGCGCTGATCATGATGGTCGCCGGCTTCCCCCGCACCCTCGGAATGGTCGGCATGATGCTGATCCCCCTCGCCGCGACGTATATGGCCATCATGGAATACGTGCCGAGCTATGTGTTCCTCTTTGTCATGCTCTTCGGCGTCGCCGCGCCGGCGTTAGGCTGCGCGTCGCTTTACAGCCCTTTCTTCAAGCGCTTCGAGCCTGAGGAAGAGGATCTGGGCGATCCCGACGCGATGCCGAAGGCGCTGCGCGACCAGCCTGACCCCATCACGCTCAGGGAGAAGGAACTGGAGGCAATGCGGTCCGGCAAAACTCCTGAGCAGGCGGCAGCTCTTCCGGAAGAGAGCGCTGCACAGGAGGGCGCCTCCGCGGAGGAAAGCGCGGCTCCCGGTGAGGCTCCCGCAAAGGAGGAACAGGCGGAATAGGACGCCGATGGAAGGTTTGACGAAAAAGCCCGCATCTTCTTGGACAATTTGTGCAAGTGCTCCGCCAAAAGGAGGAGGTGCGGGAACTTTCATACAAAGGCGGCATAAATCTTTGTGGAATTGTGGCATTAACGAAATTATGCCCCTGCGTGTATACTCTATTTATCCGAAACGCTGTGCGGTTTTCGAGCCGCGCTCAACTGCAAAGGGAGGCAATAAAACATGTCCAGTCTTTCTCTTGAAAATGTAACAAAGGTTTATCCTAACGGCTTTAAAGCTGTCCAGGATTTCAACCTTGACATCGCTGACAAGGAATTCATCATTTTCGTCGGCCCGTCCGGATGCGGAAAGTCCACCACCCTCCGTATGATCGCCGGTCTGGAGGACATCTCCTCCGGTACCCTTAAGATCGACGGCAAGGTCATGAACGACGTCGAGCCCAAGGACAGAGATATCGCGATGGTTTTCCAGAACTACGCTCTGTATCCTCACATGTCCGTGTATGACAACATGGCGTTCGGCTTAAAGCTCCGCAAGGTGCCGAAGGATCAGATCGACAAGGAAGTGCACGAGGCCGCGAGAATCCTCGACCTGGAACAGCTCCTCGACCGTAAGCCGAAGGCTCTGTCCGGTGGTCAGAGACAGCGTGTTGCGATGGGCCGTGCTATTGTCCGTAATCCTAAGGTCTTCCTCATGGACGAGCCGCTGTCCAACCTGGATGCGAAGCTCCGTGTTCAGATGAGAACCGAGATCGCGAAGCTGCACCAGAGACTGGGTACCACGATCATCTACGTTACCCACGACCAGACCGAGGCCATGACCCTTGGTACCAGAATCGTCGTTCTTAAGGACGGTCTGATCCAGCAGGTCGATACCCCTCAGAATCTGTATGACAAGCCCCAGAACTGGTTCGGCGGAGGATTCATGGGATCCCCTCGGATGAACTTCATCGATGCGGGGGTCAAGGTTCAGGGCGACGCTGCCTGCCTTGAGGTTGCCGGCAAGGACATCCCGCTGAACGCTGCGAAGTCCAAGGCTCTTATCGATGGCGGCTACAACGGAAAGAGCGTTACCATGGGTATCCGTCCCGAGAACATCAGCGACGACGAGGCTTCCCTCAGCGCCGCGAAGGTCACCTGGGATGCGACCATCAACGTTTACGAGCTGCTCGGTGCTGAAGTGTTCCTGTACTTCGATCTGGCCGGCACGCCTATCACCGCCCGCGTTGATCCCAAGACCACTGCCCGCCCCGGCGATACAATCAAGTTCACGATCGACACCGAGAAGATCCATGTTTTCGATAAGGAGACCGAGCAGACCATCACGAACTGACGCGTTCAAAATGAGCCACACTCAGTAGGGTAAAAAATGCACCTGTCCCGGAGTTTGCTCCAGGGCAGGTGCTTTTTTATCCTGCGGTGCGCGGAGAGTCAGAGCGCAAGCGTCCCCGGGAACACCGGATGAGCAAGTCCGTATCATTCTGCTCTCCATGTATTTGAGCAATACCATGGCTCAATCAATTGGGCACGGTAAAGCGCAAAGCGTGGCGCTCTTCTGCCGAAGTATGATAAAATGGCACTTGTCAGGAGCAATCCCGGCAAGTGCCTTTTATCCTTTTCCAGGCGCGGAATTTGCCGCGCGTCATGAGGTTTTCCAATGATTCCTTCCCAGGTAATGAAGAACGCGCTCGAAGAGCTTAAGACCTATTCCCGGGTCGAATTCTGTGTCGTTGACCTGAGCGGCGGCCAGGTAGCAATGACCTCCGGGGCGTCGGAGCCCGATCCGGTACTGATTTCCGGTTTTGCCTCCTCCCCTGCGGACTCCCAGATCATCGGCAACTGTTATCTTATGAAGATCGAGGAGGACGGAGAGACCGCATATATCCTCGCGGCGACCGGCGACTCGGAGTACACCTTCATGGTGGCCCGCATCGCGGTGAGCGAGATCCAGAACCTGCTGGTGGCCTATAAGGAAAAATACGACCGCAACAACTTCTTCCAGAATCTCCTCCTGGACAACATGCTTCTGGTCGACATCTACAACCGTGCTAAGAAGCTCCATGTGGAGAACCGCGTTCCCCGCGCCATCATCATGGTCGAGGTGGAGAAGACGGATGAGGGCGACGACACCGCCCTGGAGCTCCTGTCCGGGCTCTATACCGCCCAGGCCGGGGATTACATCACCGCCGTGGATGAGAGCAGTGTCATTATTATCAAGTCCCTCGACAGTGAGACGGATTACGCGAGCATAGAAGCTGCTGCGACGACGGCGGTGGATATGCTGAACATGGAGGCAATGCTCAAGGTCAGGGCGGCTTACGGGACCATCGTTACCGAGCTCAAGGATCTGTCCCGGTCCTACAAGGAAGCCAAGATGGCCATGGATGTGGGAAAGATCTTCTATCCCAGCAAGTGGGTCACCTCCTACAATGCCCTCGGAATCGGCCGCCTGATTTATCAGCTCCCGGTCAACCTCTGCCGCATCTTCCTCGAGGAAATCTTCGGAAGCAGCGCTCCGATCGACGTAGATCAGGAGACCCTCTCCACGATCAATACCTTCTTCGAGAACAGCCTGAACGTCTCGGAGACTTCGAGACAGCTCTTCGTGCACCGCAACACCCTGGTGTACCGCATTGAAAAGCTGGAAAAGACCACCGGTCTCGATATCCGCAACTTTGACGACGCGCTGACCTTCAAGATTGCCCTCATGGTCAGCAGCTACCTGCATTACCTGGATTCCATGGATTTCTGAGAAGACCCTCCGGATTATTCAGGGCAGCGAAGGGGCCGGTACACATTGCATTCAGAAGCCTGCGGCTCCCCGGAGTCCGCAGGCTTTTCTGTCAGGAGGACGGACATGAAGTTTTATCTGATTCATCACGCACACACGGATATCGGCTACACGGACCGGCAGGAGAAGATCGCGTGGAACCACGCGAAGTATCTGGAGAATGTGGCCGATATCCTGGACGAGGCGGGGCCCGGCGGGAAATGGGAGGGCTTTCGCTGGAATGTCGAGTCGCTCTGGATGCTGAAGTGCTTCCTTCGTTACGGGAGAGAGGATTATAAGGAGCGCTTCCGGGACTACGTCCGGAAGGGCTGGATCTGCCTCTCCGGGAGCTTTCTTAACGGCACGGATCTCACGGACGACCTGGTGCTCCGCGAGACGCTCGCGGACTGCCGCGCGATGCTTAAGGAGATGGGATTCGCGCCGCAGTGCGCGATGACTGCGGACATCAACGGTTACCCCTGGGGATATGTGTCCGCCATGGCGGATTCCGGCGTGAAATATCTGCTCTCGGCGGTGCACACCCACCACGGGCATTACGCCGCGGGAAAGAAGCAGGCGCCCTTCTTCTGGGAGGGGCCGGACGGGACAAAACTCCTGGTGTGGCAGACGGAACACTATCATCTTGGCAATGAGATGAACATCCACCAGCTCTCCGGGCAGTACAGCTATATGCTCAAAGACGGGCTTCCCAACACGGGGCTCTCCAACGGGGAGCTGACGAAGACCAGGCTCTTTGCCTACGCGGAGCGGCTTAAGAAGGACGGTTATCCCTATGATTTCTGCCCCATCCTGGTCTCGGGGCTTACCACGGACAACTCTCCGGCGGGACCGGCAATCATCGGATTTGTCCGCCGGTGGAACGCGGAATACGGAGAGAAGCTGCCTCTGGAGATGACGACGCTGGACCGCTTCTTTGCTGAGGTGGAAGAGCACGCGGAAGGTATCCCGACGTACCGGGGAGACTGGACCGACTGGTGGGCGGACGGCACCTGCTCCACGCCGGACGCGGTGAGCCATTACCGGGAGGCGGTGCGCAAATTCCGCATCTGCAGGCAGATGGATCCCGAATGCCGGATCGTGTCGGAGAAGCTCATGGAAGAAGCCAGGGATTATCTCATGCTTTACGCGGAGCACACCTGGGGCTTCTCCTCGAGTGTCTCCGAACCCGCGCACCCGATGGTTAATCTCCTGGATATGCGCAAAACTTACTACGCCGCCAGGGCAAACGAAGCCGTGAGCCTCTGCGTCGATAAACTCACGGAGTCCTTCGGTGAGACGCCGATGGTCATCTGGAAGGATTACCGCCTGCACGCGGTGAATCCGAATCCTGTGCCGGTGACCGCCACAGCCCTTATCGACCTTGAAATCCTGTTCACTCACAGGCATTTCAGGCTCATCAACGAGCGCACCGGGGAGGACACTCCCTTCCAGATCACCCAGGTCGCCAGGGGAAAAGAGTTCAATATCAGCGTGGAACTAAAGCCCTTCGAGCACGCCGGCTTCCGGCTGGAGGAGCTTCGGCCCGAAGCGCCGGACTCGGCGGGAATGACCTGTACCTACGGCGCGGACGGGGTGGAGGATTTCGCCTGGGACCGGTTCCGGGATCCGGACTGGGTGCTGACCCCTTTTGAAATGATTACGCCTTTCCTGCATATCCGGTGGAAGATCGGGAAGGGAATTACGTCTCTATATGACAGAAGGCACGGGCGGGAGCTGATCACCGACCCGGAGGAGAGCGCGTTCTGCCCGGTGTATGAGTTCACGCCTGTGAAGACGGATCCCTGCACGGAGCGGCGGAACATGGGAAGAAACCGCAAGGCGCCGCATACCCTCAGGAGTTTCGGGAGCCTTCAGGACGTACGGCTCGTGGATCACGGCCCGGTTCTGTCCAGGGTGATCCTTACCTATGCGCTGGAGGGAAGCCTGCAGACAGAGCTGATCCTTACCGCTTACCGGGATGCCGCCCGGCTTGACGCAGATCTGCGCCTGAACAAGGAGAGCCGGATCGAGCCTGAGAACCTGTATCTCACGTTTCCCTTTGACAGGGAGGACTCGGTGCTTTATGCGGACAAGACCGGCTGTGTTTTCCGCCCGAGGATCGACCAGATCCCCGGCACCTGCGCGGACTACTACGAGCTGCAGAACGGCTTCGCATGGGTGGGCCCGGAGGGCTCAGCGGCTGTCGCATTAAAGGACGCGCCGATGATCAGCATGGGCACGCTTCTTCCCCACGATATCCGCCTCTCGGGGGATCCGGGGATGAAGAACACGGACAAGGTATACTCCTGGGTGATGAACAATTTCTGGGAGACCAATTTCAAGGCGTCCCTCGGAGGCTTTCACCAGTTCCGGTACAGTTTTATCCTCACGGACAGCACGGATCCGGAGGAGATTTTTGCGGCACTAAAGGCTGCCAATACGGGGGTGCTCGCGTTTCCGTCTTTTGATGTGCCGCTTGAAGAGGAGTAAGCAGGAGCGCCGGCTGAAGGAGAAGCTCCGGCAGACAGAGCAGTGCGCCGCAGGGCGGCCGGAGGCAGTTCTGGATAACACAGGATCGATGAGAGGAGGCATTTATGAGCAGATTACTGGGAAGGCTCGCGGCAGCTCTCGCCGCGATGATTGTCGCGAATTCCGCGGGAGAGGCGCTGCCCGGTCCGGAGACCGGGAATACGGGAGCGGAGGAACCCGTCGTCTGGGAGAATATCGATGTTTCGGGGCTTCCGGAGCTCACGCCCGAGACTTATCCGCTGGTCGACGGTTCCACGGCGACACTGCCGATTTCGTACGCGCTCTACCGCATCTGCACCGGGGCGGGTGAGGAGGAGGCAGAGCAGGCTATCACACATACCAAGACAGACTATGCCTTCTACGGCCTTTCGTCGGATATGGAGGAGGAATATGCGACCCGCCTGGTGATCGCCTACGAGCCCTCCGCGGAGATCCGGGAGTACCTGGATGAATACGCGGGGGCGCTGGATTTCATGCCAATCGGCAAGGACGCTCTGGTCTTTCTCGCCAATACAGGCAACCCGGTGGAGAACCTGAGCGAGGATCAGCTGATTGACATATACACCGGCAAAATCCGCAACTGGTCGGAACTGGGCGGCAGCAACCTGGAGATTCTCGCCTTCCAGCGCTCGGCCAACTCCGGCTCCCAGACCCTCATGGAAAACCTGGTCTTAAAGGGAACGGAACCCATGCCGGCGCCCAGCTACATGGTACCCTCGGAGATGGGCGAGCTCATCGAGAAGGTATCCGGCTACTCCAACGAGGAGAACGCCCTCGGCTACTCGGTTTACTTCTACGCCCGCAACATGTACAGCATGCCTAACCTGCGGTTCATGGCCGTCAACGGCGTGGAGCCGGACAACAAAACCATTCAGTCCGGGGAGTATCCCTACACCAATGATTTCTACGCGGTGATCCGGGAGGAGGAGCCGGAGGATTCCCCGGCGAGGCAGATCGCGGAGTGGCTCGTTAGCGAGCCGGGACAGGAACTCATCGCTGCCCTGGGGTATGTTCCTGTATCGGACAGCGTCGCTGCCGCCGGGGAGGAGGCACCGGTGTATACCGCTCTCGCTTTCGAGAGGGGCAGTGCTTCGTACGAGCTGGAGGACGGCGAGGTTATCCTGGTAAACGGGGATGACTACTTAAATCATTCCGGACTGACCGCCCTGGATGGGGAGATGAACGAAATTGCCGTATGGGATGACCTCTATATGAAGGAGGACGTCCTGGTGCAGTCCCTGGATGATCCGGTCATGGCCGTGAGCCGCGAGGCCGGCGCCATGGGCGTGTACTGCCCTGAAACCGGCGAGTGGCTTATTCCCCCGGTCTACAGCTCTGTGTCTTATGACGGGGACATCGACTGCTACAGAGCATACCGGTATGATTACGAGACCCGGGAGCGGGACACGGCGCTCCTTGTGGACGGGAAGCTCATCGCAACCCACGGCATCTACGATGATGAAGAGGCCGGCTTCGGAAACATCTGGGTGTTCGGAGACCGTATCTGGATCGAGGAGAAGAAAAACGTTTTCTCTATAGTGGACAGGAAGGGAAACCTGATAAGGACGATGGATCTCGAAGCGGTCAAAGAGCAGCTTGACGAGATGGCCGCGGCGGCGGGAGAGGAGCCCCCGGCGGAGCTTCCGGAGATTGATTACTGGTATTTCAGCCAGAGCTACATTGCTGCGGTGAACGAAGACGACACAGGGATGATCTTTGATTCCGAAGGAAATCTCATGATCCTTCCGTCGGAGATAGAAGGTGCGATTCGGGAGAGTTTTGGCGTCGATGTGACCCGGGAGCACAACGGGTTTTCGTACAACGCGGCTGCGGACACGCCGGACGGCCTTCTTATCGCGGGATATATCTTCGCGGAGAATGATAAGGATTCCGGCAGCTTCCTTTACAATGCCGGAACGGGCGAGATGCTCTCGGCAAAGGGTGACGAGGTAAACATCTATAATGAAGGGGCCGGGAGTCCGGTCAGCTTCAGCGTATGGCCTAAGGACGCCGGATGCAGCTCTCCCGACGCGCGCGTCTACTGCGGTTCCGATAAGCCGCTTGAAGCTTCGGACGGCACAAGATTTACCTGCACCCTGGGTAACGGCTACTACGCCTACTGGAAGGAAGGCACCCTGGTAATCGAAGATAAAGAGGGCACTGTGCACTATGAATATGCCAGGGAAGATGCACCGGAGAATCAGTGGGAGCTGGGAAGTGTCGCGGGTCGCGACCTGTTCATCCTCAGGAACCAGGAGGACGACACCATGTCGCTCTGGCACGGGGAGGAGCTTCTTGAGACCGCGGAGTATATTTTTGAACGGTTTTCCATGTATTCCGGGGAGCGGAGCAGTGACATTGATTACGTGGTGATTCAGTCATCGGACAGCGGCAACCGGATTTACGACAGCCGGACCGGGGAGGAAATCCTGCGCACGAATGAGAACGAATACGTGAGCGTCATGCACACACCGGTCCTTCTTACCATCCGTGATTACTACTGCTATTTCCGAACTGTGGACGGTGAGCTTGTGCTCAAGGTCCGCAGAGAGGTGAGCAATTCGGACTGACGGCACGGACCGCGGAACCATAAAAGCATGAATTACCCGGACACGCTCAGAAGCTGCCTGTATGGCGGCGGCTGGGCGTGTCTGTGCGATAAGGATAAAACGCGGACTAACCGGAAGGCTTCAGAATTCCCCCGCGGCGACAAGGCTGTAGTGCCCGAGCCGTTCCAGCCTCCGCGCGAACTGGGAGGGGGACAGATCCCGGTCGTTGCCGATCCAGTTGAGGACCAGCTGCATGGATCCGGAAAAAACAAAGTCAAAGGTATACTCAAGCCGTTCTCTGTCATAAGAGGGAAACTCTTTCTGCCATTCCTCCACAATCCCGTCCCTGACCAGGTCCCGTATGCTGTTCATGAACTGCGGGTCGCCGTTCTCGCCCATCAGCACGCTGCAGAGCTCCCGGTTCTGCAGTATGCAGGAATAGATCTTCGCCAGCCAGCTGACATTTCTTCCGTCATCCCAGAACCGGTCAAAAGTCTGCAGGTTTTCTCCTATGAAATTGTCTTCAATCTCCTTTAATACCTCCTGCGGCTGCCCGTAATGGAGGTAGAAGGTGCCCCGGTTGATCCCGGCCTCATTGCAGAGCTCCTTGACCGATATGCTGCCGGCCGGCTTCTCCTTCAGCATGCGCAGCAGAGCTTTGTGCAGCATTTCCTTTGTGACACGGACCCTGGCGTCCTGGTTGTTCATTGCCCCTCCCGGTTAATCAACAGAATGAGTGCTTATGTTCATCAAAATGCAAGGATAATAGAATCTGTTCATTGTAAATAAACACTGTGTCTATTATCATGGTTATTACAGGAAAAAACAAGCCAAAATCGGACAAAGGAGGGAAAAAGGATGAGTTTTGACCAGGCCGTAAAGGCATATCAGGCAAATCCCGTTAAGGAAGAACTGGAAAAACAGGTAAACGCCCTTTGCGGAGAGATGACGCTTAACGAAAAAATCTATATGCTCTCCGGACACACCATCGGCCAGACCCAGGTGGATATGATAAGAACCGGGCGCAACTACAATGTCCGGGCCCTGCGCGCCGGCGGCTGCAGGCGCCTCGGCGTGCCGCCTGTGGCTTTTACCGACGGCCCGCGCGGAGTAGTCATGGGCAATTCCACCTGCTTCCCGGTGTCAATGCTGCGCGCCTCTGCCTTTGACCCGGAGCTGGAATACCGGTTTGGCAAGGCCATCGCGGACGAGGCCATTGCCCAGGGCGCCAACTACTTTGCGGGCGTGTGCATCAACCTGGTGCGGAATCCCCGCTGGGGACGCACCCAGGAGACCTACGGGGAGGACCCGTTCCTCCTTGGCGAGTACGGCGCGACGCTGACAAAAGCGGTGCAGGAGGAGGGCATGATCGCCTGTCCCAAGCACTATGCGCTGAACTCCATCGAGGATCTGCGCTTCTTCGTGAACGCGAAGTGCGATGACCGGACGCTCCACGAGGTCTATCTCGCCCACTTTAAGAAGTGCATCGACGCCGGTGCCCAGTCCATCATGGGCGCTTACAACAAGTTCGACGGCGACTATTGCTGCGCTTCGAAGCGCCTGCTCACGGACATTCTCCGCGACGAGTGGGGGTTTGACGGCTTCGTGATGAGCGATTTCGTCAACGGCGTTCATGACGCCGAGTCCAGCCTCAAGGCAGGTCTGGACATGGAGATGATGTTCACCATGCACTATAACAGCTTCTCTATAAAGAAGCTGTTAAAGTCCGGCAGGCTTACGCAGGAGCATATTGACCGCGCCGTTCGTAATATCCTCCGCGTGCTGATCCGGCAGGTGCCGAAGATCAGGCCCCGCAGCCGGAGCGTGATCGGTTCGAAAGAACACCGGATGCTTGCGAGGGAGATCGCCGAGAAGGGCATGGTTCTTCTGGAAAACAACGGCGTGCTGCCTCTCTCAAAGGACGCGAAGGTGATGGTCACCGGTCCCTATGCCAATGAGTCCAATGTAGGTGACCAGGGCTCCAGCCGCGTCTGGGACAAGCACATCGTGACGCCTTTTGCCGGGATCTCAAAGTTATTCCCGGGCGCCTCCCTCACCGAGGGCGACGTGGCTGTGGTCTGCGTGGGCTCCAACCGGAAGAAGGAGGGCGAGTTCTTCGCCAGTGCCAGTGAGAAGATGAAGAAGAAGCCTAAGGACTGCGGCGGCGACCGCGACAGCCTGCGCCTGGACGATGCGGAGGTGCAGCTCATCCGAGGCCTCAAAGCCCAGGGAAAGAAGGTCGTGGCTGTGCTCTATTCCGGCTGCGCTATTATCGTGGAGGAGTGGAAGCAGTACGCGGATGCCATTATCATGAACTACTATTCCGGCTGCGAGGGCGGAACGGCGCTGGCAAATCTCCTTTGCGGGGACAGGAATTTCTCCGGAAAACTCCCCTTCACGGTGGCAAAGGATGAGAAGGATTATCCTGCTTTCCTGAGTATCGGACAGAAGCCTTACGAGATCACTTACGGCTACTACCACGGCTATACCAAGATGGACAAGGAGGGCATCGAGCCCGCCTATCCTTTCGGCTACGGCCTGAGTTATACAAGTTTTGAAGTTTCCGGTGCGGCTGCCGCATGGAGCGGGGACTCGCTGACCGTAACCGCGAAGGTAAAAAATTCCGGCATCCGGGACGGCGCGGAGGTGCTGCAGGTCTATGTCGGCTCGAAGGGGGCTGCCGACGGCGCGGACCGGCCGGTGAAGCTGCTGAAGGGCTTTAAGAGGGTGGAGCTTAAAGCCGGGGAGGAAAAGACGGTGACCGTCACGGTGCCGGCAGAAGAGTTGAAATTCCGGACCCCTTCCGGCTGGGTGCTGGATGAGGCGTACACGGTTTATGTCGGAACAGACAGCCGGAATGCGGCGGCTGTCAGGTAAGCAAAACTTATGCAAAGAGGGAAAAACGAGGATATACTAGGTGTTCCTCGTCTTTACCTGGAACTTCAACGGCAGGAAATGTGCTTCTTCAGAGGAGCCCGGTTCCGTCGAAGGCGGGGATGAAGCTCTCGCTCGCGGTTCCGCCCTCCTGAATAAAGCCGTTCTCGACCCCCAGACCGAGCATGTAGTCCACGAGCGCGTCATATTCCTCTTCGCGCAGGACATGCCCGAGCTGAGGGTCGTTCTTTACTGCGGGCATGGGTGTGTACTGGTTCATGAGACTGATGTAGATGCGGTTCCCGTAGGTCTCGTAAAGGTAGCGGAGCACGGCGCGGGAGTCCTCTCCGCAGCCGGGCAGGGCAAGGTGGCGGACGATGACGCCCTTAAGCATCTGCGGCTCGGGCACTTCATCCTCGTCCGCAGTTCCGTCAGCCGGCGTGACCTGGGCGAATACGGGCACGGGCTGCTGCCGCACCATCTCCGCGACGGCCTCCTTCGCTCGCCCGAAATAGTCCGGCGCGTTCGAGTAAGCGGCAGAGAGCCCGGACGAACAGTACTTCAGGTCCGGCAGGTAGATGTCCACCAGACCCTCCAGGGCTTTCAGGGAATCCGCCTTCTCATAGGCAGAGGTGTTGTAGATCACAGGGACGGAAAGACCCTCCCGGCGCGCGGATTCCAGGGCCGGGATGATGTGGTGGAGATAGTGGGTGGGCGTCACGAGATTGATTGTAGCGGCACCTTCGTCCTGAAGCGTGAGGAAGGTCTCCTTGAGGCGTACCGGGGTGATCCGGATTCCGGGGAAAGCTGCCCCGGCTTCATTCCTGCGGCAATTCCCCCTGCTGCCGGAAATCGCCGCGTTCTGGCAGAAGATACAGCCCATGCTGCAGCCGGAGAAGAACACCGCGCCGGAGCCCTTCTCTCCGGTAAGGCAGGGCTCCTCCCACGCAAGGAGGGCGGCCCGCCCGGCGTAAAGATCATAGGGCACGCCGCAGTAGCCCACCCTTCCGGAGATGCGGTCCGCGCCGCATTCCCTTGGGCAGAGCGTGCAGTGATGAAGGTCAAAGCCGGCATCGCGCAGGGAGGCTGACTGATCGGGAAATGTATTCTGAGGGGATAGAGTTTTCATGGCTGATGTTCGTCTGCCTTCGCATTCTCACTCATACATGTATGGTCCGAATGCCCGGGACTTATCGCGCAAAAAAACTGCCGTGCTTCAGGGCACGGCAGGATCCTGACACGGTTCTGCGGCGACCGCTCCGCCAGGCTTCCCTGCGGCACATGGACGGTTCCGCTTAGTGCTGCTTGGTTCCCCATCTGACACGGTTCACAGATGTCCATTGCGCAGGACCCAAACTTCAGCACGACCACCGACAGACGGCTGTCAGAACCCCGCCCTGTCCTGAAACACGGCGGATACTCTGCAAGTATAGATAAACGCGGGATAATTGTCAAATTCAGGTCGGAAAATCCGCTGTTTACGGAAGGAATTCTGATAGACCGCGTGCCGGGCAGGGCATAGAATGGAGAGGAAGCAGGCTGGTCTACAACTGTTCCACAGGAGGGCAGGCGATGAGAACAATTACGAATATGATGATTCCCATGCGGGACGGCGTGCGTCTTGCGACGGATCTGTATCTTCCGGACAAGGAGGGGGCTTATCCGCTGATTCTGATGCGCACACCGTACGACAAGCGGGATTTCGGGAACGACCCGCTCTATTCGGACTATCCCAGGTACGTCGCGCAGGGCTATATTGTGGCGGTCCAGGACTGCCGCGGCACGGTTCTGTCCGAGGGGACGATAAACCAGAACGGAGCCAATGAGCATGAGGACGGTTATGATACCGTGGAATACCTCGCAGCTCAGCCGTTCTGTGACGGGAACGTGGGAATGTTCGGACTTTCCTATTTCGGATTTACCCAGCACGCGGCCGCGTCGATGCGCCCGCCGCACCTTATGGCAACGTGCCCCTTCATGTGCTGCTCGCTTTCTTCCTTCGGCACCAGCAGCATGCAGACCGTCGCGGCTTTCCACCTTAGCTGGGCGTACGGCCAGCTGCTGGAGAGAAAGGAGACCTATTTCCCGGATCCCGGGGTGCGGGAGAGAGTCGTGCCCCTGCTGGAATCCTTCCGGGACAAGCTCGGCGAGTATGCCTCTTACCTCCCCATGACGGACAACCCGGCGGCGAACATTCCGGACGTCCCGATGCTCTGTGACTACGTTGAGCTCGCGAGAAGAGTCGAGGATCCGGAGTTCTGGAAGAGCATCCGCAGCCCGATGAACTACGACGGATTCCATACCGCCATGCTGCACGGGACCGGCTGGATGGACGCCGCGGTAAACAATACGATCGATAATTATCTCGCGGCAAGGAAGTCGAAGGACGCCTGGACACGGGAGAATTCAAAACTCCTCATCGGGCCCTGGACGCACGGGGGCGTGCTGCCGGACAGCCTGGAGGGAGTCGATTTCGGAAAGGAAAACTCCGGACACGCCCAGGACGTCACCGGGATGATGATCCGGTGGTTCGACCGTTACCTCAGGGGAAAGGAGACCGACTGCTTCCCCGGCCGCGTGCGCTATTTCGTGATGAATAAGAACGAGTGGAGGGAGTCCGCGGAATGGCCTCCGGAGGATGCCGTGCGGACCAGGCTCTATCTCGCGGATGACCTGACACTCGCGGCAGATATCCCGGAGAAGGGGGAGCTTTCCCTTGTATATGATCCCGCGGATCCCGCGCCTTCGTTCCATGTGGACAAGGAGGGCCGCGCCGCCTTCGCGGACTGGTCGGAGATAAGGAACAGGAAGGATATGCTTTTCTTTGCCTCTGACGTTTACGATGAGGGCTGCACGATCGCCGGAGATGTGCGGGCAAGGCTCCATGTCGTGACCGACGTGCCGGACACGGATTTTGCCGTGCGCCTTACGGACATCGCCCCGGACGGGTACGAGCGACAGATCACGACGGGATTTGTCCGGGCGCGGCACAGGAACGGCCTCTTCACGGAGGACTTCCTTACGCCGGGGGAGGAGGCCTGCATTGACTTTGCCGCCGGATATGCCGGATACTTTGTCGCCCCCGGGCACCGGATCGGCCTGCAGCTTGCCGGTTCGCTGTTCCCGCAGTACAACCGGAACCTCAACACGAGGGAGGCGCCGTCCGTCGGGAAGGAATTCACCGCCGCGCACGACAGAATCCTCACGGGAGCGGAGTACGCCTCGTTCCTGGAGCTGCCGGTACTTGCCAGGTAAGCCTGATAAGAAAAAAGACAGAAAAAAACCTGATCCGGTGGGAACCTGATCAGGTTTTTTTATCCCTCAGCCCGCGGAAGAAGCGGGAGAGTATTTCCCCGCACTCCGCATCAAGAATCCCGCATGCCACCTCACACCGGTGGTTGAAACCGTCGTTCTGAAGGATGTTGATGAGGGTTCCTCCCGAGCCGGATTTGGGGCTCATCGCGCCGATGACGACGCGGTCTATCCTCGACTGCACGATGGCTCCCGCACACATGGGGCAGGGCTCGAGCGTGCAGTAGAGCGTGCAGCCGGAGAGCCGCCAGTCGCCGAGCTTCGTGCAGGCCTTCCGGATCGCGGAGGTCTCCGCATGGGAGAGCGCGGAGTGATCGGTGTTGCGGCGGTTGTATCCCCTCGCGATGACTTTGCCGTCCTTCACGATGACGCAGCCGATGGGCACCTCCCCGTGATCAAAGGCGTGCTCTGCCTGGATGAGGGCCTTTCGCATGAAAAACTCATCCAGGGCGGCGAGGGAGGCTTCGGCGGCGAGGCGCGCCTTCGCCATCGCGTCAAGTTTTTCCTTCCGCCTTTCTTTGCGCGCGAGAGCCTTCTTCATGTGCGCAGCCCGGTATTCCTCCCCGCGGTCCGCAGCGCTCCGGACGCGTTTTTCTTCAGTTCCACCCGTTTCGTTAAGACCCACTTGCAAAATCCTCAAATCCTACTAAAATAGTAGCAATAGAAATCCTACTAAAAAGGTATGAATAGCTGGGCATGAATGACCGCCGCCTTGCCCGGGACTGTACGGAACAGCTTCAGGAGCAGCCGGGGAGCAGCGGATAAGCTATTGTATCATTTCACGCTGCGGCCGGTGAAGCCGCGGGAGGCTTAAGGGGTAAGATGAAGATTTCCACAAAAGGGCGCTACGCCCTGAGAATGATGCTGGATCTCGCGAAGAACGGGCAGGAGGGATATGTCTCCCTAAGGGATGTCTCCGAGAGACAGGACGTGACGGTGAAGTATCTGGAGCAGATCGCCACAGCCCTCACCAGGGCGGGGTATATCCACTCGCAGCGAGGCAACAGCGGCGGCTACCGGCTGACAAGGGAGCCGGACGGATACCGGGTCGGAGATATCCTGCGCGCGACAGAGGGGTCGCTGGCGCCGGTGGCCTGCCTTGCGGACGAGGAGAACGTGTGTCCCCGGAGCGGGGAGTGCGGCACCCTGCCGTTCTGGCAGGGGCTCGATGAGGCGGTCACCCGCTATGTGGACAGTGTGACGCTTGGCGATCTCCTGAATCAGCAGAAATAGCAGGGACCGCTGCGCCGGAGGTGCTCCGCGCCGGGTGCGGCATATGGCAAAGCCGCATCCGTGGATAGTGCGTGAACGAGGTGAATTATGTCAGACAAGCTTATGAAGGCAGAGAGACTGTCGGTTTCCATCGAGGAGGGCGAGCTTCTTCACGAGGTGTCCCTTGAGATCGGGAAGGGGGAGACCCACGTGCTTATGGGCCCGAACGGGGCGGGCAAATCCACCTTCGGTTACACCCTCATGGGATCGCCGCAGTACACCGTGACAGGAGGGAGAATCCTTTTCGAGGGAGAGGACATCACCAGGCTCTCCGCCGATAAGCGCGCCAGGAAAGGGATGTTCCTGTCCTTCCAGAATCCGCTGGAGGTTCCGGGGCTTACGCTGGAATCCTTCCTCCGGGCATCGGTGCGGGCCGTCACCGGGAAACCGGTGAAGCTCTTCGCCTTTAAGAAGGAACTGGAGGAGACGCTCTCCCTCTTGAAAATCGATCCCTCCTACGCGGAGAGGGAGCTGAATGTAGGCTTCTCCGGCGGGGAGAAGAAGAAGGCGGAGATCCTGCAGCTGCTGCTTCTGCGCCCGAAATTCGCCATTCTGGACGAGACGGACTCCGGCCTTGACGTGGACGCCGTGCGGGTGGTTTCCGCAGGCATCGAGGAATACCAGAGGAGGCAGGAGGGCGCGCTGCTCATCATCACCCACAGCACGCGCATCCTGGAATCCCTGAAGGTGGACCGCACACATGTCATGGTGAAGGGGCGGATCGTATATTCCGGTGATGCTTCCGTCGTGGAGGGAATCAACAGAGACGGGTTTGAGCAGTTTATTTCCTCCGAAGAGGAATAGACCGCGCGGAACGGCTGCAGCGGAGGGATAAGGATGAACATTCTTGATGAGGACCGCCGGTTCTATGATTTTACGGACGACGAGAGCGGGTTTTACAGGCTTGAGGAGGGGCTCTCGCCGGAGATTGTCCGGCAGATCTCCGAGGAGAAGCACGACCCGGAGTGGATGAGGGATTTCCGTCTCAAGAGCCTTGAGGTCTACAGCCGGGCTGCGGTCCCGGACTGGGGACCGCCGGTTGACGGCCTGAATATGGAGGAGATCGCTTCCTACGTGCGCCCCAGCACTTCCATGCAGGGACGGTGGGAGGATGTTCCGGAGGAGATCCGCAATACCTTCGAGAAGCTGGGTATCCCGCAGGCAGAGCGCGAGAGCCTCGCGGGCGTGGGCGCCCAGTACGACTCCGAGCTCGTCTACCACAGCGTGCGGGAAGAGGTCGCCGCCCAGGGCGTCGTGTACACGGACATGGAGAGCGCGCTCACCGGCGAATACGCGGATATGGTCAGGGAGACCTTCATGAAGCTCGTGCCGCCGGAAGATCACAAGTTCGCCGCGCTGCACGGGGCGGTGTGGTCGGGAGGCTCCTTTGTCTACGTGCCCCCGGGGGTGAAGGTGGAGATCCCGCTGCAGTCCTACTTCCGGCTTAACGCGAGGGGAGCCGGCCAGTTCGAGCACACGCTCATCATTGTTGATGAGGGGGCGGACCTGCACTTCATCGAGGGCTGCTCGGCGCCGAAGTACAACGTCGCCAACCTTCACGCGGGATGTGTTGAGCTGTATGTGAAGAAGGGCGCGAGGCTCCGCTACTCCACTATCGAAAACTGGTCAAAGAACATGTACAACCTCAACACCAAGAGGGCTCTGGTGGAGGAGGGGGCGGTGATGGAATGGGTCTCCGGGTCCTTCGGCTCCCACACCTCCTATCTCTATCCGACCACGGTGCTTAAGGGGGACCGCTCCCACGCGGAATTCACGGGAATCACCTTCGCCGGGGCCGGGCAGAACCTGGACACCGGCGCGAAGATGATCCATCTCGGCCGGGAGACCTCCTCTTTTATCGACACCAAGTCCATCTCCGGGAGAGGCGGAATATCCACTTACCGGAGCAGCGTGCAGATCATGGCGGGCGCGAAGGGATCGAAGGCCTCGGTGAACTGTGCCTCGCTGATGCTCGACTCTTATTCCCGCTCGGACACGATCCCGGCGATGGATATCCGCACACCGGACGCGGATGTGGGGCATGAGGCGAAAATCGGAAGGATAAGCGACGAGGCGGTGTTCTACCTGATGAGCCGCGGAATCCCCGAGAACGAGGCGAGGGCGATGATCGTCAGCGGCTTTGCCGACACGGTGAGCAAGGAGCTTCCGCTGGAGTACGCGGCGGAGATGAACAACCTGATCAGGTTGGAAATGGAGAACGGATGAAAACGCTTGAGCTGAACAACCTCCCCGTACTTACCTGGAACCATCTGAAGGTAAACCATACGGCAGTGGACGACGCAGGGGATCTCTTCGGGCCGGATCCGGCCCTGGGCCAGGAACCGCTTCTTCCGGGCAGGAGGTTAAGCAGGGAGGAGGAAGAGGAGCTTGTTTCCTCCGCGCCGCGGATCCCGGCGGAGAGTGCGCAGGCGGGAAAGGTCCCGGAATACGGCGCTTCGGGCGGCCCCTTCTTTCCCGCCGGGCTTGGGGCGGACTATGGCCGCCTCCTTAAGGAGAAGGGGGTTATGCCGGTGCTTGCGGAAATCCCTGCCGTAAGGAGCGATACCCGGGTTGTCCGGAGAAAGGCCCTCGGGGAGGGGGAGTTTTTCCTGGACGACGGTATCCTCGTCGTCGGCGAGGGGGCAAAGGCGGAGGTGATCACGGTGCTCGCGGGGAAAACTCCGTCCATGCCCTGCGGAAGGAGGGATCCCGCAGACGGGGACAGGCCGGACGAAAGAAACGGCAGGGGTGCAGCCTTAAATGCAGGAACGGCGGCGTTAAGAACCAGGATTATTCTGAGAAAAGGCGCCTCGCTTACCTTCGTCCGCGCACAGCTTCTTGATGCGGAATATACCTGCTTTGACGATATCGGGGCCGTCCTGGAGGAAGGCGCGGAGCTTAAGCTCATTCAGACGCATCTCGGCGCGGGCAGGCTTTATACGGGAATGCAGGCTTATCTCGCCGGAAGGAGAAGCCGCCTTGAGGCCGACATGTGTTACAGAGCGGCGGGCATCGCCGATGCGAACTACACCGCGGTATTCGGGGGAAGGCAGACGGAGGCCCGCATGAGTTTTGACGGGGTGCTGGAGGAAGGCGCGGTGAAGACCTTCCGGGATACCCTGGATTTCCGCGCAGGCGCTTCCGGCGCCCGGGGAAGGGAGGAGGAGAACGTCCTTCTTCTCTCCGACAGCGTGGTGAACCGCTCGGTTCCCCTCATCCTCTGCGGGGAGGAGGACGTCGACGGCCGGCACGCGGCGACGCTGGGGAGGCTGCCGGAGGATATGCTGTTCTACTTCGCCAGCAGGGGAATTGACCGGGAGAGTGCCGTCCGGATGATGGCCGGCGCGAGGCTCTCCAAAGCGGCACTGCGGATTCCGGAGGAGAAAACGGCGGCGGAGGTGCTCTCGTTCATCCGGCAGGTGAACCGCGGGGGTAAGTAAGCCTTATTCCCGGCGGAAACTGCGGGAACCGGAGACACCGCGCCTTGTCTCAAGGCAGAGGAAGAAAGGAGAGCAATGCGGGATTTCAGGGAGGATTTTCCCATTTTCCGGGGAAACAGCATCATCTATTTTGACAGCGCGGCGACGGCGCAGCGGCCGGCTGTGGTCCATGAGGCAATGCGAGCCTTCAACGACACCGTGAACGCGAACCCGCTGAGAGGGCTCTACGACTGGAGCGTGCGCGCGACGGAGGCCTACGAGGAAGCGAGGAGCACCGCTGCCCGCTTTATCGGCGCTGCGCGTCCGGAGGAGGTCATCTTCACAAGGAACACGACGGAATCGCTCAACCTCGTCGCCTGTACCTGGGGTGAGGAGAACATCGGCGAAGGGGATGAGATCGCGGTGACGATCCTCGAGCACCACTCCAACCTTCTTCCCTGGCAGATGCTCGCGAAGAGGAAGGGGGCGAAGCTGGTCTTTCTGGAGTGCCTTCCCGACGGAACCGTCACCGGGGAGGAGATCCGGTCAAAACTTACGGACCGGACGAAGCTCGTCGCTGTCGGGCAGGTCTCCAACGTCCTCGGGGTGGAAAACCCTGTGCGGAGCATCGCCGCGGCAGCTCATGAAAAGGGTGCGGTCGTGGTGGTCGACGGCGCGCAGAGCACGCCCCACCGGCCGGTGGACGTCTCGGAGCTCGGGGCGGATTTCTTCGCCTTCTCGGGGCACAAGCTGATGGGGCCCATGGGCATAGGGGTGCTCTGGGGACGGATGGAGCTTCTGGAGGAGATGCCGCCGTTCCTGACCGGAGGAGAGATGATCGAGCAGGTCACCCGGGAAGGCGCGGTCTGGGCAGAGGTGCCGCACAAGTTCGAGGCGGGAACGGTGAACGCCTCCGGCGCGGTGGGACTTAAGGCGGCGATTGAGTATATCGGGGAAATCGGCTTCGGGGTTATAATGGAAAAAGAACGGACGCTCACCAGGCTGCTCATCGAGGAAATGCGGCGCATTCCCGAGGTCCGGATTTACGGGCCGGAGGATCCGCAGGCACATAACGGCATCGTCTCCTTCAATATCGAGGGATGCCATCCTCACGACGTGGCTTCCGTCCTCGACAGCGAGGGTATCTGCGTCCGCGCGGGCCACCACTGCGCTCAGCCGCTGCTTGCCCACCTCGGGGTGTCCTCTTCGGCGAGGGCGAGTCTTTATTTCTACAACACGGAGGAGGAAGTCCTCCGCTTCGCGGAGGCGCTCCGCAAGGTGAGGAGGTGGCTCGGCTATGGAACTTAAACAGCTGTACCGCGAGATCGTCAACGAGCACAACCTGCATCCGGAGTACAAAAGGGAGCTTCCCGGGGCGAATGCGGTCCTGAACGGGGTGAACCCGAGCTGCGGCGATGACATCACCCTGCAGATGAAGGTGAAGGACGGGGTGGTCGAGGAAGCGGCGTTTACTGGATCGGGATGCGCGATCTCCCAGGCCTCCGCGGACATGATGTGCGCGCTCGTCGAGGGAAGGACCGCCTCGGAGGCGCAGCGCCTCGGCGATATTTTCATGCGCATGATCCGGGGGGAAGCTTCTCCGGAGGAGACAGAGGAGCTCGACGAAGCCGCCGCGCTGCAGGACATCTCCCACATGCCGGCCCGCGTGAAGTGCGCGGTGCTCGGATGGCGCACGATGCAGGCCATCCTCGCGGAGACGAATACCTAGACTGAGCAGATTATGTCGGAATCAAACATCACCAAAAACGCCCTCGCGGCCTCCATGAAAAAACTCATGAGGAGCAGGCCCTTCGAGAAGATCAGCGTCTCGGACATCTGCAGCGACTGCGGGATCAACCGGAAGAGCTTCTATTACCACTTCAGGGACAAGTATGACCTTGTCAACTGGATTTTCTATACGGAATTCATCGGAAGCATGGACTTAAGCGGGTACCGCACCGGATGGGACTGGCTCAACGACATGGGCGAGTATTTCTACAAGGAGCGGGAGTTTTACCGCTGCGCCCTGAAGATAGAGGGGCAGAATTCCTTCAAGGATTACCTTGTGGAGGTAATCTCGCCGATCGCGGCGTTCTTCCTGCAGGATGTCTTCCCGGAGACGGAGAAGGACAATTTCTACATTACCTTCATGCTTGACGCTCTTCTTACTTCGACGGTAAGGTGGCTCTCCGGGGGATACAGCATGGAGATGAACGCGGAGGAGTTCGTGGCGAGAATAAGGGAAGTGATCATCCGCCTCGGCCGGTCCGCCTGGACGGGGAAATAAGGAACAGCCCGCAGTAAGGGAACAGGAGTATAAGAAAAGCCGTATCCTTCGGGATGCGGCTTTTTTTCGGAGGCAGATCAGTTTTGCCTTATCTCAGTATTCCCGGATCTCCGTGGTGTCGATCTTCGGCATGACCTGCTGGAGTGCTTCCGCCAGCGGCCTGTCCATGGGAAATTCCATGCCGGCGGAGGAGAGGGGACGGATCACCTTCCGGTCCGGGCCGATCTCCAGGAGTTCCCTGTGTCCGGCCACCCGGCCGGAGAGGGTCTCGCCGTCCCCGTAGTACTCAATGATGACGCAGGGGTACTCCGGGTGAAGCCTCAGCCGGTAGCAGTAGTCTGTCGACGCAGCGATCTGTTCCTCGGTTACTTCGTCGCCGGCGATGCGCAGGTAGAAGGGCGCGTCTACGGAGATCAGTTTGCGCAGGGTGTCCTTCGGGATGGGCTCCTCATAGCGGCTGCCGCTCCTTAAGGAATAGAGGCCGAACAGGATCTTCTGGTTCCGGAGAAGAGGAACGGTGAGATAGGTCTCCTCGTCGTCCACAGGGAAGAAGAAAAGCGCGTTCCTGCAGAGCTTGAGCAGCTGGATCTGCGCCGCAGTCACCCTTCCCGAGGGACGGATCAGGACGAAGCAGCACTCCGGGTAGCGCCCGAAGAGGTCGAGAAGCTCATAGGAATCCGACGCCCTTCCGTCCTCCCGGATGAAGTAGGAGTAGATGCCGAGCTCCATGCCCTCCTTTACCAGGCGGTCAATATCCGGAACGGTCAGCGCGGCGGGCGCGTCTCCCGCGCACAGCTCCGGCGACCAGCGCAACATCATGGTGAGCGGCACCGCGAAGCCCGATTCGAGCTCCGTGCGGCGGATCACCCGGCCGCCGTAGGTCCAGGCGCTGTAGCCGAAATTCATTCCGATGGTCTTGATGGTGTCGTGGTCGCAGTTGGCGAGGACATTTGCCACGAAATCGTAGTACTTGTTGTTCTCGTTCTCCAGGAGGTCCTGCATGATGGTGAAGAAGTCGTCCTGGAAGCGGCTCCTGGAGAACTGCTTTCCCAGATCCGCGAGGCGGCGGATGCTTCGCTTCGGGTTCTCCTCCATGCTCCGGATTCCGGAGCTTACTGCGGATTCAATCATCGCGCGGGTTATGGTTCTTGTGTTCAATGAAAACTCCGTTTCTGCCGGCTTAACCGGTATCCGTCCGGTGTTCCGGCGGGAGGTTCAGGGACTGCGCACGGCTTCCGCGCGGCAGCTTCCCCCGTAAATACTCTTTTATTTTATGAGCTTATGTTTCCCGGGGAACAGACAGATGCGGGAAATATGGGATAAAATGTAACAGAATCGGAAGTTTGTCCGTAATCTCCTTGAGGAGGAAGCAATGAGAGTATTCAGAAAAACAGCCGTACTTGCGTGGCTAATTCCCGCCGCGCTTTTATCCGGCCTGCTGATACCGGAAGCGGTGAAGGCGTCCAGGGGGGAGAGAGAGCCCCGCGCGGAGAGCAGCGTCTTATCCGCTGCGGAAGCCCCTGATGAAGCAGCGGCGGAAGAAGAGAGGAGAATCAGCGGGGAGGCGGAGAGGATACTTGCGGAGATGACGCTCGGGGAGAAGGTCTCCCAGCTCTTCTTTGTGACCCCGGAGGCACTCACCGGGGTGAGCCCGGTGACCGTAACCGGGCAGACCTCGAAGGCGGCCTATGACCGGAGACCGGTGGGCGGGCTGATCTACTTCTCCCAGAACCTCCGGAGCCCGGAACAGGTGCGCGCGATGCTCACAGGGATCCGGAGCTATGCGGAGGAAACCACGGGAATACCTCTCTTTACCGGCGTGGACGAGGAGGGAGGGAGCGTGCTCCGCATCGGGTCGGACAGCGCCTTCGGTGTGAAGAGAACGCCCGCGATGGCACTGGTCGGTGCTTCGGGTGAAACCGCGGTAAGAAGTGCGTCTGCCTATATCGGGAGTTATCTTAAGGATCTCGGCTTTACCCTGGATTTCGCCCCCTGTGCCGACGTCATCACCAATCCGGCGAACAAGGTGATCGGAAACCGCTCCTTCGGAAGCGACCCTGCGGTGGTGGCAGCCATGGCGGCCGCCTATGCGGACGGGCTGCACCAGTCTGGCGTGATGAGCGTCTACAAGCACTTCCCCGGCCACGGCGGGACGGAAGGGGATACCCATGAGGGCTACGCGTATACGGAGAGAAGCCTCGCTGAGCTTGTGAGCGCCGAACTCGTCCCCTTTGCGGGCGCGGAGGGCCGCGGTGCGGACATGATCATGGCAGCGCACATCTGTGCTCCCGGAATTACCGGGGACAGCGTCCCGGCCAGCCTGTCGCCGTTCATGATAAGCGACCTTCTCAGGACAAAACTTAACTACGGCGGAGTAGTGATCACGGATGCCCTGAACATGGGCGCGGTCACAGCGCAGTACAGCTCCGCCGAGGCTGCGGTGCTTGCCCTGGAGGCGGGCTGCGACATGCTGCTGATGCCGGAGGATTTCGACGCGGCATACGACGGAGTGACAGCCGCGGTGCGCAGCGGAAGGATCAGTGAGGAGAGGATTGACGAGTCCGTCCGGAGGATACTGAAACTCAAGCTGTTGTATAGATAAAAATAGCCAACCACAAGAAGTAGATGTTATACTTACGGTAACTGCTTGTAATTCCGGCGGGATGCTCCGCCGGATTCATCCTAAATAATCAGGGGGGATATCTCATGCTGAGAGACGGCAAAATCTGGATAGCAAACACCGCTGACGGAAGAAATATCTGCATATTGCCGCAGATGGCAAACCGCCACGGCCTTATCGCCGGCGCCACCGGCACCGGCAAAACCATCACGCTGAAGGTCCTCGCGGAATCCTTCTCGGACATGGGCGTTCCCGTGTTCCTCGCGGATGTCAAGGGCGATCTGGCCGGCATGATCAACCCCGGCGTGAATACCGAGGACATGCAGGAGCGCATCCGCCGCTTCGGCCTGGCGGACGCGGGCTTCGAGTATAAGAGCTATCCCACCACGTTCTGGGATATCTACGGACAGAAGGGCATCCAGCTGCGCACCACGATCTCCGAGATGGGCCCGCTGCTTCTTTCCCGCATCCTCGGGCTTAACGACATCCAGTCCCAGATCCTGACCATCACCTTCAAGATCGCCGATGAGAACGACCTCCTGCTGATCGACACGAAGGACTTAAAGTCCATGCTCAACTACCTGCAGGAGAACGCGAAGGACTACGCAGCCGAGTACGGCCGCATCTCCGCATCCTCCATCGGCGCGATCATGAGAGCAATCACCTCCCTGGAGATGGACGGAGCGGATATCTTCTTCGGCGAGACCGCCCTCTCGATCCACGACTGGTTTACAACGGGCGAGGGCGGAAAGGGAATGATCAATATCCTTGATTCCGAGACCCTCATCAACAACTCCACGCTGTACTCCACCTTCCTGCTCTGGATGCTCTCCGAGCTTTTCGAGAAGCTTCCCGAGGTCGGCGACCTGGACAAGCCCAAGATGGTGTTCTTCTTCGACGAGGCTCATCTGCTCTTCAAGGGCGCCTCGAAGCTGCTCCTGGAGAAGATCGAGCAGGTGGTAAAACTGATCCGCTCCAAGGGTGTCGGCGTCTTCTTCATCACCCAGGTGCCAAGCGACATCCCGGACGGCGTCCTGGCCCAGCTCGGCAACAAGGTGCAGCATGCACTCCATGCCTATACGCCCAATGACCAGAAGGCGGTCCGCGCGGCGGCGAACTCCTACAGAATCAATCCGAATTTTGATACCTATGAGACGCTGCTCAACCTCGGCACCGGCGAGGCTATTGTCTCCTTCCTTGAGGAGGACGGCCAGCCGTCCCTTACGGAGAAGGTCTATGTGCTGCCTCCGCAGAGCCAGATGGGCGCAATCGATGACGCGCAGCGCGACAGGCAGGTGAAGGGCGCGATGCTCTACGGCAAGTACGCCGAGGCCTATGATCCGGATTCCGCCTATGAGTTCCTGCAGCGCCAGGGCCTCGAGAAGCAGGCGGAGGCGGAGAAGGCCGCAGAGGAAGCTGCCAAGGCGAAGGAAGAGGCCGCAGCGGAGAAGGAAGCCCTGAAGGCCGCAGAGAAGGAAGCAAAGGAGAAGGAGAGAGAGGAGCAGAAAGCCGCAACCGCGAAGAAGCGCGCGGCAAAGTCCGTCGCATCCTCCGTTACCGGAACCGTCGGCCGCGAGGTCGGCAAGACCGTCGGCAAGAAGCTCTTCGGCAAGTTCGGCCAGACCCTGGGCGGCAATGTCGGGGCGAGCCTCGGAAGAGGAATCCTCAGCACGCTGTTCAAGCTCTGATGGGTTTTGCCGGAAAGGACAGGATCTTCTCCGGCACACTGCCGCTTAAGGTTGTCCCGCGCCGGGATTATACCTGCAGTATAATGACAGGTGACGGATTCCGGAGTATCCTTACACTGTAAAGACTTGGGAACGCCTTCCGGAAGGCGGGCGGCCCGGAGAATTAAGGACAGGTCTGAAGCAATGTTGATTTACCGCATGATATTCCTGAACAGCATAAGGCAGTTCGATCCGCGCGTCATGAGAGCGCGGGGAACTGGCCGTATGTGTGTTTGCGGAACGGGGAGCGGTAAGGAAAACGACTATAGGAGCTGTACGCTGATGCGCTGAAGCCTGCTGTGCCTGTATCTTTATCGTGAGCTGAGAAGCCCGTTCTGCACGGAAATATCACGCAGAACGGGCTTTTTGATGCCGTGAATTTCCTGAGCGGGAAAGGGCGGCAAGGATGAGGAGACGGGCAATGGGAAACATACCTTCTATTGATATGACCGCAACGGGCGAAAACATCGTAAAGCTGAGGAGGAGAGCCGGGCTCACCGTGAGAGATCTCCAGGAATTCTTCGGATTTGCCACGCCGCAGGCCATCTATAAGTGGCAGCAGGGCACAACGATGCCCGCGCTGGACAATCTTGTGGGCCTCTCGGTGATCCTTGGGGTAAGCATGGACGAAATCATCGTCCGGGGACAATGACCGCTGATTAAACGGGAATTAAGTGCACGGAAGAACGCAGTATGCGCTGAAGAACGCGGAATAAAACAGGGACGGCTCTGCCGTCCCTTGTCAGTTCAGAGTAAACGAAAACACCATCCCTGAAGGCTGACCCCCAGAAACAGTGCTTCCGATGCGCCGCCAGGGACTCGAACCCTGGACACCCTGATTAAGAGTCAGGTGCTCTACCAACTGAGCTAGCAGCGCGTTTATCTTTTTTCGCTCCTCCCGGAACGCAAGTGCTATTATAGTATACGGTTTTTGGTTTGGCAAGAAGAATTTTGAGAATTTTCAAGCAGTGAGTGTTCAGGCCGATGAAGAGGTGAACAGCTGAGGATCCGCGGGATCCGGATGCCGCCGGAAAAGGAGAAACAGATACCCATGATATTCGATACGCACGCGCATTACGATGATCATGCCTTCGACGGGGACAGGGAGGAAATTATTGCGTCACTTGCAGACGCCGGAATCGGGACGGTGGTGAACGTCGCGGCGGACAGGGAGAGCGTGCGGACGACGCTTGGCCTTTCGGAGAAGTATCCCTTCATCTGGTGCGCTTTGGGATTTCACCCGTCCTCCGCCGGGGATATGACGGAAGACGACATCCGGATGCTCCGGGAGGCGCTGGCTTCTCCCAAAGCCGCGGCAGTGGGGGAGATCGGTCTCGACTACCACTGGGACGAGCCGGGCAGGGAGGTGCAGCGGCACTGGTTCGCAAGGCAGCTTGCGCTCGCCGCGGAGACGGACATGCCTGTGGTCATTCATTCCCGGGACGCCGCGGAGGACACGATGAGCATGTTAAAGGAGCACCGAAGACCCTCCGCGGACAGGCCTGCCGGGGTGATTCACTGCTATTCCTACAGCGCGGAACAGGCTTTACAGTACGTGAAAATGGGATATTATATCGGCATCGGAGGAGTCCTGACCTTTAAAAACGCGAGAAAACTGAAGGAAACCGCGGAGAGATTAAGCTTAAAGGACATCGTCCTTGAGACGGACTGCCCGTATATGGCGCCGACGCCGCATCGCGGGGAGAGAAATTCCTCCCTGTACCTGCCCCTCGTCGTCCGTGCGCTCTCGGAGATCAAGGGAGCGCCGGAGGAGGAAGTGATCCGGGTGACGGAGGAGAACGCGCGACGGCTCTACGGCATTCGGAACTGAGGACAAGGACAGCCGGGAGGAACCGGAAAGAGTTTTGGCAGCAGTCAGCAGGTAAAGGAGTGCAATGACACAGTCGCTTGAGGCGCGCACGCGCCGCATTCTGGAACAGTACGGAATACATGCCCGCAAGAAGTTCGGGCAGAACTTCTTGATCAGCCAGAGCATTGTGGACGGGATCATCGGTGCCGCCGGGATCACGAAGGAGGATACCGTGCTCGAGATCGGCCCGGGTATCGGCACCATGACCAGGTCTCTGGCGGAGACTGCGGGAAATGTCGCTGCAGTGGAGATCGACGGGACGCTTAAGCCCGTCCTGGACGAGGTGGAGGAGGAGTTCGGCAACGTGACGATACTCTACCAGGACATCCTCAAAACGGACCTTCCCGGGCTCTGCGCCCGCTTCGGGGGAGGAAGGCCGCTAAAGGTTGTCGCTAATCTCCCCTACTACGTGACTACGCCCATTCTCATGCAGCTTCTGGAGAACAGGGGGCTTTTCGAGAGCATCACGGTTATGGTTCAGAAGGAGGTGGCGGAGCGCATCTGCGCTGAGCCCGGCACGAGGGAGTACGGGGCGATCACGCTGGCCGTGGCGTATTACTCCGACCCGGAGATCGCCCTTGACGTGCCGCCCTCCTCCTTTATCCCGCGCCCGAACGTAGACAGCAGCGTTCTGGTTCTTAAGGCCCACGGGGAGCCGCCGGTCAGGACGGACGAGAAACTGATGTTCGCCGTGATCCGCGCCTCCTTCAACCAGAGAAGGAAGACTCTGGCAAACGGGATAGTTCACGGACTTGTCGTTGACGGAAAGCCGGCAGGCATCTCGAGGGAGCAGGCGCAGGACGTCCTCGGAAGGTGCGGATTTGCCCCGACGGTCAGAGGAGAGACCCTCTCCCTTGCGGATTTCGCCGCCATTGCCTGCGCACTCCGGGAGATAGTATGAAAATTGCGCTGATGCGCCGATTTTCATACGGCTGTATGTGCCTGGCCCAAACAGCCCTTATCGCAGCCGGGAAACTGCATTCGCAGTTTCCCGGCGCGTGCCCCGCACAAAGAGCCCGGCATGGAAAGTAATGTAATATTTTTGTAATATTCCTTTCGAAGCAGGATGGGGAAGCTCCCGAAAACCGCGAAAATCCGCGGTTTTCGGGAGCTTATCTTTTTTGACAGGCATAATGCCTTATGATAAACTAATCACTATATATTGGGATAAATATCGGCTCGAATACCAGAGATAGGGCTGTAAAGTTGTACACCGGAGGTGACGGCTTTGGACAAATATGAGTATCGTGTATGCCTGGACGACATCCGTTCTTTCATCGGGCAGCGCCAGTACGGGGAGGCCGCGGCGATTGCGGACACCATAGACTGGCGGAATGTAAGGAGCGTGAATACGCTCTGCCTGATCAGCGATCTGTATAAGGCGAACGGACGCTACGGGGACAGCTGTGATGTGATGGCACTGGCCTACGGACGCGATCCGGGAAACCCGGCGATTATCTACGCCATGTGCGAACTGGAGCTGAAGCGGAACGACTATATCCGCGCACTCCAGTTTTATAGCGAGTTTACGAGAATTGCGCCGCAGGATCCGGCAAGGTTCAAGCTGCAGTATCAGCTGTACAAGGCGCAGAACGTCTCCGTCGGCGAGAGAATTCACGTGCTCGAGGAGTACAACCGCAGGGAGAGAAGTCCCAGGTGGATTTTCGAGCTGGCACAGCTGTATGCCGAGGGCCGCAATTTCGTCAGATGCGCCGAGCTCTGCGACGGCCTCATTGCAGAGGGCGGCAGCTATGAGCTGCGCGCGATGGAACTGAAGAGGAAATACACGCCTCTTACCGCCCAGCAGATGATCCGCTATCAGCAGCTCATTAACCCGGAGAGCGAGAGGATCGCGGAGCTTAGAAGGGCGAATGCCGCGGGCGTGGGACAGAACACCGCCGCGAGCGACAGCTCCAGCTGGACGGTTCCTTATCCGGAAATTCCGGACGGGGGACAGGGAAATACTGAAGAGGAGTACCCGGCGGAGAACGACGGCGCGGAAACGCGGGAGACCGTCGAAGGAGAGGAGTATTCCGCAGCGCGGACTGCGGTGAGAATACCGGAGGACACCTCCGGCGTCGAGGATATTCATGTCCGCACGGCAGATGAGAGCCTGGTCAACACAGTGAATCTCCAGGCTGCGGTGGCGGAGGGCTTAAAGGAAGTCCTTGCCAGTGAGCCGGACGAGGAGGAAGCTTCCCGGATCAGGGAACAGAATGCGGCAGCAGTGCGCGATGAATTCCGCAAAGGCTTCGACGTGCCGGTGGCTACGCGCTACGGAGAGGAAAGCTTCTCTGAGGAGGATTACGACCGGGCGAGGGAGTATGTGCGCGAGAGGCGCGGAGCCGCGCAGCAGCCCGATGAGGGATATGGGGCGGATGCCGCGTATTCCGGCGGCGGCGCGGAGGAAATCTATCCCGTGGAACCGGTTCCGCAGGATCCCGGCGCGTCCAGGTTTACCCCGGAGTACGAGCGCTTCATCACCCAGGAGGCAAACGGCCAGATCACAATGCGCACCGCCCCCGACGGGAACTGGCAGAACCCTGCGGATGTTCCCGCTTCCGGAGGATTCGCCGGCCTTAACGCTTCATGGGAGGCAACAATGGCTGCCATGGGCAGCAAGGTCGCGGAGGAGAGCCGCAGGCGCCTCGTCGAGCGCACCGGCCCCATCCTCACGCAGTTTGAGGAAGAGACCAGAAATGACCCTTTCGAGGCGATCGAGAGAGAGACCGCCGAGGCGGCGAGACAGGCCAGGGTCAGGAATGCGATGCCGGGAGGCGGCGAGCTGTCTGACGGCATGACGGAGAACGAAAAGAAGCGCATTGAGCAGGTCCGCGGCGGCGTGCGGAGCGCGGTGGTCTGGGATGCGGACATCGGTGAGGCCGCGACGCGCACCTGGGGCGGCGAGGAGGTCGAGGAAGCGCTCAGGCAGCCGGACGGAAACATGGAGCTCGGATATGTTTCCATCGATCAGGAACCCGGCCGGGAGATCACTCAGAGCGCGGTAGATGCCTCCGAACTGGAGACCGGCGAAATGCCCGCCCTTCCCGAGGAGCCGGAGCAGCCTTACGATGCGCCTCAGCCGGAGGAGGCTGTTTACGCACCGCAGCCGGAGCCTTCCCGTGAACCGGAAGATGACCGGTACGGCAGCCGGGAGGCGTCGGATTCCTACAGTCGCGAGGGCATCCGGTACGCCGAGCAGGCGCCGTACAGAAGATACAATCCCAGATATTCCTTCGATGCCGAGGACTACTCGGATGAGGATTACCTGAGGGACAAGACGGTAGATCTGCCCTATCTCGTTGAGATGCCGGCGGAGAAGGAGAAAACTTCCCGGCCTCAGATGGCGGCTTACAATGACGACTTTATTCCTGAGGGAACCGCGGCAGAGGAAAGCGACGTTCAGGAGACGGAGGCGGAGGACACTCCCGCGGTGGTCTCGGAGGATACCGCAATAAGCGGAATGAAGCTTACGGCGACCCAGGAGATCGAGATGCTGCTTCAGAAGGAGTATGAGGAGCAGCAGCGGGGAAAGGCAGAGAATCCCGTAAGCGTGCGGGAGAGCGCGATTCCCGAGGAGCCTGATTTCTCCGGGAGAGCCGCGGATCTCGTGAGTCCCGAGGATCTTCTTGCTCAGGCGGAGGAGGCCGGAGAGCCGGCCGCGCCCGAGGAACCCGCCGGTACCGGAACCGGGGAAGACGAATATGCTTCCGCCCGGGAGGAGGTCCGCGGGGAGACGGAGACTACGGCGGAACCGGAAGTACCGGAGTCCCGGACGGCGGAGGAGATACCGGAGGAAGCAGCAACTTCAGCAGAGGAAGAAGGGGAAGCCGTCCCGGCGCCGGAAGACGCGGACGGGGCAGCAGCGGTATCCGCGCCGGCAGAAGAGCCCGGGCCGGAGAAAGACACCGCGACGGAGGCACTCCTTCGTGAGAACAGGCCGAGCCGCAGGGCGAGGGAGGCGGAGAAGTCCGGCGCACCGATCACGGAGACGCCCCCGGACAGCGATTCCGTCATCGACAACGGGCAGGAAGTCCCGGAGGATCATTCCGGAGACGGCGCTGCTTTCCGCGGCCAGAAGAGAGAGAGAAGGAGCAGGGACGGAAGGAAGGAAGACGCCGCGAACAGGCGCAGTTTTGACGCGGAGCGCATCCACAAGATGTCCCAGGAGCGCAGGCACCTCTTTGCTTCCTGGCTTCAGGAGAAGCACACCCGCAGCCAGCTGCTTGACGCGCTTGACCTGATCGATACCGCTTCCGCTTCGGGCAACGTCATTCTGACTGCGGAGGACGAGGAGGACTGCCTTGCGATGGCCAAGGCGCTGTTCAAGGATCTCAAGCAGTCCGACAGGGGCTTCTCCGGAAGGGTTGCGGTAATGGACGGCCCCTCCGTCAACAGGAAGAGCCCCAACGCGTATATCCGCAAGCTGATCGGCGGCGGCCTCATCATCACGAAGGCCTCGGGGCTCAGCGATGAGAACGCGGAGAAGCTTCACGAAGCCCTGACTGCGGAGGACCGCGAGATCGTTGTGATTATCACGGACGGGAAGGAGGAGATGGACGGCCTTATTGCGAAGCATCCCGTGCTGGCGAAGAGCTTCAACGCGCGCGTGGATATAAGGAACCTCTCCGACGAGGAACTGGTAAAGATCGCGGAGCGCTACGCGAGAATCAAGGACTGCGTTATCGACAACATGGCTGTGCTTGCGCTGCACAGCAGGATTTCCTCCATGAGGACCGACGACCACCACGTGACAGTGGACGAGGTTAAGGCGATCGTGGACGAGGCAATTGCCTTCGCGGAGAAGAAGAGTTTTGCGCACCTTATGGACGCGGTGTTCAAGCGTCGTTACGACGAGGACGACCGTATCATTCTGACCGAGAAGGATTTCACTCATTACGATGAGGGAGAGGAATAACAGGAAACAATGGCAGTAAAGAAAGTAAAAACTCTTCCGGAGCAGGTGCAGATTTCCGAGATGGACTGCTACCTTTTCGGGCAGGGAACGCATTATGACATCTATAAGAAGCTGGGTGCGCATCCGTCCGCGGAGGACGGAGTGCCCGGCATGCACTTCGCGGTCTGGGCACCCAACGCTTCCGAGGTATATGTGATCGGCAGCTGGAACGGCTGGAGCGAATCGGAATACCGGATGAAGCGCGTCGGGAAGATCGGCATCTGGGCTCTCTTTATTCCCGGAATCGGGACGGGCGAGCTGTACAAGTACCTGATTTTCGGAGCGGACGGGAAGAAGTATTACAAGGCGGATCCCTATGCCAACTCTTCGGAGCTGCGTCCCGGAAACGCCTCAAAAACTGCGGATATCACGGGTTTTGCCTGGTCTGACGGCAAATGGATGGAGGAGCGCTCGAAAAGGGATCCCGTGCATTCGGCGATGGCGATCTATGAATGCCATATCGGTTCCTGGATGAAGCATCCGGACGGAACGGAGGACGGCTTCTATACCTACCGCCAGTTCGCCGACAGGATTGCAGAGTATCTGAAGGATATGCCTTACTCCCATGTGGAGCTCATGGGAATTTCGGAGCATCCCTTTGACGGCTCCTGGGGCTATCAGGTAACCGGGTACTACGCTCCTACTTCCCGATACGGCGGTCCGGAGGACTTCATGTACCTGGTGAACAAGCTCCACAAAATCGGTGTCGGCGTGATACTGGACTGGGTTCCCGCTCATTTCTGCCCGGACGCCCACGGCCTTGCCCGGTTTGACGGCAGCTGTATTTATGAAGATCCGGACCCGCGCCGCGGTGAGCATCCGGACTGGGGAACCAAGGTATTTAATCTCGCAAAGCCGGAGGTGAAGAACTTCTTAATTGCCAACGTGCTTTACTGGCAGCGGGAATATCATGTGGACGGCATCCGGGTGGACGCGGTAGCCTCCATGCTCTATCTGGATTACGGCAGAAAGGCGGGCGAGTGGGTCCCCAACATCTACGGAGGCCGCGAGAACCTTGATGCGATCGAGTTCTTCCGCCACATGAATTCCGTGGTCCGCGGAAGCTGCCCCGGATTCATCACCATCGCCGAGGAATCCACCGCGTGGCCCAACATCACCGGAGAGATCGGCGGCGAAGGCCTGGGCTTCACCTTCAAGTGGAACATGGGCTGGATGCATGATTTCTGCGAGTACATGAAGCTCGATCCGGTCATGCGCTCCGGAGCCCATAACCTCATGACCTTCGCCATGAGCTACAACAGCTCGGAGAACTACATTCTTCCGCTCTCCCATGACGAGGTGGTGCACCTTAAGTGCTCGATGCTGGAGAAGATGCCGGGCTACAAGGTGGACAAGTACGCAAACCTGCGCGCGGGATACACCTTCATGTTCGGGCACTCCGGAAAGAAGCTGCTCTTCATGGGGCAGGAGTTCGGCCAGGAGAGGGAGTGGAGCGAGGCCAGGGAACTGGACTGGTTCCTTCTTGCGAACGAGCTGAACTCGGGAATGCAGCACTATGTCGGCGACCTGCTGAAGCTTTACAGGAAGAACAGCTGCCTCTGGACAAACGACAGCGACTGGGGCGGATTTGAGTGGATCAATGCCGACGACCGCAGCCGCAGCATCTACAGTTTTGTCCGGAAGGGCGGAAAGGAGGGCTCAAGGAACCTCCTCTTCGTGCTGAACATGACCCCCATGAGCTACGGGGATTTCCGGGTCGGCGTCCCGGCAAAGGGTAATTACGAGCTGGTGCTGAACAGCGCGCTGAAGAAGTACGGCAATACGGAGGATCACGATATAGGCACGGTTTTCAAGAGCATCAAGGGAGACTGCGACTTCAGGGAACAGTACATCGCGTTCCCGCTGGAGCCGTATGCAGCCCTGGTGTTCTCGTTCCGGGACGGAGCAGGGAGAAAATCCGTTTCCGGTAAAAAGGCAAAGGAAGCGCCCGGAGAATAATCCGGATGGTCTTCAGAGAGGTAGAGTAATGGAAATTCATGAGTCGGCAGAAGATTACCTGGAGAAAATACTGATGCTGTCGGAGAGGAACGGCCAGGTCCGCTCCATCGACATAGCCACGGAACTCGGCTATTCCAAGCCAAGCATCAGCGTCGCAATGAAAAAACTGCGCGAGAACGGCTACATCTCGATGGACGGTTCCGGCCTGATCTCGCTGCTGCCTCCCGGCGAGGAGATCGCAAGGCGCATTTACGGGCGGCACAAGCTCTTAAAGGCCTTTCTTATGGCCCTGGGCGTCGATGAGAAGACCGCGGCGGACGAGGCGTGCCGGATCGAGCACGACATAAGCGACGATACCTGCAGCAAAATCAACGATTACTACGAAAGCCACATAAAAAGCCATGATTGATACATCTGTACTTGACGGCAAAGTCATACTGATCACCGGGGGAACGGGTTCCTTCGGACATTGTTTTGCGCGCTACGCGCTTCAGAACGCCCATCCGAGGAAGATCATCGTCTACTCGCGAGATGAGTACAAGCAGTTCGTCATGTCCAACGAGGAGCCCTTTAAGGAGAGAAGCGATGTGATGCGCTTCTTCATCGGGGATGTCCGCGACAGGGACAGGCTGCGCAGGGCACTGGAGGGTGTGGACTACTGCGTGCACGCGGCGGCCTTAAAGCAGGTTCCCGCCTGCGAGTACAACCCCAACGAGGCGGTCCGGACGAACATCAACGGCGCGATGAATGTTATCGACGCCTGCCTGGACACCGGAGTGAAGAAGGTGGTCGCCCTGTCCACGGACAAGGCGGTGAATCCGGTCAACCTCTACGGCGGGACCAAGCTTGTCTCGGACAAACTCTTCATCGCGGCCAACGCCTATGCAGGCTCGAAGGATATCAGCTTCTCCATCGTCCGCTACGGCAACGTCGCGGGGAGCCGGGGATCGGTGATTCCGTTTTTCAAGCAGCTGGCGGAGAGCGGGGCAAAGACGCTTCCGATCACGGATTACCGCATGACCCGCTTCTGGATCAGCCTGGAGCAGGGCGTGGAGCTGGTGATCCGCGCGTTAAGGGACGCAAAGGGCGGTGAGACTTTCATCAGCAAGATCCCCTCTTTCTACGTGAAGGATCTGGCGGCGGCGATGTATCCGGATATTCCCACGGTCGAGGTGGGCATCCGCCCCGGCGAAAAGCTTCACGAGGTCATGGTGACCGCGGAGGATGCGCCTTTTACCCTGGAATTTGACGAGAACTACATCGTCTATCCCCAGGTCACATTCAACGAGAGGCAGGTGCGCGATCTGACCGGCACGCCGGTCGCGGACGGCTTCGTCTACTCCTCGGGAACGAACAGGGAGTGGATGAGCGTGGAGGAGATCCGCAGGAGACTGCCGGAGGCGGGAATCTGAACCGAAGCAGCGGGAACATCCGGACGGATGCTCCCGCTGCTTCGGTTCAGGGCTGAAAGAAGGCACTGGGGCCGGATGTTATGAAGCTTAGCGTTATCGTGCCCGTCTACAATATGGCGGGGGAAGAAAAACTGAACCACTGCATGGACTCGCTCGTGGCGCAGACGATCGATGATTACGAGATCATCGCGGTCGACGACCGGTCGACGGATGAGTCGCTCAAAGTGCTTCGGGACTACGAATCCCGGTTCCCGGAGAAGGTAAAGGTCATCGCCTCGGACAGGAACAGGCACCAGGGCGGTGCGAAGAACCTGGGTCTGAAGGTGGCTGCCGGAGAGTGGATCGGCTTCATCGACGCCGACGACTGGGTGAGTCCGGACTACTATGAGAAGCTCATCGCGGAGGCAGAGCGCACCGGGGCGGACATGGCCGGCTGTGACTACTGCCTTGTGGACCGCTACACCTTCGAGCCGGGACAGGTGGTGCACAACAATTCTCCGGAGCAGACAGGGGAGCTGGATGATGCGAAGTACCGCTCGCTGATCCTGGATTCCGGTTCTCTCGTGGTAAAGATCTACCGCAGGGAGATTATCCTCGGCTGCGACAGCCGCTTTCCGGAGGACATTTTCTACGAGGACAACGCCATCGCCAACACCTGGATGCTTCGGGCAAAGCGCTTCGCGTATCTTCCGATGAAGGAGAAGGAAGTTCCGGGAACCCCGGAGGCCGCGCCGGTATATTATTACTACCAGCACGGAGGCTCCACGGTGCATACCATCACGAAGAGACGCCTGGAGGACCGCATGGCGGCGGGATACGCGATGATTGCCGAGGCGGAGAAGTACGGCTATCTGGAGAAATACCGGCCGGAAATCGAGATCTCGTTCACGGTGCTGTTCTATGTGAATACGCTGTTCTCTGCGATGCCGGCGATGAAGGAGAAAGGAAAATACCGCTTTGTCACCGGCCTCGCATCGAAGATGCGCGAAGCCTTTCCGGAGTTCAGGGAAAACCCCTACTACAGGGAGAGAGTGCACGAGGAGGAGCGCAGGCTGATCGATATGCAGATGCGGTCGCCGCTGATGTTCTACCTGTACTACAAGGCCCTGTGGGCTTACCGGAGGATGCGCGGAGTAAAGCAGCAGTGAGAAACAGGTTTGTAAAAGCTTATGAGTGAACTTACAGGAATCAGGGCGAAGGCAGCGATTGTCGGCGCGAGCTCCGAGTCCCTGCACACAATAGCAGCGGCGAAGGCCGCGGGAGTCAGGGTCACGGCGCTGGACGGCAATCCGGAAGCGGAGGGCCTTAGGGCCGCGGACGAAGCCCTGGTGGTGGATATCCGCGACGAGGCGGCGGTGATCGACGCGCTCCGGAAGGTGCAGCCGGACTTCCTTGTCACGGCGCCCATCGGACGGTATCTCACCGCGACAGGTGCGGCCAATGATGCACTGGGACTGCCGGGAATCACCAGGGAAGCTGCTTCCCTGTGCACGGATAAGTGGCGCTTTCACCGGACGCTTCACGAGGAGGGACTGCGCAGCTGCTTCTGCGCGCTGATCCCCGCAGGGACCATGGTGCGGACGAGGGAACTTATCCCTTCTCAGGACAGCGGGACAGCGGGAGGCATGGCAGAGCCGGAGGCTGCCTTTATTCTGAAGCCGCGCTTCGGCTCCGGAAGCCGGGCAATAGAGGTGTACCAAAACGAAGAACTCCCGGAGTTTCTCCGCTATGATGAGGATTTCGTCCTGGAGGAGCTGGTGGACGGCGAAGAGTACGGCGTGGACGGCGCAGTCACCGGCGGGAAGTTCACCCTGGTGCTCTTAAGGAAGAAGACCAACACTCCGCTCCCGGCCAGGCAGTCCGTTGCCTACGAGAGCGTCGTGCCGGGAGCTCTGACGGAGCAGGCCTCCGCTTATGTGGAGAGCATCGTCCGGGTTCTGGGAATTGACGAGAGCCTTCTGCACTGCGACCTTCTCTTAAGAAGGAGCGGCGGGTTCTTTGTGATCGAGCTCTCCGCAAGACCCTCGGGACACTACCTGCATGATCTGTTCACCCCGCTGGCGACGGGGGTGGATGTCGCGGAAACCATGGTCCGGCACCGGCTAAGTGCAATGCCTGCCGGCGGCGGAAAGAACCCGGCAGAGACGGCATCCGGCGGAGCGGAAGCAGGGCCGGTGGGGGAAGAGGCTGAAGGCGGGGTGAGTTTTGCGCCGGAGCACGTAAAACCCATGATGATCCGCTATTTTGACCTGACCGGCAGGCTGGAGTCGGTGCCTTCCGGAGAAGAGGCAGGGGAGGTGCTCGCCGCAAACGGTGTCTCGCTTGTCCGCTGGGACTGCAGGCTCGCTCCCGGGATGGAGCTTGAGCCTCCGGTGAACGGGCATATCCTCATGTCGAGGGGGTACATGATCATCGAGGGACCCCGGGATCTGGAGAAAGCTGCAGAAGCGGTGCTTGCCAGGTTCGTCACTGTTAAGGAATGAGTTTTGCACCGAATCGGGGACGGAGCAGGAAACCGGCCGTACTGTGCCCGGAAGCGGGGCGGGCCGGAGGCTGAATGCCCGGATAATAAAGAGGGGACTGCCGCGGACGAAGCGGCAGTCCCCTTAATGATCATGTGTGTGTTTACAGCCGCTAAAACAGCAGACCTCTGACTGCCGGCGGCGGTGCGGGTCAGACGGCGGCGGGGCGAACCCTGAGGGAGGCTGTCCGGCACAGGATAAGGGCCGCAATAAGAGAGAAAATGTCTGTTACGGCGGAGGTGAAAACGATCCCGTACATGCCGAAGAGGCGCTCAAGCACGAACAGTACGGCGAGGTAGATGATGCCCTTGTTCAGGAGCGACGCGGTTGTTGCCAAGCCCGCCCTTCCCGTGCTCTGCAGCCAGGTGGCGCACAGCTGATAAAGGGCGTAGAACGGGCAGCCAAGGACACTCGCGGTGAGCACGATTTCCCCGACGGCTCTGACTTCATCATTGTCAATGAAGGCGGTCAGGATCGGGGCGCGGAAGATGAAGCATGCGGAGGAGAGAACCGCCGCAGCAGCAAAGGCGAGAATTCCGGTGTTCCTTACAATCCACCGGGTCCGTAACCTGTCGCCGGCGGCGTAATTAAACGAGATCGCGGGCTGCATGCCCATGCAGATGCCCATGGCGATCATGGAACTCAGCATGGTGACGCGTCCGGCGACGCCCTGGGCGGCCAGAGCCGAAGCGCCGTACTTCATCATCCGGGTGTTGGCGATCATGTGGGCAAAACTCATGAGAATCGTACTGAAGGCCATGGGGAGCCCGAGGGTCAGCACAGGAAGGACGATATTGCGCTTTAGTGAGACGTCGGAGGGGCTGAACGAGTACATGCCGGGGTTCTTTCTTACATAAAGGAGAATATAGGCTCCCCCGGCGAGATTGCCCAGAACCGTGGCGGCCGCGGCACCGGTTACCCCCCAGTGGAAAACCAGGATGAAGACCGGATCAAGGATGACGTTCAGGACAGTCCCGGTGAGGTTGGCGATCATGGACTGCTTCGCGGAACCGTCCGCGCGCATGAGGTTCATGAAAACATTGGAAAAGATGATGATCGGGGCAGACAGCGCGATCACGCGCAGGTAATCCATGGTATAGCTAAGTGTGGAACTGTCCGAGCCGATCATCCGGCATACCTTGTCCAGAAACAGAAGAACTGCGGCGGTAAAAACTGCCCCCAGAAGGAGGGAACTCCAGAAGCAGAGCGCGGTAGTTTTCCGCGAAGTCTCCCGGTCCCCCCTGCCCAGGGAGAGAGAGATGGCGGTGCAGCCGCCGCTCCCGAGGAGAACACCCAGACCGGAGAGAATGCTGAAGACAGGCGAGCAGAGGGAGACTGCGGCGATCATGGCAGGGTCTCCCAGCTGGCCGATGAAGTAGATGTCGGCCATGTTATAGACCACCATCACGATCATAATGATAATGGTGGGAACGCAGAGATTCATGAGGAGGGAGGGAAAACTGCCCTCTTTCAGCCTCGTCTCATTACGGTTCATTCTTTATACACTCCTTGTGTTGAGTTTATATCTGTATTATATTTTGGGTGAAATGCGGGATCAATCATCAATATTGCCTTATATGTTGAGTTAATGACGGCTGCGCATGCCTGGCGGGAGAGCGGTGAATGAACAGGGAAAATAACTTAAGGTACAGGGAGACGGAGGAGCGGATCGTGCGGGAGTTTACGGCACTTCTGGAGGAGAAGCCGCCGGAGCGCATCACGGTGGCCGAACTCTGCCGGAACTGCGGGATTAACCGCTCTTCCTTTTATCTGCACTTTAAAGATGTCTATGATATGATGGATACGATTGAAGAGGGACTTGCGAGATACAGCGGCCATCTTTTCGACATTTCGGGCGAGGAGTACAGTCTCGGGAAACGTTTCCGGAGGCTTCTGGAATTTGTCCGGGAGCACAGGAGTTTTTACAGGAATTACTACAGGGAGGGCCGCGAGGAGCGGCTGTTCCGCATGGTTCTGCCGGATGCGCTGGAGAAGTCTCTCGGTCGTCTTGCGGCGGAGCTTGGGCCCGGCGGGGAGGAGGAGATCGTCTACCATCTGGAGTTCTTCCGCCACGGCTTCGCGTCCCTGGTGAGAATCTGGCTGGAGCGGGACTGCCCGGAAAGCCCGGAGAGAATGGTGGAAATCCTGAGCAGCCAGTACAGAAATCCTATAATACGTCAGTATTTTGAGGAGAAGAACATATGAATATTAAGGGAATTCATCACGTGTGCCTGAAATGCACCTCTTCGGAGAAATACCGCGAAGAGCGCCATTTCTACTGCGGCATTCTCGGCCTTAAGGTCTGGAAGGAGTGGGATACCGGCGTTCTCATCGACACCGGGGCGGGATATCTTGAGATTTTCAACAACGAGACGAGGGAGCTTTCCCAGGGCATGATCCAGCACTTCGCGCTTCTGACGGACGACCCCGATTCCCTCATCGCCGCGGTCCGCGCGGAGGGCTATGAGGTGACGGTGGAGCCGCAGGACGCCGTGGTGAAGAGCGATCCCCCATACCCGATCCGTATAGCTTTCTGCCTCGGCCCGATCGGAGAGGAGATCGAGTTTTTTAAGGAGTGTTAACACCACTTGTACATGCCGGCAGAGGTATTTCGCAGCAAAGGGGCGGCAGCGGTTCCGGTAAAGGGAAAGGAAGGAATATGAACAGTATTTTCAGGGGCTCCGGCGTCGCACTGGTCACGCCGATGAACGAAGACGAGTCGATAAGTTTCGATGCTCTGGATGAGCTGATCGAGGCCCAGATCGCCGGGGGAACGGACGCGCTTATCGTGTGCGGAACCTCAGGAGAGGCGCCGACGCTGGACGACGATGAGCACCTCGAGGCGATCCGGTTCGCGGTCGAGCGGACGAAGGGGCGCATCCCCGTAATCGCCGGCACCGGATCCAACAACACGGCCCACGCGGTCATGATGTCCGAGGAGGCGGAGAAGCGCGGTGCCGATGGGCTGCTGCTTGTGACGCCCTACTACAACAAGGCAACGCAGGACGGCCTGTATGCCCACTACAGGAAGATCGCCGGAGCGACGAAGCTGCCCTGCATCATCTACAACGTTCCGTCCCGCACGGGCACAAACATCCTTCCGGAGACCCTGGTGCGGCTCGCCCGCGACCAGGAAAACATCACCGCCGTCAAGGAGGCCTCCGGAAACTTAAGCCAGGTGGCAAAACTCGCCTTCCTCGCGAATGGCTGTCTCGATATTTACTCCGGCAACGATGACCAGATCGTCCCCGTCTGTTCCCTGGGCGGTATCGGGGTGATTTCGGTACTTGCCAATGTCGCGCCGAAGGAGACGCATGACATGGTGATGTACTGCCTGGAGAACCGGTACGATGAGGCGAGAGCCCTCCAGCTTAAGGCAATTCCGCTGGTGGACCAGCTCTTCTCTGAGGTCAATCCTATCCCCGTCAAGGCGGCGCTGTGCATGCAGGGCATCAATGTCGGGAAGCCGAGGCTGCCGCTCACGGAGATGACCCCGGAGCACCAGGCGAAGCTTAAGCAGGCAATGCAGGACTTCGGATGCCTGTAAAAGGCATGTTATAATGTACCTGATCGGAAGCCGCATAGCGGCTTCCGATCAGGTAATAAGCGAAAAGCTGCAAAGCAGCGTTTGCGGGTCAAAGACAGCGAGCGAAACAGCAACCGGCCGTTATGAAGTTTGACGGCTTCACAAGATTCGGATAATGGGAGTCTTACGATGACAGATATCGAAATTGCACAGGCATGTACCATGGAACCCATCACCTCCGTCGCCGCCCGCATCGGGATCGGCGAGGATGACCTGGAACTCTACGGAAAGTATAAGGCAAAACTCACGGAAAACTACATTAAGAGCCTCAGGGACAGACCCGACGGCAGGCTGATTCTGGTCACTGCGGTGAATCCGACCGCGGCAGGCGAGGGCAAGACAACCATCTCCATCGGTCTTGCGGAAGCATTCGCGCAGCTCGGCAAAAACGCGATCCTCGCGCTCCGCGAGCCTTCCCTCGGCCCCTGCTTCGGCATGAAGGGCGGAGCAGCAGGCGGCGGCTATGCCCAGGTGGTTCCGATGGAGGACCTGAACCTTCATTTCACCGGAGACTTCCACGCAATTACCTCCGCCAACAACCTTCTTGCCGCGATGATCGACAACTCGATCCACCAGGGGAACCCGCTGGGTATCGATCCCACCCGTGTGGTCTGGAAGCGCTGTGAGGACATGAACGACCGCGCGCTGAGAAACCTCATCATCGGCATGGGAGGACACGCGGACGGCCCCACCAGGGAGGACCGCTTTGTCATTACCGCCGCCTCCGAGATCATGGCGATTTTCTGCCTTGCGGCGGACTTAACCGACCTGAAGGCAAGGCTCGGCCGCATCGTGGTCGGCTACACCTACGCGAATGAGCCGGTCACCGCCGAACAGCTCGGTGCGGTCGGAGCGATGGCGGCGCTCTTAAAGGACGCCATCCGGCCCAACCTCATCCAGACGCTGGAGCACACCCCGGCGCTTGTGCACGGCGGCCCGTTCGCCAATATCGCCCACGGCTGCAATTCCGTGCGCGCCACCAGGGCGGCCCTGAAGATGGCGGACTACACCATCACCGAGGCCGGTTTCGGCGCGGATCTCGGCGCGGAGAAGTTTTTCGATATCAAATGCCGCACTGCGGGCCTTAAGCCCGACGCAGTCGTGCTGGTCGCGAGCATCGAGGCCATCAAGTACAACGGCGGCGTGAAGAAGGAGGACTTAAAGACCGAGAATCTCGAGGCGCTGAAGAAGGGCATCGTCAATCTCGAGAAGCACATCGAGAACCTGCAGAAATTCGGCGTGCCGGTTGTTGTCGCCCTGAATGCCTACGCCAGCGACACGGAGGCGGAATCCGAATTCGTCGAGAGCTTCTGCGCGGCGAAGGGCGCTTCCTTCGCGAAGGCTACTGTCTGGGCGGACGGCGGAAAGGGCGGTATTACTCTCGCGGAGAAGGTGCTGGACGCGCTGGAGAACAGGGAGAGCAATTTCGCACCGATCTACCCTCTGGAGCTTCCGTTAAAGGACAAGATCGCGATTATCGCGAAGGAGATCTACGGGGCGGACGGCGTCGTCTACACCGCGGCTGCGGACAAGCAGATAAAGCGCATTGAGGACCTGGGTGCGGGAAGTCTCCCGGTCTGTGTCGCCAAGACGCAGTATTCGCTCTCGGACGATCCGGCAAAACTCGGCCGTCCCGAGAATTTCGACATCACGGTCAGGGAGGTCTATCTCTCGGCGGGCGCCGGTTTCGTCGTTGTCACCACCGGTGAGATCATGGCCATGCCCGGACTGCCGAAAAAACCCGCAGCCTTAAACATCGACGTCGATGAGAACGGCGTCATTTCCGGACTGTTCTGACGAGGAGTACTGCTTATGTTTGGATGCCCGAATTGCGGAGCGGGCCTTCGGTTTGATATCGGCTCACAGCAGCTCTACTGCAGCTACTGTGACTCCAGTTTTGACCCGGAGACCTATGTGGATGACAAGGATGCGGAGGAGAGGAACGAGCTGGGCGTGACGGTTTATACCTGCACGCAGTGCGGCGCGGAGCTCATCAGCACGGACAACGCCGTTACCGGCTTCTGCACCTACTGCGGCGCGGAGGCGATGATGGAGAGCCGGATGGACCGGATGGCCAGGCCGACGAAGATCATTCCCTTCCAGGTGTCCAAGTCCCAGTGCAGGGATATCTACGCGGACCGCACGAGGAACAACTTTTACGCGCCGAAGGAATTCCGGGATCCGGAATTCCTGGAGCGCTTCCGCGGCATCTACATCCCTTACTGGACCTACAATATCGGATTCAAGGACAAGGTGACGCTCCCCGCGACCAAGACCTACACCCGCGGGCAGTACGAGTACACGGAGAAATATAACGTCTCGGTGGACCTGAAGGGAAAGTACCAGGGCGTGCCCTACGACGCGTCCTCGGATTTTGACGACACCATCGCGGAGAACATCGCTCCCTTTGAGAAGAAGGATGTGAAGCCCTTCAGGCCGGGCTACGTCGCGGGCTTCTACGCGGATACCGCCGACGTCGGGGCGGATGTCTACAGGCAGGACGCGGTGAACCGCGCCTCCGAGCAGATCCTGGACAAGGCGAAGGATACGGTGAGCGACAGTCTCGAGCTGAAGCTCCCTACCTCGGACAAGACCAGGAATGCGCTTCTCGGGACTACCTGTCTCTCCGAGGAGTCCACCATGTTCCCGGTGTGGTTCCTCACCTGGAGGAAGAGAAACCGTGTGGCCTATGCCGTGGTGAACGGGGAGACAGGCCGGATATCGGCGGACATTCCCGTGGATATCCGCCGTTATTTCGCCGGAACCGGAATCGCAGCCCTTATTCTTTTCGTCATCATGGAGCTCTTCGTCTCGGTGACCGCACCGACGGCGCTCTTTACCTCCTCGCTGCTCGCGGTTCTTGCCGCATTCCTGTTCAGCCGGGAGATGGGACATATCAGTGACCGGGAGAACCATATATTCGACCGCGGCTTCTTCTATGGGGAGCGCATGGCGGCGATTACCCGGACGGAAGCCGAGAAACTGAGAAAGCCCAGGCTCGCAGGCAGGCGCGGCGGCGTGGGGAAGGGATTTCCTCTTCTCGTCAATGCGCTCCTGATGTTCGGTTCCTACGGCGTAGTCCAGATCATTCTTTCCGTCCTGGAGAATGCCACCAGTGTCCCGGCCTCGGACCGCGCCATTATCGGCTGCCTCGCCTCGGCGGGAGTCGGGCTGTGCATCTTTCTCTACAACCTCTCGCTGCTTAAGCGCGTAAAGGAGAAGAGCATGATCATCCCGGCGGCGAGCTCCTTTGCGGCGGTGATCTTAAGCCTTGTCATTGCCTGGGCGGAGCCGGTGCATGATTATTATTACTACATCGGGTGCATCCTCTGCATGGCGGGTGTCGCCGTTACCTGCATCGAACTGATCCGGCGCTACAACCTGCTGACCACGAGAGCCGTTCCCACGCTCTATGACCGCAAGGGCGGCGATGACAGCGGGAAGGACTACGGAGCGAAGAGCACGAAGAGTACAAAGAGCGAAAAAAGCGCGGTTATCGCGCTCATCCTCTGCGGATCCGCGGCCCTTGCCTCCGTCGGCGCGGCCTTTGCCGGGGCAGGAGATGTCCGGGCTGCGAGCTACAGCCAGGCGGTGTTCACCAATGCGTCGACGACCTACAGCGCCTATATTGACGACAGCGAGGATCTCCTCAGCGACCGGGAGGAGCAGCAGCTCGTGCAGAGCATGAAACCGATTACAAACTACGGCGGCGTTGCTTTTGTCAGCTGTGCGCCGCACGGGCAGTCGACCTCCTCCTACGCGAGGGAGAGATACCGCGATTACTTCGGAAGCGACAGCGGAATGCTTTTCATGGTCGACATGGCGGACCGCAATATCTGGATCCACTGCAACGGTGAGATCTATAAGGTTGTGACCAAGTCCTACGCGAATACGATCACGGACAACATCTACATCTACGCGACAAGGGGCGATTACTACGGATGTGCCGCGGCTGCCTACGACCAGGCATATACCCTGCTGGAGGGCGGAAAAGTGGCAAGGCCGATGAAGCATGTGACCAATGCCCTTATGGCGGTCATTATCGCGCTCATCATGAACTATCTCCTGGTGCTCGGCCAGAACCGCCAGCCGAGGGCTGCGGACGTGGAGGTCTTCGCGGCAGTGGCCGCCGGAGTCGCCGCGGCGGGTGCGGGCAAGGTGCTCATGAGCACAAAGAAGCGCAAGATTGAGAGCTCGTCCGGCGGCGGAGGCGGATTCTCCGGCGGAGGCGGCGGGGGTGGATTCTCCGGCGGAGGCGGCGGAGGCGGCCATCATTTCTGATCAGGATTGAAGAATACAGGAGGAGACAGGGGAAGTTTCCCTGTCTCCTTTCGGTATTCCGGCTTTTCCGCCGGCCTCACTTTCTTTCCAGAACGTTCATGATGATGTTGGCATAGTCCTCCGGGAAGAGCTGCCAGCCCATGTGATCGTCGGTAACGGGATCATGCTGGTCTGCAAACATGCCGTCCAGGTTGCCCAGCGCGAGATCGATGTCCAGAGGAAGCTCATCCGCCCGGGAACTGTCCAGCATCCACCAGGTGTTCGCGCAGGCAATGCCTTCCTCAAAGCGGTGCCAGTCGATCTCTTTATCCACTTCACCCCAGTCAATGCCATATTCACGGGACTGCGAGAGGATCTCGATGACCTCCCACTCGACCTGGGCGTCCACCCAGCTGGTGGTAGCCCAGTCCGTGGCGCAGAAGCAGGGCTTGGTGTTGTAGAGGTTGTGGGTCTTCTTCGGCTCCCAGAGATTGGTGAACACCAGAAGTCCGCGCAGCCAGTAGACCGCTTTCTCCCGGTATTCCGGCTTCCCGCAGGCGCGGAAGGCCAGTTCATAGGCGATGGCGGCGTGTCCCGCGGCCAGAAGGTTCGGGGCTTTAAGAGGTGTCTCCCAGGCGTCTCCGCCGTCCGCAACCAGCATGGGAAGACAGTAATCCAGTGCCCTGTAAGCCGCATCCGCATATCTCTTTTCTCCGGTGAGTTCCGCGATCTTCATGAGGTGGTGCGCGGAAACGACGTTGATCTCCAGGGCGATTCCGCCTTCCTCACTCATGGCTTTATAGAGCTTCTCCGCGAAAGGCCAGTGATTGATGCCGACCGGACGCCATGTGGCGGCACGGGTGTCATTCAGGCGGCAGGGGAAACCGCCGTTTGCCTCCTGGAGTTCCAGGATCCCGTCGCCGTATGCCTTAAGCTCATCCACGGACATTGCGTCCATAGCCAGCGGATTATGGTGGTCACCCTCCCGGAAGTCGATGCTCACCGGATGTTCTGCCGCAAAATCCAGGGCCAGGTCCAGTTTTGCCCGGAGCTCCTCCGCAAGAGGCGTGCCGGCATACTTCTCAATATAGCGCGCGAGAAATACGGCCGGGATGTGGGTATTTACCTCTTTGGCCTCCTCGCCGGGCTTGCGGATCATGTCGCGCTCAGTGCGGAGGCCCCAGCCGACGCTTCCCTTCTGCTCGAAGAAGAAGTGGCCGTTGTACTGTCCGGCAATATAGTGCAGCTGTTCCTCCAGCGGCTTCTTCGGCTTCGGGGGCTCCGGGAGGCCGTGACGCTTTACATAGTCGGCGAGAGCGTCGACACTTGTGCCGTTCCCGACGGCAATCTCTGCCGAGAAGTTGATTCTGGCGCCTCTGGGGAAGGAAGTGACAGCCATGGGAGCGGCGTTGTTCTCCCTGCCGGTCATGGCGGCGGTCGGAAGCATCAGGCCCATCAGATGCTGGTCAGCATGGTTCAGCGCGTCGGGGGAGGAGAAAACAGGCTGGGGATAGTACTCCACCTGCATCGGCCGTTTCTCTGCGACAGGGCAGAGAGGGTCCCAGGCCAGAGATATCGTGTCTCCCTCGTGGCTGACTGCCATCATCGGGACGGAGACCTTGAAGGGATGCGGCGCGGTGCGCTCGCTTAAAGGCCACATCATAGAGTTCTGATTGGAGGACCACTCGTCCGTGCGCAGCCACTCGATGCCGGGGAAAACAGCATCGGTTTTGTGCATGCCATAACTGTCCGCGCCGGCAAGGAGCCAAGGGCCGTGAATTGCGACGAATCCGTTGGCGCCGATCCAGGTCATCGAATAGTCAAGCTTCAGTACACCGCTTGTCTTCGGAAGGGTCAGCCGGACGGTTCCCAACAGCAGAGGTGCTTCCGAAGGGGTCAGGAACTCGACAAAACTTCCCTTGGTGATCTCGGCGAAGGAGAGAGCATGGACATTGAAGATCAGGGAGTCGGCATCATCCGTGTGCTCCTCCTGCACCTCATTGCTCTCCACACGACGGAAGGAGGCAAGATTGCCTCTGGGGCCGCCTGCGTTGTCCTGTACACTGGCGAGGTAGGGCAGCACGCCCATGAGCTTTCCGTTTTTTGTGTAAAACTCGACGAAGGCCCATCCGGTCTTGCGGTTGTGTACTTCAATGCGGACGAAATCGTTTTCCAGAACCCGGGTTTCTCCGGCCCAGGCAGCGTTGGTGTAGTGGGGCATTGTTTACCTCCTTTTCTGTAGGGCAACAGATGTTGCATGCTGATGGTAAGATCGTATAGTATCAGGGAACAGGGATCGAGCACCAGTTTTGCAATTCTGTTGCATCCGCAGCAAAGGCACGAAAGGATGAAAAGCCGATGAAAAACGAACACAGGGGAGGAAAAGGCGAGGGATTTGCCGAAGAGCGGATCCGGGAGGAGTTCCTGGCACTTCTTCGGAAGAAGTCTGTGGAGCGAATCACGGTCGCGGAGCTTTGCGGGAGATGCGGAATCAACAGGTCTACTTTCTACAGACACTATGAGGATCTTTACGCCCTTATGGAGTCGGTCTGTGCCGAGGCACATGCAAGACTTTTCTACGATGTGATCAGGGAAGTGGATTATTCCGAGAACTTCGGGGAAACCGGATACAGCTACATCCTGCGGGTCTGCGAGAGGACAAAGGAGAACGAGGAGCTGTACCGGCTCCTGCTCTCGGGAAACGCATCCTCACGCTTTCAGGAAAGGATGGCTGTCTCGGCCTATCAGTTCTTCATCGCCGCCCACGAAGGCCCGACCGGACTGAGGCCTGCGGAGACGGCGTTCCTGCACTACCAGTTCCTTGTAAGCGGCGTGATCGGCATCTGGTCTGCCTGGGTGCAGGAAGGGTGCCGTACGCCCTCGGAAGCGCTTGCCGGTGCGGTGAAGGAGGAACTGATCAGCTTCTATGAGACGATGCACCGGCTCTACGGCCGTGCCTAAGTGTCTCTGCTCTTCCGGTATGCTGACGGAGTGCATCCGTGGTAATCCGAAAATGCGCGGTAGAAGCTGGAAAGAGACGCGTAGCCGCACGCTTCAGCCGCCGCCGAGGTCTCCGCTCCTTTCCCGAGAAGCTGCGCGGCCTGTTCCATGCGCAGCCTAAGGGCCAGGTGGGCATAGGTATCCCCGGTACAGCTTTTCACGATGCGGTTGAGCTGCCGCTCGCTGTATCCGAATGCTCTTGCGGTATCCGCCTGCGTGCACTTCGCGAAGTGGGTCTGAATGTAGCTGAATATGGCGGAAAACTCGTGCTTCCAGAAAAAACTGTCGGTACGGGGAAGCCGTGCGGTGCCCTCGTAGCGGCGGAACATCAGGAGGAAAAACTCGCTCATCATCAGATTAAGATATTGCGCACTGTAATTCTCCGGCACAGTGTATTCCCTCTCGATCCGCCGCAGCAGGCTTTCCAGCTCCGGATCCCCGGCAGTCTCGAAAAGCAGATAGGAAGGGTGCCGGGTATGAGAGAGAGCCTTCCGGAAGAAAGCCGACATCAGGCTGTTGGCGGGCAGCTGATTCCAGAAGACGCGTTCAAAGGTGCTTGACCGGATCAGGTAATAGTGCAGCACCGCATCGTCCGCGTAACAGGGACTTGCGTGGCGCACATTCGGTGCAAGGATCAGAGCCGAACCGCGCGTGAGATTCAGTGTCTCGGATTCCAGATGGATGGGACACTGACCGGAAAAACAGTAATAGAGTTCAAAAAACTCATTGATGTTCCAGTGGGCAGGCATATAGCGGAACATATATCCCCAGGCAATATCATGTCCTGCAAGCAGGAAGCGGTCCTCCTTCTGGACTGCGCCTAAAGAGAAAACGCTGTGGACTGTTTTCAGATCCATGGGATCCTGGTTGATGAGTGCGGCGGCATCTGCGAGGGCAGGGTCCGCAAGAGGAACATATTCTTCGTGATTGGCGTGAGCTGTCTGAGCAAGCCAGACTAAGTAATTGGAGAGCTCCTGATGGGACAGGATGCGCCCCTGGATGTCCGGACGTTTCCGGTAATATTCCCTTAAGCCTTGCTCCATTGGCGTGAGAACGTCATATGCCATAATTAACTCCATGTCAGAAAATGCGAAATCTCCGTCTGCTATTGTAAAAGACTTTTCGGCAAAAGCAAGTAGAATTACATGCGTAAACCCGCAGAAAGAAGGAGGGCATGAGATGGCAGGAGAGTATTTAAAGGGCAGTATTTTTGACCGTCCGGAGTGGCAGACCCATGTCAGGACCAGCCGCATCACCGCCAAAGAACGGATTCTTGGTCATATGATCGGCCCCGGGATGGTTTACTTTTTCTACAGTACGTTTATCAGTCTGCGCGAGCTTTTCTATATGGATGTCCTGCGCATCAACGAGGTCTTCGCCAGTCCGTATACCTACCTGATCATGACTACGGTAACCACGATCATCGGCATGGGAACCGGCTTCTTCTTCAATCACATGACGGAAAAGACCGTGTGCAGGGCAGGGCGCTTCCGCCCATATGTGCTCGTTGGCACCTGGATCATGGCCATCGCGGGCTTCTTTGTGTTCTGGACGCCCTTTAAGCCGGGAAGCCCGGTGCAGCTGGTCTGGCTCTATGTGTTCAATATTCTCTTTACCGCAGTCGGCCTTCCGCTGTGGAATTTCCGGGGTAATGTTGTCTCCACGATCAGCCGCAATGTGCTGGAGCGCAACAATGTGACCACCATCCGCTCCGCGGTGACGGTCATGATCGCCGGCACGTTCGGTGCGCTTGGAATCATAGGTTTCCTTTATCCGAACGTGCTGCAGAAGGATCTTAGCGGCGGCAGCTGGTATGCTACGATCGGTGCCTGTGCCGTGGTTGCGCTTGCATTCTCCTTCATGGAATACTTCTGGACCCGGGAGCGCGTCACCGAGGATAATCAGAAGGTGCTGGCGGACAGAAACGGTGACGGAGCTATCCAGGTCCCCTTCCGGCAGCAGTTCAGGAATATCATTACGAACAAGTATTTCCTGCTCGCCATCGCGGTTTATATCGGTGTTACCTTCTATGACAACCTTCAGGGAGGCAATGCGCGCGTCAATATGATCACCTATATACTGGGCGGAAATGCGGAGAACAATTATCAGTTCACGTACCTTCTGGCCTCCATGCAGCCTATGGCGATCGGCGCAGTGGTGGTGCCTATCCTCGCGGGCAGGTATTCCGCCCGAAGAATCATGCAGATCTCTTCGGTGATCACGCTGATCGGCATCGGCACCGCAATGATCAATCCTTACAGCTTTATTGTGGCGGTGGCAGGCGGCTTTATCTTCGCGTGCGGTATTTTCGCGATTACCAACATGAACGGTGTATTCATGCAGCAGGCGAGTGACGATATCGAGTACAGATACGGTTACCGGCCGGAGGGCACGCTGGCAGTCGGCGTGGTTACCACTGTCATCTATGCAGTCATGACACCTTTGAACGCCGTCTATGAAACCGGACTGACCCTTAACGGTTACGTGGCCGGGGCCGCCAGACAGCCTCAGGGGGTCAACAACTGGATTCTCTTTGCCTATTACGGAGCGTATGCTATCCTCGCTGTAATTATATTTGTCGTCTGCATCTTCTTTGACATGGAGAAGAAGCTGGACCGTGTCCATGCCGAGCTGCGGGAGCGGGCAAGAAAAGCCGCCGAGGACCGTGGTGAGGTGTATATCTCTCCCGAGGATCAGGACCGGATGGAGAGGGAGAAGGCCGCGGAGGAAATGGAGGCAGCCCGGATCGCGGATCTTAAGGAGAAATGCTCTGTAAAGGGACTGGATTTCGAGACCGAAAACAAGAAGTACCTGGACAAGGCGGCCGCACGGAAAGCCCGGCGGAGGAAGTGACATTATTGAGCGGAAGGCTTATTGCATTAAGTCATGCCGACAGCTCGTGAGCGCATGGCTAAATGCTGATGCGAAAAGGCTGAATCTGTCGTTAATACGGCGGATTCAGCCTTTTCTGAGTGATAAAGCCCGGGATTTGGCGGCGGGTAGCCCGGAAGTGCTTTCAGAGGCACCGCGGAGCGGGAAGCATCCGGACCGGTGCAGAAGCTTTCTCCGAGGCTTTTACCAGACTACGCGTACGAAACGCACAGCTCCGGGCTGGACCGGCAGCGAAACCGCGTACTCCAGAGGTTCCGGGATGATGGTGGTGCAGTCCAGGTGCCAGGAGGGCTTGGGAAGTGCCAGAACGTCGGTAAACTGCTGGCCAGTCTCGATGTCCGCGAGGCCAAGAGGCCGCTTCGCGGTGTCGTCGGTGGCGGTGTGGGCGCCGGCAGGACCGCGGTTGCCGGGAATCATAAACTCCTGGTCGCCGTACTGCATGGTCTCGTCACTGCCGTACATGTCGCCGCGGACAATGACGCGGACGGTCTGGGCGGTGCTCTCCTGGTTCCAGATGCCGAACACGCCGTTGTCATAGGCGAAGAGGTTGACGCGCCCTCCGGCTCTCGAGGCGGAAACCGGCGTGCATCCGGCAGCGTCGGGACCGAGATAGAGCGGCAGGCCGATGGTCATGTGCTTTGCGATGGTCTCGCGCACCGCGGCGGGCAGCTGGTAGAGGTCGGCGAAGTTTTCCGGCACGTTGAGGATGAACAGGCGGCCTTTGCCGTACTGGTCCTCGGTGAACAGAGGGAAGTTGTCCTCGCCCGACTGAACGGAGATGTCCGCCCAGGTGGAGTTGGTCTTGTAGTTCATGGCCTCAAAACCAACCTCAGCCTTGCCGGCCACGTTCACACCGCCGGAGTAGTTGCGGCTGCTGATGAGGTACTCGGAGCCGTGGATATGCCGTCCGGTCAGCCGCACGGAGGTGAAGTCCTTCACGCCGTTCTCGTACTCGCGGCGGAAGAAGCCGGAGGTGATCACCGCGTTTCCGCCGTTTCTCAGGTAGCGCTCAAGTTTTGCCGTCACATCCTTATCGATGCAGGCGTTCTCCGCGAGGAAGAGGAGCGGCGCGGACTCGTCGAACTCGCGGACGGGTTCGATCGGAATGCCCATCATGCCGAGATAGTTGGGAAGCTGGTCCTCGCCGTCGCCGTCGTAGGGCTCGTAGGACTTCACGCCGACGGGCTTTCCGGCCTCGCCCATAAGGCGGTCCACACGCTTAAGGTCCACGGCCAGCATGGAGAGCAGCGTCGTGCCGATGAGCCACTCATAGTTGAAGAGCATGAGCTCATCCGCTTTGGCAAAGAAGGTGAGATGCGCCTGGTTCAGCCAGACGGAGAGGTTGTCCGCGGATCCGCCCGGATCGATCCAGCCGCCGCCGTTCCGGCCGGGAGCGGTGTTCTCGAGAAGGCGGATGTTGAAATAGGACATGTAGGACTGCAGGTGCTGCTGGCTCCAGACGGGGCTGCGGCTCTCGGTGCCGGTGTAGATTCCGTCGAAAATGTCCTTCTGCTTTCCGGGATTGTAGCCGTTCTCGGCAAAGCTTTCATACCAGTTGGGGTACTTGATGACGAATTTCAGCTTCGGGTTCACCTGGTGCGCGAGGCCGACGATCTCACGGGAGAACTCCTCCATGAGTCCCAGGCGGTACTGCGCCCAGCTCATTTTCCCCTTGGCCTTTATGCACATCTCGCAGCGGCAGGAGGTAAAGAAGTAGTCGTCCAGGATGATCTCGTCGAAGACCTCGGAGAGCTCGCGGACGATGTTCAGATAGCGCTCGCGGTGCCTTGGGTCGGTATAGCAGAAGGTATCCATAATGGCGGGCTTGCGCTCCCCCTCAAGGACGGTGGAGGTGATGCCGCCGGCGGTCTCGATGCCGTACTCCTCAAAGACGCGCTTCGCCAGGCGCAGTTTCTCCTGGTCCACGTCCACGCGGCCGCGGTGGTTCTCGATGTACACCTTTGCGATCGGCGCCTGCGCGAGAGCGGTCTCAATGTCCGCGCGCATCTTCGCTTCATCGGTGCGGTTCAGGTAATAAGCCCAGACATAGCTGGCCAGATGGAAATTCTTGTAGCCTTGCATGATTCTCCGTTCCGGAGCGGGTGCTCCTTCTTCGTGCTGCAGGGATACCTGCGTTATTTGTAGTCGTTTGCGGGTGCAGATAACGGCAGGCTCTGCCCGCCGTCACGCTATATGATACCAGATATTAAACTAATGTTAAGAACTAAAATACGAAAATATCCTGAAATGTACGAAAAGAACCGCAAACACAAACCGAAAATAGATTAAGATTAGGACAGCGCCGGAGGTGCCAGGGGATGGTTCTCCGGCGAGAATTCAGACAACTTGCCAGGGGACGGTTCTCTGGTCAGTTGTCAGACAACTCGCCAG
>JAEEGL012465420.1_pt1 | contig 118143 bp, 110 predicted proteins | sample 9134231 | NCBI WGS metagenome assembly JAEEGL01 (sample SAMN16246548, study PRJNA631951) | gut metagenome | biome: gut microbiome; feature: rumen; material: fiber-attached | host: Bos | place: Iran: Karaj | collected 2018-10
GAATTAAACTCTATCTTTGCAACATCTTTTCAAATCTTTTGCAAATATATTGAAAACTATTTATAAAACCAAGAGATTATGACACAAAACGACAAACCCATGATGAACGAGGTGGAGCGCATCCGCAAGGAGACGCATGCCGCCATCTGCAAGGAGTGGGAGGACACTGCGCCCCAAGCCGTGCGTGACGGTGTTCCCCCCACGAGGATTCTCGCCGCCATTGCCGCCAGGCGGGGCATGACCGCTCAGGGCGTGGAGGCTGTATTGCGTAACGCGGGCCTTTACGACGGAGCAAGGAAGTACAAGGAAACAGTAATGGAGTAATGAGAGGAATGACTATGGCAAGGATAGACATGAACAACCTGAGGACGGCCGCCTTGGCTTTGGAGGGTCGTACGGTAAGGAACGCGGAGCCCACCCCGAGGCGTTTCCCTCCGAAGTGGATGACCGTGAAGGATGCCGCAGAATACCTCGGCGTATCGACAGACTTCGTAAGGGACATGATGGTTGACGGTCTGAGTTACTACAAGGTTCGCCACACCTGTTTCGTGAGTCTGAAGGACCTTGACGACTACATCGGCAAGCACAAGATATTCTGACTGCATAAACATGGAATGATATGGGAGCGAAGAATAGGATAAAATACGACGACCCCTTGCTGCGCTACTGCAAGTGGGTATCGGACAGAGTGAGTGAGGACGTGCTGATAGGCGCCTTTCTGGTGGCGCTGCTGCTGGCCGCCTTCGTGATATAGCGACAAGACCAATCTATCTGTTTAACATAGCGTGAATGGTGGTAGTGTAATGCCCCTTATGCGCAGCGCAGCGGCGGTCTGTGCGGGGTGTGAACTCATACTATCGACCTTTTAATTGACTTTTAGTGTTACTCCTCCCCTCCTGTGAAGGCCGGGAGTTTATTACGAAAACCATTTTAAATCAACTCCAATATGGAAATCAAAGTAACATTCAGATTTGACGCGAGCGAGAGCCTTCTCGCCTGCATCGACAATTTCAGGAAGGCAGCCGAGGCTTTCGGCCACAGCGGCCTGCTTAACCTGCTGCCTGCGACGAAGGAGGCCGGCATCGTGAAGGCCATCGCCACCGAGGAAGGTGTGACCATGAACAAGAAGGAACAGATATGGCCCCCGAAGGAAGGTGGCGAAGGTGCTGCTGCTGCGGAACCGCAGCCTACGGAGAAGGGTGCCGGCGGTGCTGAGGGTGCCGATGGCGCTGCCCCCCAGGAGGAAGCCAAGCCAAAGGAGGAACCGCAGCCCGAGGCTGCCGCCCCCGTGCCTACCGTGACAGACATGAGGGCTGCCGTGACCCGTGCCCGCGACCGCATAGAGGGTGAGGGCTGGGAGGACAAGACCTCTGACGGCTATAAGTTGTGGCACAAGAAGGTGACTGCCGCGGTGAAGAACATCGTGATGTCGCTCGGTGCAGAGAAGATACCCGACATCGCTGAAGAGAGCCGCCGCTCGTTCGTGGAGCAGGTGGACCTGCTGGGAGTGGTAGGCAATGAAGTAATGGAACAACCCCCGCTCTGATGGCACAGCACGCATTACTCAGTCCGAGCAGCGCCCACCGGTGGCTGCACTGCACCCCCTCGCCCCGCCTTGAGGAGCATGAGGAGGACAAGGGCAGCGTGTTTGCCCGTGAGGGCACCCTTGCCCACGCCTACTGTGCCCGTGCGCTGAAGCACTATCTCGGTCTGCCCACCGACGGTGAGGACCGTGAGATAGCGGAACTCGAGGACCTTCACGATGCCGCCATGGACGAACATGTGGCAGGCTATGCCGCCACCGTCATCGGCAAGTTGGAGGAGGCGAGGAAGAAGACCCCCGATGCCCGTCTGCTCGTGGAGACCCGCCTCGACTTCTCGGAGTGGGTGCCCGAGGCCTTCGGCACCGCCGACGCCGTAATCATCGCCGACGGCGTGATGGACGTCATCGACTTCAAGTATGGCAAGGGCGTGAGGGTGGATGCCGACGAGAATCCCCAGATGATGATATACGCCCTCGGTGCGTGGAAGGTCTTCGACCTGGAGTACGGCATCAGCAAGGTACGGATGACCATCATCCAGCCGAGGCTCGGCCATGTGAGTGAGTGGGAGATGGCCGCTGCCGACCTGCTGCGCTGGGCAGAGGGCACCCTTCGCCCGAAGGCGAGGGAGGCATGGGAGGGCAATGGCGCCCAGGAGCCCGGCGACTGGTGCCGCTTCTGCAAGGTGCGTCCTCGCTGCAAGGCACTTGCCTCGCTGTGCCGCACCACCCATGAGGTGTATACCGACCCCCGCCTGCTCTCTCCCGGTGAGATGGCCGAGAAGGTGCTCCCTTACCTTGCCGTCATCAAGTCGTGGGTGGGCGATGTGGAGGAATTTGCCCTGCAGCGTGCCCTCGACGGCGAGTGCTATGCCGGATGGAAACTGGTGGAAGGCCGCAGCGTGCGGCGGATAACAGACCCGAAGGCCGTGTGCGCCGTGCTCGAAGGTGCGGGGTATGCCGAGGAGAGTTACCTGAAGCCGAGGGAACTGCGCAGCCTCACCGACTTGGAGAAGGCAGTAGGGCGGAAGAAGTTCGGTGAACTCTGCTCCGCATGGATGGAGAAGCCGCAGGGCAAGCCCACCCTCGTTCCCGAGAGCGACAAGCGCCCTGCGCTGAACAACGCCGTGGCGGACTTCGCGGGGATGTGACGACGGAGCCGAGGCGGAACCTCGGCATACGGAAAAGAAAGACAATATAGATTTGAGATTTAACCCATAAAAACGATTTGACAATGAAAGACCCGAAAGTAATCAACAGGAAGGTGGTGTTCGGACCATGCCGTCTGAGTTACGTCCACCTGCTGGAGAAACACAGTTTCGACGGCGACAACGAGAATGGCAAGTACAGCGTGAGCATCCTCATCCCGAAGAAGGAGAAGAAGACCATCGCCGCCATCGAGGAGGCGATAGAGAACGCGAAGAAGGAGTTTGCCACCAACAAGTGGGGCGGCAAGGCACCCAAGAAACTCAGTCTGCCCCTGAACGACGGTGACGACGAGGAGAAGGACGACGAGGCCTATGCCGGCCACTACTACATCAACGCGAAGAGCAACACGAAACCCGGTGTGGTGGACAAGGACTTCCAGCCCATCACCGACGAGGAGGACGTGTACAGCGGCATGTGGGGCATGGTGTCGGTGTCGTTCTACGGCTACGACAAGGGCGTGAACAAGGGCATTGCCGCTGCCATCAACAACGTGATGAAGACGAAGGACGACAGTCGCCTGGGCGGTGACAAGGAGAGCGCCGAGAGCGATTTCGAGGGCTTCGACGACGATGATGACGACGACGATATCTGATTGACCCGGGGTGATGGAGAGGTGCTGCAAGACCTGCCTGTCGTTCAGCGACTGCCACCAGCGAGGCCGTGGGTGGTGCCTTCACCACCGCAGGACAGTGAAGAAGGCCGATGTGTGTGAGAGCCACCGCAGGAAGGCCGAGGGCACATGGCAGCATCAGGTGGGACCTATAGACATCACCCCGAACACATGACTCTGGTGAATAATGCTTTTTTTTCTCTGAACAGGCACTGTCTGTCCGTGAGGACCGGCCGGGCCACCGAGAGGGACTGGTGTAACATGGAAAGCACGGGAGCCGTAGAGGAAAACAGCGGCAGCCCCGAGGGAGTTCGAGCCTCCCGTCCCTCCCACGTACCGGAGCCGTGAGGCCCCTTCCTGCCGCCCCCGACGCGCAGCACATCCGAACGCTTTTGTGGACTGTGCGGGGCGGCAGGCTTCAGGATAAGGCATACATTTCCAATCAATCAATTATAAATTGTAAGTGCGACAAAGTTTGATGACCGGCGGCGGCCGTGTGACATGTTTTGAATTGAATGAATTTCTTTGACGTCACTATTGTTTATGGTATTCGCCCCTCCTGTGAAGGCCGGGCGTTTTCAAGCCCACGAGAGCCGCACGACGGTGCAAGGCGGCAGATAAGTCCGACAATGTGTCTGAATGTAGGAAAACTGAGTGAGCGCAGGTTCGACTCCTGCCGTGGGCACGAACTGATGTTCAGAGCATAGGTGCTGGCCAAGGTTAACCAAACCAACTCCCGTGAGACCCATACGATGGCGCAAGATGGGAAGTAACATTCCACTGAGCGGTGGTTCGATTCCACCCACGGGAGCCATCTACGAACCATAAAAAACGAATTACTATGAGAGAATCAGGTTATTACCCCATGGGGGCGGAGCATGACCCCCGTGCGCCGTGGAACCAGCACGACCCTGAGCCGCGGCAGTATGACTGTGAGGTGACGGTGACATTGTATAAGACGATGCCCGTGAACACCATGAACTACATCGAGGAAGCACCCGAGTATCCCGACTACCTCGGAGGCGTGGACCTCTCGGAGGTGGACTGGGAGGAGGAGTACCGTGACCAGTACTATTCCGTGCCTACGCTCCTGGAGAAGATGGCCGACATGCTGGAGGCGCTGACGAAGGATGCCGACAAGAGGACGAGGCGCGACGCCATGGAACTGATAGAGGAGGCCCGTGGATGGGAGGTTTACGAAACGGAGGTGACGGAGGCATGACAGTAGCAGAACTTATGAAGGAACTTCGGAAGATGCCGAAGGATGCGGAGGTGTACCTCTGCAAGGACTGGGACATGCTCGACGAGGACAACTGCCTGTGTGACCTCTATCGACTGAATGATGTCTGCAAGCAGTGCGTTATCATCGACGAAGGACTCGACTTCGTGGACATCGACGAAGTGATACTCTGCTTCGATGAGGAACGGGCAAAGTAACAATATCAACAACTAAAACATGTTAGTTATTTGTGCTTTCATCTTCGGTTTCGTCTTGGGCGTTGTTTGTGCTTTCCCTTTTTTCGTGGATTCTGCCAATCCATGCCATCCCGATAAAGGTAGCGTGCATGAAGACAAAAACCAAAACACTACGATTAAATGCGGAACGTGCCTCATAATCTTCGATGATGAGATAACAAAAAAAGATGGTGGACATGAAACAGGGACCCAGAACCCTCTGTAAGAAGTTTCCTCTATTCTTTGTTGGATTAACGATTTCAAAAAACAGAGCAAAAATAATAGAAGTAAGAATAAGGCCCGTGTCAACGGCTGCCGCCAACATCAAGCGAGAAATTAAATCCGCGCCCGTAAAACTATTCCACGAAAGGTATAGGCATGAGTAGGACATCGGCAATAAGACCATCAATCCTTTGATTGCTGCTCTTTGCGACCAAGAATAATACTTCAGGTCGAATAACTGGAAATAATCCATGATACAATAATATTTAAGTTTGGCAATACAAAAGTAATAATAAACTACGAAAGGGGTAAGCATCCGACGGAAAAATTAAGTTTGGCAATTTGAATTTCCAAGGATGCGCCCTTTCATTAAAAAAAACTACAATTAGCGATGAGAGCGGAAATAACAATTGAACAATTCGACAACGGCATCTCGTTGAAATGGCGGGATGCTGAGGATGTAGTAGTCCCAAAAGCCGTGGTGACACTGGAGAGGGACCAGACCCGTGTCATCGGCGAGACAATATGGGATGACATCAAGGCCCTCATGGACTACAAGTCGGTCAACGTAGTGAAAATGGCCATTGAGTACTTGGCGGAGGAGGAGGACCCTTCAAGGTCTGGGTATTGGAGTGAGGAAGATGCCTTTTGGATCAAGGCCCTTACTGGAACCGTCAAAGACGGTGGCTCTATAAGGAATGAACTCAGAGGTGAACTTGTTAAATGGCTTGAATCACTCAGACAAAGGATAGAGAAACAACAATGAAAGCGAGCGAGTGTAAATGTGTAGAGTGCGGCAAGCAAGCCGTTGCTTTTTGGCCCGTTATCGATCCTGACATACCCAGCCATCCGTATTGCCGTGAATGCCTGGACAGAATCAAGAATGAAACTCTTAAAATGCTGTTTGATAATGAAAGAACCAAGGACATACGTTGAACTGAAACTCCGCGCGCAACTTGCTGTCCTCAGAGACCTGGTGAATGAGTATCGCGGAAGGACCATCGATAATATCATCGACAACCTGGAACAACGACAGAAGTTTTATGAAAACGCAAAATGATCTGAAAACATGACGGAAGGATATGCGCTAATAGAAATTTCCCAATTCTATAGGGATCTTCTGGTTTGTATAGGTGACAAAGAAATGGTACGCAAGTGCATAACAGAATACCATGATGATGTCACGGCGGAAGAAATATGTAATGCTATTATAGGGATAGAATGTGGAAAAACTATCTATGATGAGCACAATAAATTATTTCTCCTTTGGATTCCCCATTCACCAAAAACAGCACAAGACATGGGATTCCTCTCGCATGAGATATTCCATGCTGCTTGTGCTGTAATGGATGCGATAGGCAGTAAACCCTCCGAGGATTCAGAAGAGGTGTACGCCTACCTGATAACGTTCCTCACGCAGAAGATAATAGAAACCTTCTCTATTTCTTTTTCTTCTTGTCAGGAGCCTGAGTCAGGACAGACCCAGCAAGTTGCTTCGCAACCTTTGAAGACTTCGGATTCCGAAGAACCTTGCCTGCAAGCGAAGCCATCTTAGATGATGATTTTTCATTTTTGCTCATGAAAACAATCTCTTTTATAATTATACGTATAATTGGTGGACTTTCCACCATATTTCAAACTACAAAAAATATACCAATTTCTTTAAAGCAACAGAGATGATTATCGTTGAAGCATACCAGATTCCGTCGGGCAATGTCAGCCCTGATATCTTCGCCCTGCCGTGCGTCCGCAGCATAGACAAGAAACTTGGCGACGACATCGAATACAGCGTATGGGTGAAGATAGGTGAAGCATACGACTTCATCTATGCCCGACCTTCCGACTGGATCTGCAAGGATGAACGGGGGAAGTGGCACGTGTTGAGTGATAAAGAATACCGGAAGGAGGTGATGACATGAGACAACCAGACATCAATAGAGTCAAGCGAGCGATGGAGCACATTCATGCGGCCATCGTGAGTATCAACGGTATCAAGGACCAGCACAGGACGCGCGAGGAGAACCGTTACCTCGAAGACGTGAAAGCCAACCTTGCCCAAGAGTACAGACAACTCCGTGACATGGACAAGAACCTCAACACCGAATGACATGAACAAGGCGCAGTTGCTGACTCATGAAGTTCTGCCAAATGGCCACACCTTCCGGTGGCAAGGATATAAATACCATGTCATGTTTTCGTTCCGCGACGAGCACACCAACGATTTCCTGTATGTGATGAAGTACTACGGCAAGCACAAGCAATGGTGGCACTATGAGGTGTGGAGCGCATTCGACTACGATTTAAGAATAAGAAAAATCCATTGAAATGAACAAGGCGCAGTTGCTGACCCACCTCATCGAGATTCAGGAAGAGTCGGATGAGGAGTTTGAAATCATCACCGGATTTCACGGAGACAAGACGATAAAGATAGTGTTCAAATGACAGAGATTGGCATTGACATCGAGACATACAGCAGCGTGGACCTGGGGGCCTGCGGGGTGTACCGCTATGCCGAGTCGGCGGACTTCGCCATCCTCCTCTTCGCCTACTGCGTGGACGGCGGTGAGGTGGAGTGCGTGGACCTTGCCCAGGGCGAGGCGCTGCCCGACGACATCCGTGAAGCCCTGACAGACCCCGAGGTGGTGAAGACCGCCTACAACGCCAACTTCGAGCGGGTGTGCCTGAGCCGCTGGCTCGGCATGCCCACGGGACAGTACCTCGACCCGAGACAATGGCGCTGCACGATGGTAGCCGCAGCAAGGATGGGGCTGCCCCTCGCCCTCGGTGAGTGCGCCAAGGTGCTGCGGCTGGCAGAGGGGAAGATGGAGGAGGGCCGTGCCCTCATCCGCTACTTCTCTAAACCTGACAGGAACGGCCGCCGCAGGCTGCCCACCGACTCGTGGGACCGCTGGGAGACCTTCAAGGCCTACAACATCAGGGACGTGGAGGTGGAGCAGGCCGTGAAGGCGAAGGTAAGCCGTCTGGAGGAGACACCATTCGACCGTGCGCTGTGGGTGGCCGACGCCCTCATCAACGACCGTGGCGTGATGATAGACCGCCCCTTCGTGGAGGCCGCCGCGCTGATGGACGAGACCTACAAGGCCGCCCTTCTTGAGGAGGCGAAAGCCATCACGGGCCTTGACAACCCCAACAGTCCGGCACAGATCAAGGAATACCTTCATCAGGTGACCGGCTTCCCCGTGTCGAAGATAGACAAGTCGTCGCTCGACGACTGGGAGAGCAAACTGACCTACTGGCCCAAGGCCCGGCGCCTCATCGCCATACGCAGGGAACTCGGCAAGACCTCGAACAAGAAATACACCGCCATGCTCGGCTGTGCCTGCAGCGACGACCGCGTGAGAGGGCTGCTGCAGTACTACGGTGCCGCGAGGACGGGACGGTGGGCGGGAAGGCTCGTGCAGGTGCAGAACCTTCCGCAGAACCACCTCAGCGACCTCGACGGTGCCCGTGCTACCGTCATGGGCGGTGACATGGACGACGTGGAACTGTGCTACGGCGGCGTGACGAAGGTGCTGTCGGAACTCATCCGCACCGCCTTCATCGCCCCGGAGGGCAAGGTGTTCCACGTCTGCGACTTCTCCGCCATCGAGGCCCGTGTCATTGCCTGGCTTGCCGGTGAGGGATGGGTGCTCGACGTGTTCCGCGAGGGTGGCGACGTGTACTGTGCCACCGCCTCGCAGATGTTCGGTGTGCCCGTGGAGAAGCACGGCCGCAATGCCGGCCTGCGGCAGAAGGGGAAGATTGCCGTTCTCGCCCTCGGCTACGGCGGCGGAGTGGCAGCCCTGGAGGCCATGGGCGGCTCGCGCATGGGGCTCACGGAAACGGAGGAACAGGACATCGTGAGAAAGTGGCGCGACAGCAACCCACGCATCGTGAAGTTGTGGAGGAATGCCGAGGCCGCCGCCATCACTGCCCTGCAGACCGGCAGGGAGATAGGTTTCAACCGCGGCATCACCTTCGCCCGTCAGTGGGGCTGCCTTACCATCAAGTTGCCGTCGGGCCGCACCATCGTCTATCCCCGTGCACGTGTGGGCGTGGAGACCGGTGACGGCTGGCGAGGCGACCATGAGAGCATCGAATACGAGGGCGTGAACCAGACCACGAGGAAATGGGAGGCCGTGAGGACCTACGGCGGCAAACTCATCGAGAACATCGTGCAGGCCATCGCCCGCGACATTCTCGGCGAGGTGATACTGAAGGCCGGGCGGTGGAACCTCGACGTGGTGTTCCACGTGCACGACGAGATTGTGGTGGAGGCCGACGAGAAGACCCCGCTGTCGCTCGTGGAGGCCATCTTCGACGAGGACATACCATGGGCGAGGGGGCTGCCCCTCAAGGGTGCAGGATACACAACAAGATACTATAAGAAGGATTGAGCGAAGGCAAAGCCTTCACAAACGGAGAATGGAATATGAAACATATCAAGATGGAATCGTGCTGCGCTTCGTGCGTGGCTTATGAGACGGGATGCTGCGCCTTGAGCGACCTTCCGATGATGGGTGAGGACTGCTGCTCGGACTACAGGCCGTGCGTGGACATGGGATTCAAACACAACATGCACTATGGGAGATAGGAAACTGCAGATTGCCACCGCCCACTCGCGCAAGGCGACGAGGTGGCAGAACAAGAAGGTGTCGTGGGGAAGGCTCTGCGAGCGCTGCACCCAGGTGGTGCGCACCGGTGAAACCCACGGCGAGTACATGGCCATGAGCAAGGACGAGCAGGGCCGCGTGAAGGACGTGGGAGGCTTCGTTGGAGGCTACCTGGACGGTGGGGTGAGGAAGCGCGAGAGCGTGAGGCTGCGCAGCGTGCTCACCCTCGACCTCGACAACAAGGCCCGCGGGGCATGGGATGCCTTCAAGGCGAAGTACGGGTGCGCCGCCATGGTATACAGCACCCACAAGCACACGCCAGAGAGTCCGAGGCTCAGGCTGGTCATCCCCCTTGCCAGGGACGTGAGTCCCGAGGAGTACGAGCCCATAGGACGCAGGGTGGCCGACGACGTGGGCATAGAGATGTTCGACCCCACCACCTACGAGGCCAGCCGCCTGATGTACTGGCCCAGTGCGAGCACAGGAGCCGAGTTCTTCCATGCCACGCAGGACGGTGAGTGGCTGGACCCCGACAGGGTGCTTAACACCTACGTGGACTGGCAGGACGTGTCGGAGTGGCCGCGGTCGGAGCACGAGGGGCACATCCAGTCGAGGGAGCGGAAGAAGAAGGGCGACCCTACGGAAAAGCCCGGCGTCATCGGCGCCTTCTGCCGTGCCTACACCATCGAGGATGCCATCGACACCTTCCTCAGCGACGTGTACGAGCCGACCGCCACCCCAGGCCGCTACACCTACCGCAGCGGCACCATGGCCGGCGGTCTGGTATGCTACGAGGGGAAGTTCGCCCAGTCGTTCCACGCCACCGACCCCGCCGGAGGTACGGAGCAGAACGCCTTCGACCTCGTGCGCATCCACCTCTTCGGCGACAGGGACACGGGGACACCTGGCGACATCACCAAGGCCCCGAGTTACAAGGCCATGACCGCCTTCGCCGCCAAGGACGGGAAGACCGTGGAACTGCTCGCCTCGGAGCGGGCGATGAGTGTGGAGGATGACTTCGGGGACATGGGCGGCGGCAGAACCGCCGCATACGGAGAAGACACCGGGAGCCAGGAAGAAGGAGGGAGCCAGGGGAGCCGTGACGGCTCACGGAAGGAGGACATGAAGTGGACGCGGAAACTCGACGTGGACCGCGGAGGGGCGCCGAAGAGCACCTCGGAGAACGCCATGCTCATCCTGGAGAACGACAAGGGGCTGCGTGGACGGCTGTGGCGTGACGAGTTCCGCGGCAACAACATGGTGGACGGCGGCCTGCCGTGGCGCAAGAGGGCCGAGAAGTGGGGCAACGACGACGATGCCAACCTGCGCGTGTACCTGGAGCGGAAATACCAGATGGTGGGCAAGGAGAAGATACGCGACGCGCTGACCGCCGTCTTCACCCGTCATGGCAGGAACCCGCTGAGGGAATACCTCGAGGCCCTGCAGTGGGACGGGAGTGAGCGGCTCGACACGCTGCTCATCGACCGCCTCGGGGCAGAGGACAGCGCGCTGGTGAGGGCGGTGACGCGGATGCACTTCACCGCTGCCGTGGCGAGAGCCATGACCCCCGGCTGCAAGTATGACATCTGCCTCATCCTCGCCGGTCCGGAGGGCATAGGCAAGAGCACGCTGCTGAAGATCATGGGCGGCGAGTGGTACAACGACACCCTGTCGCTTGCCGGAATGGACGGGAAGCAGGCCATGGAACAGGTGAAGGAAGACTGGATATTCGAACTGTCGGAACTCTCGGGTCTGAAGAAGTCGGAGGTGGAGCCCATCAAGGCGTTCATCACCAAGCAGGAGGACAAGTTCAGACCCGCCTACGGTGTGGTGACGGAGAGTTATCCGCGGCACTGCGTGTTCTGCGGCACGACGAACGAGACGGCGTTCCTGAAGGGAGACACAGGCAACCGCCGCTTCATCGTCATCGACGTCTATGGTACCGGCGAGCCCATGGCGGAGACGTTCAGGCTGCTGGAGGCAGACCGTGACCAGTTGTGGGCGGAAGCCGTGCAGCGGTGGAGGGACGGCGAGAAACTCTATCTCCCCGCCGAACTGGATGCCGAGGCACGCAAGACCCAGGAGGCGCACCACGAGAACGTGGACGACCCCATGACGGGCATGGTGGAGAGTTTCCTCGCTACGCCGCTGCCGACGGACTGGGAGACGAGGAGCCTCACGCAGCGGAGGAACTTCTACCATGACCCCGACCCACTGGAGGCCAGTGGGACGGAGCCGAGGACAAGGGCGTGCGCTGCCGAGTTCATCTGCGAATACCTGCGGAGGGACATGGGCGACAAGGAGTTCAAGATACTGGCGAGGAGGTTCTTCAGCATCATGAGGCAGAACAAGGAATGGGAGGCGATAGCACTATCACGTCATGTGGAGTTCCTGTATGGAAGGCAGAAGGGGTTCAGAAGAATAAATCTTTACAGTGATGATGACTTGTAATTCCAAATTTGTCAACCGGACATGTGATTTGTCAACCGAACGGGGTGGAAAGGCATCTTTTTCGGTTGACAAATTCTTACGAGATGTCAGCCGTGTCAACCGAATTGTCAACCGAAAAAAGGCGGTTTGGTTGACACCTAAATCACGGATAATAAATAGGATAGGTCGTTTGTCAACTATGTCAACCGTAATTTTAGTAAAAACGTATAGATGTAATTATATACGTAAATATAGGTCTCTACACGCGCGCGCGTGGGGATATCCCATATAGAAGTTTTCAAAAAATGTGATTGACTCGGTTGACAAGTATGACTGGCAATAACGAGACAAAATTTTTCTTTACAAATGAAGGAAATCAGGAAAAGCATCAGAAGGCTTGCAAGGCATGCAGAGGAAAGTGAGAAAGCCATCGAGGCCTATCTCGTCAGGAAGGTGGAATCGTGTGGGGGAATCTGCCTGAAGTTCACGAGCCACACCGAGACGGGTTATCCCGACCGTCTGCTGATGATGCCGGGAGGAAGAATGGCATGGGTGGAGGTGAAGAACAGGGGCGAGAAGCCACGCCTCATCCAGGATGTGAGGATGGCGAGGCTGCGGCGCATGGGCTTCGAGGTGTATGTGGCGGACTGCAGGGAGAAGGTGGACGAGATTGTGAGGGCTGCGGCAGAACCGCTGCATACGGAGAAAGGAGAGGATGATGGAGTATAGACCATATGAATATCAGAAGACGGCAGCGCGGTGGGTGATGGAGAAGAACCGCTGCTGCCTGTTCCTCGACATGGGACTGGGGAAGAGTGTCGTCACGCTGACTGCCATCCAGGACCTCATCGACGGGTGTGAGATAAACGGTGCGCTGGTGGTGGCACCGAAGAAGGTGGCGGAGACCACATGGACACAGGAGGCGAAGAAGTGGGACCACCTGAGTGGTCTGCGCGTGGTGCCCATCATCGGGACTGCCAGGCAGCGCCTTGCCGCCATCGGTACGGAGGCCGACGTGCATGTGATAGGCCGTGACTCCTATGTATGGCTCGTGGACGTGCTGAAGGGGAGGATGCCGTGGGACATGCTGGTGATTGACGAACTCACGTCGTTCAAGTCGCCGAAGAGCAAGCGGTTCAAGGCCATGCGGATGACCACGCCGCAGTTTGACAGGGTGGTGGGCCTGACGGGCACACCGGCACCCAACGGCCTCATCGACCTCTGGGCACAGATGTACTGCGTGGACATGGGCGAGAGGCTGGGCAGGTCGGTGGGGCGCTACCGTGACACCTACTTCGACCTCTACCGCCACAACAACATCATCGTGCGGTGCAACCCGAAGCCCGGCAGCGAAAAGATGATCCGAGACAAGGTGGCCGACATCTGCCTGACGATGCAGGCCGCTGACTACCTCACCCTGCCGGCGATGATAACACACACCGTGGAGATCTGTCTATCCGCGACTGTGGAGAGGAGATACAGGGAGTTTGAGAGGGAGCATGTGCTGGAGTTCGCCAGGGAGCACGGGACTTCGGGTGAGGCCATCGTGGCACCTTCTGTCATGGCGCTGATGAACAAGTTGTGCCAGTTTGCCAATGGTGCGGTGTATGACGAGGAGCGCAGCGTGCATGAGATTCATGAGGAGAAACTGGCGGTGCTGTCGGAGATTGTGGAGGCTGCCGACGGCGGGGTGCTGGTGTTCTACCAGTTTCAGCATGACGCGTGGCGCATCAGGGACTACCTGAAGGGGCTGAGGGTAGAGACCTACGAGGGCGCGAGGCAGTTGGAGGACTGGAACGCAGGAAGTATTGACGTACTGTTGGCGCATCCCGCGGCAACGGCATTCGGCCTGAACATGCAGCAGGGCGGCCATACTATCGTGTGGTTCGGCACGGGGTGGAACCTGGAACTATATCAGCAGGCGAACGCAAGGCTTCACCGGCAGGGACAGCAGAAGCCCGTGATGGTGTATCGGCTGATAGTGCCGGAGACGGTGGATGCGCTGGCGGCCGCGGCGGTGGACAGGAAGGGCAGGGTGCAGGATAAGTTGCTTGAGGGACTGAAGGGGCTGATGGGGAGGTATAAAAATCACTTCAGCACTTTCTCAGACTGAATTCGAATTTAATATTTTTTCTTTTATTCCATCCTTAAGATTATCTGTGATGATTCTTCCATCCTCTATCAACTCTCTGATATATTCTTCAAGTTTTTTTTCGTTGACAGTTTTTGCTTCATTATTTCTTACCAAATCCTCAATGTATTTGGCAAGCAATCCCATTCTTTTGTAATCTATAAATGTAAGATCATGATGAGAGTTCAAGATTTCCTGATCACATACACCAGGTGCCAGACCTTCTACCTGGGCTGTTTCAATACCAATAGATTTTAACCGCTCTTCATCTAATGCTACATAACACATTTTTTGTATGGAATCCCGACCAAGTGCCATAGCAGCCAAAAGAGGCTTTATATGTGCTTCTTCAAGATCGGATGTAGACCAGACGGACAATCCGTTCTTGTCTGTCTTCAGGTCACCGATAGTGTCGCCTGGAGTGGAATAGTCATCACGTTTTATTTTGTTGCTATAAGTATTCGGATTCCAGCAACCTATCGATTTAATTCTCCTGATAAGCATCTATTTCAAGTTCATTACGTAATTCACTGGCTATGCTTTCAGCATATTCCTTGATAATGTCATTCGAGAAATCTGTAGTCTCGATGGCCTCAAGGCAAGCCTTGTTCCTGATTGTTTCTATCAGCATTAATGCAGCTTCCTGACATTCAATAGAACTGTCAGAAAGACTTGCTTTAATCATAGGAACAAATGTTGAATCATAGTTTTTTATATGCAGGAAGGACACTGTGCGTAAAATACCACACAGCACATCTTTATCTTTCAAATGCTTGCCGTACACAACATTTAGCCAATTGCATGTAACACTCTCATTTTCTTTGATAAACTTTCTGACGAAAGCGATGGCATCATTACTCATTCCGTCCTCAAAGTCACAACGATGCAACAACGTAACATAAAGTTGTTCCTTCGACTGTAGCATTTTCATAAATTCTAAATTCTGAGCATTTACAGCAGTTTGTTTAGTAGATTGTATAGGTAAATCCTGACTGTACAGGTCAAGCAAATAGTCAAATTCGATGTGCCCATACAGTTTCCAGAGATTTTTTTCTAGCATTTTTAAAATCTCTCCTTTAGCATAATCTTCTAATGACGTACCTGTTGCCATAATTATTCAGAAAAAAAGAAATTTATATAATCATTCGCCATATCAGCTGATTTAGAAAAGAAATCCTTTATGTCATCATTACTGAAAGAAAGGGATGATTCTGGGAGCGTATTTATGTCGAGATCAGTCTTGAATACATCTTTAACTATAAACCGATTACTTGACAAGAAAGGTATTTGCTCTACAGAAAATGTCGCCAAATGATTCACCGTTGTCTGCTTGCCACCAATTGGGTATATTACCCGATAGACATTACTGAAATTGCAATTACCAAGTTTTGTATCCTTGTATGTCGTCTCTCTAAACATTTTTCGAGCAAAGGTAATTGCACTGTTTAGGTCTTCACTTATAAGAGTGGGAGCAAAAGCAACACGGCTAGAGACTAATTGTAACGAGGTCATTAATTTGTCTATTACTTCACCAACTTCGTTACTTAACGCTTTTAGATTATCTATTGAAATTGGGTTTTTAATATTCTTTTTCACAACATCAATTTTCCCATCAAAGAAATTAATGTCCATATTCTTTTCTTTGGAAGAAAGAGTCCATAACAAACCACCTACTACTACTTGTTCATTCCCGATATTAATAACCATACCTGAATTCCTTTCCTGTATAGGCATATAATCAGGAAAAGAAGAATGTAGTTTTTTCCAATTCTCAGGACCATAATCTACTCTAGGAGCAAATACTGACCCCCTGCAAGAGACAATGTTTAAGTTCACTTCCATGTTTTGATGCTTTTTTCCGTATGCAAATATAGTATGAAATTATAATAATCACTATGAATAATTTACTAAAAATTGTTACGTGTTAATAAAATCACAGTTTTTTAACACGAGATGTACTAATTTATTTATATACATAATCAATAGTGCTATAGATGCATGACCGAAAACGGCGGGGTGGGGGAGAATTGTTAAAATATTTAACAACTCGGGGCTATCTTTCAGAAAAGGGGTGGCGGGGTGTGTTTAAACCTCGCCCCCAACCTTTTTATACGCGAGAGACGTTTTTCGGGCTGTGGGGGGAAAAGGCGGCTGAATATTTGGAAATATCGTCGGAAATGCTTATATTTGTGGAGTTTATGTGAAAAAGCGCAGATTATGCGGGGAAACACGAGATTTGCTCAGGATAACGATTACAAGACTATGCTTCACACTTCAAGGTGGCAGAAACTCCGCTGCCTGAAGTTGTCGAGGAATCCGTACTGCGAGGCATGTGCGGAGGAACGCCGTTACCGGGTGGCCACTGAAGTGCACCATCGGGTGCCCGTGATGAGCGTGCCCGATGCCGCAAGCCGTATAGGGTTGATGTACGACATCGGCAACTTGGTGTCACTATGCCATGAATGCCATGTGTCTGTCCACCGGATGATGGGCAAGCAGACCAAGGCGGAGAACCGCCGTCGGACGGAAGACCGGTTATCTGTTTTTTCGCAGAAGTATGGACTGTAATGTTACTTAAATAAGACAAAAAAGGATGGATAACGACAACAACGCCCTTAAACAGTCATTCCTTGCCACTCTCCGCTCCACGCATGGGGTGCTGACGGAGGCTTATGAAAAGATTGGGCTCAACAAGACTACGGTGACCAGATGGCGCAAGGCCGACCCAGAGTTTGAGGCCGCGGTCAGGCACATCATGACTGATGAGCAGGTGGATTTCGGTGAGAAATGCCTGTTCAAGCGGATGGAGAACGGTGACACCACCGCTATTATTTTCTACTTGAAGACAAAGGGCAAGCAACGCGGCTATTCGGAGAAGGCAGTACCCGATCCGGCGAAGGCTGTCACTCCTGCAGAGAGTGCCGAATTGAAAAAGGCAGCCAAGAAGAAGGTGAGAGCCAAGAAAGACTATATCGTCAGGCTGCTGAAGAAAGAAGGCAAGTACACTGCCGAATTGTCGATGCAGGTGACCCTTGCTGCGCAGTTGATGATACGCGCCGAACAGTTGCAGGAAGAGATGGCATCCCCAGACTACCAGCAGGTACTTGTGGAGTACTCAAGGGAAGGCAACCGCAGGGAGCAAATCAACCCCAAGGAGAAATTGTACATGGACTTGTCGAGCCAGATTCAGAGGGCTTTACGTGCTCTTGGCATGAATACCGATGCCAAAGAGAGAAAAGGGGATGGCAGCGATGCCTTGGGTGACTTCATGAAGGCCCTGGAAGTAAAGGAGGATATATAGGTCATGACGGAAGAGCAAGGTCTTGAGTGGTTAAGGCTAAAAACCGAAGTGGAAGGCAGGATGGAAGAGAAGTGGCCTGAATACGTTGAGGACTGGCGCGGCCTGCTCGTCAAGACAGACCCTCGTATATGGGAGTATTTGGAGCAGGTCAGGACAGACATGTCGGGACACAACCTCTATGAACTGTTGGCCGTCGTGCGCTTTTTCGACCTCCTTGGTCGTTACAGGTGGAGTCCTTCACGCGTGAGGCATTTCTTCCGTTTCTATGAGTCGCTCCGCTTCTCCGGTGCCACCGGCAGGCAGCGATACAGGCTCACACCTGTGCAGTGCTTCCAGTTTGCAAGCATCTTCGGATTTGTTCGTGAGGACGGTCTTCGGTTATGCCGCACAGCCTATCTTTTTGTGCCCCGCAAGTATGGCAAGACCACCAGCGTGGCATCCCTTGCCGTATATGATTTGTTGTTCGGCGATAGCAATGCACAAGCCTATGTAGGAGCAAACAGTTACAATCAGGCCAAGATATGTTTTGACGAGATTCGCGGCATCATGCAGGACATTGATCCTGCCGCCAAACATTTCAAGGTGAACCGCGAGGCCATCCTCTACAAGGGTAACGGTAGGAGCAGTTTTGCCCGCTGTCTATCCGCCAACCCCAAGACACTTGATGGTTTGAATGCCTCGCTTGTCATCATGGATGAATATGCGCAGGCCCGCGATACCAAGACGAAGGGTGGAGCCGAATTGAAAAGTGTGCTCACTTCATCGATGGGTGTGCGTCGTGAACCGTTGACGGTTGTCATCACTACCGCCAGTGACGTGATTGACGGTCCTTTCAGGCACGAGTTGGATGGCGTAATGCGCATATTGCGTGGTGAGGCCGTATCAGACACCATCTTTGCCTCTCTCTTCATGCCAGATTATGGTGATAGCGAGGACGACCCTCGTACCTGGGCGAAGGTGCAGCCTCATCTCGGAGTTACCGTGCGCCCCGACTTCTACGAGATGGAATGGGACAACGCCCAGTTGTCGTCGGATGCGATGATGGCCTTCCGCACCAAGTTGCTGAACGTGTTTGCCGAGAACGAGGAAAGACGTTGGATGACCCGTGAGCAGGCGGAGTCGCTGATGGATGCTCCGGGAGGCAGTATAGACCGTGTGGCAGGGCTTGGCACTTGCACAGGTGCTTTCGACCTGAGTGTGCGCGATGACATGTCGTCTGTGGGATATCTTGGTTTCAGTGATGCAGATGGCTGCTTCCATGCCCATGTTGATTATTACATGCCGCGTGAGGCAGTGGTGAATCATCCTAACCGCGTGATGTATGAGCGTTGGCATGATGAAGGTTTCCTCAAGTATTGTGAGGGAGATGTTATGGACGACCATATCATCCTTGAGGACATCGTGACGATGGGAAGCAAGATAGACCTACGTCGAATGGGATATGACCGCTACAAGGCCATGGACCTGGTAAACATGCTTGCCCTTCGTTCGGGTAAGGGCACCATTGTACCCTACTCCCAGACGATAGGGTCGTTCAACCTCCCCGTGGAGATGTTCGAGAAACTGGCTTTCCGCAAACCGCCACGCATCCGTTTTGATTATAATCCCATCACCATCTGGCAACTTACCAACTGTGTGATCGTGGAGGATGCCATGGAAAACCGCAAGCCCTTCAAGGCTGCTCTGACCCTCAAGATAGACGGTGTAATCTGCATTCTTATGGGCCTGGGCCTCGCGGGTCAATAAAACTTCAATTTTTATCGAAAAAAGTTGTGCAATCGTTTGCATAATTCATAGTAATTGTTTATCTTTGTGGCAGATATTATTTAGGGTAACAATTCAGGATAACAACCGTGGCGGACAACTTTTTCAAATGGTTCGGCCGGCGGAAATCCGTTGAAAAACAGGTTCAACAGGAACCCGCCGAGAAACAGGTTCAACGGGAGGAGGAGGCTACTACGACAAAAGTAGTCTCCCAGATCCGCGCATCTGTCAATACCGCCTCTACGTCTGTTTCCGTTACCGGTGACGAAGCACTCGCTGTGAATGCCTACAAGCGCGCCCTCGATGTGCTCGCCGGATCGGTGGCCCGCCTTCCCCTTCTGTACATGAAGCGGAAGGGGACCATCTTTGTGCCCTTCGAGGCCTCCCCCTATCATTATCTGCTGACTACCGAGCCGCAATGGAACATGTCGTCTTACCGGTGGATGTTCCAATTGGTGTGGCGTGCCTTCCATGATGGCGACGCCTATGTGTGGCCCCGCATCATAGACGGCATGATACAAGAACTTGTCCTTGTCGGCAGGGGATGCTGCAGTTATGACAACGTAAACGGCACGTACTTTATTTCCGACATCAACAATGGCGTGTATGGCACTTTCAGTGAAAGCGAGGTGCTGCATGTGATGTTCAACACCGTCGACGGCTATCATGGCTTGCCCCTGTGGCGACTTGGCAGTCGCGTGCTGTCCATCGCCGCCACTGGTGACCGGGAAACCCAGGAACGCTTTGCCAAGGGCGGCAACGTGCGCGGTATCGTGAGCAACGACCTCAGCCAGGGAGCCGGTGTAGGCCAGTATGGCAAGACACAGATAGACAATCTCGCCAATGAAATCGAGGACAAGTTCCGCTACAACGGCCGCAATGTGGTGGGTGTGCCAGGTGACGCCAAGTTCACCCCCTTCTCCCTCAGTTCCACCGACATGCAGTTTCTCGACTCCCGTAAGTTCTGCATCTTTGAAATCAGCCGCCTCACCGGTGTGCCCCCTGTGTATCTCTACGACGGTGCCAGCAGCAACTACAAGGAGCCACAGCAGACCGACGTTGCCTATCTCACCCAGACCCTTGACGGTATACTCCGCACTATTGAGACGGAGTTCCAGCGCAAACTCGTTGGCCGTTCCCCTGGCAGGAAGTTCTCTTTTGACCGCAAAGGTATCTTTGCCATGGACCTCAACAGCATGGCCAACTACCAGTCGAAGACCCTTGAGAACGGCATCTACAGCATCAATGACTGGCGTAGATATGAGAACCAACCGCCCGTCGAGGGAGGAGATGCCATATACATCAGTACTAACCGTGCCCAACTCGGCAGTGACAAACTGAGCATGGGCGCAAATCAAGAGAATAACAATGGAAACGAAGAAGATCAATAAGCGGATGGTGACGCTGCTTGCCAGCGTCCACCTGCGTGAAGCCGAAGACGGCAGCGAGAGCCGTGTGCTTGAGGGCTATGCCCTGAAGTTCGGCGTGCGCTCCGTGCTGATGGGCTACTACTATCCCCAATATGAGATATTGGAGCCCGGTTGCATCACCGAGGAGATGCTCCGTGAGCAGCGCATCTACTTCACCATGTTCCACAACCGCCAGATTGTTCTCGGCCGTTGGGACAAGGGTGAAGGCACGCTGAAACTGACCGTGGATAGCATCGGTCTGAAGGTGGAGTGCGAGATGCCCCACACCCCGGATGGAGACACTGCCCTTGAACTGGTGCGCCGCGGTGACCTCAGCGAGATGTCGTTTATCTATTCTACTGACGAAGACGACAGCGAGAACTGCGTGAGTTATGAGAAGACCGAGGAGACGACCGAATGGGGCGCCACCATCTATTTGCGCCACGTGAAGAAGATTCTCGGCATCTACGATGTGACGATAGCCGGCAACCCTGCTTACGAAGACACCGAGATTCAGGCTCGTGAGCAGTTGGTAAAGGACTATGTGAAAAGGGAGGAGGAAGCAACGGAGGAGCCGAAGCCGGAGAAACAGGCCGATGAGGCGGAAACGGAGGAGAATGAGCGGGAACGCAAGGACCGTCTCCGTGAAGCAAGGAAACTGCGCGACATTGCGAGCGCGTTGACATAATAATGTTTAACTATCAAACACTATCGAAATGAAGAAAGAGCAGTTTGATTTCAAGAAAGCCAACGCTCGCAAGCGCGAGATTGGCGACCGCCTGAACGAGTTGGCTGAGAAACTCGAGAGTAAAGAGGCGCTGACCGATGAGCAGCGCGAGGAAATCAAGCGTGAGAGCGTAGACCTGCGTGGTGAACTCGACCGCATCAACATGCAGTGCGCCGCCGCATTGGCTTACATGGCTGCTGAGCAGCAGGGCCGTGAGGTGACGAAGAGCCGCAACGAGGTGTTCCGTGAACTCCTGAACGACATCCGCAGTGGCAAGCGCCACGAGCGTGAAATTTCGCTGAGCGTGCTCGCAGAAAACGCTACCAACAACATCGTGAGTGCCGGTGCCGACAAGGTGACCGTGCAGGACATCATGCCCAACCTCTCCGAGGGACTCATCTGGGACAAGGTTGGAATGAAAGTGCAGACCGGCGTGGCCGGCAACCTCGTGTGGCCGTATGCCACTGACAATGTGAAGATCGTAGAGGTGGGTGAGACTGTCCAACTCAGTGACCAGGACATCGACTTCGACAAGGTGACCACCGACCCGAAGGAATGTGGCGCCACCGTCAAGGTGACCTACGCAGCCATCGAAGACAGCACTTTCGACGTGCTCACCTTCGTGCAGGAGAGTTATCGTCTGGCCATGCAGGAGTACCTGAACTGGAAGACCTTCAGCCACGCCAACTTCAGCGGCATCAAGGGTCCGTACAGCAATGCAGCCTCCACAGCCATCGCCGGAACCTATCGCAACATCCTTCGCCAGAAGGCCGCCATCGTCAACTCTGGAGTGGACATGAAGGGCTTCTGCTATATCGTCGATGCAGAGTTGGAGGCCTACCTCAAGAGCACTCCCAAGGGTGACGGTCAGGGTGGATTCGTCATTGAAAACGGCTTGCTTGCCGGTGACCCGTACTTCGTGAGCCACTTCATCCGCGAGACGGGAACCCGTGGCACAGCATCCAGCGACCTGTTCCTCGGTCTCGGTTGCTGGCAGTATCTTGCAGCCAACCAGCACGGCAACGTCTATATGACCGTCGATCCCTACACGCTGGCCGACAAGGGCGAGATTAAACTGACCATCCGCACCCGTTGGTCGCTCACCACGCTGCGCTCCGAGGCCTTCAAGATTGTCAAGGTCGTTCCCGTGCCCGCTCCCGACGAGGCCCCGTTCATCTCTCTCGATCAGCACACCGCCAGCATCGTGAAGTCCTCAGGCACCGTGACTCTTACGGCTGTCACCATCCCCGCTGATGCTGAGGTGACCTGGGCTACGAGTGCAAGCGGAAAGGCTACCGTAAGCAACGGTGTCGTGACCGCTGGCAGCACCGCAGGCGACGTGACCATCACCGCCACCATCACCAAGGACGGTAAGTCCTATAGCGACAGTTGCGTCGTGACCGTCACCAACTCTTGATTGTGATACATCCTCCTTTCATGCGGCCGCCCCGGGCCGCGCGCGGCAAGCAACCGGTCCGGGGCTTTCCCTCACCTTAAACCACCTATCAATGGCAATCTATGTGACCCTTTCAGAGTTGAAGGCACGGGTATATGCCGATGACACTACGGCCTACGATACTCGCCTTTCCGGCATTCTCGACAATGCCGAGAGTGCGGTCATCGGCATGACCGACTTCGACCCTAAAGACGTTTGTCTCATAGCCCCCGAAGAATTCCCAGGGGAGTTGAAGGAGGCCATCCTGCAACTCGCGGCGTCATGGTTTGCACAGCCCGAGGGTGTTGCCCCCGTGCAGTTCCGCCCCGTCCCCTATGGAATCAGTTTCCTTGTCAAACCCTTCGAGCGTCTCGCCGGTGGCGGCCGCTTGGAGAGTCTCATCGAAGCAGCAAAGAACAGTGAAGGATGAGAGCGGGGGGACTGAGATACCAGATTACGCTGCGCCGCCCAGCGACTATCACAGGCCGCTCGGGTGCCACGAAGGTTACCTGGACCGACACGGCCACCATCTGGGCTGAGCGTGTGCGTATGAACGGCAGCAGTATCGTGGAGGCCGCGGAGCAGTTCCCCGACTACGTCGTGGAATTCAACATCCGTGAGGCCCACGAGGTGGCGGAGAAGTGGCAGGTACAGGAGGAAGGAGGCTATCTGTATATCGTCACCAACATCATCCCCAATGTGCAACGGGGTTACAAGACCCTGTGCTGCGTAAGATACAATGAATAACATGGATCCAAAAGATTACACAGGCAAGGAATGGACTGACCTGATGCGCGAGATGACCCCGCGCCAGTTGAAGAATGCCATGAAGGGCGGTTACCGCCGTGTGGCCAAGAAGGTACGTGCGGTTGGACTCCGTAATCTGGAATCATCGGGTCTTGACGTTCAGGGCAACCGCCGCGACTGGAAAGCCGGTTTACGCTCATGGATATACAGCAAGGGTGGCGGTTTTCTTCTCACCGTGCAGCCCAAGCGAGGCGGCAAGGAAACGGGCTATCACGCCAACAGACGTTATGGAAAGACCATCACCCGTGGTCCACGCAGTGGCAACATCAACCAACGCAAGTTGCCGGTACTGATGTTTGCCGAGGATGGCACGAGAGAAAGGAATGTCGGCGTGAGAATCGGCAAGTCGTCGTTCTTCTCGAAGAGCCGCTGGTCGGGCAACAAGGTGCGCAACTACAAACGCAGCGGCCACAGCACTGGCAAGATGAAAGCCTACGGCTTTTTGGAGAAGACCGAGCCCGAGGGCATCCGCATCGTAGAGCGCGACCTTGCCAAGGATCTTGAGGAAGCCGTAATGAAGGCGGCGAAGAAAGCGGGAATGATATAATCGAGAACTATGGCAACATCAACACCAATACCTCTGTCATCACTCAGCGCTGGCGACATCATCTATTTGGCTTTGTCGTCGGATGCGGGTGTTGCGGCTATGGTGACCGCCATCTACCCTGTCGTGGAACCCGCCGAGGCCGTCTGTCCTTACATTGCCTATCGCAGGCTGAAATTTGAAGCCAACCCTCAGAAGGCAGGACAGCCAGGCGCCGACACCATACAAATGGAGGTATCTTGTTATGCACTCGACTACGAGGAGGGTGTGGAACTTGCCGAGAGGGTGCGTGGAGTTCTCGACTATCAGCAGCATGAGATTGAAGGGCTGCGCATGCGCGGCTGCTACTTATCCGCGTCGACCGAGGAACTTGACGGCGACGCGTTCGTTCAAAATTTAGTATTCACCATAAAAATCTAAAAGACATGGCAATTCCATCATCAGGCTACATCAATGGTAGCGACATTCTTCTGAGCGTGGGCGGCAAGGCCATAGGCCATTGCACCAGTCACACGCTGACATTCAACTCTGAGACCAAAGACCGTGCAGTGAAGCCCGCAGCCAGTGCCAGTTACTCCGCTGGCCTTTGGAAGGGCAAGGGCGTGACCGGCCTCAGCATCTCGGTGAGCGCGGAGGGTCTGCGCTATTATGGCGAGGCAGAGAACGGCTGGGACGAACTCAGCGCGTTGTGGGGAGCCGGTGCCGCTATCACCGTGAAGGCTTTCCAGCGTGAGGGAGACTCGAGTCCTTATCTCGAGGGCAGTTTCGTGATTACTTCCCTGGAAGAGACGTCACCTGCACAGGACGACGCCACCTACAGCATCCAGTTGGAGAACAACGGTGAGCCCACCACCTATCCCGGCAAACCATCAGGCAACGGTTAAGCCATGGCAAAGGTTGAAATCACAGTAAACGGAAAAGCATTCCCCTGTAGGCAGACTATGGGGGCAATGCTCCGTTTCAAGCGCGAGACGGGTAGGGAAGTGACAGACATCAAGGGCGACCTCTCCGACTACTGCACCTATCTTTGGTGCTGTGTGGCATCGGCATCTCATGCCGACGGTCTTGACTTCGACCTGCCGCTGATGGACTTCGCCGACAGCATTGCTCCGGAAGACATCCAGGCATGGGTGGCAAGCATCACTGAAGGTGGTGAGGAAGGAGACGAAAAAAAAAGCCAGCCGGCATAGATGAGTTGCTCGGCCATGCGCTGGGCTGTATCGGCATGCCACTGGATGACTTCTGCCGACTTACCCCTGATGAGTTCGGGGCTGTGTGCAAGGCATGGAACGAGCGCCAGGAACAACTGATGCGTGACGGTTGGGAGCGGATGAGAATGAATGCCACCATTTGCATCCAGCCCCATGTCAAGAGCAAACTGACTCCTCAGCGGCTTCTTCCCTTTCCCTGGGAAGAGAGCAAAAAAAAGGCCGAAACACCAATGGTGTCGGCGGAGGAAGCGAAGAAGAGGTATGAGGGACTAGTAGGAAGGGGTCAAACATAACTGGAGTCGCAACTGCCTCCTTCAACTGGCCAGTTAGCGGTCCAACTATAAACAAAAAGTAGGGCGAAGAAAGATAATCCGGCAATCAAAGATGAATAAACACAGATATCGTAGTTTCCAGAATAGAAACTTATAACAGCGATTACTGAGGAAATCAGTAAAGCAATGAACGTAACGATATAGAATACTTTCTTTTTCATGCCGCTAATATAGTTAAATTATTTGTAATCTACAAATTTTTGATAGCAGAAAATAGCAGGAAATGGCAAATACGATCAATTTTACAGTAAAATTGAACATTGACGGAAGGCAATCTATTGTGACTGCTTCCACGGATGTTGAAAAGTTAGCTCAAAATCTCGCATCTGCCAAAGGGAAAGCCGAGGTTCTTCGCGGTTCGCTTGTTTCTTTTGGTCAGCTTCAGATGACTTTCCAGAACTTGCAAAACGGTCTGCAGTCCATTACTAATGTCCTGAACGACCTGACCGAGGAGAGCCGTTCATTTAGCACAGCCATGAAAGCCGCCAATACGATGGCGGGTAAGGATGCCGCGGGATTCGAAAAGTTAAAGGATCAGGTCACGGAGTTATCGAAGGTCATTCCTCTCACCCGTGACGAATTGGCCCGTGGATTGTATCAGGTTATTTCGAATGGTGTACCAGAAGACAATTGGATTAGCTATCTTGAAGCATCTTCACGCGCGGCTGTTGGTGGTATTGCCAATTTGGAAGAGGTGGTAAAGGTTACCGCTACAGTCATCAAAAACTACGGCCTTGAGTGGTCGGCCGCACAAGATATTCAAGACAAGATACAGTTGACCGCCAAAAACGGTGTGACTTCCTTTGAGCAATTGGCATCTGCCTTGCCTTCTGTTACTGGCCAGGCAGCCCAACTTGGCGTGTCATTCACAGAGATGCTTGCCGTGATGAGCACCCTCACCGGTGTGACAGGCGAGACCTCTGAGGTGGCAACGCAATTGGGCAGCGTATTGACGGCCCTGACAAAAGAGAGCAGCAAGAGCCAAAAAATGGCTGATGCAATGGGTATATCGTTTAATGCCGCTAGTGTGAAGGCTGCCGGCGGTCTGCGAAACTACCTGCAACAACTCGATAGGACTGTTACGGCATATTCTCAGAAAACGGGTAAACTGAAGGAATCCATCTACAGCCAACTCTTTGGACGTGCTGAGGCATTGCGTTTGGTGAATGCCCTTACGGGTAATCTTTCAGAGAAATTCAATGAGAATATCCAAGCCCTCGATGCCAGTGCGGGTACGATAAACGGTGTCTTTAACGAGATGGCAAGCACCGGAGAAGCCAAATTGCAGATGTTCAAGAACGCTTGGGGTGGTATGGTGGACCATGTTCAGGGAGCCGTTGGTGCTATATCTCCCATATTGAATTTCGCTACCCAGATAGGCATGACTACTATGGCAGCCATGTCACTATCGAAAGCCTTTGGATATTTAAAGACTACTACCATAGCCTCATCCGTTGCCGCTGGCGCACATAATGTAGTAACTAAAGTCGGCACCCTTTTACAGAAATTATGGGCGGCACAGTTGTATCAAGCAAGGCGCGCACAGTTAGCGTGGGCTTTCGGGGCAAAGATGTGTGTAGTACAAGCAACTGCTTTACGTGTTGCCTTATTAGCGGCCATCCCCATGGGTATAGGATTGGTGATTGCGGGTATCACGGCTTTGATGGGCGGTTTTGGAAGCAGCATGAAAGAGGCTACAGGCAAGGCCAAGGGATTGGAGAATGCTCTTGAAACTAAGAAAGAGGCAGAGGAGGAAGGTACTCGTGTAGCTGCAGAGGCAAGAGTCGAGGTGGATAAGGATATCAAGAAACTCGACGAACTTATCAAGAGTAAAGCGGATACCCGTGATGCTGTTAAACAACTCAACGACAAATATGGTGAATGGTTCGGCCATTGCAAGACCGCGCAACAGTGGTATGATATTCTTACGGCAAAGAGCCAGGCATACTGTCTACAGCTGGGTTATGAAGCCCAGATGCGTGTTTATCAAGAGAAGAAGGCGCAGCTACAGATTAAGCAGTTGAGGAATCAACAGCAACAAGATGATCTGAAGAAATCAGGAAAGGACAAAGTTGGTGTCACATATTCTTCGGGAAACCCATATTCAGGTTTTACTCAGACAACGGGAGAGATATATACCCCAGAGATGACAAAACTCATTATAGATGGGCAGCAATTAAATACGGAGTTGGCTGAGGTGGATAAAGATATTACAGCCACCGAGACTCTAATGGAAAAGAACAAAGGTAACTTTTCTATAACTCCTCCCCCTCCGTCATCTCCAGGGAACGGAGCATCGGATAAGAAAGGAGGAAAGCATGGCGATAAGAAAGGAGGAAAGCATGGCGATAAAGATACCGACAAGCATCTCATAGCCGATGCCAAGACGTACGAGCAACTATCCAATAACGTAGCCTACTATCAGCAGCAACTGGAGCGGGCCAACACCAGTGATGAGAAACAAATTGCCGAACTTGTCAGCAAAAAGAAGGCTGCGGAGGATGCTGTGAAAGCCTTCAATGACATGGTGGAAGGTATGGGTGTACCCGCAGAATTGAACACTCTCGATGACTACGACAAGAAGTTGCAATGGCTGCGCAAGCAACGTCAGGAGGCCGGCAAGGATGCCATCGCAGGCATTGACAATCAGATAGCCTCTTTGGAGAAAGAACGTCAGGTGCTGGAAGATACCGGTGTGGCCGCCATGCGTGACGATGAGATAAAGACCTACGACGACCTCAACCGCAAGTTGGCCTACTATAACGGTTTGCTCGACAAGGGCGACGAGGCGCAGCGCAAGATGGCCCAGCAAGGCATCAACCAGTTGAACAAGTTGAAGGAGGCGTGGGACAGAGTGCTCGAAGAACAGAGCCTGCCCACAACTACCAACACCGTCGGTGACATCGACAAGATGATCTCCTTCTATTCCTCACGTCAGCAAACCGAGGATGCCGATCAGATAGAGGCCACTCAGCGCCTTATTGACAAGTTGGAGGCAAAGAAAAAGGCATTGTCGCTTGGAATGGAACTGCCAGGGATGCAGAAGGAAATATCCGACCTGCAAGCCCTTGACAAGAAGGAGTTCAAGTTGAAAATCAGGGATTACGGTTTCGACGAATTGACCGCGAAAATCAAGGACTTGCAGAAGTTGCTCAACGATACTGAAAATCCCGTTACCGACAGCCAGAGGAAAGAGATAGAGCGCATGATAGCCACCTATGAAGGGTGGCGCAAACAAGGCGTGCTGTCGTTTGAAACCATGCGCCAGGGATGGGACGGAGTGAAGGGCATCGGTGATAGCGTGAGCAGCATCACGTCGGCCTTGGAGAGCAACGGTGATGCCTGGCAGACCGTGACGGGTCTGATAGATGGCATGCTTTCCATCTATGACAGCGTGAAGGGCATCATTACTATCATTCAGATGCTGACGGCAGTAAGCCATGCCCATGCCGCTGCGAAAGCCACCGAGACCGCTGCCACTGTTGCCGGCGAAGCCGCTGAAGTTGCTACTGTTCCTGCTACCGAGGCCGCGGCAGCAGCGGAGATACCTTTGATTGCCGCCAACAAGGCTACGGCCCAGAGTTTCATGGAGATGGCCAGTGCCGCCTATTTCGCCGCCCATGCAGCCATCCCGTTTGCCGGTTTCGGCATCGGCGCTGGTTTCTCTGCTGCCGCCATGGCAACAGTCCAGGCCATTGGAGTGACCCCCTTCGCCAAGGGTGGTATCATCTCCGGCCCTACGCTCGCCCTTGTCGGTGAGTATGCCGGCGCCTCCAACAATCCCGAGGTGGTGGCTCCCCTCGACACCCTCCGCGGCATGATTCAGACGCCTCAGGTGATGCTTCCTCCTGGCAGCATCGTAGGCAAACTGAAAGGAAACGACATCGTACTTGTGGCCGCCAACGCATCGCGCACACGCGCCCGATCAGGTCACAGGTCAAACATTGTATGACATGTATATATTCGGCAGTTTCATCAACAAGAAAGGCTCCCTGGTGAGCGTGCACATCGTCACGGGGAACGACATGACGGTAACGAGGGAAATCGGTACCGATGAGGCCGGTATATGGTTTACTACGGACCCTGTGGAGATCACGAGCGAATGTAATGACACATTCGACCATCTACTCCGCCACAGTGCTGTTGTGAGGCTTCAGGCGCGAGGTTTCGAGAGCGCTCTTTTCTGCACGTCGTGCCAGGATGCAGTAGTGAACATCTACCGAGATGACGAATGCCTGTTTGCCGGCTTTGTAGAACCTATGTCATGGAGCCAGCCGTATGCCGATGTCTTCGACGAGGTGGAACTGAACTGCATTGATGTGCTCACGGCATTGCAGTATTCGAAATACAAGAACGTCGGTTCGAGCGGTGTAATCTATCAGGCAGTGAAGAATGCTGCCTCTCAACGGTCGTTCTATACCATCATCACCGAAATGCTCGATGGTGCAACTTCCGCTATCGACATTGAAGGCAACCATACCCTGCGTTACCTTTTCGATGGCAGTATCTCCATAGACAGTCAGAGTGCCAATCACTATACGATACTACGCCAGTTGCTCATCTCCGACCTCCTGTTCTTAGGAGATGATGAGGATGGCGTATGGCAACAAGACGTTGTCCTCGAAGAGATGTTGAAGTTCCTGAACCTGCATGTCGTGCAAATTGGTTTCACCTTCTACCTGTTCTCCTGGTCGACGATGAAAGCACCTGGTGCCATCTCCTGGAGAGACATCAAGAACGGTCAGATTGTGAGTACTTCGCATGCTGATGTGACGATTACCCAAGCAATTGCCGCTGATACAGACACCAACCTGAGTATCTGTGAGACCTACAACCAACTCTCGCTTACCTGTGAGGTGGAAGAGATGGTAAACGTGATTGAGAATCCACTTGACAGCAGTCGACTGACCTCTCCCTACAACGCCAAACAACTTTACTGCACGGAGTATGCTGCCGACGGTGAAGGCGAGCGAGCCTACAATGCCTTCTGGTCGATGCTGACCGGTGAAGCGACTGACTATGAAGAGGGAAAGGTGACCGACTGGTACGTACGCGTGATGCGTCATCCACAATGGTCTTTCCCTGTAAGCGGTGACACCGATTTGGACTTGGTGGACCTCTATTGCCAGAACAACGAGAACCAGCAGGCGCTGCTCAACTGGCTTGGTTCGAATATCGGCGCCGCCATCATCTCTGCAGGAACCATCTCGACGAACACGGTGAATAAGGACAACTCCCCCGTATCGAAGGTGGACATGACCAACTATCTCGTGGTGAGCGTGAACGGCTATAACAGTCATTACAAGTGGGACAATCCTGTGGCCAATACTGTACAGCAGACCGGCGTTCCCACCGAGGCCACGTTACAATCTTCCATCCCCGTTGCCATATATACCGGCGCTGTGTCAGGCGGCAATTACTCACCGAGTGACGGATCAACCACCAACTACATTGTGATAAGCGGTAGCCTGGTACTCAATCCCCGTGCCGGTGTGACACGTACCTACGGAGAACTTCAAGCCCTTGACCATGGGGGCCAGCGCCGCAACATCTGGCACGACACCACATACAGTCGCAACAACGACGACGGGCGCTACAACACCCGCCGATACTACAAGGCAGCCACCCCAAAAGCACAGGCTGAGACTGACAGCGAGACGGAAGCCTTTGTTGAGAGCATGCCGTCGGGCACCTCTCCCGGCCTTGAACTTTACTCTGGTGACGACCGCCAGCGTTTCGAGTTCAAGTACAGCGCCATCGGTGACCTGTCGGACCACATCTCGAAAGTCGGCGTACTCGCCTGCATGCTCATCATCGGTGACAAGTGCGTGGTGGAGAGCGGTTATCAGGGTCAACCATCCGACTTCAGTTGGCAAACATACAAGACGATGGCTGAATGCTCCGATGTGGACGAATACTACGGCCAGTCGTTCACCATCGGCTTTGACCCCAAAATAGGAGATAAGATTATCGGTACTGAGTTTGATATCCAGAATAATATCAGTTACCAGATGGGTATTGAGGTTGACGGAATGGCCATACCCATCCATTCCACCGACAAAGTGAATGGCCAGGTGAAGTTCATCATCCTCGGTCCCGTGAATGCCACATGGGCTGAGACGACACGCCGACATCCCACCTTCTTCCGTCACACCTCATGGGACAGCACTACTTATCCGCTGCTTCCTTTCGTGAGCAACATCCTCATCAAGAATTTCGAGATGAAGGTATACAGCGATAATGGTCTGAACGAGAGCCTGAGTGACAACGACATCGTGTATCTGAGTGATACGGTGGAGCAGTTCGTGAACAAGAAGGACGACCTGCAGATGAAGATTCACAGCGCGCTGACCTCGGAAGAATGTGCTACACTGGGAGTGAAGAATGTTGTGGCCATGTCGGTGCCTGTAAATACCGTGACGGAGAATGGGGTGCTAAGCCTTTACGATAGGGCGACGGATGAGCAGGCCAAGGCGGAGAAGATTTATGTGGACAGTTACTACAAGGAATACCATGCGCCACGGATCATCATGGAGCAACTTCTCGAGGATGATGGCAGCACGGTGTCGATGTTCAACCACTACACCCATCCAGCACTTGGCAAGGAGATGTTTGTGATGGGCGTGAGTCGTAACCTTATGGAGGGTACGGCAGGCATGAAACTTAAAGAAATAGAGTCATGATAGATGTCAAGATACTGAAGAAGTCGAAAGGTGAAGGAAAGTCATCGGGAACAGGTGGCGGCATTGTCGTGAGCAATGGCGGAACGGCGTATGCCGAGACCGCCAACCGCGCGGCGAAAGCCGACAGGGCCGAATATTCGGAGAAATCGGGTTATGCCGCCAATGCTGGTCAAGCCTCACGTGCTTCGTACGCTGACAAGGCTGGTGACATTGCCGAAGGCTCGGCAGTGTTTGGCAAGTTCCTCCGCAAGGATGTTGCAGATGCCGCACAAGGCTTGATTCAATTCCTTGCCGGCCTGCAGACGGGAAACTTTATCCACAATTCATCAGGTGCTTCAATAGACGCTGAAGGAAAAGCAGAATTTGATGCTGCGACAATACGAAAGGCGATACAGTCTCTTGACTTTATCAAGGGGCAATTGGGTGGCTCTGGATGGGGAATCTACGACAACCAAATGGGGCATTCCACGATGGAAGTGGATAACCTTATCGTGAGAATGAAGGCCATCTTCGCGGAATTGGAGATAAGGAAACTTTCGTATCTGGGTGGTGACTACATCTTCTCCGCAGCGGGTTCGAAGATATGCAAGGTTGAGTATATCGGACTTGATGAGAACGACCAGGAAATAGTCCTTGCTGCCACGAAACTCATTCCTCTTGTTGACTCCAACGGAGCGTTCATCACGCAGGACGGGCAAATGGTCGTGTGGGAGAAAGAAGAGGACATCGACCCAGAAGACATCATTGCCTTTAGGTGCTATGTCTATTCCGATGACGGGACTACCGCCACAATGAATTGGTGGCAAGTAGGAGACCAAGCACGATGCCAAACTTTCAACGTAAAAGAACGTGGAACGACAGGAAATGCAGCCAATAGATATTACTGGCGTTTGGTGACGGGGATTGGCAGTGCCGTTCTTGAAGATGGGCGCACATACAACTACGTTGACCTGTCGGTGAACGACTGTTCGCTTCATGATGACCCCGACCTTGAAGACGATTGGCCTGAACCTAACGATGCCATAGTGCAACTCGGAAGCCGTGTCTCCGGTCATAGGCAGAATGCCATTGAAATCATTGTTGAAGGAGAAGACGCTCCGGCAATCATCGAGTATGCAGGTATCGGCAACTACGACCTTGCATCACATCGGAGAACAAAACTCTCCCCGAAGGGCGATGAGTTCGTGGCGAAGTCATTCCGATACATGACATCCCAAGAAAGTTATGTCCGCATCCCTGTTGATAGAGGCGCATGGAATGACCAAGATACCTACTACAACTACGACCGAGTTTCTCATAACGGAACATTGTGGTTGTGTATCATTCCCGACGATTATGACCAAAGCGGAGAGCGAATTGGAATAACTGGCGATGACTACGAGCCGCAGACACCGAGCGACTATTGGCTTGCCCAAGTTACGGGTGGGCAACAAGGCCCCGCAGGACAGTCAGCACCTACGATGGTCTGCTCTCCGAATCCCGTGATGGTCTATACCGACAAGAACAAACTCGCCCTTTCCGCATGGAACACCACCATAGCGGTTATGGTTTACTATAATGGTAACAGGGCAAGCATAGTCAGTTGGGGCACTGTAAGTACCGACGGGTCTTGGACTATCGGCACAAAGACGATAGATGCAAACGGAATAGGCTATATCCCATTGTCGGGCGCAAGTGGTGCTGCCGTGCAGAACGGAACGGTGTCTATTGTGGCAAACATAGCCAACCCAAATGAAAGCGGAACTATCGCCGTCAATGGTAACGTGACCGTCAGCCCTACGATGCGTGGCGATGACGGTGGAAATGCGTCACTTGTCATCAAGAACCCCGATATCGTATTTATTCCTACCGACGTGGGCGGAAGACCGAAGACAAACTATTCGGGCACAGTATATTTCTATATCGCTGACCCATTAGGGAATCTTGCACAGGAGTTTGACGAGATTCTTTTCAACGGGCAAGAGGAATATGCCGTGACAAGGAATAGCACAAAGGTCGTGCAGATAGGTTACGATGAAGTAGGTCATGACGACACGGGGGAATATATTGCTGCTTTTGTCAATTGGAGGCAGTCAGAGCATGTTTCACCCCTTGACCTTCCGATTCAAATCAAGTACAAGTATGACCAAAGTGACAGCGAATGGTCGTATATCAACACGTTCCTTTCAGTAAGGGCACTGCGCCAAGGCGAAGCAGGAGAAAGCACGTTCTCCTTACAATACACCCCACCGGTAGTTTCGTTTGCTGTCGATTCCGACGAAATTGCTACAAGTGACAAAGAACTTACAGTCGAAGTTCGTGCATATTATGGTACTGAAAGGCTTAACGTCCTTTCCTCAATACGCAGTTTGGAAGGTTCTGACATCTCTATTGCCCAAGACCTATCATATCAGATATTGCAGGAAGAGATTGATGGTGAGTATTTTGATTACGCTGTCATCAAGGTAAAGATTTGGGAGGACTACACCTACGACGCAGATAATATATACGTTTCCTTCGATTTGGTAGAAGACACCTACGACGGATATACCATTTCTGGTGGCTTCCCGATTATCCGTTCCATTCATGGTAATGACGGAAGGAACGGCACGAACGGCACAAATGGACGTGGCATCAGCAGCATGACCGTGACCTACGGCGTGAGTGATTCTGCAGTAGACCCACCGACGAGTTGGTATTCCAATGTGCAGCCAACGCAACAAGGAGAATACCTTTGGTCGAAAACCATCATGAACTATACCGATGGAACAAGTTCTGACCCAATATATCAAGTGATGTACCAAGCATCGGATGGTGCAGACGGAACATCGGTAAGCATTAAGGGCACAGCCATCGGACACGCCAGGAACATTTCTACTGCCATTGCAGCAGGAGAAAACGGCGTTTGGCTCATCGACGAGAACGGTAGCAATCCTTCTGTAACGGCAGTTATAAACGTATCTGGAAGTTCCTATACGACAATAGCGGAGTATGGCAACCAATCCAAGCCTCTCGCCGCTGGTGACGGATATGTCGTGGAAAGCACAGGGCACTTATGGGTGGCTACGCAAGGTGCATGGATTGACGCAGGGCGTATTAAGGGGGACGATGGGAAGCCTTCGTACATCCACTACGCTTGGGCAAATTCCGCAGATGGTTCGTTGAACTTCACTACGACGAAGACGCAAGACCAAGAGTTCGTCTACATGGGGGTCTGCGCAGACAATACTCCTGAAGACCCAGGCAGTGCATCGAGACCTGTGCAGAATGCGTGGACGCTTTATGAATGGAATCCCATCAAAGGTGCTGACGGCACTAAGGGAACGACTGTGATAGGCGATGCCATAGCCTACATTGATGATGCCAATGCGAGTTCCTTCGTTTTTACCGACAATGGAACGTATCTTGCCGATTTGGATGACTATGCACTTGATTCGAGTGGAAATCTTGTCGCCGTGACCGCAGGGACGGGAATGGGGCACAAAACTATTACAAAGACATCTTCTGGCAAGAGTGCAGAGGACGTTGACGAGGGCGATGCCTACATCGTCAATGGAGACCTCTATTCGTCCGTTGATTTCCATTGGGTCAACCTCGGTCGTTATGTTGGATTGGATGGCGCAGACGGCGCAAACGCCTACATCCACTACGCATGGGGCGACGAGGTGGAAAGGAATCCGCTGACAGGAGCAGTGACCTATGTAAAAGGGTTCACAACCACGAAACTCGCCACGGAGGACAAGAGGTATATCGGCATCTACGTTGACAGCAACGAAAACGATATTGGAAATGGATGGGACAGCACCCTCAACAACGGGCAAGGCGGTTATCCGAGCGGAACGACAGGAGAACCTAACCCTTGGGAAGCCTACGAGTGGAACCTGCTCAAAGGCAACGGAATCAAGGGATGGTCGGTGTCATACAAGATTTCTCAAAACGGAGTAGACCCGCCAACCGAAGGGACATGGTGGCCTACGATAGAACAAGCAATTGCGGAAACGGGGCAAGAAGTAATACCGCCTTTGCATTATCTTTGGACTAAAACAACCCTCACGTTCGACACTGGCTCGCAGACATCGTATGCCGTTGCCTACTCAGGCAGAGAAGGGCGTGACGGAAGGTCTGTTGTCATTCTCGGCACATGGCCTACGTTCGCCACGTTGCCTTATCCCGTTAACGGAAAGATACCTCTTGTTCCGAATGGAGAATTTACTCATGACCTTGAAATCAGTGAGGGATTTGTCGTGGAAGAAGACGGGCATTTGTATGTTTGGCTCGGCGATGACAGCGGTTGGGAAGATGTTGGAAAATTTAACGGAGATGACGGGCGTACCTCATATCTACATATTGCGTGGGCGAATAAGATTGTCTACAACCAATATGGCATGGTAACCGAAGTGGAAGACTTTACTATCGAGAAGCCAGAGGGCGTGGACTACTACTACATGGGTGTATGCGCCAACTTTGATGTTGAAGACCCAGATGTACCTTCGGAATTACAACCTACTGACCAAGCATACCTTGATGTCGTAAGCCTTTACACATGGAACATGATTAAGGGCGCGGAGGGCAGCAACGGAACGACCATCTTGGGCGTTATCAATCTCCATACCGACGTGTTGAGTTCTGCGATGACTGACAGCGGATGGTATGCCGTTGATAACCCTGCGAGATATCCTGCAAGTGGAAGTTACCATATTACAAACGCAACGCCATGTCTTCGCAGAAGATTCAACAATGCGTGGGCTACTGGAATACTTGATAAGTTTGACGAAAATCCTGCCAGTAACAAGGGATTGTACTACCCCAACGAAGGCGAGTCGTTCCTTGATAAGGATGGAGTTTTGTGGTCATATATTGAAGCCAAGTGGGTGAACCTCGGCAAGTATATCGGCGACAACGCCTACCTGCATCTCGCATGGGCAAACTCGCTCAACGACCAAGGTGTACCATACCCTGCCACAGAACACGGATTTACGACGCAGAAGACAACCACACAAGACTATCCGTATGTCGGGTTCTGCTCCAACAACGACCTCGAAGACCCGCAAGACCCACGGGTTTACAATTGGCAAAGGTTGAGGGGAATGTCGCAACCCATCATTGATACGGGCACAGACCAGGTAATAGCGGATGCGGACTCTGACGGTAAGATCACTTCCATCAGCGACGTGACAGGACTGCCGACGACTGTACGCTTGCTCGTTGACGGAAGTCCTATTGGTATGGGGTCCTGGAATGCGTCGGAATGCTACTTTACAATGGTTTATTCCGATGGCTCTACAGCAAAAATACCGCTTCAAGGCACATGGCCGTCGCAGAAGGCAGGTGTACGTCTGAAGAGTTTCACTTTCGGCAGCAACCTGCAAGTGGCATGGGAATATGTGCAGCAAAACGGTGTTGACATTGCCTTGCCGTTACGACAGATAAAGATATACATTGAGGCATCACATCAAGACGCTGACTTCTCAGTGACGAAGACCATTCCGTTTTTCGTCAACAGGGAAGGTAAAGGTACACTGTTCAGGGTTCAGTATTGCGCAGACAGAAACGGAACGACCGAGCCGTGGCATTATGGATATAACGATTCGACTACCCATACGGCAAGTGCTACTGATAAGTGGATGCGCATGTCCGATGACGGAGGTGTGACTTGGGGAGAACCTATCAAGATTGTCGCATCCGACATGAACGTGAAGGGCGAGGCATATTTCCATTGGGCATCAATCCAATCGAAACCAAGTGGATTTGCCGACAATAAAATAGGACTCGTCGATGTCATTGGCAGTTCGTATGCTGTTATAGTTTATTGGACTGGCAGTACACGTCACGATGTCGTAGCAGCGCAAGGTGAGTGCTATATCCTGCGTGACGAGAACAGCGATTCCGACGGGCACTTGTTCATCGCAGCGGAAAATGGCTGGCATGACCTCGGGCAGATTGCCGGTGCAGATGGACAGAATGGAGTCGTGGCAACGCTAAACCCTGCCAACCTTATCCTTACGCAAAAGGACGATGGTACACTTGACCCCTTCTCTACAAAAGTGGTGATCATCGACGGCAACACGCTTGTTACCATTAACAACCAGACAACAAGCAATTGGAGTTTTACGAACCTTGTCAACACCATCAATCCGTCCCGCAGCGGAGATACGATAACATTACAGGCCAACACACATTCCGTTACCGAAACCTATGATGACGGAACGACCGAGACGTTCTACAATGTCCCATACGACCACGGAAGCGTAGACATCAACTTCACCTACAAGGGCATGAATTGGACTCTCCGCTTCAACTGGTACGCCAATTTGCTGGGCACATGGAAGCAGACCATCAAAGGCGACGTGAACCATGCCATTGCCAACAAGGTAACATATTATTACCAAGACGGAGAGGTGTATTTCCGTGACGAGACAGGAGACTTCACGTTCTCTGCGTCAAAGTGGCAGAGTATGCTGACAGCGTATGAGAATGACATCATGAATATCTCCAACATCCAGCAGACGGCTGACGAGATACAGATGGATGTCCAAAGTCTCAGCAGTGATGTCGTTCAGGCACGTTCCCTTGTCGAGCAAAGGGCAAATGAAATCCTTTCCACCGTGTCCAACCTCAAGGTAGAGGCAGAGAACTTGTTCAGCTTTGCAGATACGCACCTCACGAATGGCAGTTATGGTGTGTCTGGAATTGTGCCGTTTATCCAAGGATATGGTGTAGAGTGCAAGGCTGTTTCCAATCGAATCACTGGATTTGGGCTGCAAGGGCAAGGAGGAAATTTCGTCATTACTTGCGAGATGCGGATGCAAGCATCCGATGGAACGGTGTCGATAGACTTCATGGACATCAACCCACAAGACGGCGGCAACTTTAATCTTAATACATCGTGGGCAAAGAAAACTTGGGTATTCAAGAATGTTCCCGACGCAAGAACGCTTACGAACAACCTGGACGGCTATCTTGACATTGTGTGCGACGAGATAACCAACTCCAACCGCCTGTATGTACGGAATCTCATGATATCGAGAGGCGACTGCAAGCCTTCCGGATTCAACATTTCCTCGAAGGACATGGGAAACAATCTTCCTGGGGATATCGTGTCGTTCACGAAGCACGAAAACGTGCAATTGCAATCAGAAAAGTACAAGGGTTATCCTGTGTATAAGTTGCACTTTGAGAACGGGGTGACCGCCATGACCGACATGTTGTTTGCCAACGATGTCTACCTCAAGCAGAACCAATGCTATTCCTTGTCTTTCTGGGCGCGGAGTACGAATGACTGCCATATCGCTTGCTTCATGCACGGGTCAGGAGATACGGTTGACGGTAGTATTACACCAACATTGATTGTCACACCTTCGCCGACGTTGAAGTCTGGCGAGATGTCGGCAGGCAATGCAACTGACGGAGCGACATACATCCGTCTCACTACCTCATACAAACGATACACTGTTTATTGGTGGACATCTTCTGCCAATGCGAGAAGCATCATTTTGGGCCGTGTCCAGTCATCGTTCACTGCGGCGTTATCTGCTGATATTTACATTACAGGAGTTGAGTTCCGGGAGGGATATTGGACTACCGACAAACTCAATTCGCAGTCGATGATTCGACAGACCGCCACGGAGATAGAGATGAAGGTCAATGAGACGGGTATCAATATCGAGGACGGAACGATAACCTTGAATGCCAACAAGACGAAAATCATAGGTGACTTGGAACTTCACGATGAGGAGCAAGGTCTTGTGATTTACGATGATGACAACGTGGAGCAGATTTCGGTGAAGTCAGACTCCATCGGAGAACTGTCGGAAGATGGCTTTGGTGTCCGTATCGTCGGAGAGGGAGATGCCATATCTGTCAGGCAAGGTTCAGTAGACAGAGCCGTCTTTGACGCAATGAGTTTTGGGAACGTCACACAAAATGAACATATCTATATATCCCAAATACTCGCAATAGTCAATATTGGCAACATTACTTCGACACCTCAATATGAATATACGGTGAAACTCAATGGGCAGACAATCGCAATTCAAAACGGTACAGCGGTTCCCCTTATCCACCAAAATGGCTATTACATAACAGGTTACGAAGGAACTGCAAATGTTACGGGCGAATTGACCGTAAGCCTTATCCTTAAAGGCAACGCAGGTGTTTCGTTCCATGCCAAGATATATCTCTCTACCACGAAGACTGGCTTGAACAAGATAGGAAGTGACGGAGCAGTGTTCGCCAATAGCCGTGAGCAATACAATTGGTTTGGAAATGACAAGACGGTCATTGCCAACAATGGCACGATGGTTCAAGTGGACGATTCTGCGGCCATAATCCAAAAAGGAAACTCATGTATTAAAGTAGATTCATCAGGTATTTGGAAGAAACAATCAAACAGTTATGTCCCCTTGACAAACATTGATGTTTCTACGGGTAACGCAGGTTCCTTCTCCGTCACACAAAAGGGCGGTTTTATTATAACAAATTCAAATTCGACCGTGAACCTACCTAACCCAGACGAGACAAATAGAGGTGCGGTTTACTATATAAAGAGCATGGGCGACGGAACAAAAGTGAAGGCCGTCAGTGGGGGGGCGGTTATGGTATATGCCAATGAAAGTTCGGCAAGAACTTCAATTACCATAGATTCAAATGCTTCCATGTTCATAAGCACAGGCACTCAATGGATTCATTTCTACTGCGGATAAAGAATAACATAATCAAAAAGATAAATAAAATGCCAGAAAGTACAATAGACAAACAAGACCTGATAGAACTCCTTGCGGACAACGACGTGAAGGATGCTATCAAGACGGGGTTGAGAGAAGACGCTATCGACATCACGGACTTGCCCGATGCCACTACGTTGTCGGGAAAGAGTCTTCCTGTCGTGGATGATGGCGCATTGAAAGCCATTCCATACGCCACCGTTATTCAAACAGTGAATGACGCAGCATCGGCAGCAAACGCAGCAGCAGAAGCGGCAGAAGACGCAGCAGATGATGCCGATGCCGCCGCTACAAGTGCTACCACGGCTGCATCTTCGGCGACTACTGCTGCGGGAACGGCTAACACTGCTGCCGCAGCAGCGAATAATGCTTTGGAAAACATTTCCGAACTCATTGAAGAGGAAATTGCCGATGCCATTGGCGGTGCGTCGAGTGTTGACGTGGAAGTTGTAGGGAATCTCTTGGTTGAAGCAGCAACGGCTTGCAAGGTCACTCAAAAGACGTACAATAGCAAGTCAACGAATAAGGCTACTTTCGTGAAGAAGAATACGGCTTTTGACGTATATTACATCGCTGACACGGGGAATAAGATATATGGTGTGACTGTCACAATGGGTGGCACGGACATTTCCTCCACTGCCGTGAAGGAATACAATAGTTCTGCCGCTCATGTGAACATTGCGTCTGTGACAGGAGCAGTGGTTATAGATGTTAAGGCGACAAAAGCCATTCTCTTTGAGGATTCAGAAGTCAAGACTCTATGTGTGACGAATTGGGGTGGAAACATCATTAGTGGCGAGATTACTGAATGGGAAGCGGCGCAAGTAACAACGCTTAATAGTGTTTTTTACAACAACGACACTATTACAAAATTCAACGAATTTAGGTATTTTACAGGAATAACAAGCCTTTATAAGACTGGTTCTGGAGATAATATAACAGGACAGTTCCAATCATGCGGAAATCTTACTGAAATAACAATCCCGAAAGCACCGATTGCTGACTTTAGAGGTGCCTTCCGTACTGGTGGTTTGGTCGAGATTGACCTAAGTCCAACGACTGCAAAAGAATTTCGTATGGAAGCATTGGTTCAAGGTACATCAGCAGGAACATACCCAATAACAAAAGTTAAACTGCCGGGCGGCAAAGTTGTCAACAATCCATTACGAGCCTTTTGGAGAGCAAAACAACTTACAACTATTGAAATTGACGGGGTTATTGACTTTAGTGCTATTACAACTTTTACTAATTTTGCAGTAAATGCAATTGCCTTGACTACAATCACAGGTGCTATAATCGGGATTAAGGGGGCTATTGACTTTTCATATTGTCCTTTAACCCACGATTCCGCTATGGTAATAATCAACGGATTAGCCACCATATCTGGGAAAACTGTTACATTTAAGGCTTCAACATATAATACTTTATCTGCTGATGACATCGCTATCGCTACGGCAAAGGGTTGGACTGTTGCATCTGCATAATAAAATATTACTACTATGAATAAAGAAACAAACGAAGAATACGGATTCAAGGTACTCACGCCGAGTAATGGGTACTTCATCACTGAAACGTCCGTGGAAAGCGAATCGGAAAGAGGATTTTACTCAAGTATTTCTATGCCTATTGATGCCGATGAGTCTATTTATACAGAATGGACAAATGCGCAGAAAGCCGCATGGGAAAGACGTTATCGACCACAATCAGAGGAGGAATAGACTATGAAACTATCATCGGAACAAGCATTGGCTCGCATACTTGCCACCAAAGGGGCATCTGGAGCCACGGAGAGATTGAAAGCGGCTAAAAAACCGCCAGTGCTGACAAAGACCTTGCGGAACAAGTTGTATGTCTTTGAGGATTTCGGGAAGACCATTGTCGCACCGAACCGGGATGACCTGCCGCCTATCTTGGCAGAGTACGAAAGTGGGAAAGAAACACCCGAACTGAAGTGGTGGCTGAACGAGTATGCCGACGAGATGGCTGCTACGGTGGATGGGGGCGTGATGACTAAAGCACCTGCGAAATCACCTACCGCCATTAACATCGAGCCGTTGTTGGGAGAAATCAAGTGGGGGCAGAAAGCACCTTTTTGGCAAAATCTCAAGTTTCCTCATCCCACCAAGGCGGGGTCATTATGCTATTGTTGCACAGGTTGCGTAGCCACCGCTATCGCAATGGTGTTGCGTTACCTTGCAAAAAAAGGCTATCGACGAGGTTGCCTTCCGACCAAAGCCTATACAACAACAACGTACAAGTATGATGTTTCAGCCAAACCCGCTATGGAGATGTTTGACTGGGACAACATGACCGATGGTAAGCCAACGACAACCAAAGGAAAAAACGCAATTGCCGTATTGATGGAATACTGCGGAAGGTCGGTAAAAGCAAATTACGGGTATAGCGCAACAAGCGCACCAATGGCGAATATTGTACCGTCATTACGGGATTTCTTCGGGTTAGGCAATGCCCGACGAGTACAAAACGTGAGCAACGCCACATTAAAGAACGAAATCCTGACATCGTTGAAAAATGGCATACCCGTCATCATGTGCGGTAGCGGTAAAAATACGAGTGGAAAATACGAGTGCCACTGCTTTGTATGCGACGGCTACCGCTCCGAGGACGACATGCTACACTTCATTTTCGGTTGGGATGGCAACGGCGACGGATGGTTCAAGTTGACCGCATTGAATCCGACAACCCATAACTTTACCACAAGCAAAAATGCAATCGTTGACCTTGCACCGACAATCTGGGGCGATGTAAACGGTGACGGGAAAATCAACATGAGCGATGTTTCACAAATCGTGACCGCCGCAAACTCTGGGGAATATGACCGTGCGGCTGATCTGAACAGCGACGGCAAGGTCGATATAAATGACGTTAGCAAAGAAGTAGACGTGATTCTTGGAAAGGAGAAACTGTAATGGAAGACGAGGAAATTATCGAGGTAAACGAAATTGACCCGATAGGAATTGAAGTTTTTGAAGACTAAAAATAGGAGATAGAAAAATGATTGAATTACTCGCAGGTACTAAAGTGATGATGATAATTGATTCCATTGTGGCTATCATTGTATTTGTTGCCATAATGGTTGACCTCGGTGCAGGACTATACAAAGCCTCATTAAGAGGCGATGCAAGGCGAAGTGAGGCACTTAAACGCACTGGGTTCAAGTTCTGTCTGTATCATGGAAGCATTTTGATAGCAGCAGGGATTGATTTACTTATTCACTTGTCTAGGCTCTATATGTGGTTCGGATGGAACATAGTCTACGGTCTTCCTTTAATAACAATTGTCCTTGGAATTTATTGGTGCGTGGTCGAGTTTATGAGTGTTAGAGAAAAAGCCGACGAGAAGACACACTCAGATATGGCGAAAGCGGAAAAGATGGCCAAGGCACTCTTGAAAATAGTCGAGGCGATAAAGAAAGGCGAAGTCCCAGACAACGACTTAATTGACGAATTTGGTAAAGACCTGCACAGCGAAACAAAGAAAGAATCATGAAAATAGAGCAAGTAAGAATATTCACGACAAAGGGTAGCGGAACATCACCGGGCTACACCATCAGCCATATATACATCAACGGGGAATACGCTTGCGATTGCGTTGAAGATTACGACCGTGGACTCGACCAATCCATGACTCTTTCGGAAATAAGAAAGCGCAAGGTCTACAAGCAGACTGCCATCCCTACGGGAACGTATGAACTTACGATGAACGTCATCTCGCCAAAGTTCTCGCAGATGGAGTATTACAAGAAATACTGCAAAGGAAGGATGCCGAGGCTGCTGAACGTAAAGGGGTATGACGGCATACTCATCCACCGTGGGGGCAGCGCAAACTCATCCGCAGGGTGCATCATCGTGGGGTACAATACCGTCCAGGGCAAGGTCACGTCTTCCCAGAAAGCCTGGGAACTTCTGATGAAACAGTATTTCCTTCCCGCTTGGAAATTGGGAGAAAAGATGGCATATACCATTACACGCAAATATAAGACACCATGAAACCGACGAGAAAACAGGAAACGGGCATGGCAATAGCAGTCGTTATAGTGATAATCTCATTGCTGTTCCTCTGCTCTTGCTCGGGCAGGAAGACCATCACTGAGTACATCGTGACCCACGACACCCTCGTTGTGGGACATACCGACACCCTGCATATCGTGTCACAGACCACTCTCCGGGACACGGTAAGGGAATCAACCATCCAGTACGTCACAATACGCAAGGACTCCGACCGGGTGGACACGCTGCGTGTGGAGACCTTCCGAGATTATTACCACACCTATTGGGCGCACGACTCCGTTGATACCTACAAGGCGGTGGCCGACTCACTGCGGAAGGTTCTCGACAAGCAGAAGGAGAAGACGGTGAAGACCAAGCCGCTGATACCGTTGTGGCAGAAATTGCTGTTCCTCGCTCTTGTGTTTGCCTTGTGCCTTATCATATTAAAATCAAGAATGAAGTGATTTGTGGTTTATATATATTCGTTTCGGGAAAAAATGAAGTTTTTTTTTCATGCTTTGAATGTTTTTCATTTTTAGATCTGCCCCGTCGTGATGATGGGGCGGTATCGTATTTTTAAGACAAGTAATCCCCGGCATCAAAAGACACCAGGGATATCAGTTGCCGTCCGCATCCATCACTCGCCCTGTGTCGCCTTCAGGATGCACTGGTTGATGAAGTCGGCTTTTGAGCCTTCTACTTTTGAAAGGATGTCGTGCACCTCCTGAGTGGCCCGGAAACCGTAGTAATGAACTCCCTTACGTTTGCGCCCGGCGCCTTCCCTGGCACCGCCCCAACCCTCTTTCTTCTCGTTCTTCTCAATCTCTGCGTGAAACTCCATAATGTTAAAAATTTGGTGGTTAGAAATATTGTGATTATATTTGCAGAACAAAACCTGAAGTTGGGGAGGTTTCCCTCCCCGTGGAACTTCAAAGAGAGATTTCGAATCTCATCTTGATTTTCCAAATCCTTAGTGAAATTGCGAGTCTCATAAGGCTTCAGGTTTTTGTTTTTCCTACTCTTTTGCAAGGTTTTCAGATTCCCCTTTGTAATCCCTCATTGATTACACTACAAAGGTAACACTTTTATTTGAAATACGCAAACAAAATCAAGATTTTTTTTGTGGGAGACTACAAAATTGTGCCTAACTTCACTTGCAATCATTAATTATCATTAAATTATTTTGCAAATGTTTGCAAAAATCATTTTTTAGTATTACATTTGCAACCAAATCACCGAATATGGCAAAATTTAAGTTCAAAGGGACCACTATTAAAGAAGCCGAGGAGGAACTTGAACGGCTGTGTTCCTTGAATGTGGAAACCATACCACTTTCGCATATTGTCAAGGTGGTGACAGTCCTGGGTGTAGAACTCATTGAAGGGCAGAACACAGGTTCTCAGATACGTTTTTATCATAAATATGCTGGCACATACAGTGGATATTTCGGTGTGCACAGGAAACACAAAGGAGGTGATGAGATACTGATTGCCCGCACAAATTTCAGGAGATATATGATGCCCCCACTTCTAACCATCATTGACAGGATTAAACAAGAGAGGAAATAAAAGGAAACCAAACAATTCAATTATGAAAAGCTTAGATTATTACAAGTCACTCGATTACGACATTGTCGTAAAACGAGAAGAACTTGACGGCGAAAAATGGTACGTCGCCTATTGCAGGGAGTTTGGTGTAAATGCATGTCATGGAATAGGCGATACTCGTGAAGAAGCTATCCAAAGTTATCTCGTGGAAAAAGATTTGTTCATTGAACTGCTTTACTCCAAAAATGAAGTTGTTCCTGAACCCATTGAGCCGGATGACTCATATAGTGGCATATTCTCAGTGAGAACTTCACCATGGATCCATTCTATGATTGCCAATCAAGCAAAGAAAGAGGGTGTGTCCATCAATGCATACATAAATCAGATATTGGCCTTTTGTGCCGGACAAGACGCAATATGCAACAAGTTTGGCGACTACGCCAATAAACTGGCCGAACGATTGTCAAAACAATATGAAATGATAATGAATAGCATAGATGACATACAATATTGTGTGCCACAATCAGATGAAAATTCATCAATAGTTTATCAGATGTCAGCATGAAAAAGCCAAATATGACTCCTCAGGAGTATTCCGAGATTCTATCATCTATAGAACTACAGCAGATCATTCTTAATGACTGCAGTGTAAAAAGGCATGAAGTGAAGACGAAGGGTGGAACCATAGACCTTGGTATATCGATGAAACTCGGCCACGTCCAAAACTCAAGTAGAGTTGAGTTTATTGTCAACTACAAGCTTGAGGGGGTGAAAAAAAATGAAAGTGAAGAGGAAAAGGTTTTTACCATTTCAACTGGATTCCTCATTTCGTATGCTAAAAAGAGGGAAATAGAAATCAAAAAGGAATTTGTAGATATTTTCAAAAATAATAGCATAGAACTTGTTTCATGGCCTTATTTCCGTGAGTTTGTGCAAAACACAATAGTGCGTATGGGTTTTCCACCACTTACCCTGCCAAGCAAGTTCTTCAAATAGCCCCCCCCCCCCCCAAAAAAATAAATCCCCTGAAACCTATCACTGTTCAGGGGATTTTCTTATACATTATTTATTTATATATAGTATCGAGCACTTTTCTAATAGCATCGTCAATCTGCTTTTGCATATAGGCAACATAATGGCTTGTCACATCCGCCCAGGAATGTCCCAAGCATGCCGCAATGACATCCCTCTGAACACCGCATTCGGCGGCAACGGAAGCGAAAGAATAACGTGCCACATACGTACTCAAGCCATTAAAGAACGGCTCAGTTTCCCTCTTCCTCAACTTCCCTACCTTGTCAGGTACAATCTTGGTCTTGCCTATTTTTTTCAATCCGTCGTTCATCCGGTGCATATATCCGTGATAGTCCTTGTATCTGTCGCATGGGTTGATCAGGTAATCCTTTCCCTTGTACTTGTCAATGATGGCCTGAGCCTCCTGGAAGACGGGGAGGGAGATAGACTTCTGCGTTTTCGCGCGTGTATAGATAATGCGCCCATTATCAAGACCACGGCATTGCAGCAGATCCCCGATGTTTATTCCCGCGAGGCAGAAGGACAACATGAATATGTCCCGGTATTCTTCTTGCCAAGCCTCACAAGGATAGTCCTTAAACTCTCTTACCTGCGCTGCCGTCATGTTTCTAATCGGCTTGCGCTCGACCTTTATCTGGTAATCCAGAAAAGGATATTCTTTAGTCATGCGCTTTTTTCTTGCATAGTTGAAAGCAGTTCGAATATTCCGCAGATGTAGCCCGATGCCATTTGTCTTGATGCCATTATCGGAAAGATGAGCGGAGAATCGGTCTAGCCAGTCTTCGTCTATGCCAAATCCAGCATGTGGGTCAAACTCCTGTACCTTTACCGCTGTACGCTTCATAATTGCTGCAGTAGACTTGCCGACTTTCCCGGAGTCAGCATATTCAATTAGTGTTTGGGCAAGGGCACTGACACTACTACTGCTTTTCTCTCCGCAGAAAACCTTTTTTATAGCCGCTGGCCGCATGCCTGGGTGAGACACGATAAACTCGTCAATCTCCCAATACAATTTCTCCAGACGTTTCATCTTTGCTCTCATGGCTGGTTCTTTACGATTAAGCGCAAAGCCAACACCCATTTCTCTTATCTTTATGATAGGAAAGAACGTCTTTATCCCAGTGTTGATGAAGGCCTTATCTTCCCCGTTTCTTACCATATAATATAATGTCATTTCGCCTTTTCTTTTTGGCTGAAATGCTGTGATTTTCATAATGCGTTTCCGTTTACAATTTTATTATGAATCCGTTACCGAATCCGTTTCCATTAGTAACCTAAAGTCACCCAAAAACACCTATAAAACCCTATTCAGGTAGGCTATAAAAAGAAGAAAAGCCAATGGGTGCATTACTGCAACTCATTGACTTTTAGCGTTCTATTATATTGAGCGGAATACGGGAATCGAACCCGCCTCCTCGGCTTGGGAAGCCGATGCACTACCGATGTGCTAATTCCGCAAGACTTGATTTTGAGCCGATACCGGGACTCGAACCCGGGACCTATTCATTACGAATGAATTGCTCTACCAACTGAGCCATATCGGCAAATTACCAAAGCGACTGCAAAGATAACGCTATTTTTCGTTTTTACAAAATAATTTCATGGAAATTTCTCTCGCAGGAATTTTCCCGTCACGCTGTTTTGGCAAGCAATCAATTCTTCTGGTGTGCCGGCAAAGACCAGGTCGCCACCCTTGTCGCCCCCGTCGGGTCCCAGGTCGATGACATGATCGGCACATTTGATGACTTCCATATTGTGCTCAATCACCAAAACCGTGTGTCCCCGCTCGATAAGCGCTGAGAAAGCGGAGAGCAATCGGCGGATGTCATGGAAATGCAATCCTGTAGTTGGTTCATCAAAGATGAACAGGGTAGGGGACTGGCGTTCCTGTCCGATGAAATAGGCCAGTTTGACACGTTGGTTCTCGCCACCGGAAAGGGTGGACGAACTCTGCCCAAGTTTGATATACCCCAACCCCACCTCTTCGAGGGGCTGAAGGCGTGCGGCGATGGTCTTCTGCTGGTGTTGCTTGAAGAAATCCAATGCTTCTGATACCGTCATGTCGAGTATGTCGTTGATGTTCTTGCCCTGGAAGCGAACGTCAAGGATGTCGTGCTTGAAGCGCTGGCCGTGACAAGCCTCACATTCCAGTTCCAGGTCGGCCATAAACTGCATCTCTACGGTAATGACACCAGCCCCCTTGCATTCCTCACACCTGCCTCCGTCGGCATTGAAGGAGAAATACTGTTGTGAGAACCCCATCTGCTTGGAAAGCGGTTGTTCGGCAAAGAGTTGCCGGATGGCATCATAGGCCTTCACATAGGTGGCAGGGTTAGACCGCGTGCTCTTCCCTATAGGGTTCTGGTCGACGAACTCCACCCGCTCCACCTGTTTCCAGTCGCCTTCGAGCGACAGGTATTCACCAGGCACGTCGCACACATCGCCCATGTGACGTTTGAGGGCGGGGTAGAGGATGCCCTTCACAAGCGTCGACTTGCCACTGCCGCTGACACCTGTCACCACAGTGAGCACATTGAGCGGAAATTTCACGTCGATGCCCTTGAGGTTGTTCATCCTTGCTCCTTTAATACAGATGCTCATATTCCACGGGCGACGACTCATGGGGATGGGGATGGTTTCGGCATGGGTAAGATACCTCACGGTATGGCTGTCGGGGAATTTCACAAGAGCCTCATCATTGATGTCGGAAGCGTTGCCTTCGAACACGATTTTCCCACCAAGTCGTCCGGCATCGGGACCGACATCTACCAGGTAGTCGGCAGTACGCATGAACTCCTCGTCATGCTCCACAATCACCACGGTATTGCCGAGCGACTGGAGTTCCTTCAGCACATGAATGAGCCGCTGAGTGTCACGGCTATGCAACCCAATGCTCGGCTCGTCGAGAATATACAGCGAGCCGACAAGCGAACTCCCCAGCGAGGTGGTAAGATTGATGCGCTGACTCTCGCCACCGCTCAGCGTATTAGACCGACGGTTGAGGGTAAGATACCCGAGTCCTACTTCGTCAAGGAACTGCAGCCGGTTTCTAATCTCCGTGAGAAGGCGTTTTGCCACTTGCTGCTCATGCTCTTCGAGTTGCAGGTTGTCGAACCATTTTCTCAGATTCCATATAGGCTGCTCTACAAGGTCGGAGATGCTCAGACCTGCTATCTTCACATAGCGTGACTCCTTTCTCAGTCGGGTGCCATGGCATTCCGGACATACCGTACGCCCACGGTATCTGCTGAGCATCACCCGATATTGAATCTTGTATTGGTTCTCCTTCACCATGTCGAAGAACGCATCAATAGACACACGGTCGTGACTGTCGCGCTGGCTGTCGGAAGGCAGGCCATGCCAAAGCCACTCTTTCTCCTTGTGTGACAGTTCGAGATATGGCTTGAAAATAGGGAAGTTGTCTTTTGCCGCCCTGCGACAGAATTCATCCTTCCAATTCTGCATCTTCTCTCCATGCCAACACTGCACACACCCATCGTAGACACTCAGCGTGGTGTTGGGTATCACCAACTTCTCGTCGATGCCGATGACCTGTCCGTATCCCTCACACGTCGGACATGCTCCGAAGGGTGAATTGAAAGAGAACATATTGTCGTTGGGCTCGTCGAAAGTGATGCCGTCGGCCTCGAATCGAGTGGAGAAATCATAGGAGAGATTGGAGGGGAGGAAGGTAAGGCGACATTCGCCATCACCCTCGTATAGAGCGGTCTCGGCAGAATCGACAATACGCGAAATCGTGTCTTTAGCACTGTCGACGGAGAGCCTGTCGATAAGCACATAGACATCCTTTGGCGAGAGGGTGTCGATTTGGGCGGTATCGGCGAGCAAGTCTTCTATCCGCACGAAGGCCCCTTTGACAAACAGCCTCACATACCCCTGTTGCAACTCCATCTCGAGTTGGCGGGCCAACGACCTTCCCTCATGAACCTTGATGGGAGCCATGATGCAGAATTTCGTTCCCTCGGAAAACTCAAACACCTTATTGACAATGTCTTCGGTGGAGTGCTTCTTCACCTCGCTACCGCTCACCGGTGAATAGGTGCGGCCTATACGGGCATAGAGCAAGCGAAGATATTCATAAATCTCCGTGCTTGTACCTACCGTGGAACGCGGGTTGCGGCTTACCACTTTCTGCTCTATGGCGATGGCAGGTGGGAGTCCTTTGATAAAATCACACTCGGGCTTGCTCATTCTGCCAAGAAACTGCCTGGCGTAGGAAGAGAGGCTCTCGACGTACCGACGCTGTCCCTCGGCATAAAGCGTGTCGAAAGCCAACGACGACTTTCCGCTGCCACTCACCCCAGCGATAACGATAAGTTTGTTGTGAGGCAGGCGGAGGTCAATATTCTGCAAGTTGTTGACTCGGGCACCTTTAATCTCTATATAACCCTTCATGTGAATCTATCCGAACCGATGCTAAAACTGATTGTTGAGAATCTGCTGTCTTTGAACGACTTATGAGTTGATGGCTGCCAAGGCAAGGCTGCAGAACTTACATATCTTACTGTCGCTGCGCGAGGGCAACACCACAGGGGCCATGGTGCCTGCCAACATCCCGGCAGTTTCTGCGCCAGCAAAGAGTGTGATGGTCTTGTAGAAGACATTTCCTGCCTCTATGTCGGGGAAAATCAAGGCGTCTGCTTCACCTTCGAGTGGTGAGGAGATACCTTTCTTATCCAGACTCTCTTTACAGCAAGAGGTCTTCAGGTCGAGCGGCCCGTCAATGACACAAGGACCGAACTCACCGTTGTTGGCACTCTCTATGATTTCGGCATATCGCTCGGTGAAGGGGAAGAACTTGCCGCCCACCTTCTCTGAGCAGTGGATGAGAGATATTTTCGGAGATTCAATGCCAAACGACTGGCACAACCTGGCCACATACCTCACCTGTTCTACACGTTGCTCATGCGTGGGGTAGGGAATGACAGCAGCATCGGTGAAGAACAAGAATTTCGGATAATTGGGGAGGATGCTGGCTGTGATATGGGTGAGGACCCTGCCTTTAGGGAGGATACCCGTTTCCTTGTTAAGCACGGCGTGCAACAGGTTGTCGGTGTTGATGAGTCCTTTCATCAACACGTCGGCCTTTCCCTCGCGCACCAATGCCACAGCCTTGCGGGCTGCATCGTCGCAGTCGTCGGCTGCCACGAAACTCACATGGTCGGCATGTGGAGCGAAAGCCGGATTGGCCCGCACCTCTTCCTCGCTGCCCACAAAAATGGCATCGATGAACTTTTCGTCGAGAGCCCTGGCTACGGCATACTGAGTGGAGTCGTCGGAGGCGCATACCACTGCTACTCTTTTTCGAGTCCCCAGTTGGGACAAATGTGCAACAAGTTGCTCAAAATTGGTGATGGTTTCCATAATGTGAGATTTTGCAACTACTCATCATCCACTGATATCGAACCCTCTACGAAGGGAATTATGTAGGACACTGAGTAGTAACGAGATTTATATTACATGCAAAAGTAGATAAAAAATCTGAAACGCGAGCCTGTAGGTTAAAGATTTTCGCTTACTATTTTCCACAAAATGGTGTCACGCCGTAGAAATGAGAGGGTTATTGACAAAAAAATGGAAAACTGTTTTGAGCAAAACAAAAAAATAACTATCTTTGGCGCAACCAAAACATATCTTCTCATGAGACAAATCATCACCCATTTCACCGACGACGACCTGTATAAACTATCGATGTGCTGCGCGGTGATTCACAATTTCCCGCGTGCCATGGTAAAATACTCCTTTGTAGACCGCAACAACACGGTTTATCCTCAAGGTTTTGCCGAGGAACTGACGCAGCAAGTCATAGCCCTTGAAAGCGTTGTCGTTACTCAAGATGAAATCGACTTCTTGAAACGCAAGTGTTATTATATACCCAATTGGTTCTATCCCTACCTGAAGGGGTTCCGTTTCGACCACAACTGGGTGAAAGCCAGCCAAGATGACGAAGGACATCTCCATATCGAGATAGAAGGATATTGGGCAGACACTATTTTGCTGGAAGTGAAGTTGCTGGCCATAGTCTCCGAACTCTTCTACATCATGACCGGTCAGACCGACAAACTCGATTATGAGAAATATTACCAAAAGACCTATGAGAAGGCGGAAAGACTGTTGGGTGCAGGATGTGTATACAGCGACTTCGGCACACGCCGGCGTGCGTCTTTCGAAGCCGAGGACGTGGTGGTGAAGGCCATGACCGACTGCTCGAAATCAAAAACCTGGCCAGGTACTTTTGTCGGCACCAGCAATGTCTATTTGGCCATGAAATATGATGTCACCCCTGTGGGCACCATGGCCCATGAGTTTATCTGTGCCATTGCTGCCATGTATGGTCCGCAAATGGCCAACCACATGGCCATGGAGGCATGGCGCAACACATTCAGGGGTGCTTTGGGAACATTCCTTTACGACAGTTTCGGATGGCATGTTTTCAGCCTGAATTTCTCTGAAGACTTTGCCAATGAGTTCAAGGGACTTCGCATAGATAGCGGCGACAACTATGAACAACTGATGAAAATCGTCGGCAAATACAAGTCGCTGGGTATTGACCCACGTTCCAAGCAAGTGATTTTCAGCAACGCGCTTGATACCGACAGGGCCATTAAGATACAGGAGTATGCCAGGGATTACTGTTTGCCATCATTTGGCATCGGCACGCATTTCACCAATGATTTCGATGGTGTGCGCCCCATGAATATCGTTATCAAACTCGTGGCAGCAAAGATTACGGAGTCGTGGGATTTCTACAACGACACCTGCAAACTCAGCGAAGACAAAGGAAAACATACCGGAAAGCCCGAGGTTATCAGGCGCTATATGGACATTATCCACTTTGAGGAATAACAGGACCTTTAAGAAGAGAAGAGGCATTTCCCTCGTTGGGGAGATGCCTCTTATCTGTTTATATCCGTTCCTCAACTATAACAAACGAGGATAGATAAGGACAGAAGTTGATTTTTACAGAAGCGATGCCATTCAATTGCTTGAATATTTCCGCTCGATTTCCTCATAAGCCATTACCCAATCCGTGTCGAGTGAGAACTTGGTGAGATAGCCCTCATTGGTGATGTAAGCCAACACATACTCCTTGTTGGGGTCGTTGAAACGAGGATGATTGAGACTTGCCTGCTTGAAGGTGTCGATGACGCCCTGACGTGATTTCTTGTTGGCAATGGTCAGTTGGTAGGTGAAGGCATTGATGAACTTGTAGAGTGCCAATGCCTGATAGTCGAGCACCGACGCAGCGCTGTCGGGAGTCAGTTTATAAGATTGTGTGCCGAGATATTCGAGCGCGATTTGCTTGAACCGTGCAATCTTTCTCTCTTCAAGAGGTTTGGAAGTGTCTTCGGCCGTTTCCCTTGCCATGCGGATGGCATCATAGTAGGCTTCTTGCGCCGTGGCGAAGGTCACGGCAAACAATAATGCGATAGAAAAGATAATACGTCTCATAATGTTGAATGTTTTATTTGTTTTGTTTATTGTCAATTCTCTATTTTCAGTTTCAATTGTTTATCTATGCAAGGAGGCAATTCTTCTTGGTAGTGGGTCACCATGATCAATGTCTTGTTGCGCCGCTTGCAGAACACCTCGATGATTTCTTTTACCAACTGCCGGTTGCTGTCGTCGAGGCCATGCAGGGGCTCGTCGAGAATCAGCAGTTCCGGGTCTTTCACGAATGCCCGGGCCAGTAATACAAGTCGCTGTTCACCACTCGACAGGCTCAGGAACGAGCGTGTGTGCAGATGTCCGATGCCAAAGAGTTCCATCCACCAGCGACAGGTTTCATATTCCTCCTCTGTAGGCCTTGCATAAAGCCCCACAGAGTCTTTCAATCCACTTGCCACCACCTGTATGGCAGGCAGGTCCTTACGATAGCCCCTGTGCATCTCGGGGGATACATATCCTATATGACGTTTAATATCCCAAATGGTTTCACCCGACCCCCGCGGAATATCGAAGAGCGTGATGTCGCTGGCATATCCTTGAGGGTTGTCGGCACAGATGAGACTCAGCAATGTAGACTTGCCCGAACCATTGTTGCCACTGAGCGCCCACCGTTCGCCGTTTCTCACCACCCAGTCGAGATTTCTCAGGATGGTGCGTGTGCCATAACGTATGGAGACATTCCGCAGCCTGACCACCTCTTCGGCATGGTATTCACTCTCCTTGTAGGGAAGACGGAGCAGACTGTCGGCCTTCTGTTTCGACAACATGCCCACAGACCGTTGTTTCCTTACCTCGAGGAATTTGCGTATCGCCATTTTTGCCACGATTTCCCTATTGTCGACCACTACCACATGAGTGATGAAATCGGGTATATCGTCGGTCTTTGCCAGTACAAGAATCAACTGCAAGGCATATTCTCGTGAGAGGTCGGTAAGCAAGTCCTTCAACTGTTGGCGCGCCATACTGTCGAGCCCTATGAAAGGGTTGTCCATCAGCAAGACACGCGGTCTGGAGAAAAGGGCTTTCGCCAATTGGAATTTCCTCAACTCACCACTTGATAGCAGGATGATATACTTGTCGAGCAATGGAGTCAGCCCGAAGAGTTGGTAGAGATGCTCCTGAAAGGCCCTCCTTTCTGGCGTGTCGGGTCCAGTGAGCAGGAATTCCTGTTCGAGCAGGCTGCTCACCGTAGGCGTTTGCTCGTCGATGTCGTGTTGGTTCCAGCGTTGTTGCAAGTAGTAGGTGGAATCGTTGTCGCCACCATAGCAGTCGCGGAAGGTGATGTATTTGATGTTGTCGGCAGCCAGAGGCTTTTCACTCGGCGAGAAGTCGTAAGCGGGCTCTGTGCCCAGCAAGGGGTGGCGCCCCACCAAGATGTCGACCAGCATGGTTTTGCCACTGCCATTGCGACCGACGATGGCGATATGCTCATCGGCAAGAGCGGTGAAATCCACAGGCTTTGCCATGCGCCATTGAGGCATGCGGGCGATGCCGTTCTCTATTTTGATGGTTGCTTGCATACCCGGTCTTTGTTTTTGTTGACGAAGTCTTTCCATCCTCTGAAATGGGCGTCGGACGATGGCTTTCCCATCTGCAGATAATGGCAATAGGCAGCAGCAAGCGCATCGGTGGCATCAAGGAAACGGGGCATCTCCTCTGCAGAGATATTCAGCAGACGGCTCAACATCCCAGCCACCTGTTGCTTCGAGGCAGAACCATTGCCCGTGATGGCCATCTTTATTTTCAGCGGGGCGTATTCATGGATGGGAATATCGCGATGGATGGCAGCGGCGATGGCTACACCCTGTGCCCTGCCGAGTTTCAACATTGATTGCACGTTCTTGCCGAAGAATGGAGCCTCAATGGCCACCTCATCGGGCAGGAAGGCATCGATGATGCCCGACATGCGCTCGAAGATATGCCCCAACTTCAGGTAAGCATCGCCCATCTTCCTCAGGTCTATTATCCCCATGGCAAGCATCGACGCACGGTTGCCCTCCACCTTCACCACGCCATATCCCATGACATTGGTACCTGGGTCGATTCCGAGTATGATTTTCTCCGTCATCGGTCGAGATAAGGGTTCACACGCAATTCATCGCCTATCGTGGTGACGCCTCCATGACCGGGCAGCACCTGGGTCTCGTCGGGTAGTTGAGCCAGCGACCTGAGACTCTGGATAATCTGCATCATGCTTCCGCCCTCCAAGTCGGTGCGCCCGATGGAAAGATGGAAGAGGGTGTCGCCAGTGAGGAGGATGTGCTCGTCTTCGATATAGAAGCAAACAGAGCCACGCGAGTGGCCTGGGGTGTGTATCACCTTGATGGTATGTTGGCCGAAGGTAATGGTATCGCCATCGTCGAGCAGACGGCTGATGGCAGGGAAGGGGTAGGGAGGAACCGCTCCGATGAACATCATCGACTGCTGAGGCAGTTTGTTCATCAGAGACTCGTCGTCTTTATGTACTTCGGGACCAAGGGCGAACTCATCGTAAATCGTGTTGTTGCCGAAATTATGGTCGCAATGGCCGTGTGTGCAGAGCAGGTGTTTGGGCACAAGGTGGTTGTCGCGGATATAGGCGAGGATAGCCTTTCGTTCGGTGTCATACCAAGCGCCGCAGTCTACGATGACGCACTCACTGCTGTCGTCGCTGAGAACATAGCAGTTCTCTTGTATCATGTTGCACACAAATCGTTGTATCTTCATCATAAGGGTAAGTATATGAGTGATTTTTCCTTAAACCATTCTTCTGATATCCAGTCGCTCACAGGCATTACCTCCACTGTATTCCTGAACGGTGAGATTTCCGGGTCGATGTTGCCTCCTTTCAAACAGAAGATGCCATTGGCCATGGCGTTGCGCTGCACCTTGGAGATGTTTTTACGCACGATACGCACCAAGTCGGGCAAGGGCATGACCGCCCGGCTTACCACGAAGTCGTATTTTCCACGCTCTTCCTCGCCTCGGATATGGGAGGCCCTGACATTGCGGAGACCGATGGCACCCGCCACTTCGTTTACCACCTTGATTTTCTTCCCCGTGCCATCAATGAGATGAAACGCACAATCCGGCCAAAGGATGGCCAAGGGAATGCCAGGGAACCCGCCACCTGTGCCGAAATCAAGAATATTGGTGCCCGATGTGGGATGGAGGGCAAAGGAGATGCTCAACGAATGCAGCACATGGTGCTCGTAAAGATGCTCGATGTCTTTGCGTGAGACGACGTTCACCTTTTGATTCCAATCGGCATACAGGTCATAAAGAGCAGCAAACTGCCTTTCCTGTTCTGCAGACAGATGGGGAAAGTATTTCAGTATGGTCTTCATTGCTTGAAAAGAGGCTTGATGGCTGAATTTTTCACTTCTACCTGTATTTCCCCCTTTGAACGGTCGGCTATCTCGCCGGTAACGTAGACGAAAGTAATGCCGTTGTCTTTGAGAATGAAATTCTCTGTAGGGTAGGGGGTGCTGTTTACAAAGAACCCCGCTTGCTGAAGCGCATCAACCGACTTGGTGGAGGTTTGTTTCATCAATTGCTCTGTGATGGCATCGGCGAGTCCTTTCTCTGCTCCGTGAACGAAGATGTCGTCCAGGTGCAAGATACGCTGTTGGGTGAGGTCAAGGTTGAGGCAAATGGTATAATTGGTGGAGATAGTGCCTTGGTCGACGGTGGCTTTAGCCAGATAATTGAGTACGTTGTCACTGCCCACTTCCACCTGGGAGGTTACCTTGTATCCTATCGTGGCAGCCTCGACTGTCGGTTCGTCGATGTAGATGCCGGCGAAAAACGAGCGGTAGTCTTCTATATAGCGCTGGATAAACGAGTCGACCGCCTCTTTTGGGGTAAAGACTTTGTTGCCCAACGAGAGGTATTGAGGCGACAAGATGTCGGAATGGAGCAAACTGTCGTTCAATGGGGCGTACTTCTTGTCGGCAAACGTGAGAAGTTGCAGGTGCACCTCGCAATGGGGCTGAGCAGCAGAGTCGCTCAGAGCGACTATGGTATCGGCACGGAGTGTGTCGAGCACGATACCCAACTCCTGCACCGTGGGTTTGTGATGGCAACCGACAATCATCGACATGACCAGTGCCGTCCCCAAAAACGATATCATGAATTTCCTTATCATATACATTTCCTCAGTGATGCCTTATGCAGCACCTTTTATTTATCGTGCAAAAATAAGCAAAAGGCGGGTTAATACAAAAAAAACGTGTTCTTTTTAAATAATGTTATCATTTCGACGCTTTTATGGGCATCAACAACAATAAAAAGCCGTGTGGTTTGCAACACTGCCAAAAAATCAGTATTTTTGTGGCAAAGGAAAAAACAATTCATTTGTTGTCATCTTTCTAAATATGGAAAACAAGAAACTCAACACAATTCTCCTGGCGCTTTTCGCCATGTCGACAGCAGCGAACGCCCAGACTTATCAGGTGCCTGTATCAGAACAACATGAGAAAATGCAGACCGGCCAATACGAACCCACATGGACTTCGCTGAGCACACACCAGACGCCGGAATGGTTTCGTGACGCCAAATTTGGCATCTGGGCGCACTGGGGGCCACAGTGCGTGGAAGGCTCCGGCGACTGGATGGCCCGCGGGATGTATATCGAAGGCTCTGAGCAATACCGATATCATGTGGAGCATTATGGCCACCCTTCAGAGTTTGGTTTCAAGGATGTACTGCCATTATTCAAGGCTGAGAAATGGGACCCCGACAAACTCGTGGAACGCTACAAACGATGTGGGGCGAAGTATTTCTTTGTATTGGGCAACCATCACGACAATTACGACTTATGGGACTCACGCTACCAACCCTGGAACTCGAAGAATATCGGTCCGGAGAAAGACATCCTCGACGGATGGGCCAAAGCAGCCAGGAAACACGGGTTGCCATTGGGCATATCCTTCCATGCCGACCATGCCTGGACATGGTATGAGACCGCTCAACGATATGACGTGAACGGACCGAAAGCGGGAGTCTACTACGACGGTCATCTCACCAAGGACGACGGCAAGGGAAAATGGTGGGAAGGCTACGACCCACAGATGCTATACCAGCAGAACCACCCTATGAGCGACCGCTCATGGGCCAACAACAGCATTCATCGCCAATGGGGATGGGAAAACGGGGCGGCAACACCTTCACAGGAGTTCGTCACCAACTTTTTCGACCGCACCCTTGATGCCATCAACCGCTATCATCCCGACCTCATCTATTTTGATGTCACCGTGCTGCCATTCCATCCTATCAGCGACTGTGGCCTGCGTATTGCCACACACTTCTACAACACCAACCCCCGAGCAGTGGTGTTCGGTAAAATACTCAATGAGGCACAGCGCAAGGCCCTGACATGGGATGTGGAGCGTGGCGCCCCCAACGAAATCATCCCTGAACCCTGGCAGACCTGCAATTGCATCGGAGGGTGGCATTACAATACCAGCATTTACGAGCGCAATGGCTATAAGAGTGCCGCCACGGTGGTGAAGCAACTTGTAGATATCGTATCCAAGAATGGCAATTTGCTCCTTTCTGTCCCTTTGAGAGCAGACGGTACTTATGATGAGAAAGAGTCGCTCATTCTTGACGAACTTGAGGCATGGATGAATGTCAATGGAGAAAGCATTTTCGGCACCCGTCCCTGGAAGATTTTCGGTGAAGGTCCTGTGGCAGAAAAAGATATTGCCATCAGTGCACAAGGTTTCAACGACGGACAGTATTCCAATATGGACTATCGTGACATCCGGTTCAACCAGACATCGAAGTATCTCTATGTTACAGCGATGGGATGGCCGGTAGACGGAACACTTGTGGTGAAATCGCTGGCCAAGGGGAATCCATATTTCAAGAAGGCCATAAAGTCGGTTTACTTACTTGGCTATGGAAAACTGAAAACGAAGCAAACAACCGATGGGCTTGTTGTGGCACTCCCCCAACCAGCCACAAATACCATCGCGCCAGTCATCAGGATAGCCAAATAATTGTCTATGTCGGAAATTAATGTTAAAATTCCCGCACATTATAGTCTCCGCTTTGATTTTTTTCGTAAATTTGCAGAAAATACACCTATAACAACATGCTTCGCAAAATAAGAATTATTCTTGCCGGGTTGTTCTTTATCGGAATAACCTTGCTTTTCCTTGATTTTACCGGTACCATCCACCATTGGTTTTCATGGATGGCCAAAATCCAGTTCTTGCCGGCTGTCCTGGCACTGAATTTCTTAGTCATCGCAGGATTGCTGCTCCTCACATTGATTTTCGGGCGCATCTATTGCTCGGTCATCTGTCCGCTGGGAATCATGCAAGATGTGATAGCGAGACTGAACAGGAAGAAGAACAAGTATTCGTATTCTGCAGCGAAATCATGGCTGCGCTACACCATGCTCGTAGTAATGGTGGCCTCCATTATTGCAGGACTAGCCTCTGTTGTTGCCCTGCTGGCCCCATACAGCAGTTTCGGAAGGATTGCGACATTTCTCCTTCAGCCGCTATGGCAACTGGGCAACAACGTGCTCGCCTCTATAGCAGAACGTGTAGACAGTTATGCTTTCTACACTACCGATGTGTGGATGAAGAGCCTGACCACCTTCCTGATTGCCCTGGCCACGTTGCTCATCATCGGATTCCTGGCATTCAGGCATGGGAGAACCTACTGCAACACCATCTGCCCAGTGGGTACTTTTCTTAGTTTCTTTGCCCGTTTCTCCTTGTTCAAAGTACACTTCGATGAACAGAAATGCAAGAACTGCTCGCTCTGCTCGAAGAACTGCAAAGCGGCGTGCATCGACTTTAAGACACACAGCGTGGACTATAGCCGCTGCGTAGTCTGTGGAAATTGTATAGACAAGTGCAAATTCGGAGCATTGGCCTATACTATAAAGAAGACCAAGAAAACGGCCGAGGCAACAACTAAAGAGGAAGCAACTGCAGTAGATGAGGGCAAGCGCTCATTCTTGTTGGCAACGGCATTGATGACCACTGCTGCCATGGCGCAGGAGAAGAAAAAGGTGGACGGCGGACTGGCTGTGATAGAGGAGAAACTGGCCCCCAAACGTCAGACCCCCATCACCCCTCCAGGATCGCTGAGTGCGAAGAACATGCAAAAGCATTGCACTGCCTGTCAACTATGCGTGTCGGAGTGTCCCAATGGCGTGCTGCGCCCATCTTCCGACCTGACCAAACTGATGCAGCCCATGATGTTGTATGAACGAGGGTATTGCAGGCCAGAGTGCAACCGTTGTTCCGAAGTCTGTCCCACAGGTGCCATCAAACCCATCTCCGTGGAAGACAAGTCGTCGGTACAGGTGGGCCATGCCGTGTTCATCCAGAAGAACTGTGTGGCGGTGACCGACGGTGTGGAGTGCGGCAACTGTTCACGCCATTGTCCGGTGGGAGCGATTGAAATGGTTCAACTCGACGAGAACGACGAGGAGTCGCCCTTCATTCCTGCCGTCAACGAAAGCCGTTGTATCGGCTGTGGTGCCTGTGAGCACCTGTGTCCCGCCCGACCTTACCCCGCCATCTTCGTGGAAGGTCATGAAGTGCACAAAACCGTATAATCAATAATTACCGACAATATGAGCAAGACAGATATTTCAAGACGTAAATTCCTCAAACTGTTCGGGGCCGGTTCATTGGCCACGGCTGCTGCCGTCTCTGGTTGCCAGCAATCTGGTGGCAGTTTAGACACCGCCGATGAGTACAAGAATCAGGTGGAGCCCCCCAAGGGGAAGATGACCTTCCGCACCGACCCGCACACCAAGAAACAGGTGTCGCTTCTCGGATACGGTATGATGCGCCTGCCCAATCTCCCAGGAGGGAAGGATGGCAAAGAGACCATCGACCAGGAAATGGTGAACAAGTTGGTGGACTATGCCATTGAGCATGGCGTAAACTATTTCGACACTTCACCAGCCTATTGCCAGGGACATTCGGAGGAATCGACGGGAATAGCCCTTCACCGCCATCCCCGCGAGAAGTATTTGGTGGCTACCAAGTTGTCGAATTTCGACCCATCGAACTGGAACCTCCCTTCTTCCAAAGAGATGTACCTCAACTCGATGAAAGCGCTACAGGTAGACTACATCGACTATTACCTGCTGCATGCCGTAGGCATGGGAGGAATGGAGAATTTCAACGCCAGATTCGTCAACAACGGTATCATGGACTATCTCGTGGCAGAACGTGAAGCAGGGCGTATAAAGAACCTTGGATTCTCGTTTCACGGCGATGTGGAAGCCTTCGACTTTCTGATGAGCCAGCACGACAAATACAAATGGGACTTCGTGCAGATAGAACTCAACTATCTGGATTGGGATTTTGCCGACGAAATCAATGAAACCAACACCGATGCCAGTTATCTCTATGCTGAATTGCAGAAGAGAAATATCCCTGCTGTGGTGATGGAGCCGCTGTTGGGAGGCAGACTGTTCAACATCCCCCAATATCTGATAAAGCGGATGAAACAGCGTGACCCGGGGAAGTCGGTGGCATCATGGGCCTTCAGATATGCCGGTACACCAGAGGGAGTGCTCACTGTGCTCAGCGGCATGACCTATATGGAGCACCTGAAAGACAACCTGATGTCGTATAGTCCGTTGGAGCCCCTCACTGAGGATGACAACAATTTCCTCTATGATATCGCCAAGGAAATCGTGGGTGTGGCAACCATTCCGTGCAACGACTGCAAATACTGCATGCCCTGTCCGTACGGTATCGATATTCCCGGTATCTTCGTGCACTACAACAAATGCAAGAACGAGGGAACACTGCCCCGTGACCTGATGGACGAGAATTACAAGCGCAACCGCCGCATCTTCCTCATCGGACTCGACAGGGCTGTTCCGAAAATGCGTCAGGCCAATCACTGCATCCAGTGTGGACAATGTGAGCCCCACTGTCCGCAAAGCATCAAGATTCCGCGAGAATTGCACATGATTGACGAATACGTGGAACGTCTGAAGCAGGGCAAACCGCTTACAGACGACGAAGAATAGGCCAAGCCGGGGATTGCCATTATCCCCGGCTTTTTTTGAGCAGATTTTTCAATTCGCAGAGAAAAATCTTTCCCGATTTGTTTGCAGAATAAAAATAAAATTATATTTTTGCAATAAATATCCGAAAAGGCATGATATCATGCCCAAACATCGTTAGCCCAATACAATAACACTATGAAAATACTTGCTATCAACCCAGGAATGATTTCGACAAAAGTCGGAGTATTCATCGACGAAGAAATTGTGATGCATGCCTGTATCAACCATCCTTTTGAGGAATTGTGCCAATACCCGTTTATCATGGATGAATTCGATTACCGTAAGGAGAAACTCATTGAGGAATTGAAGCGCCAGGGTTTTGACATGGATTTCGATGTCGTGGTAGGGCGCGGAGGACTTGTCAAGCCCATCGAAAGCGGAGTATATGAGTTGAATGAGAAAGTGATAGAGGATACCATGCACCCCCGTCTGCATCACGCGTGCAACCTCGGTTCGCTGATAGCCTTGAGCATCGCGAAGGAGATTCCCGGGTGCCGGGCTTTCACGGTAGACCCAGGTGTGGTAGACGAACTGGAGGATGTGGCCAGGATTTCAGGAATGCCTGAAATACCCCATCAGACCATCTGGCACGCCCTGAACCAGCGCGAGATAGCCAAGCGATACTGTCGCGAGCATGGCGTGAAATATGAAGAACAAGACTTGATAGTATGCCACCTCGGCAGCGGCATCTCCTTTGCCATGCACCACAATGGCCGTGCCATAGCATGTAGCGACGCCCTCAGCGGAGACGGTCCGTTTAGTCCATCCCGCGCCGGCACCCTGCCTTCTGTGCAACTCATCAAACTCTGCTACAGTGGCCAGTACAATGAGAAGGAAATGCTCCGCAAGGTGAACGGGCACAGCGGACTTACGGCACACCTCGGCACCAATGATGTGCGTGAGGTGGAGAAACGCATCGCTGCCGGTGACGAGCACGCCCGCCTGATTCTCGATGCGATGATATACCAAGTGGCCCGATACCTGGCATCACTCGCTCCGGTGACTTACGGCCATGTGGATGCCGTGATACTCACGGGTGCCATGTCGCAGAGCAAATACGTGACCGAAGGGCTCATCAAGCGGCTGGAATATCTTGCTCCTGTGTTTGTGTATCCAGGAGAGGATGAACTGACAGCACTGGCGCACAATGTTTATCGTGCACTCACCGGTCAACAGGAAATAAAGGTTTACGAATGATTACCAACCTTGCGGCTCATACTTGATGACGAAGCCATATACATAATGGGGGTCGTCTTGCACGGGAGAAGTATAGAGCGCATAGGGTTCCTTGATGAACTTGCGGTTAGGCCCCATGCCGCCAACTGGTTTGTAGCCACACATTCTGGCAGCACCTTCCACTTCGCGGGGAGACGGGGCTGTGGAGAAGAGGAATTTCATGTAGTCCACATGGTCGCCAACAATGACCAGCATTGCATCGGTTTTCGTCTTCTTGGAGGTATAAAAGATGGTGTCGTCTTTTCGTGTGACTTTCTTGAACCCTTCCTGCTTCATCACTTTATGGGCGACTTTGACATCCATACGCAAGACGTAGTCGGCGATGTGGAGACAGGAGTTCATTTCTTGGGCTTGTGATGCCAGGCAGAGCATCAGGGTTGCCAATAGGGTGAAGAGTGTTTTTTTCATTATAAAGGATAGATTTTGGTTCATGATATGCAAAAATAATGTTTTTATTTTGAAAGACGTGATTTTGTACTTGTAATTTTACAAAAACCTTCATTTCATCTCTTCTGCGGCTTCTTTGAATGCGTCCATGATGACGGTAGGACGGTGGTTCTGGAATGCACCGAGAGGGTAGGGGCCTTCCAGTTCGGGTGCCCAATAGAATACGCCGTGGCAATGACCGCCGCATTGTTGGCGGGCAGCCATGATGATGTCTTTCATGATTCTTTTCCCCTCGACAGGATATTTCACTTCCGTTCCCGTTTCTACCACCATCGACTCCACGCCATATTTCTCATAGAGATGGATGATGTTGCGTGTGAAATCCCTGATGGTACCCTCGACACTGCTCTCCAGTTTGGCTTCCTTATCCCAATAAGGATAAACACTGATGCCTATCATGTCGAAACTGGTGCCATACTTCTTCAGTCCGTCGAAGATAAAGTCATACCGTTTCTGGTCGCATCCGCCATCCAGGTGCACGATGACGGTAGCATCAGGATAGACGCTTTTCACGGCTTCGTAGCCTGCTTGGGTGAGACCGGCATATTGCTGCATATTGTCCTCGGCACGCCCCATCGGCCAGAGGAAGCCATGGGTTGTCTCATTGCCCACCTGCACCCATTTCACGTCGATGTGATGGTCTTTGAGAAGTTGCAAGACATCCGTGGTGTGCCAGCGGAGCATCATGCGCATCTCGTCGTAACTCATATACTGCCATGCTGCGGGAATATGCTGCTTGCCAGGGTCTGCCCACCAGTCGCTGTAATGGAAGTCGATCATCACGGCCATGCCATAATACTTGGCGCGCTTGGCCATCTCCAGGACGTCTTCTTTTCCACAGAAGCCTCCTCTGGGGTTCACCCATACACGCAGGCGGACGGCATTCATGCCATATTCCTTCATCAGAGCCGTGTTTTCACGTATCTCACCTGCACGGTTATACAATCGTTGTCCTCTCGCCTCCATCTCTGTAGTGCCGCTGATGTCGGCTCCCAACCAGAAAACCGAGGAGTTTTGTGCTTGGACGAGTTGTCCAACCAAAAGGTATAAGACAGTGACAATCAACTTGTTGGCAGAGCGAATGTAATTGAGAATTCTTGCGATATTCATATCTGTTGTTTATAAAAGTAGTTTCTGCAAAGATAATACTTTTTATTAAAAAAACCATCCTTGTGGTTATGAATTTACATGAGCATAGCAGTTTGTCCGTCAAGATGATCTTGAATTAGTTCATGTTCATGTCCTCATCATCAAAAATCGTTAAACGATATACTGCATCATGACAAATTGTATAATCTTTGTTAATCATTCATTGGTTATTCGATGAATCTTTCTATTTTTGAAAAAAATTAAATTATGACACTGAAGACTAAGATTATTATTGTCATTATCATGGCGTTCACATCATGGACCACGGTCTCTGCCCAATATGAAACAGACGTACCTCCAGACATGATGAACATGGAATATGCAGAGAAAGCGGATTCCATGGGCAAGGCCATACTTGTGAACAAAGGCAGTTATGCTACTGCCATTGAATTATTCAAGCGTAGTAGCACTATTTACAAGCACTTCAATGGCGAGACCGACGAGTCGTATCTTACCGCAATGGCTTTGTTGGCCAAGTGCTATATGCGCAATGACCAAATTCAAGACGCCATCTCCGTAACATGCATTTTATGTGGCATTTACGAAAAAAATGGATTGGACAGGGAGCAATATGCCGTTATAAAAGACAACCTGTCGGTGTACTATGCTATTGCCGACGAGGGAGAAAAGGCATTGGAAGCCAGCAAGATAGCCCTCAGCGAGTATGAAAAGACAGGCAAAATGGATTTCGATTTTGCATCGATTCTCATCCATGCAGCAGAAGTGGAGGCTCGTTTGGAAAATTTCCCGGAGGCCATACGCTATCAACTTCGTGCTTTGGACATTATTCATCAATTAAAAGGAGTAGGTTCAGAAACCTATATCAACGAATTAAAATACTTGCAACAGTATTATGAAGGAGCGGGAGACGCAGCCAAGATGCAGAAGACCCAGGAAACGATAGAAGCATTGGAAAAACCAGGTGGAGGTGTGCGCCAGGCCGAAGAACTACAATCGACAGAGGCTTGTACCTATCACCGTGGTGATGCTTACTGGTGTGCCGAATACTATCTTACCCATAAACTGTCTGCCTCAAACGCCTGGGAAGCGGGTCAGTATGCTATGGCATGGTGTATCAGCACCGATGAACTCAGCCTTGAGATTGACGACCGCCACATCAAATGCATCGGTGACTGTCCCACAGAGTTGACTGCCTATTTTTGTGCATGCCTGATGATTGGACAAGCCAATGAGGTAAGCAAACTGACACGGGAAATGGAGCGGATGGCCATGAGGCTCGTCGTGCGCCATTACAGTTTCAATGAAGACATTATCATCAAGAAGTCGCCAGAGGTGGACAAGTTGCTGGAATATTACAAGAATGACACATTGGATGAGAAATTGCTTGAACTCATACCCGATGTTGCTGACAACGAGGCGACACCAGAAAATACAGGAGAATAGTGAGATGAAGAATAACAAATACAGAAGATGGTTGATGTGGGTGGCATGTATGGTCTTCACCATCAGCATCAGCGCAGTGCCTGCCAAACCAGGTATGTGGCGCACCCTGCAGTTGAAACATGGTAAGGAAGTGAGAGCCCAACTTGTGGGTGATGAATGGTTTCATTTCTATGCCGACTCCTTGGGCAATGCCTATGTGGAGAAAAAGAACAACATTTACAAAAAGGTGAGCAAGAGGAAGTTGGAGAAAATGCGCAAGAAAAGCAAGGAACGCAGGATGCGCCGGCAACGCTGACCGCATCTTTGCCGAAAACAAACTACTATACAATGCAAAAAATTCTATTATTTCTCATCGCTATGCTCTGCGGCATACAGTTGTCTTTTGCGCAGAATGATACAAGACTGGAAGCCGAGGACGCCATCTATGCCAACTGTACGCTCATAAGAGACAGCAAATACTCGGGCGGAAAGGCCCTTGAACTGACGGATGAAAACGCCATCATAAGTTTTACATATCACGCTTCGGAGTCGGGGAAATATACGCTCCATCTCGGTTACGACGCGCTTTATGGCCCTAAGGTGGTCAATGTAACCGTCAATGGGAACAACTTTTCCTTCCAAACGGGCAATGGTATGGAAGAAGCAGAAGTGGGTGCTTTCATCATGAATCAAGGTACGAATACTATCGTGATTACACCCAGTTGGACCTGGTTCCGGATAGATTACATCCGTATAGTCCGAGGGGGCAGCACCTTGGAATTCGACATCGCAGACCATCCTGTTGACACCCAGGCATCCGATGCTGCCAGAACATTATACACATTTCTCTATGAAAATTTTGGGAAGAAGACCATTTCGGGTATTATGACAGGAGATATGACGTCAGCAAACGGGGATGTCACCCAACATGCCGACGTGCAGGCAGTCTATAAGGTTTCAGGAAAATACCCCGCCCTTATTGGCTTCGACTTCATGAATGCCACCGGGAAGAGTGAGGACAATTATTGGAACAAGGAATATACGGCAGCATCCATTCAATTGGCTGAAGACACCTACCGTCGCGGAGGACTGCCCGCCTTCACATGGCACTGGCGCGACCCCAGCCGCCAAACGGATGCTTTCTATACCTCCGACTGCAATATGAGGATTACGGATGCCATGAATGCCGACGGCAGTTGGAACACATCATCGACACTGTATGCCAACATCATTAAAGACATCGACACCGTGGCCGACTACTTCCTCGGCTTGCAAAACAAGGGCTACGCCTGTCTCTTCCGTCCTCTCCACGAGGCCAGTGGAGGATGGTTCTGGTGGGGACGCGAGGGAGCAGCACCATTCGTCAAACTTTACCATCTGGTTTTTGAGGAGATGGTGAACGTCAAGGGGGTGCACAATGTCATCTGGATATGGAATGCAGGTGAGAACGACGGCGACTGGAATCCCGGCGACACCTACTATGATGTTGTTTCTGCCGATATCTACAACAATGATTTCGACTATTCGAGCAACTACATGTCGTTTGACAAACTCAAGTTGCTCACTAACGGCAAGAAAATCATCGCCTTGTCTGAAAACGGCCCAATCCCTGACATTGACAAGGAATTTGAGGAGGAAGCCGTCTGGTCGTGGTGGATGCCCTGGTATCAGACGTGGAACGGAAGGTTTGTCGACAAGACCAGCGCTGCGGAATGGACAAAATGCATGAACGACAGCCGAGTTATCACTCTTGAGGACCTCTCTGCCGGATGGGATGCCTTCGCTGCCATCGAGACCCCATGTTATACCAGAACTACGCGAGAAGGAATTTACGATCTTCAAGGCCGTCGTCTCTTCAATATTCCATCAAAGGGAATATACATTGAAGACGGCAAGAAAAAGGTCATCAAATAGGTTGCTTACTTCTTTGATTCCTTTTTATTAGACTGCTGGTTATATTTGCTGACCGTCTTCAGCGTCTTCTGCCGTCCGATGGCAATCAGTTTCTCCGATTTGTCGTAATCGAATCCTCCATAGCGGCTCATTTGAATATCAACGAGTATTTCGGGCTTCATCAACTGAGCCATCAAGACGGAATTCTGACGAATCATCAGCGAACTGACACGTGAGAGCATCGTGTAATAGTTGAAGTCGAGGTTGTCGGGAATCACCTTGTCGATGATCTGCGCAACCAAAGACCTATTCTCCTTGCGTCGTTCGGAGAGTTCGTGTTTCAACTCCCCCTGAGCCTTGTAGTTGTGACCGCTCACATCCACACCCACCAAGATGTCACCTTTGTGGCGGACCACACGGTTCAACGGAAAGGGGTTAATCACTCCACCGTCAATAAGTATCATCCCGTCGCGTTGGACGGGCTTGTAGAACGTTGGCAGAGATATGCTGGCACGGATTGCCTCAAACAGGCTCCCTGTGCGAATAACCACTTCGCGTCCTGCCGCCCAGTCAGTTGCCACGGCACAATAGGGGATAGGAAGGTCTTCAATAGCCATATCCGGCACGAATTCCATGATGGCTTCAATGATACGGTCGCCTTTCACGAAATGGTTAAGCGACAAGGAGAAGTCGGTCAGTTCCAGCATCTTCTTGCGGTCGATGCCCTTCATCCACTCGCGGAACTCCTGCAGTTTTCCGGTTGCATATACGCCACCGATGAGAGCGCCCATGGAGCAACCCGCAATCGATGTAATATGATACCCCTGTTCCTCCAACACCTCTATGGCACCGATGTGAGCCAGTCCCCTGGCACCACCACTTGAAAGTGTCAGTGCGACGTCTTTGGTTTCAGGTTTTTTCTTTGTTATATTGAACAGTTTTTCTAACATTGATTTTTTCTCCTATCTCTTCTGCCGTTTTTGCATTTCACTCCCCATCATCAGCATTCTTTCCTATTCATCCTATCCGTTTAAAAACCAGATTTTCCAGTAGCATCACGCAATTTCTTCGGGAGAGAGTGGCGATTGAGGAAAAGATAGGTGGTGTTGAGCGCAATATAGTCGCGCGACATATACCAAATGCCTTCGTACTGACCACTTTTTCCCCATGAGTTCTTCACCGTATAGAAGGGATTCCCTTGCTCGTCAACGGCCTTGCCGTAGATAAGCATCACATGGTCGTAGGTAAACCGCCAGTCGTTCCACTGCTCCTGGCGCAAATGCTGTGAAGGCTTGACACCATCGGGCAGCATGGCCAATCCCGTTCGGGTGAAATCACCCGTCACGTCTCCGCCCCATGCCACGGTATAACCGGCATCCAGCGCCTTGTCGAGCACGTCCATCAACTGTTCGATGGGGATGTTGTAACTGGGCTTCAACCGCCATTTGTAAGGAGCCTCGATGATGAACCACTTATTGAACGGATGATGCGTGAAACTCGTGAGACTCACGTAATCGTCGAGATTAAGCCTCAGGCTTTCAAAAAATGATTTCGGGGTGTAGGTTTTTCCCTCGTAAACGAATGTTTCCGGGCAGCGACCTATGTATTTTTCGATGACCACCAGAACGCTGTCTTGCCAATGGGGTAGGGGTTGTTTAGCGTCTTTGACTACGATGCTGCTCACCTTGCGTTCCAGTTCAGGGAAGAACACTTTGAAGTTGGCCAACGAGTCGCCTGTCAGCGAACCAGGTGCCGGCATGGCGTTTTCAGGGCAAATGCCGTGCAAGCGCATTACCTCCAACACATCATCGCATGAGCCACCTTCTGAAATCTGGCTGTAGCCATGCATGCGCACGTAATGAGTAGCACAGTCCATATAGTCTTTGCCGACCACGAACATCTCGCACAGGTCATAGGTTTTTCCCGTGAGCCGCAGAATCTCGCTCTCGAAGTATCCCAAGGTGGCATAAGCCCAGCATGTGCCACTGCGATGTTGGTTCTTCACACTTGTTATGGGATTCTCCTTTACCACGCGGAAATTCTTTTTCACGTCAGACGTGATTGCTTTCCGTTGAAGGTTTTCCTGTGCAGATGCCATCGAAGCCATCAGCACGGTGATGAAAATAATAACCGGTTTCAGGACAAATTTTATCATTACTTGAATATATTCTTTAGTGACGAACAAAGATAATAAAGACTGTTGAAAAAACAAAGAAAAATCCATGTCATATCAAATTTTGTTTTTTCATGTTTTATTTCGGTTTTCCAAGTATCGACAGAGAATTCTTTTAGTAGGGGATACCAAATGACAAAAAGACTTCATGATTGATGTTTCGCAAAGTTATCTTTTACAATTATTTCTATTTATCATAATATTGATTATTTTGAATTTATGCATATCGAATTCTGGCGGTGCAAACGCAGTATTGATTATTGTTAAAAAACTAGCGAGAAACTTCTTTTATATAAAATAATGTGTAATTTTGCAATCTCAAAATTTCAAATAAAATGAGTATAAGAGAAATCCCGGTCTTGCTGCTGACCGGTTATTTAGGAAGTGGCAAGACAACCTTAGTAAACAAAATCCTTCTTAACAAACAAGGTATCAAATTCGCGGTTATCGTCAATGACATTGGCGAAGTGAATATTGATGCCGACCTGATTGAAAAAGGTGGAATTGTTGGCAAAAAAGATGAAAGTCTGGTGGCATTGCAGAATGGCTGTATCTGTTGTACGTTGAAAATGGATCTCATTGAGCAGTTGCGCGAGATTACCAGTATGAAGAAGTTCGACTATATAGTCATCGAAGCCAGCGGTATATGTGAACCAGCCCCGATAGCCCGTACGATTTGTTCTATTCCAACAATGGGAATCGAATACGTGAAAGACGGTCTTGCACGCCTCGACTGTATCGTGACCGTGGTTGACGCACTCCGGATGCAGACTGATTTTGCCGGTGGAAACGATTTGCTTAACCAGAACATCGACGAAGATGACATAGAAAACCTTGTCATCCAGCAAATAGAATTCTGCAATAAGATTATCTTGAACAAAGCCTCGGAAGTGCCTGAAAATGAATTAGAAAGAATCAAACAGATTATTCATGCCCTACAGCCACAAGGAGAAATCATTACCTGTGACTATTGCGATTTCGACTTATCGAAAGTCCTTGACACTCAAGAATTTGAGTTCAATGATGTGGCTGCATCCGCTACATGGGTTAAGGAAATAGAAAAGCACCACGACGAGGAAGAAGAAGACCACCACCATGATGATGACGATGACGATGATGATGACGATGAACATGATGCACATCATCACCATCACCATGACGAAGACCATGACGAAGAAAGTGAGGGGCATCATCACCACCACCATCACCATCATCATCACCATGAGGGAGGCGAAGTGGAGGAATACGGTATTGGAACCTATGTATACTATCGTAGAGAACCCATGAACTTAGGACGTTTTGATGAATTTGTGGCCCGCAAATGGCCCAAAAACATCATACGAGCCAAAGGTATCTGCTATTTCTACGATGAAAGAGACACCTGTTACCTCTTTGAACAAGCAGGAAAACAAGTGAGCATCAGCAATGCTGGAAAATGGTATGCCACCATGCCGAAAGATGAACTCCAACAACTGATGGACCGTGAACCAGGCCTTCGCCGCGACTGGCATGAGAAATATGGTGATAGAATGCAGAAAATTGTCTTCATAGGACAAAAACTCGACAAAAAATACATTTCTGAAGAATTGGACAAATGCTTAGAAAGATAGAATAATGAATCTTAAGTCATTCTATATCACTACTGTCCTGTTGGCCTCAGCGATAACAACCCAAGCACAGTTGGTTATCAATGAGTTGATGCAATCCAATATAGATTGCGTGCTCGATGACATCAACGAATATCCAGACTCGTGGGTGGAACTATACAACCAAGGTACGACCACAGAATACCTGTCACAGTATAGTATCGGATTGACAGACAGTCCGGAAGAAGCATGGAAATTGCCCAACAAGTCCATATCCCCCAATCAATATATCATCATTTACTGCGACAAGGTCGGAAACGGCTTACATGCCAATTTCAAAATCGACTCAGGAAAAGGCTCACTTTACCTTTTCCATAATAATGCAATAGCCGACGGATTGACCAAATTGGCCAAACAGCCGGCACCCAATATCTCGTATGGCCGAGAAACAGACGGCAGTGATGTATGGGGATACCAATACACCCCTACCCCATCTTCTACCAACTGCGGCACTATCTGCAGCGACATCCTTGGAGAACCCTTTTTCAGCATTCCAGGCAAGGTGACCCCAAGCAACTCGATTATTTCATTAACACTCTCACTGCCAGAAGGTTGTCCAGAAGGAACGGTCATCCGGTATACAACTAATGGCAGTGAGCCAACCAAAGAGAGTGCAACGTATTCCAATCCTATTACCATCAATACTACCCGTACCATTCGGGCGAAATTATTCTGCGAAGGGTATCTTTCCCCACGTTCAACCACCCATTCGTATATCTTCTTCAGTAGGAACCTCACACTGCCCGTCGTATCCATCGTCACCGACAACAAGTTCTTTTACGACAACAAATTGGGCATATACGTACAGGGAACATATGGAGGAGGTCAGGCCAATTACAAATACGACTGGCGACGACCTATCAATTTCGAGTATTTTGAGGGAATCGACACCGAAAGTATCCTCAACCAACTATGCGAGACCCGCGTGCAAGGAGGGGCATCGAGGGATTGCGTACTAAAATCACTTGTGGTCTATGCCAATAAACGATTTGGGAAAAAAAGGCTGGAATATGAGTTTTTCCCCGATCAGAAACCAGGCATGGTCGACTTCAAGTCTATCATCCTGCGCAATGCCGGCAACGACTTTGATTACCTCTATATGCGAGATGCCATCATCCAGCGTACCATGGCCAAGCATACCGACCTTGACTGGCAAGCATGGCGGCCGGCCATTGTATATATCAACGGTACATATAAAGGTATACTCAACATCAGGGAACGCAGTACAGCCGACAACATCTATTCCAATTATGACGGCCTGGAAGATATTGACATGATAGAGAACTGGTATGACGTGAAAGAAGGCGACATGGACAACTGGCATGAGTTTGAGGCTTTCTATACAGAACACGGACATACGTTGGAGGAATATGCGGAATGGATAGACTGGAAGGAGTTTATCAACCTCATGGTCATGAACTTGTATTACAACAACCAAGATTTTCCCGGCAACAACATCGTGATGTGGCGTCCACTTGCTGAAGGTGGGAAATGGCGCTTCGTGGCCAAGGACACAGACTTCGGTCTGGGTCTCTATGGCTCGAGTGCCGATTATAACACCATCAAATGGCTACACGACCCCAACTATGACTCCAATAGAAACTGGGCAAACCATTACGAGCATACCCGACTGTTCAGGAGAATGATGGAAGACGAGGACTTCAAGCGTGAGTTCCTTGACAGGTCTGCCATCTATATGGGCGACTTCCTCAATGTAGATGGTACAAGGGAGGTGTGGGACCCGATGTACAACCTGATCAATACCGAATACCCTTATCACAGGAAACTGATCAACGAATGGTGGCCCAATTACACCAACGAACTGAACACAGCCCGCAGTTGGGTATCACAACGCACCAACTATTTCTACAAGCAACTCGCAGATTACTATAACACTGGCACTCCAGTTCCCATGACTATTAACACCAGTATGAGTGCCGAAGACCTTGAAAGCGTGAGTATCAGTTTCAATGATATCGTCTTGTCGAAGGGTACATTCAACGGAAAATTCTTCAGCGGACATGATGTCACACTCAAGGGCACTCCTGTCAACGGCAAACAAGTGACGGGATGGAAGGTAATCCGTGTGACACAAAATGGGTCAACAGACGAAACCATCGAAGGGGATACCTATGCATTCGAGATGCCCAACTGCACTAAACTCGTCATCAACGCTCTGCTGGATAATTATTCTGGCATACACGACATAGCCGATGACGAATGCCATTGGAGCCTCAATGAAGATTTGCTGACCATAACAGGTGTGATGGATGGAACAGACATCATGGTGTATGATATTCGGGGCATACTTGTAGCGAAAAGCAGGGCAATCGGTGGTGAGACCCAGGTACAGTTGCCCCACCGCGGCATCTATATCTTAAAAGTCGGGAATCGGCAGTTCAAAATTAAATAGACCTGATACTGTTGTCTGTCATTCACGGCACTATTCCACATCAATGATATCCGACCAACGGGTGGTATAATAAGGACTGATGTGGTCGCGCTTGATGGCAGTGGCAAACTGCCCTGCCCTACCCTTTCCACCTTTGGCCGTATACTGCTGTGCACCAAGCACTACCGTTTCCCTGCCATTGAGTTTGTTGATTTTGTCGACAACTTCATCCAGATTTCTCATTTTCTTGTAGCGCTCGGGCTCATAGTCAAGAAAACTGGTCTGAATGTTGCTTTCATTGGTAATGTCGAGAATCATAACACCGGCTTTCTTATAAAGATAGCCAGGTCTGAACACCTTTTCCAGGCATTGAATGGCACAATTCACTATGGGCTGTGTGGAATTGGTTGGCGTAGGCATGGCTATAGAGAAGAACATTCCATATTGCTGCAAGTCGTCGCGAAAATGGTTGGTGTCGATGAAAACGCCCACGACAGATGACACAGAGTGTTGCCGGCGCAGTTTTTCTGCGCAACGAGCAGCATAATTGGCCACATGGGTGCGTAGGCTGGCGATGTCGCCCAACATGGTGGGAAACGACCTTGAGGTACAGATGCTTTTTTTCGTCACCATCTCCATATCATCAAAGGGAATGCAGTCTATCCCATTGAGTTCCTGCCATGTACGTTGACCTACGATGTTGAAATACGACCTCACCCAAGACATTGAGTGATTGGCGAAGTCGAAGGCTGTCCGTACGCCGAGGGTGTTAAGTTTCCTACCCCATCGCCGCCCTATCCCCCATACATCACCAACAGGGAATAATTTGAGCGCCACCTCACGTTTGTTTTCATCGTCAATGACGCAACAATGGTGATAGCCAGGATATTTCTTGGCAAATTTGCTGGCTACTTTTGCCAATGTCTTTGTTGGGGCAATGCCAATGCTTACGGGCATGCCCAATCCATGCCAGATGCGCTTGTATAACTCCTCGCCCCATTGTCTCAGCGCATCGAAATCCTTGATGTCCAACTGGCAGAATCCTTCGTCGATGCTGTAACGATGAAAAACGGGTGCCGAATTGCGCACGATGTTCATCAGTCTTCTTGTCATGTCGGCATACAACTCATAGTTGGAGGAAAAAGCATGGATGTTTTGATTGGGAAAGAGGTCTTGCAGTTGAAAGAATGGAGTACCATCTTTCACGCCCAGCGCCTTGGCTTCGTTGCTGCGAGCAACCACACAACCATCGTTGTTCGACAACACCACCACAGGCTTGCCGATAAGGTCGGGGCGGAACACCCGCTCGCAACTCACATAACAATTGTCTACATCCACCAATACGTACATGATTCCAACAGATGAGTCACGCCATCATTTCCGGCGCCAGTCTTTTATTGTGTATTGCACCACCCCCCATATGGTAAGGTCGTCATCGGCTGTGATGCGGAAAGTCTCAAACAACGGGTTGGCTGGTACAAGGTTGATATATCCTTCGTCGACATGTGTGCTGTCAAAAAATTTCACAGTAAACTTATTGTCGTAATAGGCCACCACCACATCACCGTTATGAGGTTCTATCGAACGGTCAATAACCAAGATGTCACCATCACATATGCCCGCATTTATCATGGAGTCGCCTCTCACCCTGCCATAGAAAGTGGTATCAGGATGGCGAATCATGTCTTTATTGAAGTCGAGCACATCCACCTCATAGGCTTCGGCAGGAGAAGGAAACCCTGCTTTTATGCCCGGGGCATAACTGAGAGTGAGTTTAGTGCTGAATTCACTATGCAAGAAAGAAATCTCGTTGTTGTCTTTTTCCATTAATCACACCTATTGATTAAACCATGGCAAATATAGTGAAAGCCGAAGACAATGCAAAACAAAAGACGAAGTATTTTGTTTGCATTGTTGAGGCGCATCCTATATTCGCCACGGAGTGGCAAATCGGGCTATTTTTGCATGAATGCCAATAAAGCACAAAATCCTAAAAAAAAATACAAAAAGACACTGACTTCTTTCATTTTTTGTATATTTGCATGCGAAAACAAAATTATGAAACAATGAGAATAATACGTACTTTTCTTAAATCTGCGACCATGATGATGGTTTGTTTCGCATTTCTCTGTTCATGCGCAACAAAGATGCACCCCATTCATCAACTTCAGGCCCTTTCTGAGGACCTCCAAAAAAATGCAGCATATTACGATCCCCAGGATTGGAGAGACGCAGCCTTGAAATTCAAGGATATTCGTCAAGACATCCAGAAATACCGTTACACCCCCGATGAAAGGCGTCAGATTGGCGAATTGGAAGGCCAATGCGCTAAATATATGGTTGAGGGTGTGAAAAACGGAGCATTGAATACAGTGATGGGTGTGGCCAATGAAATTCGTGGCATCCTCGATGGGCTAGGAATAAGATACTGACCACCATCTACCAATAAGAAGAGGCATTTCCTATTCGAAGGAAATGCCTCTTCTTATTGGTCATGCCAAAAGTCTGTTTCTTTATCGTTTACCCAATATTTTTTTCCTGATTTTTTTGGTTTCTCTCTTCAATTTAATCCAAACCCTAAGAGGCCAATAGAAGATGCAACCAAGATAATATCCTGTCTTAGGAACCCTCCATTCCATTCCTTCGTTGAGAGCATCCTTACAGGGGTTGCAATGACCGCAGGGATACCCGAAGATAGGATAATGACAGAACCAGGTCTTCTTCATGGTGTCAAACAGGCCCATCTGTTTGATGGTTTCCACCTCGTCTTCCTTTGTCATCTTGTAGAGAGGCAAGGGGAAACGGAGGTTACCGTATATCTTCAACACCTCATCGGAGGAATCTTCTGAAAGAGCAAGATACTGATAGCCATCATCACATACAGTTTCAACCAATGTTCCCTCTGTATTCACGGCATCACAGGCCTTGCTTCTAGTAGAGTATTCCAGGCACACCTCCACCTTGATGTCCATATTACGTGTGATTTGCGCCATCTTGCGGTATTGTGTTCCGATATGATACTTGCCCTTCAGGAATTCATATGCCTTGGCAATGTCGTCATCAATAGGAAGCCGCCCCTTGACAACGATAAGTGGGAGGATTGTGGCCTTGGTCTGTGGATTGGTCTTAAGGTCATCAGTGATTTGTGCCATGGCATTCCTTTCGTGCCTCGTCTTTCCACTGTCGGCATCACTGAGGTAAATAGGCTGAATCTCCACATCCATCCTCGAAAGTTGCATCATCCTGAACGAACTGTCAAGGCCACCTGTCCAAAATACATTTACTCTTCTCATATGATTTTCTCTTAATGTGAGTGCGGACAAAAACTAAAATGATACGTCAATCCGCGTGGCTTCCTTTTTGTGCTCCTTGCAATATTCAATCACCTCGTCAGTGAATTCTCCAAAGACAGAACCTGTGGTAAGTTGGTAAAGCCAAGGAGAAAAAGCACGAATGTTATATTCTATCAGCCGGGGATTGTTGTCCTTGTCAAGAGCAATATCCAATTGAAGCATTCTCATGTGTACAACGCATCTTCCCACTTCCTTAGCAAACTCCCACACCTTTTCAATATCAGGGATGACAAAACGAGAATGTTCGAAATCTATACCATTGAAAGTGAAGAATTTCTCTCCATATTGATTGCACAGGTTCTTGCCAAGTTCGCCGTTTGGGAAAACACCAATGAAGCACCCTCCAGCATGGGCATTGTCGACAATGGCACCATTGTTTCCTATTCGCATGATACTGTTGACAACATGCACTTCGTTGGTCTTCACGCTCTTATAGGTAACGACACGAATCGTGTTGACCGATGTAGGACAAAATTGCGAGATATATTCCGACTGCTCCAAACGCTGTTGAACGATGAAATTATCGCCATAATACTTTTCGAGCAATTGTCTTGACATCGGCTGGCCGTCAATGGAAGATATCCATTGACCATTCTCATTCTTGGTGAACAAACAAATTCCTTTGCCTGAATTACTGTCAATAGTGGGTTTTGCGATAAGACGGTCGTAAGGAATCGAAAGGCAATATGCATCAATGTCTTCTATATCCTGATATTGTCCGTCGACCCACATGTTGTCTATACAACGAATAACAGTTGCGGGAGTTACGGGTTGCTTGAACCTTGCCGCGAGAAAGAGGTCGAAAAGATTTTTGTCATCCAGACATCCTTTAAACGCCTGAGGATTCATCAACTCCTCCACCACATTCCTGCAGATGTCATCGGGCATGATGTTCATGTCCTTCCCTATATAATGGGAAAACACCCTATAATAGCCTACATTGACTCTTGAGGAAAGGGCCTTCCATTTCTTTTTCCATTCATCCTCGCCTTCCACCTTTTCACGGCCGAGCCCTGTCCGTTTCGTCATCTTTCCAAGTTCATAACGATCCATCAATCTGGATACGACGAAAGACAGAATGCGGTCATAGCACCTGTTTACTTTCTGTAGTCTTAGTCTATTCTTGCTTGTTCTCATGAAATTCTTTTTCCTTATTTACATATCATTTGGATAACATCGCCCGTTTTTACAACAAAACGGGCGGGAAATCAAATCCCTTAACAATAAGGGTATATAGTGGCATATAGAATAGCCCAGGATCTACATTTCGATATGAAACATAGAACATAAACGATATCGTATAAATATTTATTGGTATCAAAGCCAATATTACCTGCCTGAGAAGACGTGTTCTGTTCCTGTCATAAATTTGGTAGAGCAAATAATACAATGGCATCCAAAGGAACCATGTGTAACGCCATCCCACAGCATTGACAATACCCATAAAATAACAGCACGACGACAATAGGAGTATCATAATGTATCCATACCACAAGTCCGCGTCTTTCCTAATCCATTCTTTGTGGTTATGGATAATAAGCAATACTATCAAGGAGGCTGTCTTCATGAGCATCTGGAATAACCTGGTAACAAACCGGTTCGCTTCACGGTATGCCGAACGGTTCTTAACCACGCCATGTTCAGTGGTAAGACCTGCGTCCACATAATCCTTATATTTTGACGTTGCTTTTTCACCTGTGACCCATTCGCTTGGTATGAGGTGTCCGAGGATCTCTGAATTAAGAGCGAAAGAAGCGATAAAACAGAGAATGACAAATCCCAACAACATGTCTTCGTGCCTGGTGAAATACTTGAAAACGAAGATACTGGCACCCAATGTAATGGATACCGGCATGAAACCAAAATGCACCATGGGCAAAATAAAGAGCATCGGTGACCATTGGTATTGGTGATTCATTAACTTAATCATCACAAAAGCCGACATCCACGCAGCAGTCCAGAATCTCGGCATGGCCAAATGGCCGAAAGATGCCGTGCAAAACAGCAAAACAACAATACATTGCAAATATTGGCTATTGGCATGCTTTCTCGATAGCAATAATTCGCGTAGCGTTGCCATACAGCACAGTCCAAAAACAAATCCAAGCGAGCAAAAAAAGACTTTTGCATTGTCTGAAAAATTGTGCACGAACCAGTTTTGGATAGAAAGATAGAAATCCACAAGTTTACCATCGTCATAAGTATCTATCACATGTTGGATGGAGCGGTATCTACGTCGACAAAATACGGCTGCAATTCGGTAGCAGTCGGAAGGTGGAAATGTAAAAGTCATGCTGTATCCCCACAATGCGGAGAATAGCACGAACACCAAGGCGTTCGTCCATCTCTTCAGATTCCTGATCGCCAAAATAAAGCCCAGGAATGGATATATCAAGAACAACAGTAATGTTGCTGGGGTTTCTCTCTTTTTCCTCATACCATGTGTTTATTGATGACTTGGATGATTAGCGTGAAGATACGATGCCTAACATTTAACGGTAACCTGATTTTTATCTTTCTTCATTTCCCGGGTTGCGAAAAATGCCAGAAGAATACATCGGATGATGGTCACACACAAGGCACCTACTGTTGCCCCGATAAGGCCAAACTTGAGAAGACAGATAGTATAGAGCGATGCTCCAAAGACGAGAGTAAAGGCACTGATATTTCTGACTATTCGCTCTTTCTTCCTGATAATCAAATAATTGGAACCCAGCGAACCGCTGATGCCAGAGAAAAGCAGACCTATCGTCATTATTCTCATTACCATGATACCTTCATGGAATGACTCTGGATAAAAGATTGTATATATGAAGGGGGTAAGAAGGAATCCCGTGATGGCAATGAACGCAGAAACCCCCAGATTGATGAAAAAATAATGGGTATATTTGTTGCGATGACGTGCGAGGAAAGGATAAAACACCCTGTTGATGATGCTTTGACCATGATGGGCACCTACAATGAGTTTGGAGCATGAGGAGTAGATGCCAGAATCTTTGAAAGAAAGGAAATTTCCGACCAAGATACTATACAAACTTGTCAGGAGCCTAGAGCACACATCATTAAGGAACAAGTCTTTAGCCTCTAACAGTGATTGTCGTATCTGTTTGAAACTGACAAAATGCAATCTGATATTCTTTCTCCTAAGAATAATCAACGAAGCCACACTGGCAAGAAACAGTCCTACAACATTGAAAATAGGATACAACACATAGTCATCCTCCTCTTTGATAAGAGTAAAAATCAAAACGACATATACAATTCTGGAAACTACGTGTGTATAGGTAATAAATTCCATTTCCTCAAGTCCCTGATAGATCCACTCCGGCATAAAGATGGACATCAACACAGGAAACAATGCTATGAAAACAAGCAACCGTATTTCCGCTAATGTAGGGACAACATATGTGAGGAGCATCATCACTGTCGAACATACCAGGAAAATGAAACACCGTGAGAAAGTGATGGTTGAATAAAGGTGAGAAATGTATTCCAGATTGGTCTTATTGGTTGCCACCTCTCTCGCCCCCATATAATTGAAGCCGTAATCAACAATCACTTGTATGATAAAGCATGACGCTGTGGCGACCGACAATTCTCCGAAATGCACCACACCTATCACCCTCGTAATATATGGAAGGATGATGATAGGTATAAAATAGCGCATAATCTGCAATAGGCCCAAGAAAAAGAAATTCTTGATTAAGACCCATTTATTGCGATTCATGCCTAGTTGACGTTTCGAATGACGACCCATATTCTATTTGCTCCGTTGATTTCAAAGTGTGGCTTGCACCATGAATCAATTCATTTAGCCTGCAAAATTACACAAAAAAAATAACTTACGAAAAAAAATCATGATTTTTGAGCGACAACGTCCTTTGATGCAGATAAATTGTTGATGTCGGTTTATATAAATAAACACGATTACAATAATGCAACTAACTGATAATCAGTAAAATTTGACGGACAATCTTGTATGCGTATTTCACGACACCACACTGTCGAGAAACGCTTTCATAGGAGTAAGATAGGCATGGATGTCGAAGTGTTCCAAGCCCATCTGGTAACAGTTGCTTCTGATAGACATGAAGTCCTGGTTGGTGGCAAGCATGTCGAGTTTCGCAGAAAAGGTATTGATATCATACCCATCGGCTACCAACGCATTCTCCCCGTCTTTGAAAACATAAGGCATCTCACCGAGGTTGGTGGTTACCACCAGTCCTTTAGCAGCCACGTATTCACAAATCTTGTGTGGAAAACGCGCTTTATCGCGCACGTTGTCACGAAGCGGGATGAGCAGGGCTTTCGCATTGCGGTAATAGTAGATGAGCAATTCATAGTCAATGTCATTGAGGAACACCACGTCGGGGTACTCCTTTTTCAGTTTATCTACTCTTTGGGGGGCTCCACTCAGCACCACCACCAGTCGCATCACTCCAGAAGCATTAGACTGCAAGTATGACTTTATGGCAAATCGCACCACGCTTTGGTATGAAACAGAACTACATAGAAGCATATAGTCACCGTCGAAGTGTTTACCGGGAGTAGTTTCTTTATAGGAGGAGAAGTTGCAGATGGGATAGACAAGCATCGTTTTCGTCTTGGGACTTGTTTGATGGCATTCATCCATCAGGAAATGGCTGATGCAGATGGCTCCATCCCATAGTTTCGGCACAAATGAGTCGATGAATTTCTTGTTGAGTTTGTAATATAGTTTTTTCTTCACCATGCATGAGTTGTATTCACAGTATTGGCTCACAAGTCTTGCACCCGTCAACTGGCAGAATAGTTTATACAACAAATGGTCAATTGTATGTGAGGAGTAAACGTATATTATGTCTATTCGTTTGGTGAAGTGAGAATGCAAAAGCCTAAACGGCTCGCACAACAATGCCAATATATAGAACAGGATGAAGGTTGCCTTTCCCCTAGCCTTGACGCTCCTAAAAGGTTCTACTACTTTGAAAAGCGAGAACCGCCTGTCACTTTTAGTCGTAGAGAAACGGTTGATGATTTCCACTTCATAACCCAGTTCAACAAACATCTCAGCAAATGCATTCTGCCTTACATCTGCTGCCCTGTTTGAAAATGGGCATCCACCCAACCCCACAAAAGTGATTTTCATCTTACTCACTATGTTTGGATGATATCCATTTGACAGTATGGCGTCACTCTACACCGACTATTTCTTTTGAAAAGCACTGATATCGAAGTGTTTTCCTAATTCAAAATCAAATGAATCGGGATGGAACTTACCATATCCACTCGAAGGATAGAATGTCAACTCTCCAAAATATATCTTTCCTTGCACGTTATAGAGGTCTACCCTAACAAAAGGGAAATCTTCTGAGAGCATGGCAGCCACATCCAACATCTTTTCAAAGTTCTTGGGCTTTTCAACAAGAGGACCCTCTGGATAAGTGCAATGCACACCCAGAGAATTCCAATCAGTGTCATAATAGTTCTGATGGTGGTCTTCCTGACGATTGGAGTCCAGCTGCACACAGAAAGGTTTTCCTTGAAAGCAGAAAAACTTATAGTCAACAAGATCATCTGTAGACGGGTCTTCAAGGAGTTCTTCCATGATCACTCTGTTTTTTTCTATTCCCATATAAGCCCACTCCCTGCCCGTGGAAGGCCTATGAGCCCTGGGACGAGTCCACGCTGTAGTTCGGTTTTTAAGCCTCTCAAGGTCATAAGAAGCCTTATCTTTCACTATAGCCACATTAATCCCCCCACCTCCAGTAGTCTTTTTGGCTACAAACTTCTCAGGCAAGTTCTGCCAGTCTATCTCATTGGCCGTCTCATATACACCGTAACATTCAACAAGGATGTCGCCTAAACCCTTCTGCTCAACAAATGCCCTAACATCATACTTGTCGATGCAATGTGGCATCACGGAATTACGGTATTTCAGTTTGTATAATTGCAATTTTTCCGAGAAACGTTTCGGGTCCTTCATGTTGGGCCAAAACCCCATTTTTATCTTGTATTGCAGTCTTACCATGATGCTGTCGGGAACCCAAGACAGTTTCCTCAATAGCCTCAATCTGTACCTTCTATCTTTCAGTATCTTTTTGTAGTCCATATTGTCAACATCTATCTTTAGTTGTCAATTGTAACGGTTATATTTTTGTGCCGTTACGATGTTGTATAATAACGAGGAAATATATCTCCCCGGTAATCACAATATGCTTGACGCTTGCCGGTTGGGGAAAATAATGACAAATATGTGAATGAAATAATCATTCACAAAAATACCTCCCCGTGCTATTATTACACAGGTCACAGAGAGGCATGAGAAAAAAGAGTTATACCGCATAAGGGCATGGTGATGCACACGTTTTATATCATTTGCAATCAATCGCCCGCAGTTCACATCCTTGACTCATTGTTGGCCAGGAAAAAGCCAACAGAAATGACACTATTTTTTAACCTGACGAAGCGACTTCGCCAAGCAGTTGCAAAGGTAATCAAAATCGAGTAGAGAACAAAATTATTAATGTATATTTTATTCAAGGGCCATAGCAGTGACATAGCAACGAACCCCAAAAGCAAGGAAAACTACTTTTGGGGTTCACTTCATTTTGACATATATCTTTATTTTACGACCAATTCGATAGTTGCTTGTTTTAGATCCACACCCTTGGCCGTGAGTTGAATGGTTCCTGGTTGCTTCTTTGACTGAAGCACCACCAGGCATTTACCAGAGAATGCCTTGCGATTGTCGGCCTTAAACCGTTCCATGGATGTCTGGCAACCATTATCGACTCCCGCTATGGAAGCACACCCGTTTACATCAAAGAAAATTTGGTTTTCTGCATTGGGGCACAGGTTGCCATCCTTGTCCACAACCTCTACCTTCACGAATGCCAGGCTCTTTCCGTTGGCAAGGAGTGCGTTTCTGTCAGGTGTGAGACGAATATGGTCGGGCTGGCCTGCCGTACGGATGACCTGTCGGCGCACCTCCTTGCCGTCCTTACGTGCCACCACACATACCTCACCCGGTTCGAAGACCACACGCCACATGACATGATACTGATGCGAGTCGGCCTTTTGTCGCACGCCCTGACTCCTGCCATTGATGAACAACTCCACTTCGTCGGCTTGGTTATAGTAACACCACATATCAATGGTTTGGCCTTCTATCCAGTTCCAGTGTGGGAAGAGATGCAGCACAGGCTGGTCTGTCCACTCACTCTGATACATATAATATGTGTCTTTAGGGAAGCCCGCCAGGTCGATGATGCCGAAATAACTACTGCGAGCCGGGAAGGAATACGGTGTAGGTTCACCAATGTAGTCGAATCCAGTCCAAATGAACTGTCCACCTACAAAATCGTTGTGCTTCACCACATCCCATGTTTCCTCATGAGTGCTGCTCCACGACGCATGCATGTTGTCGTAGGCACTACACTTGAACGACGGGTCGGTGTAAGGCAGCCACCATTCTTTTGGTGCCACATAAACCGTATCACTTGGCATCATGTAGAAGCCACGCGACTGCAGGGCCGACACGCTCTCGCTGAAGATAAACGGTTTTCCTGGGAAATTCTTGGGCACATCCTTTACCCATTGGTGATGATAGTTGAAGCCTATGATGTCGATGGCACCGCTCTTGAAAAGATGATTGCCTGGATCAGGCTCATTACACCCTGCAGTAATAGGACGCGTATCGTCAGGACGACGCACTATTTCAGCCAAATGACGCGTCAGCAGGGAATTCACGCTCAACTCCCCTTCCTTTGCCAGTGTAGAAGCATCATGCCCTGCATTGAGAATAAGATTGGCCTGTTCCAGGGTGAGCGTATCGGCCTCAGCCGACGACCATTGTTCAAGCACCTCGTTGCCAATACTCCACATCATCACAGAAGGATGATTGCGGTCGCGAAGAATCAGGTCGGAGAGGTCGCGTTCATGCCATTCGTCAAAGAAGCGGGCATAATCATTCTGTGTTTTTTTGCGCCTCCACATGTCGAACGACTCATCCATCACCACAAAACCCATGGTATCGCACATGTTGAGCAATTCTGGTGCCGGAGGATTGTGCGAGCAACGTATGGCATTCACTCCCATATCCTTGAGAATTAGAAGTTTGCGGTGTAAGGCATCCTCATAGATGGCAGCGCCGAGGCAACCCAGGTCGTGGTGTTCACACACGCCATTGAGTTTCATCGACTTCCCATTGAGCGAGAAGCCATGTTGTGGATCAAACTTGAAAGCCCTGAACCCCGTTGTGGTGAAATAAGTATCGAGTATCTCTTTCCCCGACAACAATTCTGTCTTCACGGTATAGACATAAGGGTTGTCTACCGACCAGAGGTGGGGGTTGGCTACTTTCAACCTCGCTGTGGATTTCGATGTGGTAGAGGCTGCCACCGTCCTACCCTCAGCATCAAGAATGGTATTGCGTATCTTTACATTCGATGCTGGAAGATTCGAAACCCATTCCGTGTTTACTGTCACAGAGCCTTTCGCATCTGTTACCACATGCACTCCCCAATGGCTGATGTGAGTTCTGGATGTAGTAGTGAGCCATACATGGCGGTAGATACCACACCCACTATACCATCGGGAGTTGGGTTGGTCGCTGTTGTCCACCTTCACTGCAACCACATTGTTTCCACCTTTATTAATATAGGCCGTGATATCGTATTCGAACGAACTATACCCATATGGACGGAAACCAACTTGTTTGCCATTCACATAGACCGTGGAATTCATATATACGCCATCGAATTCGATGAAGCAGCAGTCGGCTTCACCTACGACAAAATGCTTGCGATACCAGCCTATGCCGCCTGGCAGTGCCCCACCACCTGCTCCTGAAGGATGTGAGGGAAGGAAGTCTCCTTCGATGGCCCAGTCGTGGGGCAGGTCAAGGTGGCGCCACGAACTGTCGTCGTAGTCGACGGAAGCCATCGCAGCAGAGTCGCCGAGGGTGAACAGCCATCCTTCGTCGAAACACTTGCGGTCACGGGCAGTAACCGCAAGTGTGGAGATGGCGAAGAGAACGAAAAAGAATGCCTTTCTCATAACATCATTCTCAAATCATTATTTACGCCTTGGATTTATAGTTTCACCGTCAGTTCCTTGCCAGAATAGTTGACAAGTTGTCCTTCCGGATTATCAAGGTTGAGTGGGCGCGGTTTGTCTTTAGAAATCACCACCACATTGAATACGCGGTCTTTGAGCATTCCCTTGAAAGCCCCCACGCGCTTGCCTATGGTCAGTGTCTTGCTGGCATCATCATACGAGATGTTGATAGTAGCATATTTTCCTTTCTCATAATTGTAGTTGGTTCCTTCGTCTTCGTAGAGTTTGAACTGTCCATCAGCACCCTCATACACATAGAGATTGATGAGAGATGCAGGTTTCTCGTCGCTCCACTCCATCTCTGGGCCAAAAGGTATAATACTGCCCTCACGCACGAAGACCGGCATCCTCTCATAGGGTGCGTCGACCACTATCCTTTGTCCACCTTGGATATAATCCCCTGTATAAAGGTCATACCATCCGCATTGTTTCGGGAAATACACACTACGGCTGCGTTCTTTATAGTAACCTACAGGACATGCCATGAAAGCAGGGCCAAACATCCATTGGTCAGGAATGTCGTATACGTTCTCGTCGCCATTGAAGTCCATCGCCAGGCCACGCATCATGGTATAGTCGTTGAAATGCACCCAAGCCGCCATGGAATAGAGATAAGGCATGATGTGATAGCGGAATCTGTCGTACCACACTATGCTCTTGTAGGCAGGATGGTCATCAGGAGCAATATTCCACACCTCGCGGAGGGGCCACTGGCCATGAGCGCGATAGAGCGGGATGAAACACCCGAATTGGTTCCATCGAGCCTGGAGTTCACGCCATTCGGTAAGGTCAGCACTTTCCACTCCTGTCTGGTCAAAGTCCTGCTGTGCTTTTACATAGCGACTCTCCACAGAGAATCCACCTTGGTCCATACCCCAGAAGGGCAGGCCGCTCATCGAATAGTTGAGGCCAGCCGTCATCTGGGCACGCATGTCTTCCCAGCGAGTACCGATGTCGCCCGACCATGTGGCAGTGGAGAAGCGTTGCTCACCGGCAAAACCACTACGGGTAAGCAGGAAAACTCGCTGGTTGGGATTGACAGAGCGCTGGCCATTGTAGATGGCATCGGCATTGACAATGGAATAGGCGTTGAAATACTCTGTGGAAGTGCCGAGGGCTGTGGGACCAGAGAGCGCCTTGCGATACCAGATGGGAGTACAATCGCGCACATTGGGTTCCGAGGCGTCCATCCACCAAGCGTCGATACCGAACTTATACTTTGAATAAAGGTTCTCGTCCATCTGTCGCCAGAACATCTTCCGTGCCCCAGCATCATAGGCATCGTAGAATGAGCCAGTGTAACCCAACCAGTCGTGAATGTCGTCGGTTATTGCCTGATGATAGATCCACCCCTTGCTGTCAAGTTCCTTATAGTTGTCAACAGTATTGTAGAACTTAGGCCATACAGAAATCATAAACCTGCCATGCATCTGGTGTACGCTGTCGAGCATGGCCTGTGGGTTGGGAAAGCGCGAGGCCTCAAACTGATGACTTCCCCAGTCGGGCAATGGCCAATAGTTCCAGTCCTGAACGATATTGTCGACAGGTATGTGCCGTTTCCTGAATTCAGACAGCGTGCTCTCGATATCCTCGCTACTCTTGTAACGTTCTCTACTCTGCCAGAATCCCAACACCCATTTCGGATAGAGAGAAGCCTTGCCGGTGAGCGTACGGTATCCGCTGATGACGTCGTCCATATTGTTGCCGGCGATAAAATAGTAGTCCATGTCACGGCTCATTTCGCTCCAGATACTAATGGCTTTTCGCTTGTTGCCATCATAGGGAGGAGCGACACGCAACCCACAATAACTCACGCCACCATCGGGTTTCCATTCTATGCGGAGTTGTGTCTTCACGCCTTTCTGCAACTGAGCAGTAAACTTCCATGAGTTAGGGTTCCATGCCGTACGCCATCTTTCGGCCACCACTTCCTCTCCACCGATGAACACCCTCATGTATCCAGCATAATAGAGGATAAAATGATAAAGATCGGTGGCAGATGCCTCAATGAATCCATCGTAAACTACCGATGCGCCATCAAGGTTGAAGTTCTTGGGCAGGTTCTTGATACCACCATCTTCCGTGGCATTGCCAATTTTCGATGTCGACGGGCAATCGAATTCGAAATAGATGGAATCCTCTCCCCTTACAATCTTCTTCCCTTCCCTGTCGACATAAGTTCCGGTAAGATGTCCTGGCTTACCATTCTTGTCATAGAGTTTGAAAGCACGGTTGAGTTGAATGTAGTCTTGCGGGTTGCCCCATCGGCAGAGACTATAACTGTCCCACAATATACCATAATTAAGATTGGTCATCACGAAAGGCACACTCACCTTCGTATTATATTGGTATAGTTCCTCATTCTTGTCGAGCATGTTGAACTCCTCAGCCTGGTGTTGGCCCAATCCATAAACGGCCTTGAGGTCGGATTGTGGTTCAAAGAGCAGACGCCATGACAGGCCATTGAGTTCTTCTTCAGACAGTTCCCTCTGGCAGACGCCCAACTCACGCTCTGGAACGCGGAAACGCTTGAAAGTCTTTCCGTTCTTGGCTTCCTTGAGCAATTGCTTGCCGTTGGCATCAAAGAATGCCACGTCTCCATTTTGCTTGTCGACGACAGCCTGTACTTTCTTTGTCTTCACATACACCTTTTGTGCGTCCTCGTTCACATCAAAACCAGGCGAGCCTTTTTGTGGAACAACCATCAGGCTTTTTTTCTCGGGCAATGCGTCCTCACTGGTTGCCCTCACGCGAATAATGTTGTCGTTGACTACTTGAAGGCATACAATCTTGGCACCTTCACCTTGGGGAGTCTCGATATTGATGGTCACCATGTTTCCGGCTTTCACCACAACACCGGCCCTTGCCATCGTTGCAAAACAACAAAGAATGGCTGGAATAAGAATTTTGATTTTTAGCATGATTAGTATTGATATTGAATTGATTGATTATTTATTTCTTGATTTTCTTCACACTGCTGTCACGAATCTTCAGTATCATCGGTACCACCTCATGATATATCTTGTTATCACCATTGATATTTCGCAAGAGCAATTCACAGGCTTTCCTACCCTGAAGATGAGCCTGATCCATGATGGCAGAAAGTTTCGGGGTTACAAATGCAGCCCCTTCGCCATCGGTAAAGCCCATGATGGCCACATCGTCGGGGATGACTAAGTCTTTGCTCTTGATGGCATCGAAGGCAGCATAGGTAACAATGTCATTGAAAGCCAGAATGGCATCGGGCGGATTGTCGCTTCCCAACAATCTGAGGGTGGAATTTCTGGCAATGTCGAAATCTATCTTGCCACAAGCCACCAATTCACGCTCAATGGGAATGCGGTTTTCACGCAAGGCCTCCAGGTAACCATGCTTTCTTCTTTTTACCATGTCGAGATGATTGGGGCCACCTATAAAAGCGATGCGCCGGCATCCGTTGTCGATAAGGTGCTGGGTGGCTTGTTGTGCTGCCTCAGCCCCATTGGCAACAACATGAGAGAACAATTCCGGCAGACACGTACGGGCAAAAAACACCAAGGGGATACCCATATCATATATTTCCCTGAAATGGGAGTAATCGATGGTGTCTTGCGACAAGCATGCTATAATTCCCTCCACATGCATGGAAATGAAATTGTCGATGGCTTGCTCTTCCCTATTGTAATCTTCATGGCTATTGCAACTGAAGACGGAATAGCCATTTTGCCGGGCATAGTCCTCGATGCCATCAAGTACGGCGGCATAATAGTGGGTGACCAGATTAGGCACAACCACACCAATATTGCGTGGTGCCTCCTTGCGAAGACTTTGAGCAAAGGGATTGGGACGGTAATTCAGTTGTTTCGCCAGTTCCTTGACTTTTGTCCTCATCTCCTCACTCACTTCGTGGCTCCCACGCAACGCCCGTGAGACAGTAGCAATTGATACCCCCAATTGATGGGCCAAATCCTTTAGAGATGTACGGCGTTGTTTCATAACAATTGCAAAAATAGTATAAAAAATCGAATACGCAAACGTTTACGTGATATTTTTGCAAATAAATTATGAATTATGTGGTTTTTTGTTGTAACTTTGCACCCAGTTAGAATGAGTAATGAATAGTTGATAATAAGTTAGTTAGAAACAATGATGGAGGCGTTGTGAAACTGCTTCCATTATTTTTTTGTCTAAACGTGTAGTGCCTGTCGTTTTTCACATTATTAATAATAAGAAATAATCGATAATTATTTGTTACCATTGTTTGCCATTCAAGCAAAATTGCATTATCTTTGCAAGCAATTACTAATCTTTCATTTATAGCATTATGAAACGATATTTATTGACAGCCATTATTATGGTGCTGTCTTCATTAGCGTTGCATGCAGAAGACTACACTTACCTGACTCTTCAAACAAAAGATGGGACGACATACAGCCTTGCTGTATCGGGGTTGTCCATCACGTTCTCTAATGGATACATGGTTGCGAGCGATGGTACTTCATTACAACTGTCGAGTCTTAGCAAAATGTATTTCAGCACATCGTCGGATATTCAACAATTGAAGATGGAATCAGCAGAAGGTAACGTGCTGGTTTTCAATGCCGCTGGAATTCTAATAGACACCTTCCCCACTCTTGACAAAGCATTCTCGTCATTGGGCAAGGGCTTGTATGTGATTAAGAAAAGCAATGGTGAAACAAATAAAGTATCAGTAAAATGAAAAAGTTGACGTTTCTTGCCATGGCTTGCAGCATGTTCATTTCGGTTGGAGCCCAAACATTGAAAGTGAATATAGGTGATGTAACCTATGCGTTTCCCGCACAACAGACAGGCGACATGTTGTTTGAGTCGGACAATTTGCTGAATATATGTGGGAAATCCTTCGCAATCAGCGAAATAAGCAACATGACAGTTGACCAAAGTTCGGTAACCGACAATTTCATCGACGTGTCATATGCTGGCAATTCCGCCAAGGTAGTGGTTCCTGGCAACGTGGCCAAGTATCTTACCGTGAAAGTGGACGGAGGTCATGTGGCAGTTGTCGCAGACCCCAATCTTTCTGAGAAGGTTACCTACCACCTTACCGGCAACACATCAAATGGTTCGTTCTATATGTCGGGCGACACGGGCATTACCTTGATGTTGGATGGAGTGACCTTGACCAACCCAGACAGTGCGGCCATCAATATTCAAAATGGTAAAATGATCAAGGTCAATCTTGTATCAGGCACATCCAATTATCTTTCAGACGGTCTCACCAATGTGGCAAATGATGGCAGCAACGCCCATAATGCTGCTTTCTACATTGACGGGCACTCATCATGGACAGGAAGTGGCGTACTGACGATAGCAGGCAATGTAAAACACGCCTATTCCTCAGATGAGTACACACTTTTTGAGGATGGACTTGGTGAAGTGACTGTGAGCAGTGCCATGAGCGACGGCCTTCACATCAACCAATACTTCCAGATGAAAGGAGGCACGGTTACCATTTCTGCTGTTGGCGATGGCATCGATGTAGGCGCGAAGAAATCCGACAAGGAAAACAACGGCAACCTTCTGATTGATGGTGGCACACTCACCGTATCTACTACGGGCGATGCCACCAAGGCCCTGAAATGCGACAACAATATGGTCATAACAGGTGGCACTATCAATGCTTCCACTTCTGGAAACGGCATTTATGAAAGTGATGAGAACGACGTGTCGAGTTGTGCCTGCGCCAAATGCGACGGTGCCTTCACCATGTCTGCCGGTACACTTACCCTCACCAGCACGGGGTCGGGCGGTAAAGGCATCAACTCCACTGGCGAAGTGGTTATCAGCGGCGGTACGCTCACAGTCGTCACCACTGGCAGCGTATATGCCTATAACAGCGAACTCGACTCAAAGCCTCATGGTGTGAAGTGCGATACAGACATCACGCTTTCGGGTGGTGAGATATTGGTCTGTGCCTCTTCTGACAGTGGTTGTGCTTTCAAGACAGATTTCAACGTATTCACCAATGGTGCCACGATGATGGGCATCGGCGACAAGGCCACCACAGGTTCTGCCAGTTCCACCCATGAAAGCAAGAAATACTCTGGGGTGAAGGTGGTTGGCGGCACAACGCTTACCTATGACGATGTAAGTTTCCTGATTCCCAGCATTTACAACAACTCTAAAGCCAAGGTTATCGTATCATCGCCTTCGATGTGATGCCATCCATCATTTAAAATATGAAACAAGGTTGTTTCGGTCACCTCACAGTGACATGGAAACAACCTTGTTTCACTTCATGCTTCACATGACAGCGCCCATTCTGGCGCAAATCCCTCAACACTTCGCTGAGCACCCATTTCAACGTGTCGTTGCCCACTTCTGGCATTACCTTGCCATCTGTCGAAGCCACTCTCTTGTATCGGTTGTAGCCTATATCGAACGTCGTGCCGTATAAATGGCAACTGTTCTCCGAGGTGTTGCGGTTCACCTGCCTCAATTTCTCCAAATCATCCTCACTACGCAGCACGCTGGTTACGACAAACTGATGGAGGGGAATATGTTTCACGAACAAACTGTCAAAGAAATTGCGGCCGATGTCGTTGAGCAAAACGGCTGCACGCGGAACCAGATAAGGAATGCTCTTCTTTAGCGGGTCGACGTGATAGAACGGACTTGCTGCGATATATACCAACTCCGACTTCCTTTGTTCAGCATCATCCCTGTCGCGTACAGTCCTCACACCATACTTCATAGCATCGGCCAAGTGCACATCATTGGAATCAGGAAAAGTCTTGCTATAACTGAGCACACCCACAATAGGATGCTTGTCGCCTATGTTATACTCCTTCTTCTCATCGTTTCTTGACAATGGAGTCCAAGAAGAAACACCCATGACCAACGGTTTGTCCACCACGGTATCTGTCTTCATGATGCCGGTACTGTCTATTTCGCTGGTAGTCAGCGAGTCAGCAACCTTACCTTCCACGTTTAGTGAACCTGCTATAGAGGGGAATATACATCTGACGAGTGCCAAGATGATGACAATCACGCCAAAGGCTTCCAAATATAATTTCTGAGGTTTGTTCATTGCAAATCACTTTTCAGCGGCAAAAATACATAAAATAATCGAGACCATGAACATCTTGTGATTTTTCATGTCGAATTAAGGTGTCGTTGGGAATACTTTGTTGAGAAAAAGACACAAAAACACGGACAGAATGCATTTTATTCCACAGATAAGAAGAAATCTCAATTTATTTAAGTATTTTTGCATCCAAATTCAAGATAAATACATTGATAGAAAAGCATATCATTCTCGAAGATATCGACCCTGTGGCCTTCTATGGTATCAACAATGTTCATCTTTTGATGGTGAAGTCGTTGTTTCCCAAACTGAGGATCATGGCTCGTGGCAACGTCATCAAGGTGCTCGGCGACAACGAAGAGACCGACCGCTTTGAGGAATGTGTGGAAACCATGCGCAAGCACGTGGAGCGCTTCAACACCATTTCAGATGAAGACATCCTCGACATTGTGAAAGGGAGGAAGACAAAAGCCGAAAGCGTGAAAGACGTGCTGCTGTACAGCATCTCTGGCAGACCTATCAAGGGCAGAAGCGAAAACCAACAGCGACTCATCGACAACTTTGATGCCAACGACATGGTGTTTGCCGAAGGGCCTGCAGGAACAGGAAAGACCTATCTCAGCATAGCCCTTGCCGTGAGGGCGTTGAAGGAGAAGAATGCCAAGAAAATCATCCTCAGTCGTCCTGCCGTGGAGGCTGGAGAGAAACTTGGTTTCCTGCCAGGCGACATGAAAGACAAGATAGACCCATATCTTCAGCCCCTCTACGATGCCTTGGAAGACATGATACCACCTGTAAAGTTGCAAGACATGATCGACAAGCGCATTATCCAGATTGCTCCGCTGGCATTCATGCGCGGCCGAACACTTAGCGACGCCGTGGTCATCCTGGATGAAGCCCAGAACACCACACCTGCCCAAATCCGGATGTTCCTTACCCGCATGGGTTGGAATACCAAGATGATTATTACCGGCGACCTTACCCAAATAGACTTGCCACGCGGACAACGCAGCGGCCTTGGAGAGGCCATGCAACTTTTGCAGGATATTGAAGGCATCAGTTTCGTCAGGATGGAGAAAAAGGACATCGTTCGTCACAAATTGGTGACGCGGATTGTCAATGCCTACGAAAGTGCAGACAAGAAAGCATTAGAAGACAACCAACTCAATAAAAGACAGCAATGAAAGCATTAACAAAGACTGATTTCAGATTTAAGGGACAGAAAAGTGTTTATCATGGTAAAGTGCGTGACGTGTATGATATCAATGATGATTTGCTCGTCATGGTAGCCACCGACAGGATTTCTGCATTCGACGTGATTCTTCCCCAAGGCATCCCTTACAAGGGACAAGTACTCAATCAGATTGCCGCTAAATTCCTCGATATTACCAGCGACATCTGCCCCAACTGGAAATTGGCCACCCCCGACCCCATGGTGACTGTTGGTCTGAAGTGCGAAGGCTTCAGGGTGGAAATGATTATACGCTCTATCCTCACGGGTTCGGCATGGCGGGCTTACAAGGAGGGTTGCCGTGAGTTGTGCGGAGTTGCCCTTCCTGATGGAATGGTAGAAAACCAGCGTTTCCCAGAACCCATCATCACTCCCACCACAAAGGCTGATGAGGGACACGACATGAACATCTCGCGCGAGGAAATCATTGCCCAGGGACTGGTCTCTGCTGAAGATTACGCTGTGATGGAAGATTACACCAGGAAATTGTTTGCCCGAGGACAGGAAACCGCAGCCAGCCATGGCTTGATATTGGTGGATACGAAATATGAGTTCGGCAAACGCGACGGCAAAGTATATCTCATCGACGAAATCCACACCCCCGACAGCAGCCGCTATTTCTACTCTGAAGGCTACAAGGAAAACCTGGAGAAAGGGTTGCCACAGCGTCAACTCTCCAAGGAATTCGTTCGCCAATGGCTTATCGACCATAACTTCATGAACGAACCAGGCCAGACCATGCCAGAGATTACCGAAGAGTATGCTGCCTCGGTGAGCGACCGTTATATTGAACTCTATGAGCACATCACCGGTGAGAAGTTCGTCAAGACCGAGGATGAGGGCGACCTGCTTGCCCGTATTGAAAACAACGTGAACGAATACCTTGCCTCTATTAAATAATGTATAGGCAGGAGCAGATAAAACCCTATGAAGATGCATCGGGAAAAGGTGAACAAGTTGAGAAAATGTTCGACAACATCGCTTCCCGCTATGACACGCTCAACCATTGGATGTCGTTTGATATCGACAAGAGATGGCGGAGAAATGCCATCATGCAATTAGGGAAATACCATCCTGGCGAAATACTTGACATTGCCACGGGGACAGGCGACTTTGCCATCATGACCGCAAAATTGTTGCACCCAAAACGCCTGATTGGTGCTGACATCTCCGAGGGGATGATGGAAGTGGGGCGACAGAAAGTGGCAGAAAATGGACTTTCCGATGTGATATCATTCACCAAGGAAGACTGCATGAACCTGTCGTTTGCCGATGATAGTTTTGATGCCGTGACGGCTGCTTTCGGAATAAGGAATTTTGCCAACCTGGAGAAAGGCCTTTCAGAAATGTGTAGGGTATTGCGAAAGGGAGGTCATCTGTGTGTGATAGAACTCACCCACCCTGTCCGTTTCCCCATGAAACAACTGTTCAAGATCTATTCACATACCATTCTTCCCACTTATGGGCGCTTGATATCCAAAGACAAGAAGGCTTACGATTATCTCACCGCCACCATCGAAGCATTTCCTCAAGGTGAAGCCATGATGGACATCCTCAGCAGGGCTGGTTTTCATTCCTCCTCTTTCAAGCGGATGACATGCGGGATATGTACGCTGTATATGGCAGACAAATAACACGACAATAACTAATATAGATATGGAAAAATATGGTTTGATAGGCTATCCTCTGGGGCATTCCTTCTCTATAGGGTATTTCAACGAGAAATTCCAGAACGAAGGGATAGATGCCGAATATGTGAATTTCGAAATCCCCCAGATAAATATGCTTCCCGAGGTCATCGCCTCAAATCCCGACTTGGTGGGGCTGAATGTGACCATACCCTACAAGGAAAAGGTTATCAGTTATCTCGACCATGTGAGTCCGGAAGCCCGTGCCATCGGGGCAGTGAACGTGATACGCATCATCCACAAAGGAAAGAATGTGATTCTAAAAGGATACAACAGCGATGTCATTGGCTTCACCCAGAGTATAGAACCCCGATTGGAAACCTATCATAAGAAAGCCCTAATCCTTGGTACCGGAGGTGCATCAAAAGCCATCAACTTTGGATTGAAATCCCTGGGATTGGAGACTGTTTTCGTAAGCCGATATGAGCGTCCGGGAACCATCCAATACGAAAAACTCACTCCCGAAGATATCAAAGAATACAATGTGATCGTGAACTGCACCCCATGTGGCATGTACCCACATACCAATAAATGTCCCAATTTGCCCTACGAGGCAATGGACAGCCACACATTGCTTTACGACCTCATCTACAATCCTGATGAGACTCTGTTCTTGTATAAGGGAAAGCAGCAAGGTGCGACGGTTGTCAATGGTCTCGAGATGCTGCTATTGCAAGCATTTGCCAGTTGGGAGTTCTGGCATGAATTATAAACGTGACATCACTTACAACATGAACAATACCAATCGATATATGCAACGCGGTGTTTCTGCCGCCAAAGAAGATGTGCACAATGCCATCAAGAACATCGACAAAGGCCTCTTCCCTCAAGCATTCTGCAAAATCATTCCCGACGTGCTGGGCGGCGACCCCGATTATTGCAACATCATGCACGCTGACGGGGCTGGCACGAAATCGTCGTTGGCATACATTTACTGGAAAGAGACCGGTGACCTTGGCGTGTGGAAAGGCATTGCCCAAGATGCCATCGTGATGAACACCGACGACCTGCTGTGTGTGGGAGCCGTCGACAACATTCTTGTCTCCAGCACTATCGGACGCAACAAGAACCTTGTTCCCGGTGAAGTCATCTCTGCCATCATCAATGGCACCGATGAGTTGCTGGCAGAGATGAGGGAAATGGGAATAGGCATCTATCCTACAGGAGGTGAGACTGCCGACGTTGGCGACCTCGTGCGTACAATCATCGTTGACTCTACTGTGACCTGTCGCATGAAAAGGAGCGACGTCATCGACAACGCCAACATCCGTCCCGGTGACGTCATCGTAGGTCTGTCGTCTACCGGACAAGCCACGTATGAAAAGAACTACAATGGCGGGATGGGCAGCAACGGGCTCACTTCTGCCCGTCATGACATGTTTGCCAAATACCTAGCCACGCGCTATCCTGAAAGTTTCGACCACGACGTGCCCAGCGATTTGGTATATAGCGGAAAGTACCAACTCACCGACACCGTTAAGGATACCCCCCTGGATGCCGGAAAACTTGTCCTCTCCCCCACCCGCACTTATGCCCCAGTAATCAAGCGTCTGCTTGATGAGATGCGCGGTGATATCCACGGCATGGTGCACTGCACTGGCGGCGCACAGACTAAAGTGCTGCATTTCGTCAACGACAACTGCCGCGTGGTAAAAGACAACATGTTTCCCGTTCCACCACTGTTTCATGCTATCCACGACTGTTCGGGTACCGACTGGCGCGAGATGTACCAAGTATTCAACATGGGGCACCGAATGGAAATATATGTCTCTCCAGAAAAAGCCGAAAAGGTCATTGACCTCTCCAAGAGTTTCAATATCGATGCCCAGGTCGTGGGACATATCGAAGAAGGCCCCCGCTCACTGACCATACTGAGTGAATTTGGCCAATTTGAATACTGATGTCCTCGCCCTTAAGGCATAAGTCATCGAAGATTTCAGAATCATCATCAAAATACATACATAATAATGGCAGAATCTACCAATAGCATTCTTCAGAAACTTGACGGTCTGGAGGCTCGCTTCGAAGAGGTGTCGACGCTGATAACAGACCCCGATGTGATAGCAGACCAGAACCGTTTTGTAAAACTTACAAAAGAGTATAAAGACTTGGGCGACATCATGGATGCCCGCAAAAGATACATCGCGTGCCTTAACAACATCAAGGAAGCAAAAGATATCCTCGCCAACGAAGATGACCCAGAGATGAAAGAAATGGCACGAGAGGAACTCACGTTGAACGAGGCCCTACAACCCCAACTCGAAGAAGAGATTAAAATTGCCCTCATTCCGAAAGACCCCGAAGACGCCAAGAACGTACAGATGGAAATCCGTGCCGGTACGGGTGGCGACGAGGCATGTCTCTTCGCCGGCGACCTCTTCAAGATGTACAAGAATTTCTGCGACTCCAAAGGCTGGCAACTCTCCATCACCAGCGTTTCAGAAGGTGCCGTGGGTGGATATAAGGAGATTGACTTCGCCGTCAGTGGCACCGACGTCTACGGCACACTGAAGTATGAGTCGGGCGTTCACCGTGTGCAGCGTGTGCCTGCCACGGAGACACAAGGACGAATGCATACTTCTGCTGCTACAGTGGCAGTATTACCCGAGGCCGACAAGTTCGAAGTCCATATCAATGAAGGAGAAATCAAATGGGACACCTTCCGGTCGAGTGGTGCCGGCGGACAGAATGTCAACAAGGTGGAATCGGGTGTCCGTCTGAGATATATGTGGAAGAACCCGAATACGGGCGAGACGGAGGAAATCCTCATTGAATGCACAGAGACACGCGACCAGCCCAAGAACAAGGAACGTGCGCTCTCACGCCTCTATACGTTCATATACGACAAGGAGCACCAAAAGTATATCGACGACATCGCATCACGACGCAAGAGTCTGGTATCCACGGGCGACAGGTCGGCCAAGATCCGCACCTATAATTTCCCTCAAGGAAGGGTTACCGACCATCGCATAGGTTTCACCACCCACGACCTTCAAGGATTTCTCGGTGGTAACATCCAAAGTATGATAGACGCGCTCACCGTAGCGGAGAATGCAGAGCGAATGAAAGAAAACGAATTATAATCTCACGCCATGGACAAGCAACAGTTAATAGAACAAATACGCGAGAAAAAGTCATTTCTCTGCGTGGGACTCGATACCGACATCAAGAAGATTCCCAAGCATCTCGTTGATGCTGAAGACCCCATCTTCGCGTTCAACAAAGCCATCATCGATGCCACTGCCCCATATTGTGTGGCCTACAAGCCCAACCTCGCCTTTTACGAAAGCCGGGGCATCAGCGGCATGATGGCCTATGAACATACTGTAAGATATTTGAGGAAATATTATCCGCAGCAGTTTATCATAGCAGATGCCAAAAGGGGCGATATCGGCAACACTTCGGCCATGTATGCCCGCACGTTTTTCGAGGAATACGATGTCGATGCCCTCACCGTGGCACCCTATATGGGTGAAGACAGCGTAGGTCCATTCCTTGAATACGAGGGTAAGTGGGTCATCCTGTTGGCACTGACCAGCAATCCCGGTTCCAAGGACTTCCAACTTTTCTCCGATTCTCAGGGACAACGTCTCTTCGAACAAGTCATCACCAAGTCACAACAATGGGCAGGGCCCGAAAAGATGATGTATGTTGTAGGCGCCACCCGTGGAGAGAAGTTCAAGGATATCCGCCGTCTTGCTCCCCATCATTTCCTGCTCGTGCCTGGAGTTGGTGCACAGGGCGGCAGTCTGGAAGAAGTCTGCAAGTACGGCATGAACGAGGAATGCGGTTTATTGGTAAACTCCTCAAGAGGTATCATCTATGCCAGTCAAGGTGAGGATTTTGCAGAGGCTGCGGCACAGAGTGCACGTCAACTGCAACTCCAGATGAAGGAAATTCTAGAGAAATCTGGCCTGTAAATGAGTAACGGCAAGATCATCAACGATCCCGTTTTCGGGTTCATCAAGATACCGGGAGGAGTCTTGATGGATATTGTAGACCACCCTTTGATGCAGCGGTTGCGCCATATCAAGCAGTTAGGACTGGCCTCCATTGTCTATCCCGGTGCCCAGCACACCCGTTTCCAGCATTCACTTGGTGCCTATTGGCTGATGAATGAGGCCGTGATGACCCTTGCGCAAAAAGGCATTTTCATCTTCGACAGTGAGGCGGAAGCCATCAAGGCTGCCATTCTCATGCACGACATCGGACATGGCCCATATTCCCATGTATTGGAACACACCTTGTTGAATGGAGTGTCACACGAGGATGTATCGCTGATGATGATGGAGCAAATCAACCGCGAGAATGGAGGCTGCCTCAACCTGGCGCTCAATATCTTCAAGAACCAATATCCCAAGAGATTCTTGCACCAACTCATCAGCAGTCAACTCGACATGGACAGGCTCGATTATCTGCGTCGTGATAGTTTTTTCACGGGCGTGAGCGAAGGCAATATCGGCAGCGCCCGTATCATCAAGATGTTGAATGTGGTCGACGACAAACTGGTGGTAGATTCCAAAGGCATCTATTCCATTGAGAATTACCTTATTTCCCGCAGGTTGATGTATTGGCAGGTCTATTTGCACAAAACCACTGTTGCCACAGAAAAAATGCTTGTCAACCTCTTGCTTAGGGCGAAATGGCTTTTCCAACAGGGCAAGCAGTTGTTTGCCACGCCGTCGCTAAGGTATTTCCTTGTCAACAACGTCGATGCTGACTTCTTTCAGAACCATCCTGAAGCCTTGCAACAGTATGGTCTACTCGATGATGCCGACATCCATTGCTCTATCAAGGAATGGACCAAGGACAACGATAAAGTATTGTCACTCCTGGCACGCAATATGGTGAGCAGACAAACATTCAAGGTGGAAATTCATGAACAGCCCATTAGCGAGGAGAGAATACAAATGCTCGAAGACACTTTGATGCAAGAGACAGGAGTCAATCGCGATGAAGTGAAATACCTGTACCACATCAGCACGATACAGAAAGACATGTACGACCTCGACGACGACCATATCACCATTCTTTACAAAGATGGTAGCATGAAAGACATCACAGAAGCATCGGAAATCCTAAATGTTTCATTACTTTCCAAAAAAATACGTAAATATTACTTGTGTTATCATCGATAAGTGAACAAAAATTGCTATATTTGCAGAATAAAATCCCAAATGGTGCCATAACGGCACTGAAAGAATGGAACTTTACAGAAATACTACTATATGGAATTCACAGCAAAGCAAATAGCCGAATTGATTGGAGGTAGAATAGAAGGCGATGAGAATGCATCAATATCATCCTTTACCAAGATAGAGGAAGGTGTCCCCGGTGCCATCTCATTTCTCTCCAATCCCAAATATACACATTTCATCTACGACACCAAGTCAAGTGTGGTCCTCGTCAATGAAGACTTGCAACTTGAGCACCCTGTCACCCCCACCCTTATTCGAGTGCCCAATGCCTATGAAAGCGTGGCAAAACTGCTGAAATTCTACGAGGCCATGAAACCACACAAGACAGGCATCGACCCCTTGGCATTTGTTTCGCCCAAGGCAACGATAGGTGAGAACTGCTATATCGGTGCCTTCGCCGTAGTGAGTGATGGTGCCACCATCGGTGATGGATGCCAATTGCACCCCCATGCCTACGTGGGTGAGGGTGTCACTGTAGGTAAGGAAAGCATTCTCTATCCCCATGTGGTGATCTATCATGGATGCAAGATTGGCCAGCGCGTCATCCTTCATGCAGGATGTGTGATAGGAGCCGATGGTTTCGGTTTCGCCCCGTCGGCAGAGGGCTACGACAAGATTCCACAGATAGGCATCGTCACCATTGAGGACGACGTGGAGATTGGTGCCAACACTTGTGTCGACCGTTCCACTATGGGAAGCACCTTTGTGCGTCATGGAGTGAAACTCGACAACCTGGTGCAGATAGCCCACAACACCGACATCGGGGAGAATACAGTGATGTCGGCACAGGTAGGTATAGCAGGCAGCACTAAAGTGGGGAAATGGTGTATGTTGGGCGGTCAGGTTGGCGTTGCCGGCCATTTGGCAGTAGGCGACAAGGTGAACGTAGGAGCGCAAAGCGGGATTATCGGCAACATCAGGAGCGACCAGACTATAATGGGCTCACCTGTCATGGATTCGAAACTATACTTCAAGTCTTCGGCCATCATCCGCAAACTCCCCGACCTTTACAAACAGATAAACGAGTTGCAAAAAGAAATAGAGGAACTCAAGAAAGGACGATAATCAAATGAACAAGCAAAAGACATTGAGAGGGAGTTTTTCCCTTTTTGGAAAAGGATTGCATACAGGGCTAAGTCTCACCGTGACATTCAATCCGGCACCCGAAAACACGGGTTACAAGATACAACGCATCGACTTGGACGGTCAGCCAATCATTGACGCCGTGGCAGAACATGTCACCGACACCCAGAGGGGAACCGTACTCTGCCACAAGGGGGTAAGGGTATCTACCGTGGAGCATGGCCTAGCAGCCCTCTATGCCATGGGTATCGACAATTGCCTCATACAAGTGAATGGTCCCGAGTTCCCCATTCTCGACGGCAGTTCCATCCTTTATGTCGAGCGTATCAAGCAAATAGGCATTGTAGAACAGAATGCACCGAAAGATTTCTATGTCATCAGGCATAAGATAGAAGTGAAAGACGACAACGGGTCGTGCATTACTATCCTACCTGATGATAAATTCAGCATCACTGCCATGTGCTCTTTCGAGTCGAAATTCATCAACAGCCAGTTTGCCACCCTCGAAGACATGTCAAACTTTGAAGAGGAAGTGGCACCAGCCCGCACCTTTGTCTTTGTGAGAGACATTGAGCCATTGCTCAATGCCAACCTCATCAAAGGCGGTGACATGGAGAATGCCATTGTCATCTACGAGAAGCAGATTTCGCAAGAGCAACTCGACAAACTTGCCGACCTGCTGAAAGTTCCCCACATGGATGCCACGAAGATGGGATATATACAGCCCAAGCCACTGAGATGGGAGAATGAGTGCACAAGGCATAAACTGCTCGACATCGTAGGCGACATGGCCCTCATAGGGAAACCCATCAAAGGAAGGATTATTGCCACCCGTCCAGGACATACCATCAACAACCAGTTTGCCCGACTCATGCGCCGTGAAATACGCAAGCATGAGATACAGGCACCCATCTACGATCCCAATGAAGCCCCTGTGATGGACAACAACCGCATTCGGGAATTGCTGCCGCACCGTTTCCCCATGCAGTTGGTCGACAAAGTCATCGAACTTGGTCCGAATTATATCGTCGGAGTGAAGAATGTGACCTCCAATGAACCTTTCTTCCAAGGCCATTTTCCACAAGAGCCTGTTATGCCGGGTGTCTTGATGGTAGAAGCCATGGCCCAATGTGGCGGTTTGCTGGTACTCAACACCGTGGAGGAACCGGAGCGGTGGTCTACCTATTTCATGAAGATTGATGGTGTGAAGTTCCGCCAGAAAATTGTCCCGGGCGATACTCTGCTCTTCAAGGTTGAGTTGCTTCATCCTTTGCAGCATGGTATAAGTTCGATGAAGGGATACATGTTTGTTGGCGACCACGTTGTGGCTGAAGCCACATTTACTGCTCAAATCGTGAAAAACAAGTAACGTGATACGCAATATCATATTTATTATTATCCTAAGAACGAAAATATGAACCAGATTAGTCCTATGGCTTTTGTCCATCCAGAAGCGAAGATGGGCGACAACAACATAATCGGTCCGTTTTGTTATATCGACCGCAATACCGTGATGGGCGACAACAACTTTCTTCAAAATGGTGTCACTATCAATTATGGCGCAAGGATAGGCAATGGCAATGAATTCTATACGGGTGCCAGCATTTCTGCCAAGCCCCAGGATTTGAAATTCAAAGGCGAAGACACCATTTGCCAAATCGGCGACAACAACAGTTTCCGTGAGAATGTGAACATCTCCAGGGGAACGGCCTCAAAAGGTGTGACGATTATCGGCAACAATTGTCTCTTGATGGAAGATTCGCACGTAGCCCACGACTGTGTGTTAGGCAACAACCTCATCATCGGCAATTCCACAAAATTTGCCGGAGAGGTAATCGTCGACGACAACGCCATTATCAGCGCTGCTGTTCTTTGCCATCAGTTCTGCCGCATCGGAGGATACGTGATGATACAGGGCGGCAGTCGCTTCAGCATGGATATCCCTCCATATATCATTGCAGGCAAAGAGCCGACTCGTTATTGCGGGCTCAATCTCGTAGGCTTGCGCCGACGAGGGTTCGGCCGTGAAACCATTGACCTCATCCATTCTGCCTATCGCATCCTCTACTCGAAAAGCACGATGGCCGAAGGTATTGAGGAAATCCGCAGTCAACTCCCCCTGACCGACGAGGTGAAATATATCATCAGTTTCGTAGAGGGGTCGCAACGAGGCATCATCAGATAGGTTCCACCACTTCCATTCCAGCCCATGAAAGTGCTGTTCGTCGTTTTGGGCCCCACTGCCGTGGGAAAGACTGAAGTGTGCATGAAAATCGCGCAACGATTGCACACCCCCGTCATCAATGCCGACTCTCGCCAGATTTTCTCCGGCATTCCCATCGCTACGGCAGCCCCCACCTACGAACAGTTGTCATTGGTTAAGCATTATTTCGTGGGTACGTGCCAACTCTCCGATTACTACAGCGCGTCGAAATATGAAGAAGAAGTGATGGCATTGCTCGCGCCCGATGGTGAGTTGGGGAAGTTGCCCTTTGCATTGATGGCAGGAGGAAGCATGATGTATATTGATGCCGTTTGCAATGGTATCGACGACATCCCCACCATCGATGAAGATACCCGTGCGATGATGAAGCATCGGTTGGATGAAGTAGGGCTTGAACAACTTGTATCCGAACTCCGCCTTCTCGACCCCGAGTATTATGCCATCGTCGACAGGAAAAATGTCAGACGTGTCGTCCATGCCCTTGAAATCTGTTATATGACAGGGAAGACCTATACTTCGTTTCGCAAGAACAAGAAAAAACAACGCGACTTCCGCATTGTAAAAATTGGTCTCAACCGTCAGCGAGAAGAACTATATCAGCGCATCAACCAAAGGGTGACCGACATGGTGGCAAAAGGACTTGTGGAAGAGGCGCAGCGGGTCTATCCACTCAAAGGCCTCAACTCTCTCAATACCGTGGGCCTACGCGAGATGTTCGACTACATTGAAGGACGTTGCAGTCTCGATGAGGCCATTACCAGCATCCAAAGCAATACTCGGAGATATTGCAGGAAACAACTTACTTGGTTTAAGAAAGACAAAGATATCAATTGGTTCCACCCCGACGATATGGAGGGAATCATGCGTCTGATAGATATAGAGACAGAAACTGCTGCAAAAGTGTGAAAAGGCACGGAATATGAAAGTCGTCAAATGGTGTTGGCACAAGATCAAGGGGTTGTGCTCTTGGTATGTGCATCTCTTCAAAGGACGCCGATGGTATGTGAAGTTGCTGTCGGGCTTCATCTCGTTTGTGTTGTTCCTGATTGTCTATTTTGGAATGGTAGACATCAATTTCCTTGGTCTTTTCGGCAAATCACCCGGTTTTTACGAGATTCTCCACCCACCATCAAATTCCGCTTCAGAGGTATACAGTGCTGATGGGAAATCCATAGGGAAGTTTTATAACGAGAACCGCAGTCCCGTGAAATACGAAGACGTGGCTCCTGTCTTCTGGGATGCGCTCATCGACACCGAAGACGAGCGTTTCTACCATCATCATGGAGTGGATTTTAGTGGCGTGCTGGGTGCTGTCAAGGATGCCATAGTACATCAAGATGCAAGAGGTGCGTCGACGATTACCCAGCAGTTGGCCAAAAACATGTTCAGGATGCGTACCCAGACTTCAAATGGGTTACTGAGCGACATCCCTGGACTCCGCATGCTCATCGTGAAGACCAAGGAATGGATTATCGCCACGAAGATAGAAATGGTGTACGACAAGAAGGAGATCCTCACGATGTATGCCAACACCGTGGATTTCGGTTCCAATGCCTTTGGGATAAAGACAGCCAGCAAGAACTACTTCAATATCACTCCTGCTGAACTCACCACAGACCAGGCTGCCGTGCTTGTGGGCATCCTCAAGGCAACATCATATTACAATCCCCTGCTCAACCCTGAGAACAGCAAATCGCGGCGAAACGTGGTGATGAAGTTGATGGTGAAAAACGGACACCTGTCGGAAGAGGAATACCAGAGATTGTCGGCCAAGCCTGTTGTCCTTTCCTATTCATCGGATACGGGAACGCAGAAACAGACTACATACTTTAAAGATGCCGTAGAGGCATATCTTGCGAAATGGTGCCACGATACAGGCTACGACCTTTACACCTCCGGCCTGAAAATCTACACCACGCTCGACACCCGTTTGCAGGCATACGCCGAGAATGCCGTGGAGAGCCAGATGAAGGCACAACAGAAAGCATTCGCTGCTGATTGGGGCAGCAATGACCCATGGCGTGACGAGAAAGGCAATGTGATACCTGATTTTGTGGAAAAGACTGTAAAGAAGTTGCCCGTCTATGAAGACTTGAAACGTCGATACAACAACACCGACTCCATCAATCATTACCTTAATTTGCCACATCAAGTAAAGTTGTGGTCACCGGAAAAAGGAGAGTTTGAAACCGAAATGAGCACTCTCGACTCCTTGAAGTATATGATGAGATACCTTCATTGTGGGTTTGTTGCCATGGAGCCTCAGACTGGAGCCGTAGTAGCATGGGTGGGCGACATCGACTACAATGTATGGAAATACGACAAAGTGACTGCCATGCATCAACCGGGGTCCACTTTCAAGTTGTTTGTTTACACCGAAGCGTTCAATCAGGGACTCACGCCATGTGACAAACGCCGCGATGAGCCGGTGAGTGTGCCTATCTACGATGAGAAGACTGGCGAGGAAACGGTATGGAAACCCACCAATGCCAGTAAGTATTTCTCCGGCGACTCCTTATTACTGATGCAGGCCTTTGCCAGGAGCACCAATTCCGTAGCCGTGAGGCTTGGCATAGAGATGGGAGTGAAAAATGTCATCAAGACTGCTCACGACATGGGCATAAAGAGTCAACTCGACCCCCACCCCTCCACATTATTGGGTGCTTCCGATGTCAACCTGCTTGAAATGGTGAACGCCTATTGCACCATAGCCAACGACGGCAAGCATCATGAGCCGGTTTTGGTAACCAAGATTCTCGACAGCGAAGGCAACCAGATATACGAAGGTCCGTCGGATATGCCTCGGACATTACCCTACAAGACAGCCTACCTCATGCAGAAATTGCTGATAAACGGCGTGAAGAACGGCACCTCAAGGTCGTTGAGCGCATATATTCCTGTCAATGTCACCGATGTTATCGACTGCGGTGGAAAGACTGGAACATCCAACAACTCTGCCGACGGCTGGTTTGTCGCGGTGACTCCCAATCTGGTATGCGGAGCATGGGTAGGTGGTGAATACCGCCAGATTCATTTCAAAAGCACTTCTCTTGGACAAGGTGCACGCACAGCCCTTCCTATATGTGGGAATTTCCTTTTTTCCACGTTGCTCAACAAAGATTTTGCGAAATACAGGGGTAAGTTCGAGATACCGGCCGGAGAGGACATCAGTTTGTCTGACGACATGTTTGTGTGCGACAGGCATATTGTCGTGGCCCCATCACCTGCACGTCAAGAAGACTCCATACCCACATGGGATATGGGGAGCCGCGAAACGGTCATTCCTGAGTTGGAAGAGACCGAGTCGCCTTATCCGCCTTCTTCAGAGAGCGACAATTACGACGTAGAATTCAATTGATACCTCTTGGACGAGAATGCCACACATATCGACACCAACAATCCTGAGTTTCAAAATGCGCTCCAGATTGTGGAATACACCCGTCACTCCCTTTTCCTCACTGGAAAGGCCGGGACGGGCAAGTCGACATTCCTCAGATATATCTGTGCCAATACGAGGAAGAAGCATGTAGTCTTGGCCCCTACGGGCATTGCCGCCATCAACGTGGGAGGAGCCACCTTGCACAGTTTCTTCAAAATCCCTTTCCATCCATTGTTGCCCAACGATGTGAAATTTTCCGAAAAGAACATCCGTGAGACGTTGAAGTATACCGGTGAGAAACGCAAGATTATCCGAGAAGTGGAGTTAATCATCATCGATGAAATCAGCATGGTCAGGGCCGACATCATCGACTTCATCGACAAAGTGCTCCGCATATATACCCGCAACAGGCACGAGCCTTTCGGTGGCAAACAAATGCTTTTCGTTGGCGACATTTACCAGTTGGAACCTGTATTAAGAGAGGAAGACCGGCAATTATTGCAGCCCTTCTACCCTTCCCCATTCTTCTTTGATGCCCATGCATTCAGACAGATGCATCTGGCGTGCATCGAACTGACCAAGGTCTATCGTCAAGAAGACCCTCAATTCATATCCCTTCTCGACCGGATTCGCAACAATACCATCACCCAGTCTGAATTGTCCCTGCTCAACAGCCACGTCAGTTCCGCTTCAAATGAAGACGGCCAGCAACTTGCCATCACTCTGTCTACACGCCGTGACACAGTAGATTATATCAACGAGCAACGGCTGGAGCAATTGCCCGGCGATACCGTTTGCCTGAAAGGAATGGTGGATGGAGATTTCCCTGAAAACAGTTTGCCCACCTCGATTGACCTCGATGTGAAAGTTGGGGCGCAAATCATTTTCGTCAAAAACGATTCCGAACATAGATGGGTAAACGGCACTCTGGGCATGATTACCGGTATCGACATCAACGACGAGGGCAATCAGATTCTCTATGTGAGAACCGACAGTGGAGAAGAGTTCGACGTCGACCAGGCAGTATGGAGCAACATGCGCTACACCTACAATGAAAAAGAGGAAAAGATTGAGGAAGAGGAAATAGGACGTTTCGTACAATATCCCATCCGCCTTGCCTGGGCCATCACCGTACACAAGAGTCAGGGACTGACATTTCAAAAGGTGAACATCGACTTGGCAGGAGGTGCTTTTGCCGGAGGCCAGACTTATGTTGCCCTGTCGCGTTGCAGGAGTCTTGATGGCATCACGCTGAAAGAGCCTATCCGTCTTTCCGATGTTTTTGTCAGAAGCGAGGTAGTGAGGTTTGCAAGAAACTACAACAACAGCCAGGTCATCAATCAAGTGCTGAAGGAATCGCAGGCCGACAAGGAATACCATGATGCCGTGAAAGCCTTCGATGCCGGCGACATGGATGCATTCTTAGACAATTTCTTCAAGGCCATACATCACCGCTACGACTTAGAGAAGCCTGAGGTAAAGCGATTTATCAGGCGAAAACTCAACCAATTGTCGAATGTGAGGAAGGAGAATCAAATGTTACGAGAGGAGCGTAAACGCCAACAATCTTTTCTTAAGAAGTTATCAGTGGAATACACTTCATTGGGCAAGGATTGCGAGCGTGAGGGGATGCCCGATGCGGCTATAGCCAACTATAAGAAGGCTCTTTACCTTTATCCTGATGCCCCGGAACCTAAGCGGAGGCTGAAAAAACTAGAAGGCAAAAAATAGCCCCCATGTTACATCATGAGGGCTATTTTTTATGCTGCTCGGCCTTTTACCCGACTTGGAAATATCGGTTGGCCATGTTTTGGATGGCGTGCTTGTTGGGCATTTGCCTTCCGGCAACATCTTTCACGATAAGCGTGTTAAGATCATAGAAATCACAAAACCTGCATTGAGAAGGGTCATCAATGACATTGGCCATTATCTCGGGTTGAACTGCTAATTGCGCATTCTCTGGATATAAGTCACGATGGCGGATATAATTCCAAATCAAGTTGGTCACATCCTTCATGTACGCGCTGGTGTCGTTAAATAATTTCATTCCCATTCCTTCAATTCATTTCTTAGTCAAACAATAGTGAAAAGTGTACCTGCACCCATAATACTCGTGTTTTTCGGGTGCCATCTATAATAGAGACGAAGAAAATGGGAATTTGTTATATCAAGAACTGATTTTTTTGATTTTTTTTGAAATTTTCATCATTAATTTTCAGTTTTGTCTTTCTCCAGCATTTTCTTTATTTCTGCATCCGTAGAAGTGAGTTTTGCCTTGCACAGTTTGATCAGTTCCTGTGCTTTCCTGAGTTCATCAGTAAGAGAGTCAATGTCAAGTTCATCATTTTCCATCTTTCTCACGATTTGCTCCAACTGCTCTACAGCCTCTTCGTATTTGAAATTCTTCTTCATTTTTAGTTCGTATTTAAGGATAAAAAAATCATACTATCTCGTCATTCTGTTTGCCGCCAATGACCACAGACTTGAATTTTCCCGATTTAAGGCGGGTTTCTACGACATTTCCTTCCGACAAGGAGGAGGCATCCTTCACTGCTCTGCCCTGACAGACAGTGATGCTGTATCCTCGGTCGAGGATATGCTGTGGGTCAAGCACCGACAAAGCCTGTGTGAGCAATTCCATCCTATGCGTTTCCTTTCCTATCTTACGCATGAGGCAGGGTGATATCGCCTGTGCCAATTTGTCGAGCAGGAAACGTCTTTTCATTACTATTTGGCTTGACATATTGACGGCACGCATAAACAGTGCGTCAAGTTTGGCTACCTGCTTACTCTCCACCACGGCAAAGAGTGTAGGGATGCGCGATGAAAGATGCTGGAAGCGGTTTTTCTCTCTGTCAACGGTATGTTGCACAACCCTCAGTATCCGTTGATATGACTCAGTCAGCCTATTGTCTACCTCTTTTAACCTGTCGATAAGAAAGGCAGCAGCGGCAGTCGGTGTTTTCAACCGTTTGTTGGAGATGATGTCGAGTACGCTTTCGTCACGGTCATGGCCAATTGCCGTGATAATGGGCAGAGAGCAATACGCCACTTTACGTGCCAGGTTGAGCGTGTCGAACCCCGAGAGGTCGCTGGTGGCTCCTCCACCCCTGGTGATGACGATGCAGTCAAATTCCTCTTTGCGGTCTTCTATCTTCTCTATCGCAGAGATGACACTCCGTTCCACATCCTCGCCTTGCATGATGGCTGCGAACAATTCGGTATGGAAAGAAAAGCCATATTCATTTTCCGCCAAATGGTTGCAGAAGTCGCCATATCCTGAAGCAGTGGCACTCGAAATGACAGCGATACGCTGAGTGAACAAAGGCAATTCCAATTCCTTGTTGGCGTCGATTACCCCTTCTTTCTCCAACTGGCGTAGGATTTGCTGCCGTTTGGCTGCCATATCACCAAGAGTGAAAGTGGGGTCGATATCCGACACTATCCATGAAAAGCCATAATTCTCATGAAACTGTGCACCTACCTTCAGCAGCATTTTCATACCTTGTTGAGGCAACTTGTCGGTCACCTGAACAAAATGTTTTTTGATGGAAACCCAACTGCTTCTCCAGCATTTGGCCGATGCCCTCGCCACAGGTGTGTTGCTGTGCTCTTCTTTCTGGATAAGATTCATATAGCAATGGCCATTCACCTCACGTAATTCAGAAATCTCCGCCTCAACCCAGTATTCATCGGGCATCTCGATTTCAAGGGTTTCACGAACCAGGCTATTGAGTTCGAACAAAGTCAGTCGTTGACGGCTATTCATCTGTTATCGTTTAATAAGGTATATGCTTTGAGGAAATCGGGAATGCCATAACCAAATATATTGTTTGGCGTATCATAGTTGTCGGCACTCTTCCGTATGGCATCCATTACCTCCAAGGCGGTCTTGGTGGGAGCCGACTGCCACAAGCATGCCACCAATCCCGAGATGATAGGTGCCGCAAACGATGTGCCCATGTCATTGCTCACTACCCCTCTGCCGTTAATTACTGCCGTGGCACTGCCCAATGCCATGATATCGGGTTTCACACGGCCGTCTTGCGACGGACCGACAGAACTGAATGAAGAATTCACTCTCGACATGTTTACAGACCCCACCGCAAGAATGTTTCTTGCATCTGCGGGGAAGTTGATCTTCTTCCAAGTGCCGATACCGTCGTTGCCGGCACTATTCACATGAACGATACCTTTGTTGGCCAACAGCGATGCCGTACGTGAAATGAGGGCATGGTCTCCATCGAGTTCTGCATACGTGTGGCTGGTAGACTTGTCATCGAAATCCTGAAAGCCCAGTGAACTGCTGATGATGTCGACCCCGATAGAGTCGGCATACTCTGCCGCAGCAGCCCAATAGTCTTCCTCGGCAAGACTTTCCGTATACGTGTCTTCCGTACGGAAGAGCCAGAAATCTGCTTCGGGAGCCGTTCCCACGAACTTACCTGGGAGATTGGTGGCCATGGTCGACAGCACCTTCGTACCATGTTCGGATTCCTTGAAGATATCGTCAGTGCCAAACGCCACGAAATCGTGAGTCCCCTTTATGTTCACGTTCCTAAAAGCAGGAATACGGTCAGCATTCATAAATCCCCCATCGAATATAGCAATTGTTATGCCGCGGCCTTTGTACCCCATTTCGTGCAGGCTCCTGCCATTCACCATATTGATATTTTCCTTTGCCACGCCATAATGATTGTCAGGACTTCCGCGCAGCGCAAGGTCATTTTGGACAATCAATCTTGCCGAGGCCTTTATCGTATCGGGTGCAGTGAACACCTTTATCGCTTCTTTTACAAACGGAAGAGCGGTAAGTGTTTCCAGGCTGTTTTCGTTCACCAGTCTTACTACAACGGTATTGTTCCATTTGCTTTTGCTCACAATCTTCACGCCATCCACTGCATTAATTCTTCTGAGATATGCTGGTGTATGGGGCAAGTCGGTGGAGTCGGTAGCCAGACCTTGTTTATTTCTTCTTTGAATCGCTTTTCCCGACAAATAATCTTCCGGATGCGATAACGAATAAGGAGTGCCATGCTTGTCGGTAAGGAGTAGTCTGTAGAGGTAGCATTCCCCCCCGGGGAAACCCATGTGAGTTTCGTTCACATCAGCCACATCACCTTTGGCAAGGGAAGGAAGCAAGATGCAGGAGGAAACGGCAATCAATAAAAACCTTCTCAACATAGTCATGAAAACGGGTAAAGATATATTTATTAGGCAAAAGTAGTTTATTTTTCCTAATAATCATGCATTCTTGTTCAAAAATCCACAAGCCGTACACAAAGTAGTGCTATTGCCAGGCGTTTTTTTTGATTTATTCGTCGGAAATATGTAATTTTGCCACACATTCTACATGCACATGGATAACAAGAAAGCCGCATTGGAGTTAGGAACAAAGCCTGTAGGGCAATTGTTGGTACAGTATGCCCTTCCTGCCATTGTGGCCATGACAGCCTCCTCGCTCTACAATATGATCGACAGCATCTTCATTGGTCAGGGAGTGGGTGCCATGGCCATTTCCGGGCTGGCTATCACCTTCCCGTTCATGAACCTGTCGGGCGCTTTTGGCGCTGCCATTGGCGTGGGTGCTTCCACGCTGATTTCTGTGAGACTGGGGCAGAAAGACTATGCCACGGCATTGAAAATTTTCGGCAACACAATCAGTCTCAACGTCATCATCGGCATTGTCTTTGCTGTCGTAACACTTTATTTTCTGGAACCCATCCTGAGATTTTTCGGTGCCAGCGACAACACCCTACCCTATGCCTATGAATACATGCAGATAATACTGCTTGGCAACGTGATTACCCACATGTATTTTGGGATGAATGCCATCCTACGCTCTGCCGGCAAACCCAGGATGGCCATGATGGCAACCATCTTCACCGTTGTCCTCAACACCATTCTCGACCCTATCTTCATCTACGGCCTTCATTGGGGCATCCGTGGGGCAGCCATCGCAACCATCCTGTCTCAAATGACAGCATTCTGCTGGCAATGCCGCCAATTCAGTCACAAAGATGAAATCCTGCATTTCGAAAAAGGCATCTACAAACTTAACTCCAATTTGGTGAAGAACATCATCGCCATTGGCATTTCCCCGTTTTCCATGAATGCCACCTCGTGCCTGATTGTCATCATCTTCAACAAGAGTCTTACCTATTATGGAGGTGATCTGGCCGTAGGAGCATACGGCATTGTCAACCGCATCTCGTTTCTCTTCTTCATGGTTATCTTCGGTCTGAATCAAGGCATGCAGCCTATTGCCGGGTATAATTATGGAGCGATGCAATACGGCCGTTTGATGCAAGTGTTGCGCTATGCCATCATTTCTGCCACCCTTGTTTCCACTGCAGGATGTTTGGTGACCGAACTCTTCCCCTATTATTGCGCACGGGTGTTCACCACCGACCAATCACTTATCGATATGGCAGTAAGGGGACTTAGGGTAGCCAACATTTTCCTCTTTGTCGTTGGATACCAGATTGTCATCACCCATTTCTTCCAAAGTATCGGCAAGGCAAAAGTGAGCATCTTCCTGTCGCTCTCACGCCAACTGTTGTTCCTGCTGCCCATATTGCTCATTCTGCCACGCTTCTTCGCTCTCGATGGTGTGTGGTTCTCTCTTCCCTGCTCCGACTTGATAGCCGCAGTTGTGGCTTTCATCATCATGCGTAAATATATGAATCACTTCAAAGCACAACACAAACTTCAAGAAAATGGCTGAAAGAAGAATCATCATCAATGTAGGGCGCCAGTTGGGCAGTGGTGGCCGAGTGATAGCCCAACTGCTGGCAGAAGAATTCGGCTGTGCCTTCTACGACAAGGAAATCCTCAACCTTGCAGCCAAGGAGAGCGGTTTCAGCGAGTCGTTTTTTGAACAGCACGACGAACACAAACGCTTTTTCAAGTCACTCTTTCACCTACATACCCAGCACCTGAGCGACAACAACTTCTATACCAACAAATTCTCCGAGGAGAGCCTTTTCCAGTTTCAGGCTGAAGCCATTCTGAAGGCTGCCAGTGAGGGGAACTGCGTGTTTGTGGGCAGATGCGCCGATTACATCCTGCGCGATGACCCCGATGCCATCAGCGTTTTCATCACAGGCGACCTCAAGCAACGTGCATCCCAAGTGATGAAACGACATGAGTGCAGTTATGAGAACGCATTAAAAATCATCAGCAACAAAGAGGGGAACCGAGCCTCCTATTATAATTATTTCACAGGCAAGAAATGGGGCGACTGCCAGTCCTACGACTTGTCAGTCAACTCCTCTGTCCTGGGTCTGGAAGGCAC